>Ga0302251_1002094_pt1 | contig 10326 bp, 13 predicted proteins | sample AAG_RA_Gln_MG_FD_193534 | JGI IMG/M metagenome (GOLD analysis project Ga0302251, IMG submission 193534) | Enriched activated sludge microbial communities from anaerobic digester in WTTP, New Holstein, Wisconsin, United States - AAG_RA_Gln | ecosystem: Engineered > Bioreactor > Anaerobic >...
GGTCGTCAGCCGCAGGGTCTCCAGGGAGGCGTCGACACTGAAGGTCTGGCCGCGGACGGTTGTCGCCGTCAGGCACACGCCGTCGACACTCACGCTGTCGCCTTCCCGGACACTGCCGGGCTCGAAGGAGGTCCTAACGACGAAGACCCAGCTACCGCTTCCCTTCTCTATTGCGGCGATCACGCCTGTGTCCTCAATGATTCCTGTGAACATATCCCTCTATGTAGATGTTTTCCTTCAGCCTCTTCAGGGTGGCGACATCGATCCGATAGGCGTCCTTCAAAAAGTCGATCCCCTTGCCGCCCACCAGGTTAAGTGCTCCCTTGCCGCCTATGAGGATGGTGCCGTAGAAGAGGACCACCTTGTCGACGAGGCCTTCGCGCAGGAGAGTGGAGTTGACCTCTCCGCCTCCCTCCACGAGAACGCTCGTGACCTCACGCCGGTAGAGTTCTTCGCAAACGTGCCGCACCGATGCCCTGCCGTTGTCGTCTTTCGGCACCCTGATCACTTCGACGCCCAGTGCGGTCAGTTTCGTCTCCTTGTCGGTGCGGGAATCCTCGTTCGTGAACACCCACGTCCGGTACTTTTCCGATGTCTTCACCACGTCGCAGGCGAGCGGGATACGGAGCTTGGAGTCGAGGATGATCCTCACAGGTATCTTCTTCGGGTTCTTAAGCCTTGGTACGAGAAGCGGATTGTCGGAGATGACTGTGTTGATGCCCACGAGCACCCCGTCGTTGATGCAGCGCAGGAGGTTCGCCTGCCGCCGGGATTCCTCGTTGGATATCCACCGGGAATCGCAGGTCTTGGTGGCGATCTTGCCGTCGAGGCTCACTGCTGCCTTCATGGTGACGAAGGGCCTCTTCTTTTCCATGGAGCCTATGAACACCTCGTTGAGGCGGCGGGCCTCGTCCTCGAGCATCCCCACCTTGACATCGATGCCCGCCTTGCGGAGCATCTCCACACCCTTTCCGTTCATGAGAGGGTTGGGGTCGAGGGTGGCCACCACCACCCTCCTGATGCCGGCGGCGATGATCCGGTCAGCGCAGGGCGGCGTCCTGCCGTAATGGACGCAGGGTTCGAGGTTGACGTACAGCGTCGAGCCCGGGGCGTTCTCGCCGGCACTCTCGATGGCGCCCACTTCCGCGTGGGGGGAGCCGGCCTTCCTGTGATAGCCCTTGCCGACAACGGCATTGTCTTTCACGAGGAGCGCCCCGACCATCGGATTGGGCGACACCGTTCCGAGGCCTTTTTTAGCGAGGGCAAGGGCCATGCGCATGTACTGTTCGTCTTTCACCGGTTGAGTCACTCCTCGTCCTTCTTCAAGAGCAACTGCGTCAGCTCGCTCATGAACTCATTTATATCACGGAACTGCCTGTAAACGGAAGCGAAGCGGACATAGGCGACCTCATCGAGGGTCTTGAGCTCGTCCATGACCATCTCGCCGATCTCCGTCGCCTTTATTTCCCTCTCGCCCCTCTCGAGAAGATTGTATTCGATCCTCGAGACGATCTTTTCCAGGTTGGTGACGCTGATGGGTCTTTTCTCGCAGGCCTTGTTCAACCCGCCGAGGATCTTTGCCCTGTCGAACACTTCCCGTCTCCCATCCTTCTTGACGACGAGAGGCAGTCCCTCCTCGAGCCTTTCAGCGGTGGTGAACCGTTTGCCGCACTTGAGACACTCGCGGCGCCGCCGGATCGTGTCCATCTCCTTGCTCATCCTCGAATCAAGGACCTTGCTTTCCACGTAGTTGCAGAAGGGACACTTCATAAGGCCACCCCGACCACGCTCAGGTGCTGCGCGACCCCGTCTTCCGTTTTGTACTGTCCTTCGACGCCGGTGGTGTTCTTCGGGCCGAGGGGCTCTTCGTCTTGATCCTTTCTATCCTCTTGAGCACAATGTCCGATTCCTCAATGAGGCTCAAGGAAAGCTCGTCGGGATATCCGTCCTCGTAGTAGACCTCACGGATACCGGCGTTGATGAGCATCTTTATGCATATCGAGCACGGCAGGTGAGTGCAATAAAGGTGTGCGCCGTCTATGGACACCCCGTGGTATGCCGCCTGTATGATCGCATTTTGTTCCGCGTGAAGCCCGCGACACAGTTCATGACGCTCTCCCGGTGCGATCCCGAGCCTCTCCCTGAGGCAGGAGACCTCCAGGCAGTGTTTCAATCCCGAAGGGGCCCCGTTGTAACCGGTGGAGAGGATCCGTTTGTCCTTCACGATGACGGCCCCCACGTTTCGGCGCAGGCAGGTCGACCTCATGGAGACGATGTGTGCTATTTCCATGAAATAGGAACCCCAGTCAGGACGATGGTTCTTCATATGTCGTATATGCGCGAGTAGAAGGGGAAGCTCTTGCACATCTCCCTCACCCTCGCACGCGTGCTGTCCATGAACGACCTGTCGCCAGGGCGTTTCAGGACGGCATCGATCATCTCGCAGATGATCTCCATCTCCCTTTCCTTCATGCCGCGGGTGGTGATGGCGGGCGTGCCCAGCCTGATGCCGCTCGTGACACCGGGGGTCTTCGTGTCGAAGGGGATGAGGTTCTTGTTGACCATGATGCCGCTTGCCTCGAGGGCTATCTGGGCCTCGTTCCCCGTTACGTTCTTCGGGGTGAGGTCCACGAGGAAGAGATGGTTGTCGGTGCCTCCCGACACGATGCGGAAGCCGAGATCCGCCATGCACTTTGCCATGTGCTTCGCGTTCGCGATGATCTGGCGCTGGTACTCTCTGAACTCCTCTGTCATGGCCTCGCCCAGGGCCACCGCCTTGGCGGCGATGACGTGCATGAGAGGTCCACCCTGGATGCCGGGAAAGACCGCGGAGTCTATCTTCTTCGCCAGGTCGGCGTTGCACATCACGAGTCCGCCCCTCGGGCCTCTCAGGGTTTTGTGCGTGGTCGTGGTGATGAAGTGGGCGTACCCTGCCGGGCTTGGATGGAGCCCGGCCGCGACAAGACCGGCGATGTGGGCTATGTCGGCCATCAGGTAGGCCCCCACCTCATCGGCGATCTCCCTGAACTTCGCGAAGTCTATGATCTTCGAATAGGCGCTGGCGCCCGCGATGATGAGCTTCGGTCTTTCCTTGCGGGCGATGCTCCGTATCTCGTCGTAATCGAGCATCTCGTTCTCCGCCGACACCGCGTATGACACCGCCCGGTACCACTTGCCCGAGAAGCTGGGCCTCGCGCCGTGGGTCAGGTGGCCGCCATGGGCGATATCCATCCCCAGGACCGTGTCGCCCCGCTCCAGCGCGGCGTAGAATACGGCCATGTTCGCCGACGAGCCGGAATGGGGCTGGACGTTGGCGTGGTCCACGCCGAAAAGTACCTTCGCGCGCTCTATCGCAATGCTCTCTATCTCGTCGAGATAGGCGCAGCCGCTGTAATATCTCTTCGACGGATACCCTTCGGCGTACTTGTTCGTGAGGACGCATCCCTGTGTCGCGAGGACATCCTCGTTGACGTAGTTCTCGGAAGCGATAAGTATGAGACTGTACTCCTCGCGGTCCAGTTCGCGCCTCATCAGCTCGAACACCTTCGTGTCTTTTCCGTCAAGTTTCATGTCTTACCTGTCCGTGTTTTTTTCGAAAGCTTCTATCTTCCTCAACCTGCCGAGGTGCCTGCCGCCTTCGAACTCAGTGGAAAGCCACGTTTTCACGATCTCCTCGGCGAGCCCCTTTCCGATGATCCTGCCCGCGAGGACAAGTACGTTGGCGTCATTGTGCCTGCGGCTCTGAGCCGCAGTGTAGAGATCGTTAACGAGAGCGGCACGGATGCCTTTGACCTTGTTCGCCGCGATGCTCATCCCGATCCCCGTTCCACAGACGAGTATGCCCCTGTCCGCTTCACCGGCCGCAACACGCCTCGCGACATCGAAACCGAAATCAGGGTAGTCGACGGATTCCGGGGAATGCGTCCCCACGTCCGTCACCTGGTACTCTCCGGCCGGGAGAATCTCCTTTATGTATTCCTTCAGCTCGAAACCGGCATGGTCCGAGCCGACGGCTATCTTCATCCTTCGAACCTCCTAAGGACGAGAACGCAGTTCGTGCCCCCGAACCCAAAAGAGTTGGACAGCGCCACGTTGATGGTGTGTTTGCGCGCCTCGTTGGGCACGTAGTCGAGGTCGCAGTCGGGGTCGGGTGTCTCGTAGTTGATCGTGGGAGGACAGACCTGGTCCCTGATCGCCAGTGCGGTGAAGATCGCCTCTATCGCGCCCGCGGCGCCAAGAAGGTGGCCCGTCATGGATTTCGTGGAACTCACGGGCAACTTGTATGCCTTCTCGCCGAAGACCTTCTTTATGGCCAGGGTCTCCGTCTGATCGTTGAGGTCCGTCGAGGTCCCGTGGGCGTTGATGTAGTCCACCACGTCCGGGGGGAGCGCCGCGTCGCGGAGCGCCATGTTGATGCACCGGATGAACCCGTCTCCGTCGGGGCAGGGGGCCGTTATATGATAGGCGTCCCCGTTGTACCCGTATCCGGCGATCTCTGCGTAGATCTTCGCTCCCCTTTTCCGGGCGTGTTCGAGTTCTTCAAGGATGACGACGCCCGCTCCTTCGGCCACGACGAAACCGTCGCGGTCCTTGTCGAAGGGCCGCGAAGCCCTTTCAGGTTCGCTGTTGCGGGTGGAAAGGGCCTTCATGGCGTTGAATCCACCCACGGTGAGAGGCGTCAGGTTCGCCTCGCAGCCGCCCGCGACCATCATGTCGGCGTCACCGTACTGAATGACCCTCAGGGCGTCGCCTATGGAATGAGCGCCGGTGGCGCAGGCGGTCACGATGCAGAGGTTGGGCCCCTTTATCCCGTACTGGATGGCGATGTGCCCCGGCGCCTCGTTGGCTATGAGCATGGGGATGAAGAAGGGGGAGATGCGCCCCGGTCCTCTTTCGAGCAGGATACTGTGGTATCTCTCGAGTGTCGGCAGGCCGCCGAGGCCCGTGCCCACGATCACCCCGATCCGTTCGGCATCCTCTTTGGAGATGTCGAGACCGGAGTCCCCCATCGCAACCTTGGTGGCGGCGAGGGCGTACTGGATGAAAAGGTCCATCCGCTTCATCTCTTTCGCCGAGACATACTCCTCGGCATTGAAGCCCTTCACCTCGCCGGCTATCTTGGTATCATGCTGCGTACTGTCGAATCTTGTTAGCGGTGCGATCCCGGATCTCCCCTTCAGGATCTCCGTCCAGACGTTGTCGATCCCCACTCCGAGGGGCGTTACGAGACCAACACCGGTGATTACAACCCGTCTTTTCAAACGACACCTCGCTGGATTATTTGCCCGCCAGGCGATCTTCTATGTACCTGATCGCGTCCCCCACGGTTTCCATCTTCTCCGCATCCTCGTCGGGGATCTCAATGCTGTACTCGTCTTCGAGTGCCATAATAAGCTCAACGATATCAAGAGAATCTGCGCCGAGGTCATCGATGAACTTAGCTTCCGGAACGACTTCCGACTCGCTTACCCCGAGCTGATCCACGATCATCTTTTTTACTTTTTCAGTTACTGACATTAAGCCACCTCCTCGTTTTATTGAAAGCTTCCTTCAAACTCCCGTCAGACCGTCTTGTCAGAACGCCCGGCCCCGGGTCACGCGTTGTTCACATGTACAACCCGCCATTGACATTTATCACCTCCCCCGTTACATAGCTGCCGTATTTCGAAAGAAGAAAATATACCACGTTAGCGACATCTTCGGGTTCGCCGAGACGTTTGAGCGGGATCGCCGCGTGCATCGATTCCTTCGCCTTCTCATCGAGGGCGTCCGTCATCTTCGTTCTGATGAATCCCGGGGCGACGGCGTTGACCCTGATGGAGCGCTCCGCGTATTCCCTGGCCACGCTCTTTGTGAAGCCGATGATGCCTGCCTTGCTTGCCGCGTAGTTCGCCTGTCCCGCGTTTCCCATGACGCCGGCAATGGAAGAGATATTGACGATGCTGCCTCCCGACCTCAACATGTGCCTGACGACGGCCTTCGTGCAGTTGAAAACGCTCTTCAGGTTCACCGCCATGACCCGGTCCCAGTCCTCGTCCTTCATCCGGAGCAGGAGCTTGTCTGCCGTGATGCCGGCGTTGTTGACGAGGTTGTCGATCTTCCCCAGGTCCTTCACCACCTGGTCGACAGCCGCCTGGACCGTCTGGGAGTCGGATACGTCGACGGTGTAGAGCTCACAGCGCCGGCCTTTCGACCTGATTGTGTCGCAGACCCCGGACCCGTCGATCACATCGAAGATCGCGACATCTCCGCCCTTGTCGGCGACAAGCTCCGCGATCGCCCTGCCGATGCCCTGGGCCGCGCCTGTAATGATGGTCACCGTTCCCTTCATGCGAGAAGCTCCTTTACCGACTCTATTTCTTCGAATTTCTCCGCGTTCACGCAAGGGATGCCGGGAACGATCCTCTTGACGAGGTTCGAAAGAACCTTCCCGGGACCTGCCTCGACGAAGAGCTCGACGCCTTCGTCGGCCATCGTGCGGACGCACCTCTCCCAGAGCACCGGGGAGAACATCTGGCGATAGAGCCTGTCGTCCACCGACCCTTTGTCTTTCCCGGTGGCCGCGTCGACGTTGAAAACGACGGGGACCGAAAGCTCACCGTGGCCGAGGGCGGCCAGTTCGGTCTTCAGACGGTCCGCGGCCGCCTGCATGAGGGGTGAATGGAAAGGCCCCGAGACATTGAGGAAGACCGCCTTCTTGTATCCCGTCCCCTTCAATCTCTCCACGGCCTCCTTGAGCGCGCCGGCGTCGCCGGAGAGGACGACCTGCTCGGCGGAGTTGAGATTGGCGGGGACCGCCACGTAGTCGTCGTGGGAGATCTCCGCGAGGACGGGGCCTATCTTTTCCATGTCGGCTCCGATGAGGGCGACCATGCCGCCTTTGCCTTTCGGGCAGGCCTCTTCCATGAAGAGCCCCCTTTTCCTGGTGATGGAAAGGGCCTCTTCGAAGGTGAAAAAGCCGCTTGCTGCAAGGGCCGTGTACTCGCCGAGGCTGTGGCCCGCGACGAGAAACGGCGTAACTCCCGCCTCTTTCCTCAAGACCTCGTAAACGGCATAGCCGACGAGCAGAAGCGACGGCTGCGTGTTGTACGTCTGGCGCAGCTCGTCCTCAGGACCGTTGAAACAAAGATCCGTCATGGGGAAGCCGAGCACCCTGTCGGCGGTGGCGAACATGTCGCGGACATAGTCGAACCTGTCGTAAAGGTCCCTGCCCATGCCGATGTACTGGGAACCCTGTCCCGGAAATACTATACCTGTCTTCTTCATCTATCCTCTCTCGCCGTGTGGATTCTCTTCCTCGCGAGATCAGTATCTCACGTTATGACCTTTTCTTCGATGCCGATTCCTTGATGAGCTCGAGACCGATGATGTTTCTCTGTATCTGGTTCGTGCCTTCGTAGATCTGGAGTATCTTGGCATCGCGCATCATCTTCTCGACGGGATACTCCTTCATGTAGCCATATCCGCCAAAGACCTGTATGGCATCGACAACGACCTTCATGGCCACGTCGCTGGGAAACACCTTGCTCATGGCCGACACCTTGGAGAAATCCCTGGGATTGCTGTCGATGTACCGGGCCACGGCGTACACGAGTGCCCGTGCCGCTTCCACCTGTATCGCCATATCGGCAAGGATATGCTGTATCGCCTGAAAGGAGATGATCTTCTTCTCGAACTGTTCCCTTTCACGCGCGTATTGTACGGCTGCCTCAAGTGCGCCATGGGCAACCCCCACCGCCTGCGCACCTATTCCTGGGCGGGTCCTGTCGAACGTCCTCATTGTCAGGATGAAACCCAGACCTTCTCTACCTATAACATTTTCCTTCGGGACTTTGCAATCCTGAAATACCAGTTCCCGGGTGGCCGATGCCCTGATGCCTAACTTGTTCTCTTTCTTACCGAAAGTGAATCCTTCCATGCCTTTTTCCAGGATGAAGGCGGTGGCGCCCCGGCCACCCTTCCCACGGTCCGTCATGGCGATGACGGTGTAGATCTCGGCCTCGCCGCCGTTCGTTATCCACTGTTTCGTCCCGTTGAGGACGTAATGGTCGCCGTCCTTCTTTGCCTCCGTTCTTATGCCCTGGGCATCGCTGCCGGCGTTCGCCTCGGTAAGTCCGAAGGCGGCCAGCTTCGACCCGCTCGCTATCTGGGACAGGTATTTCTTCTTCTGCTCCTCCGACCCGCCGAGCAGGATGGGGTAGGCGCCGAGCAGGCTCGCCGCGTAGCTCACCGATACGCCGAGGCAGGCCTTGCTCAGTTCCTCGACGACGATGCAATTCTCGAAAGACCCTCCACCCATGCCGCCGTATGCCTCGGGGATGCTGACACCGAAAAGCCCCGTCTCGGCGCAGTGCTTCATGATCTCCCAGGGGAACTGTCCCGTTTCATCGAGTTCGGCACGGACGGGGACGACCTTTTCCTCCGCGATCCTGCGCGCCAGCTTCTGTATGCTCTTCTGGTCTTCAGATAGAAAATAATCCATGTGTTACCTCTCCTTTACTTTCTGCAACGATTGGTAGTTCTGCATGGTCTCATTGATCGATTCCTTGAGGCCCTTCTCGACGAACTTCTTCGCCAGCAGTATGGCATTGCGCATGGCCTTTTCGTTCGACTTCCCGTGACATATGATGCAGACCCCGTCGACGCCCAGCAGTGGCGCCCCGCCGGTCTCGGAATAGTCCGCTTTCTTCTGGAATTCCTTGAAAAGGTCCCTCAACAGGAGGTAGCCCATCCGGGCCTTGAAACTGTTCCTGATGCCTTCCTTAAAGAACTCAAAGATGAAGTCGGCAACGCCTTCGCTTATCTTGAGCGCAATGTTGCCGACGAAGCCGTCGCTCACAACGACATCGGTCCTGCCGTTGTACATGTCCGTGCCCTCGACGTAGCCCAGATAGTTGATGCCGAAGTCCTTGATAAGGGCATGCGCCTCCCGGGTCAGTTCGTTGCCCTTTGTTTCCTCCTCGCCGTTCGAGAGGATGCCTACGCGGGGGGATCCTATCCCCAGGACGGAGGAGGCGAAGGAATTGCCCATCAGGGCGAACTGGGCAAGATGCGTGGGCTTGCAGTCCACGGTGCCGCCGGCATCGAGGAGGATGGAAACCCCTTCTCCCATGCGCGGGTGGAGCGTTGCGATCGCGGGGCGGTCGACACCGGGGATCCGGCCGAGGGTGAATATGGCGAAGGCCATCGCCGCGCCGGAATTCCCCGCCGAAACGACGGCCTGTACCTCTCCGCTCTTGTGTAGTTCGAAGGCCTTGTTCATGGAGGAGTCCCTCTTCTTCCTGAGGGCGTTCGAAGGGGCCTCGTTCATGTCCACGCAAACGGGCGTGTGGACCATGTCAAGGTTCGCATGGTCCGTCACGAAAGGTCGCATCTTTTCCTCGTCGCCGACGAGGACGATGGAAGCCAGGCCCTCACGGGAGATCGATTGTGCCCCCCTCACGATCTCCCTGGGCGCGAAGTCGCCACCCATTCCGTCGACGGCGATCCGTATCATCCGCTGGTTATGCTTCCTCGACCGCTATATACTGTTTGCCCTTGTACATTCCGCACTTGGGGCAAACCGCATGGGGAAGTTTGGGTTCCTTACAGTTCGGGCACGCCACCACGGCGACAGGCGATGCGGTGTAGTGCGCGCGCCTCTTGTCCCGTCTTGCCTTCGCAGTTTTTCGTTTTGGTACAGCCATGGTCTACTCCTTGTCAATTTAAAAAAGATTTCAGTTTCTCACCGAGGAGACTCGAGGGCGCCTCGGGGCAATCGCAGGGTTCCGTGTTCCTGTTCCTGCCGCAGGTCGGGCATATCCCCTTGCATTCCTCTCTGCACAGCGGCCTCACGGGGATGCTGAGCATGACCTCCTCGTAAATGAAGGGATCGAGATCGATCTCGTCGCCTTCGTAGTAGTAGACGTCGAGGTCGTCGTTGTGAAGCTCCATCTCCGCCGCTTCGGGAAGCGTGCTTTTCGGGGTGAGCTTGATGGCCATCTGAAGTGACATGGACAGGTTGTACTCCTCGAGACACCGCGAGCAGGCCATCGATGCCTCGACCGTCACGGGCCCTTCGATGCTGACGGTATCATTGAACTTCGCGACGGTAAGCTCGTAGCGCACAGGCTTTAGCAGTGTGAGTTCGGTATCGTCAGTCCTCGGGAATCGTTGAGTGTCCATCTCACCCTTCACGACCAGTATGTCTTCTATTTCCGTAAGTCGTATCAACACGGGTCGCCTTCTTTTGAAGATAGATAATATAAAGAGTTTAGCATTTTCTTGTCAAGGAAATTAACCTGTTGTAACTCTTGCCTTTTTGTCGGAAGAAGGCCCTGGAGCGGT
>Ga0302251_1002096_pt1 | contig 10325 bp, 6 predicted proteins | sample AAG_RA_Gln_MG_FD_193534 | JGI IMG/M metagenome (GOLD analysis project Ga0302251, IMG submission 193534) | Enriched activated sludge microbial communities from anaerobic digester in WTTP, New Holstein, Wisconsin, United States - AAG_RA_Gln | ecosystem: Engineered > Bioreactor > Anaerobic >...
GACCTACCGCAAAACAGTCTCAAAGCCCACGCTCCTCGTAACTCCTTGATAATAAACGCCGAAATCATCTCGCACAACCACTTCCCGCCAACCCGACCAGAGAAACGATTTTCTCCCCTGATTTCCCAGCACCGGACGAGGGTGACGGGTTTGCAGTAAAACCGGATACCTGGCATCGAACCGCAACAACTTCGAATCCGGTTTTCGGACGCCGGTTCGGTTCCCAAAACGGGAATCGAATTGAGCATCCCGGGCAAGCAATCCTGCCTCCGGTGGCGTCACGGCTCACACCTTTTTCGCCACGTAAACGCCGTAGCTGTAGTAGTCGCGGAATCTTTCATACAGGGCTATTTCGTGCCGTTCCGCATTGACGATAGCCTTGGCCTGGTCGCTGTGGCCATGCCGCTCCAGAAACGCATCAAAACGGCTCTGCATGGGGCGATAGTAATTTTCAAGCCAACAATGCACCGGCAGGACAAAGTAGCCTTCCGGGCTATAGCCATGCCGCTCAAGATGCCTGATCTTTGCTGATGCGACATCGATCTCCGGGTACTCGGTCTCCCAATGGGACTGAAGCTCCGACGGTCGTGCGGCGCTGAGCCAGGTGATCTCAGAAAACAATGAGTTTTCCACTAGGCTTCAGGAATCCCCTCCAGGCTGACACCCCGGCTTCGAAGCCCATGTTATAGATGGCCCCTTCGGACCAGATCACGTCGAATTCTCCCTCCGTAAAAGGCAGGCCATCCATGGAGCAGTTCAGCGTGGTGATCCTGTCCGCCACGCCGTGGTCGTTGGCTCTGGTTTGAAGTTCGTCTAGAAACTCCGGAAGGAAGTCCACGGCGGTGATGTCGGCATCCAGCTCCTTGGCCAGGAGGATAGTGGATGCGCCAGTACCGCAGCCAACATCCGCGATCTTCAACTGACGCGACCGGTCGAGGCCAGCCAACTCCATTGCCCGTTTTGATTCAGCGTCCCCGCCTGGCCCTTGCCTTTCCGCGGGCCGATGGAGGTCTATAAGCAGTTGGTAATCAGTTAACATTAAACAACTATCTCCTTGCGCAGAGAAAGGCTTCTCAAGGTCATGGCCTCTATCATTCCGGCAGCCTTCAGAACATTTTCCAGACTAACTTGGGGGATCTGAGCGTTTTCGTTCAGGTATCCGCTGAGGTATTCTGCCGAAGGATTTTTGATCCCAGCCCGCTCACATACAAGCCAGGCAACGCTTTCGGCCTCGAACTCTCGAATGTTGATGTGTTCCTTACGGCGATCTGGCCACCAGTTTTCATTTGGCGTTCCGAGGTGGCCGCAATAGAGATGGCCTAGTTCGTGGGCAATCGTTGCGAATCTTTCTTCTTTCGAATGGTTTTGGTTTACCACCAGGTGGTAAAGCACCTTAGCCTTTTTCTTGCCCGCGTTTTGGGTACCATGCCCTTTCGCTACCTCGATAAAGCCAGCACTTCCCGTGCCGTGGTCCGCTTCATGGTACGAAACGCCATCACGAGGGATGTTTCTTATCAGGCGATCTAAAGCAGGCTTTGCAAGGGTTCCATTAGTTTGGAATGGCTTGAGTAACGCCTCTGGAAATGGATCTTTGCCGTCGGTATCTTCCAGCTCAAAAACGAAGCGCACGGGCGCAAACGGCCACAAGATTACGAGTGGGCGAGCACCGGGTTTGATGGTACGTTTGAATTGTTCCCTCCATTCTGAGGCTGAAGCCACATACTGGCTGCCTGGCTTTTGGATATGGAGCAGGAAAGCATTAAACGGCGCTATCTTCGGAAATTTCTTGATGAAATCGAAGAGCTCCCTCAAATCCTTACTTTGTCGATATACGCCAACTTCGTGGAATAGTTCGTCGAGTGCCTTAACCTCTTTGTCGGTGAATAAGCTCATGGACAACTCCGTCGTCAGTGCTGTCAATCCTGAATTAAGCGATCTGCCAGTTCCAAAGCATCCACCGGCCAGAAGCATTCTGGTCGCGGGCGGTTGACGCCGGGATGTCCGGCCTTGGGGCGGCAGTTCAGGACTTGGTCGACCCATTGGACGGGTATGGCGTCCAGGCCGTACACCGCGCCCAGTAGCGCCCCACAAATGGCTGCGTTGGTATCGGTGTCGCCACCACGCATGACCGTATCGACGACGCCTGCTTCAAAGTTCGGGGCATTGAGCAATTGCCACAGGGCATTGCGAAACGCGATTAACACCCAGCCCTGTTGCTGGACGTAGTCAGCCGGTGGAGCTTCGGCAGCTTCATGGATGGCGTCCATGAGAACCGGGTCGACTGCCAGGTCGGCAGCCCACTGTTTGATATTCTGGTAGAGCTTCTCGACCTCGCAGCCAGATGCAATAGCGTGAGCAAGCGACATGGTGAAAAGCGCGTTGGCCTGAAGGCACACCGGATTGGGATGCGTCAGGGCGGCGTCCTGCTTGGCCCAGTCGCCAACTGTCTCCAGTGGGTGGTTGGCCCCGAAAATACCCAAGGGGCTGATCCGCATCATGGCCCCGTTGGCCTGGCTGTCGGGGTTCGGACATCCCCGAAGACCAGCGGAAATGGTCATGCCGCAGTCAAAAGGATCGGAGTCGAGCCAGAATTGATAGACCTGAAGCGCGGCATCGGGATCATAGGCCCCACGCTCTTTCAGCATCCGGGCCAGCAGCAGCGCCATTTCAGAGTCATCGGTCGGCTGACCGGCAATGGTGTTCCATGTGCCGCCATCGGCCAGTTCCCGCACGCCTTCCAGGTAGCTGCGGCGGATCTCCTCCGGTGACTGGAACTCGACCAGGCTGCCGAGGGCGTCCCCGGCAAGCTGGCCAAGTAGGCAGCCTTGGGCTCGGGCCAAAGTTGTGGAGTTCTCGTCTGGGTACACCGTCATCATAATTCGTCCAATATGACTGTGCGGATAACTCTTTCTATGTCCTGAGAGGATATCCCTCCACGCGCTGATTCGCTTGTGATGATCAATGTACCGTTTTCACCCTCTCCTTCTTCATGCGGCAGGATGCCGTTATCTTTATACCAATTGAGCTTCTCTTCCCAGCGCCTACGGTAACTCGGAACATGCAGCATGCCGCAGTGTTCCCAATAAAATGTTCTGCCAGATTCGATATCCTCAACCGTGAAATCGGGATATTTTGTGGCACTGCCGATGGTCAAAGGATGCTCGTACATGTACTCGACCTTCAAGGCGGAAAGTCTGTCAGCGATGATCACTTCAGACTTTGATCGAACCATTTCACCGCGTGCTGTTCTGTGGATCAGATTTTCTTCGAAGAATCGTCCGTCAATATAAATCGGAGATGGCGCTTCAAAAAGATTTGTCAGTCTGCGGGCCGTCTCGGACCTGTCGTCTGACGAATACTTGCGCAGATCGCCTCTGGCTCCTTGATGCAGAATAACCACTCGATTCTTCTGCCGAGTCAGGGCCGTGTAGAGCAGCTCCCTGGAAAGCAGGCGACACGGATTTGGCAGAACCAGAATGACGGTGCCAAACTCGCTGCCTTGAGACTTATGGACGGTGAGCGCATAAGCCAACTCCAGCACCGGATTTGCTTCTTCTCCGAAATCCTTAGCCGTAAAGTCGTATTTGAAGTTCGGCTGTGAGGAGAATTCAACCTCGAGTTTCCAACGCAGATCTGGCAGACCCTTTTTCCAAAAAAAACCAACGGCCATCCCGATCTCACCGTTTGCAATGTATGGATTGTCCTTTTCCGGATAGACCTTCCGGTGGCGGTTCCATGGCATTTTAGGATCGGTATTCGCCAAGTTGATAACCTTGTCGCCATAGACTATCTCTTCTGGTCCCATCGGCTTGGGGTATTTCCGCCATCTGGCGACTCGGGAAGCATCGATTAACTCTTGCCTGAATTGTTTGTGAATTAAACGATTGATGTCGGGAACGCCGTGCGCCCCGGAACGAACCGGTGACAGTATTTGCCAGCCCTCGGACTGTTCGGCTGAACCGAAGTTAAAAAACCGCATCCCATTCCAGTCTTTCCCGCCCAAGGACTCGTCAAACTTCAGAATGTCATCCGGGCCATCAAGACCAAGTTCATCAACGAGAACGGAGACCAGATTCTCCCTGAGTTCGTCCGAGGAATCCCACTGAACAAAGCGGACATGCTTGCTCTCCCCGGATTTGACGACTTTGTCGAAAACATCGTCCTCACCCGGAGCAATCGGCGATCCGCTGAACCATTCAGCGAGCTGTAAATCTTCGCGTTCTTCACCGGCCTGTCGTCTGCGAATGGTGAGCTCAGCGTATCCAGGGGCAACTCGTGGAAATTTTTCCATTATCCCGTCGGGAGCGAGATGCTTGATCACATCAACAAACGGACGGCCTGCGCCAATCGGGGGAAGCTGTCTGGGATCGCCAATCAGAATCAAACGATGAACACCCTTGAGTGCCTGAATAAGTGCAGCCAACATCTCCTCAGTCAGCATTGAGGCTTCATCGACTATGACTGTTCGAGCCCCGGCCTCGGCAGATTTTTCCGATAACTTGTAGCGACCTGTGGAGCCGTCATAGCGGTCGGGGCTGAGGAACTGAGCGACAGTGAATCCCTTCAATTTGAGGGCGCTGGTAGATTGCTCCATTCGGACACGCGCTTTCCCGGTTGGAGCCAGAAGCAGAATGTCACCTTGCGATATCTGCGGATGAGAACACAACACCGACAAAAGAGTGGTTTTCCCGGTCCCTGCGGGTCCGATAAGAACGCTGAGGCGGGATTCAGCAAGCTCCTTAAGTGCCGCCGTCTTTTCTTCACGAGCCTTTTCCTCGAGTTCATCGGAACTACCCACACCGTGAACATCAAGATGACTGTCGAGAAGGGTCTTCCAATCGGCCTCGACAACCAATCGCTTGCCTTTGACACGTTTTTGGATTGCGGAGCGAATCACATCACCCATTTCGGCTAAACGGGCAAGCTGCAACGCAGGGCTACCATCTGCCAGAGGCGTTTCAACTATGGTTTCCTCAAACTGGTCCTTTGCGACATTAATCAAATCTCCGTCAACTTCGCACCCTGGCTTGATATCCAGGTTCCGAATCGCGAGCACAACCTGGTCCTGGGGCATCAGAGAATTGCCAGCGATAGCCGCATCCTCCAGGGTTTTAACGCTGAGAGCACGCACACGGCGGGCGTCTGTTCCTGCGTCCAAAGCGGTTGGCTCAGGCAGAGGGTGCTTCTTCCGGATGGTCTCGTCAGGGAAAACACCACGATCAACGGTCCAGACACTTATTGGCGTCGATGTCAGCCTGGTCGTCTCATAAAGCAAGTAGGGATTGGTCAATATGGACAGATCCGAGCAGTCAATATTCGCCTTTTTCCGTTCTTCCTGGACATATATCGTCGTCGCCTGTTCTCTGTTGATTTCAAATCGGCTTATCAGCTTTAGGAGATTGCGGCGTTCTTCGGGAAGTCGGTTCCATTTAGCCTGAATGGTGGTCCCGATTCCTTTTGCCAGATCTTTAGGCAGGTGATTTTGAGGGTCTCGGAGAACTTGATCGACCATAGGCCAAGGATCGACATTCTCTCCGACATTGTCAGAAATCTGTCGAGCGATAAACGTCCCAAGGTCAATGCCAAACGCGCAAAGCGCCGACGCGAGCCCTGGGCACGGCCCTCTGGCCGTCCATAACTCTCCGACTCGGTGGTCAATCCAGGTCAGACATTTTGCCCATGGCCCAGGCAAAACTCCAATAGCTTTCCTGAGAGATTCCGCGCAGGACAGCAAGGAAGCGATTGCTGCGTCGTGGGTTACAAGCTGTGAAGCGTGTGAAAATTCAAGAAGCCGGTCATCTGGTGAAAATGCGGCGATAGATGCAGGGTCAAAGTCGGGATTGTCAGCAGCCAGTTCCAGTGCCGCATGGTAAGGCAACAAGAAGCCATCTTTGAAATCGGGCCTTATAGAATGCTGCACCATACGCTCCCAAAGCATGGACCGCAGCTTTCCTTTCAGATCCCTGGTCGAATATTGGTATTCAACTCCTGGGGACACATGCAAAACCCGACCTACGCCGACCAGGATTCTCCTAGCCCCGGCATCTTCGACAAATGGAACCTGCTTGGCGTAAAAAAAACAGAGTGATTCCTCTGGCTTGATGTGATCACAAAAACAATCTGAGAGGGCCTTCTGGTTCTCTATGGCTTGTATCCACTGTGTGGGGAATCCTAATTCCGGCTCCCGCTCCGACCGCACATCCAAACCATATGTTTCGCCGAGCTCATCCATCGATTCCCGCAACATCCAAGCGAATGGGACCGCAGGAGCGGAATAGGCGGGATGGCGTAAATCGGTAGGAGCGAAGTGTCCGTGACTCCCCTCGGATGTGTGCTTGTATGGGTGGTTGGCGACCCTCGTGTATTCGAATGGCGACATGAACGCGACCCGCTCAGCCACGCAACAAGGCCATTTTTCTTGAGGCAAGTCCGCAAGCGATTGACCGGCGACCGCTTCCTCGGCGATATCGTTTCTCTCCTGCCCAATCCGTTTGAGCTTGAGGCAAGCCCCGTTAAGCCGTGGATTGGCACAGACTCGTCCATCCCATCCGGAATCGTGCCAAGGCACGCGAATTGATATGTGCTTTTTCGGATACTTCATGATCCCCCCAGAGTCATTCCGCCTCATCCATAATGACCTTCAAATCGTGAAGGTGTGTCTCTACGAAACGGATGCTGGTTTTCTCGTCACCGAGTGATATTGGAATCTCATAATCCTCCGCACTGACAATCTCTTCCCTTAGCTCGGCCATTACCTCGTCGTCGGTTTTTACAAATTCATCGTATTTGGCGGCGCACAGGGGGCAAAGGGCTAGATACTGAGCTTCATGCTCTTTCGGCAGATACTTTTTGGAGAGGGCTTCCTTTTTCTCGAAGTAGTGGGCTCCATCGCGCTTCCGGAAGGGCATCTCCTCTTTGCATATCTGGCAGACCATTTGGTCGGCTTCGTTCGTATATTGGTTTCGGAGCCATGTGATCGGGTCAATGGCACCGTTGGTGGTTCGAACACTTCTTTCGCGTTTCTCGTATTCCTTATCGGGCGCGTCGGTTAGTTGCTCGCCAAGACGCTCTTGACGTCGTTCCGGGTTGGCCACTGGTCTGGTTGGAAACGTTGGGCGTTCCTTGCGGGCAGCCAAGGCGGCTTTCAATTGCTCGACCTCGTCACGATGGTTTTTCAGGAACTCGATGTCCTCAAGGCTAACTCCGAGTTCTGTCGCGTGTTCACGTTTCCGCTCATCCTCGCTCTGGTCAGCACCCTCGACTATCCCAAGACTTTCAGTAAGCTCAGTCGCGCCCAAAAACTCGTCTAAGAGTTGGTCTGTCGTTATCTCGCCCGGCTTTTCAAGTGAATCATCTTTTGTAGGGACCCATTTTGAGTTTTTCAGCCGAACAAGGATCATGGAACTGAAATATTTGCTCTGCGAGCTGTAATAAAACCACTGATACCTGGCTTTGAAAAAGCGTGCGTCCAACTCCAAATAGTCCCGCAGAAATCCCCACAACACGGATGCGGAGATTTTTTGTTCTTCAAAATCTGTGATTTCTTGGATGGCTTCTAGAAACTGCTCAAGCCCGTCCAAATCGTAATTTTCTATAGTTTCTGATCGAGTTGAATATTCCCTTTCTCCATAGGGCAAGCCTTCAGATGTCGGCAATTTTCGTGGCAGACGGGAAACTCCAAGATCATGCCAGACATCGATGTCTACATCAGACGACGTGTACTCATCATGCAGGAACCACACTTCTTGAACACCAGAAAAATACCGTAGCAGCTCTGCTGTGTTGAGATAGATCTCTGTGGGCTTTTTGAATACAGTGTCTCCGGTTGAATTGGTGGCCTTCAGAAATGGCGTTCGCCTTGCCGCCTGGATCACCTTTCTTTTTCCGGCTTCCGAGTCTGAGCCCATGGCGCGAACAATCTTTTGTATATCCGCCTGGTGTTCGGAGTCTGGAACCGAGTCTCCGTCGGTTTTGGCGTATTTGGGCAGAACCCTTTCCACGATATCGTCAAAAACATCGGGTTCTGAGAGTCCCAACCGTTTGAGGAATGTACGAGCCTGATCATCGGTGACGATTGACCGGCTCACAACTGGAAAAGCGGTTTCCTCTGGTGGAGGCATAAAAGCGTTGGGAGTGGTACCGTCCGGCTTGAAAGGGGCTTCCTGGCTGCCATTGGCAAGACGAAGAATAGGCTTCGAGCGCAGAACACCGCCAGGATCACGTTCCCAACGTGGCGCTCTCCAAAGCGCCTCCTGGCCGGATAAATACCCATAAAAATCAACAAACCATTCATCGGGCTGGACAGACAGAAAGGAGTGACTGATTCTTCGGGCTAACCCGTCCGGAGTCACTTCCTCCACGTCAAGTTCGCTAATCAAGTAGGAGCGGAGGTCAGGCGTTCGGTCCTGGGTAATTTCCCCGGCAAGCCATTTTATTGTGGCTGTGGACTGAAACAACTGACCAAGCTGCACCTGGCCCAGTAGTTTTCTGAGGTCAGCACCGCGAGCGAGTTTGGCGTTCCCGGCGGACACGAACGAACCGTCATCGGCCGGGAGGAGTTCTTCTTTGATCAACGTGTTCCGAACCGACTCGACGATGGGATAAAACATGCTGTCGTCTGGAAAATCCTCGGTTCTAATCGGAAGCGCCTCGAGGAAGGATACCGAGAGCAGGCCAAGATCCTTTATCTCAGACAGAATGTCTCCGATGAGATCAGCAGTTTCTTTTACCAGCGTCTCATTCCAGTCGTCGTCTTTTGGGATGTTGTCGCGAGATGGTGTTGTCCTGTATGGCCCTTGAATGAGGAATCCGAACCTTGTGGCCTTCTCTGTGGGAAAATAAACGACCAGGGGAGAATCCTTAACTTTGACTATACGTTCGGGATTCTTTCCGGCCTTGTCTTCTGCCTCCAGGCGGAAGCTGACCTCAACACGCACAGTTTCCGAATTCCCCGGTACGGGTACCGGTCGTTCAAAAATGAGCCAGTTTTCCTCCTCGTCCTTGCCGTTGTTTTGACCGATGACGCTGACTTGTCGGGCGGGTCCTCGGGCAATTTCCTCGCGCAGATACACCCCGCCTTTTGAGGTTGGCAGCTTGTACTCAATCTCGTTGATTTTCCGGAGGAACAACAGCGTTCTGGCGCTCAGGTTGCGGAGGCGTGCGCCGATTTCTTTGCATGCGGTCTCTGGCGATATTTCCTCAGTATTAAAGGGGAAGACAAAAAGCGTGGTCCAGGAGTTACCGGCTGGCTTGGAGGTCACCGCGTAAGGGCGCACGTAGTTCTCTATCCTGAAGCCTTCTCCGCCGGAGTGGACTTCCGGAGTAGCCGTGTAGGCGTAGACCGACTTGAAACCTATCCCGAACTTTCCAATTTGCGTCAGATCTTCGGTTTTGGTTCCTTCTCCGACACCGCACACCCCTCTGACATCCCGCTCATTGAAAAGACGGCCGTCATGGGTAACTTCCAGCCTGTCGTCGAAAAGGCTAAAGAGTATTCGGGTAGCGCCCGCATCCTCCGCATTCTGAAGAAGCTCGAAAACGAAATGGGTTCGATCTGTGTACAGTCGGCCCAGAAAGGACAGGTGGCGTGTCCCTTGACCGTACTCACGGATATTGTCCTCTCGTATCCTGTCGTAGTCAGTCGGCATTGGCGCTTCCCCCGGAAACATGAATTACACCATACGCGACCGGACCGGCGACGATATCCGCTCTCTCCAGAGCGATGTCCAGCTCTTGGATTCGCCTTGCGTAGTCCGCCTCTGCGGCGGCGATTTGCGACCGACGCATTTTTTGTATCTTCTCGTTGGTCGCTTGGCTGAGCTGTTCTTCCAAAAGAGCGATCCGCGCTCGGTGACTGGTGGATAGGCTCTCCCGCCGGTATTCAGCCTGTTCCTGAGTCTTTTGCCGGTGTCTGCTTCTCGCGTCGTGCCACAAGCTGTAATGCTGGGCATCCAAGTCGTCCCAAACTGAAGCGCCAAGGCCGTCTGGCATAGCGCCAGGACAATCCGCCGCACTCTCCAAAAGGCGACCAAGATGCTCGGTCACCATGGCGTTCGAGGCGATAGGCTTAAGCACCAAGTCCTCCCTGATGCCGTGAAAGCGCCACTGGTAAATGGCGAATTCGTAGCGCCCAATAGGTATCTCGTTCGACACTACCTCCAGATTGGTTATGACCCGTTGTTTGGTATCAAATGACAGGGCCGCCTGTTTGACCAATGGATGGAGGGGCATGATGAAGGCGGCCTCGGGATGCTGCATGGCGCAATCAGACTCGAAGGTGATGGCCAAATGCTGGCTCCCGCCCTTGAGCCAATTTTCCCATTCGC
>Ga0302251_1002100_pt1 | contig 10315 bp, 8 predicted proteins | sample AAG_RA_Gln_MG_FD_193534 | JGI IMG/M metagenome (GOLD analysis project Ga0302251, IMG submission 193534) | Enriched activated sludge microbial communities from anaerobic digester in WTTP, New Holstein, Wisconsin, United States - AAG_RA_Gln | ecosystem: Engineered > Bioreactor > Anaerobic >...
GCGAACCAACTGCTCGCAGCACTTGCTCTGCTCGCGGCTGCTGCATGGCTCAAAAAAGCCGGCAAGGCACATACCATGATCAAGATTCCTATGGTCTTTATGTTCGCGGTCACATTGACAGCACTGGTCTTCCTGGTCAGGGCGAACCTTGCAGGCGGCAACTACGCGCTGGTCATCTTTGGTGCTGTGTTGTTCATCCTCGCACTGGTACTCATCAAGCTGTCTTACAAAGTCCTGTTTACTAACGAAGCAGTAAAACCTAAAGAAGCGAAATAACCCTCGTCTTGAAGTGGGTATTTAGACGCTTTTTATTAGGCAGAGAAGGGGGGATCCCAACATCAAGCTGATTATCTCTGAAGAAGTTTTGAAGCTCGCTGCCGAGAAAGGCCATACTGAGTTGACGCTGGATCTGTTTACTGCAGGAAACAGCTGTGTCCCCGTCAGCGAGCCTACGGTTCATTTTGGTCCACCCAAAGATCCGGTTCACAAATATGACGTCCTGTTTCAGGATGGACTTAAGATCTTTGTCTTTAAAGGCGCTGATGCCCGAAAGGGTGAGGTCAGAATTCACGTCAAGCGCTTTCTGGGTATGACATCCCTGGAAGCGGAAGGTCTCAACATGTTGTAATGTCAAACTAAAAACCCTCCGGACTGTGATCAGAAAGATCACAATTCCGGAGGGTTAATTTTTATTGGTGATGAATTCGTTGTCAAACAGTATTGACTATCCGCGCTCTATCCCGCAGAATCCTGTTCTGATCAATTCCACAATAGAAAACGGCCGCATCATCTCAAGGAAACCGCTGACTTTAATTTCATCACCTGTCAGCTCAATGGTCATTGTTGACATAGTCACATCTATGACTTTCGCTCTGAAAATATTGCTGATTTCAATGAGCTTGGACCGGTCATTGTCATTCGCCTTCAATTTGATCAGAATGAGTTCACGCATCAAGGCGTTGTCATGCTTGAGTTCAGTGATCTTGATGACTTCGATCAGTTTGTTCAGCTGTTTTTTGATCTGTTCAAAAGTCGCGGAGTCACAGGTCATGACAATAGTCATCCTGGAAATTCTGGGATTTTCGGTCTCTCCAACGGTCAGGGAATCTATGTTGTAGCCGCGCCGCGTAAAAAGTCCGGCGATCCGGCTAAGCACGCCGGCGTTGTTTTCAACCAAGAGGGAAATAAAACGTTTTTGGACTATCATAATATGAGCCTCCTACATCTGCATCATAAACTAAGTTTACGTCAGGCAATTTTCATCGGGATCAACCATGCATTCAATAAAGGTCGGACCATCTGCAGCGAGGGCGGCATCAATTGCCTTTCCTACCTCGGCATTGGAGGTGACTCGAATGGCCGGCAGACCGTAGGCTTCAGCAATTTTGACAAAGTCCGGGGTGAACTCCCAGTCGACGGCATAGTAATTGCTGTTGAACTGCGTATCCTGAAGTTCTCTAACCATTCCCAGCCGATGGTTGTTAAACAGCATGACCATCATTTTGTGACCGGATTGCTTTAACGTTCCAAGTTCGGCAATCAACATCTGAATGCCGCCGTCCCCGACCACGCTGATGACTTGTTTGTCTGGGGCACCGTAGGTAGCGCCTATGGCAGCCGGCAAACTGTAACCCATTGTGCCAAGGCCGCCTGAAGTGAGGTACATCCTGTTGCCGTTGTATGGGAAGTTGCGAGCAGCAATGATCTGATTCTGGCCGACATCCGCAACGAGGATGGCATCATTGTCCACTTTTTCAGAAAGGATGCGCAGCGCGACCTTCGGACTGACAGTTTTTGAATCGTTGGCAACGACAGGCTCGAGTTTCGGCTTGATCATTGCGATCTCTTCAAGCCATGCGTCTGTCTCCAGCGGCGTGATCTTTTCAAGCAATTTTTTGAGGATCAGTTTCAGATCGCCGACCATCGGAATCTGATGATTAAAGATCTTTCCAATTTCTGCAGGGTCAATGTCAATGTGGACGACATCTGCCTGAGGACTCAGGGCCCTAAAGTTGAGTGTCGCACGGTCAGACATTCTGGAGCCTGCGATCAGGACAAAATCAGCTTTGCTTATGATCTCCATGGCATAGTCATGGCCGTGGTAACCAACCATGCCAATGAAGAGCGGTGAATCCATAGGGAAAGAACCGAGACCCATCAAGGTGTTGATGACCGGGATATTCGCCGCCTTCGCGAAGTCCTGGAGCTCCTGTGTCGCTTTTGCGGCAATAACGCCGCCGCCGGCGTAGATGATAGGGCGCTTCGCTGCGTTCAGTTTCTGGAGCGCACGCTTGATTTGTCCGGCGTGGCCCTCGATAGTAGGGTTATAACCTGGAATGGACACGTTGGGAAGTGTTGAAAACGGAATGCGCGCTTCGAGCACATCACGAGGGATGTCGATCAGCACAGGTCCGGGTCTTCCGGTTGTCGCAATATAAAAGGCTTCGGCCAATATTCTGGGAATCTCATTTGGATTCTTGACCAAATAATTGTGCTTTGTAAAGGATTCGGTGGCGCCGACGATATCCGCTTCCTGGAAGACGTCTTTGCCAATGAGGTCAGATTTGACCTGCCCTGTGATGATGATCATAGGAATAGAGTCCATGTAGGCTGTCGCGATCCCTGTGATCAAATTGGTTGCGCCCGGTCCGGAGGTTGCCATGCAGGCACCAATTTTTTTATTCGCACGGGCATAGCCGTTTGCAGCGTGAGCTGCTGCCTGCTCATTGCGGACAAGGACGTGTTTGACGTTTGTGTTTAGTCTTAGTGCATCGTAAAGCGGCAGATTTGCGCCGCCGGGATAACCAAAGATAGTTGTGATTCCTTGCATTTCAAATGCTTTAATAATAATGTCCGCTACTCTCACCTTGCATCTAGCTCCTTTCGTCTCTGGTGTGACGAGTGGGTTACAGATAATAAAAAAACTCCGCCTCTGTATTATTAGAGGCGAAGTCTACTCCGCGGTACCACTCTATGTATGTCCGGTTTCCGAACATCACTCGATCAGGTCGTGCCAATAAAATGGCAGAACCTTTGCCCTTTAACGCGAGCACGCGGCCTGGCCTACTCTGGATTCGGCAATCCTCACCGTTAAACGGCAAAAGCGCTTGATCCTGTTCGTACAGACGGTTCGGGAGCGAGCATGAGTATGCCGTGATGCCGCATTCACACCGATAGCGACTCTCTTGGACCACGGGGGATACCTTTAACTCCGTCAACACCTTTGAGATATTGTTCTCATTATAGGTACTATGGCGCGACATGTCAAGAATATTTAGAAAATTTGTTTTGAAATTTTATAAAAAATATTTAATTGTCGAAGACATTGAGAATTCAGGGTTTGTGGCAGGTGTGATTCCGGCGGTGGTAAAAAACCGCATAGAGAGTTGCGGTAAAGTACTGCTGGAACATTAATTCGTCTGCTTGGATCTACCAAAAACATCTTTTCACGTCCAATTTTTTCGTATAGAATTAAATTGCTGAAGGGGGCGCTGTGTGGATCGAAGCAATTCTGAGTTCCGAGTTGACCCAGCCGTTACCGGTCTCTTTCAATCAGTCTCATTTACGCATAAGACAATCATTTCCATGACCAGGAGGAGACGTCACCTTGAATCCACAATATTTATTACGCGGCAGTATTACAAAAGCGTTGATCACCCTGGCACTGCCTATTATGGGAACTGCCTTTCTGCAAATGGCTAACCAAATAGTCGATATGATCTGGATAGGCCGTTTGGGCAGTGATGCCGTGGCAGCCATAGGTACAGCAGGCTTTTTTGTATGGTTTGGTCTCTCCATAATCACTATGGTGCAGGTCGGTACCGAAGTGAAAATCGCACAAAGTCTCGGTGCTGGGAATGAATCATACGCGAAGCAAATCGCTGGGATGGCGCTTTATTTAGCTGTGGCCTTTGGAATTGCTTACGGGCTGTTTTTAACTCTGGCAAAAGGGCCATTGATAGGATTTTTTGATCTCAACAATTTTGAAGTTGAACAAAATGCCAGGTCTTACCTGGGGATCATGGCCAGCGGCATGCTGTTTTCTTTTTTGAATCTCGTCATTGCGTCTATGTTCAATGGTGCGGGTCAAAGCCGGCTTCCCTTTAAAGTCAACTCAATCGGAATTCTGACTAATATTGTTCTGGATCCCATCTTCATTTTTGTACTTGGATTGGGTGTGGGCGGTGCGGCATTAGCGACAGTACTGTCTCAGATGCTGGTTACGGTGATTCTTCTCTATATGCTCCTGCATGGCAGATTATTCAAGGTATTTTCTTTGAGACAGCCTTTTTCGCTGGATACCGTAAAATCCATGTTGGCTTTAGGACTTCCGGTGTCCTTCCAGCGCTGTCTGTTCAATACGTTTTCAATCTTGATCGCCAAAGTGATTGCATCCTTTGGCCCGGATGCGATTGCTGCGCAAAAAATTGGCGTTCAGATTGAGTCCATCACTTATATGACGGCTCAAGGCTTCGCTGCGGCGCTCAGTGCGTTCGTCGGTCAAAACTTTGGAGCAGGCCAGTTTGAACGGGTTCGAAAAGGTACGGTTGTAGCGGGTCAGATCATGATTGCCTTTGGGATAGGCACTTCGGCATTGTTGTACTTTTTCAGTGAACCATTGATGAGGATTTTTGTCAGTGAGGCTACAACCGTGGATATAGGCGTACGGTACCTCAAGATTCTGTCGATCTCTCAGGTGTTTATGTGCATAGAAATGACTTTTTCAGGTTGTTTTAACGCGTTGAACAAGCCGTTGTATCCTGCAGTGCTGGGCATCGTTTTTACAGGACTGCGCGTTCCGTTCGCCTATTTATTGTCTGCGCCGGCATTCTTGGGTCTGGACGGCATATGGTGGTCTATTTCCGGGAGCTCCGTCATCAAGGGGATTCTTATGCTGGGGATGGTCGCGGTATTGTTTAAATATGGAATACCGAAAGAAGATTCTGTTTTGGGGACTGACACTGAGTTGAACTGAGTGACAGGCACTGATTCGGATTGAGCGACTGACACCAATTTGATTTTAGTGCCAGAGCTAGTTTTAGGACTTTATGTGTAAGATAATGGATAATCAAAGGGAGGTGTAGGCGAGGCGCTTGCACTTCCTTTTGAATTCAAAAAGAAAAAAGCCCGAGAAGGGGAACAATGCGTCTGTGGCAAATGCCTTATGACAGCTGTTCCTAATCTTTGGCTTTTTTCATGAATTCTATGCTTTTTGACCTTCTGTTCTACTATTTTTTAGTCTTAGCGCGTAACCTGTTTTTCGCTATATTTTGCTGGCGGCGGGCAGATTTCGATTCCACGGGCTTAGCCTTGGGTTCTTGTGGGTTGTGTTTAACCACCGGCCGGTCGAAGTTATAATGCGTCAGACGCAGCTGGATACCGTCCTCTATGGTTCGCTGCTCGGGCTTGTCCTTGGGTGCGACGAAGGTGAAAGCGCGGCCTTTTTCACCGGCACGACCGGTTCTTCCAATCCGGTGGATGTAGCTCTCGGCATCCGAGGGAATGTCGTAGTTAAAGACGTGGGTGATGCCCTCAATGTCAAGGCCGCGGGCGGCGACGTCGGTTGCAATCAGGAACTGAAACTCCATTTTTCTGAAGGCTTTCATGACCTTTTCGCGTTTGGCCTGGGTGAGGTCGCCGTGGAGGAGCTCGCAGCTGAAGCCCTCCTGGGACATAGCAGCGTAGAGCGCATCCGCTCTGTACTTTGTCCTGCAAAACAGTATGCCCATGAAGGGGCGCTCTTTCTTAAGGACGGCGAACAGGTCATGTCTCTTTTGGCGGTCTGTAGTCTCGACCACATATTGCTCAATGTCCTTCAAGGTCACGGTTGGTGCCGGGACTGCCACGTGAACCGGATCCTTCAGGTATTTGTGGGTCAGCTTCCTGACCCCGGCTGGCATGGTCGCCGAAAAGCATAGGGTTTGGCGGCTCGCCGGCGTGCGCTTGAGAATCATCTCCACTTCATTCTGGAAACCAATGTGGAGCATTTGATCCGCCTCATCCAGGACGAGGACTTTCAGATCGTCAAAATGCAGAGTTCCCCTTCGCAGATGATCCAGCAGTCTGCCGGGTGTGCCTATGACGATCTGTGCCGAGCCCTGGAGCTTCTTGATTTGACCTTGAATATCCTGACCGCCGTAAGCCGCCAATAGGTGAAGCGGCGCGTAGGCTGCCAGCTTTCTGGCTTCGGCAGTGATCTGAATGGCGAGTTCGCGGGTGGGCGTCAGAATCAGTGCCTGGACCTTTGGAAGCGCCGGATCCACCATTTCGAAGATGGGCAGCAAAAATGCCAGGGTTTTTCCAGTGCCGGTCTGGGCTTCGCCAATCAGGTCTCTCCCTGCCGCGATTTCCGGAATCGCCATAGCCTGGATGGGCGTAGGGTCCTGAATGCCCTGAGCGGTGAGGGCGTCAAGCAACACTGTCGAAACGCCTAAAGTTGAAAAAGTGGTTTTCACGGGTACCTCCTGTTAGTTGTGATGATGTCTATTTCTGAACGAACTGTACGTTGACGCCGTCCGGGTCTTTGACGAAGAAAAATTTGACGCCGCCGCCTTCGAACGGTCCGCTGACTATTTCGATCCCTTTTTCCCTGCATGCTGCCATGGCTTCGTCGAGATCAGCGACACTAAAGCCCAGCGAAAGGTTTGCCGGTGCTGTGACCGCGTCAGTCGCTGGTTTGTGCTCCAGGAGCTCGACCTCAAAGCCGTTTTCGTCTTTCAGGAAGCACAGCTCAAGGGCGGGATGTGGCATAAAGCGCCGTTCGATCGTCAGACCCAGCAGGTCCTTATAAAACGACAGCGAAGTTTCAATGCTTTTGACGGTAATCGTGGTCCATAAAAAGTTTGCGTTCACGACATTCGCTCCTTTGCGGTGTTTTGGTTGATTTGGATAGGGAGAAGAAAAGCCTGAAGACTTTTTTTGCCGATGGTTCCAGCGCCCTTCATTATAACACATCGTCCGCCGGATCGAAAGCGGGGTGAAGCGGGGGTGGGGATGGGTGACCATCGGCAGAAAATTCTTTTTAAGAAAATTTCGTGGACCGCTTGACGTTGACGTAGCGTCAACCTTTATAATAAGGACATGAATGAGCGTGACAAGTCCTGCGGCGGAATACTATGCGCATGGGACTTTTTGGGGGTATGTCTATGGAAATGACGGTTCAAAAGCTGGCGAAGCTGGCGGGTGTAAGTTCGAGGACGCTGAGGTATTACGATGAGATGGGGCTGCTGAAGCCGCTGCGGGTCAACAGCGCCGGCTACAGAATTTACGGGGCGGCGCAGGTCGACCGGCTGCAGCAGATCCTGTTTTACAGGGAACTGGGGCTGGAGCTGGACCGCATCAAAGATGTGCTGGAGCGGCCGGACTTCGATCCGAAGAGCGCGCTGAAGGACCACCACAAGGCGCTGCTGGAGCGGCGAAGGCAAATGGACGTGCTGATCGCCAACGTTGAGAAGACTATTGCGTATCAGGAAGGGAGAATGGAAATGACGGACAAAGAAAAATTTGAGGGTTTCAAGAAGTCAATGATCGACAGTAACGAAGCGCGCTACGGGGACGAGGTTCGTGCCAAGTACGGCAATGAGACGGTGGAGGCGTCCAATAAGAAGCTTCAGGATATGTCCGAGGCGGAGTTCAACGAGGCGCAGGCGCTGAGTGAGGCGATACTGGTGAAATTGGCGGAAGCTATGGCCACAGGTCAGCCGGACGGCGCGTTGGCCCAGGAGGTCGCGGACATGCACAAGCGCTGGCTGTCCATCTACTGGCCGACCTATTCCGGGGAGGCTCATGCGGGGCTGGCCACCATGTACGTGGAGGATGAGCGTTTTACGGCGTTTTATGATGACAAGTGCGGCGAGGGGGCCGCGGTATTTCTGCGTGATGCGGTCCATATTTATACGGGCATGACGAAGTAGGCAGTTTGGAAGGGGATCAGAAGGCACCTGCCGCTGACGCCCCTTTCTTCCATTTTTGGCCGCAATTTTCCGCCTGAATTATGGATGGGGGTGACTGACACCAATTTCCTTTGGGTATGAATATACCAGTATAGGGAGTGTGCAGCCATCATTGAAGCAGGAGGAAGCGCCCGTGTTTAAATCAAAAAACAAACCCAGACAGGAAAGTCCAAACCCTCAAAAAACTAATTTGACTAAACCTGGTCCAACCGACAGTTCTTCCGGCAGCAAAAACCATCAGCCGATCCCTGAAAAGCTGCCCGCAAAGGCGCGCGTACGACGCTGGCTGCCGTTGATTGGGGTTCTTGGTGTGCTGCTCATCACGCTGCTCTATCTGGATGTATTTGGTCTCAAGGCTATGGTCTTTTCGAAGCAGGAAATGAATCCCATCACGCAGGTGCGGGTGCCTGCGGATTTCATTGAAAGCCGGCTTGCCGAGGCTAAGGCGGTCGCGCTTTTGGAGCAGGTCCCGGCGCCAACCCGCGGGACTCTGGATCTCTACGTTCAGGAGGGCAGACTCTATGTGGTTGAGGATGGCGTGATGGAGGCGATTTCGACGCCATCTGCGGAGTCAGGGGAGACGGCCGGCAATCTGAAACTGGCCTTCAGCTTTGATGAAAGCGCTCCGGATAGGCTCAACTTCCTGATTGGACATGCCGACGCGCCTGAATATGACATGATGCGAACGTCGCAAATTGGGCGCATTCAGGGGGTGGCCGGCCGGACTTATGCCGTGGCGCGGCTGTTCTTCGACGACACCGGCATGCCGCCTGTTGCCCGGGTGGAAAATCTGTCATTTGAAGTGCTGCGAAATACCAGCTTTGAGCTTCCCAAAATGATCAAAGCTGTTTTAGCCGATGGTTCCGAGACCGAAGTCCCAATCCTGTGGTCGCCGCGTGCCATTGACACCTCCGAAAATGGGGTGCGGGGCAGCATTGGGACTGTAGAAGGGTATGATGAGGAAGTGACGCTGACGCTGATCATAAGCGATCAAGTGGCCATAAATGACGGTGCCCCTGCCATGGGGCCGCCGACCGGAGTTGTTGATCCCGGCGTAGAGGAGGGAGAGGCGCCTGTACCGGCGGCGAAGCCTGAACCTGCAACAACACCCGAACCTTCGCCAACACCTGCTCCAACACCTGCACCAGCGCCTGCACCAAAGCCTGAGGCCAAACCGGCACCCAAACCTGCTCCAAAACCCGCGCCGGTGACGATTCAGTCACTTCGTTCTGTCGAGGCAAGTGTCAGGCAGGGCGAGGGGTATACCATGCCAGCGACAGTTGTCGCCGTAATGAGTGACAAGACCACGAAAAGCGTGGCTGTCACCTGGAATCCTTCAGTGCTGGATACCTCCAGCGCGGGAACAAAGACCAGCACAGGTACGGCGGCCGGGACATCAGCGAAAGCCACGCTGACTTTGACCGTGTCGAAGTCAGCTCTGGCAGCGCCAAATGTCGCGGTTTCCAAGATCTCAGGTGCAGACGCCAACGTCAGGGTGACAGGAAGAGCGGGCGCAACAGTCCTGTTTAATGGGTATGGTGTCGGGACTATTGGTTCAAGCGGGGTTTTGACGGTTGTCGGGGTCAACGTCGATACTCTCCAGAGCGTCAAACTGACTATGGACGGCTGGGAACCCAGCCCGGCAGTGACGACGTTTGTGCTTTACTGATTAAAAGTCAAAAAACAAGGAAGCCGGTGTCGGCGGCCCTACGCCGCTTGACACCGACTTTGCTTTGAAGAGGAGGCAGCCGTCATGCTGGAATACTCCAGAGAGGCACTGGCAGAATTCTTTCGCGTTGAGGCGCGAACTTCCAATGGATCCATTACCAGCTTTTACGGCGGCGATCAATCCTGGTTTGAGTCGGAAAACGGTCGGGCAGGCGGCTGCGGGACCGTTGCGGCGGCCAACATTCTCGCCTATTTTGGGGTCGTCCTCGGGGTGGATGGTGCTTTTGGAGGCTCCGGGCCGGTCCTCGACAGCAGACATCTGAAACAGGCGGACTATCTTGCGCATATGCACCAGGTCTATGCAGGTCTGACCCCGTTGGTGCCACCCTGGAAATCAATGACTCGGTTTCAACGGGGACGAGGCGATGTCGGTGGCCAAGGTGGGCGGCGCTCCATTCTGAAGCTGCCGGATTCACTGGGCATTCACAGCCCGGCTCGGTTTGCAAACGCTGTTGTGGAACTGGCCCAAAAGCAGGACGTTGAACTGCGTCGAGTCTGGCCGCTCAGCGGCACTGTCCGGTGGTCAGCAGGTCAAAGCGTCAGTTTAAACCAGGCTAAGGCTTTTATTCTGGGACAGGTTGAGAAGGGCTTTCCGGTAGCCATGCTCAATTTTAACAATCGAGGGCTCAGACAGG
>Ga0302251_1002106_pt1 | contig 10297 bp, 15 predicted proteins | sample AAG_RA_Gln_MG_FD_193534 | JGI IMG/M metagenome (GOLD analysis project Ga0302251, IMG submission 193534) | Enriched activated sludge microbial communities from anaerobic digester in WTTP, New Holstein, Wisconsin, United States - AAG_RA_Gln | ecosystem: Engineered > Bioreactor > Anaerobic >...
TCGTTCTCGCTCCCCGGACACATGGATTACATCATCTCATCCGAGTCCGCCAGTCGGATAAGCGAGGCATCAGGGTCTGCGTGCGTGGTCATCTGCGGCATACACATCGACAGAGCCACGCCGGAGGAGATCGATTCTTTAATCACAAACTCGCGGAAGTGCGTCGGCATGCTTCTGGAGTCCTTGCGCCCCAGCCCTCGGGAAGCTGCCTGAGCGCCTTCATTCTCAGCTCTCCGATCCATGCCAGCGCTCGAAGAGGCTGTTCTCGAGCCCGAGCTGGTCCAGGACCTTCCCGACGACGTGGTTTACCAGCGCGTCAATGTCCTTCGGGCGGTGGTAGAACCCTGGGCACGCCGGCAGTATCACGCCCCCTGCCTCGGTAACCGCCAGCATGTTCCTTATGTGTATCATGCTGAGGGGCGTCTCCCTCGTGACGAGTATGAGCCTCCTCCTCTCCTTCAGGGCCACATCAGCCGCACGCGCGATAAGGCTCGAGGAGACTCCGCCTGCTATTGACCCCAGCGTCTTCATGCTGCACGGCGCGATGACCATTGCGTCGAATAGGTTGCTCCCGCTAGCCATCGGCGCGGCAAGGTCCTCGTTTGAGAACAGCTCGCAGAATGACGCTATCCTCTGGCGGGTGTATCCCGTCTCCTCCTCCAGTATCCTCAGCGCCATCTCGGAGGCTATCGCCGAGACCTTTACCCCCCTGTTGCAGAGCTCCTCCAGCAGCCTGCAACCGTATATCGCCCCGCTCGCGCCGGTCATCCCGAGAACGACCCTCATCCAAACCACTGTGATACCTTACTCAACATGCGCCTATATTCCCTTGCGTTCACATGTTTAGTTACATTATCACCAAGTGTAATGTGATGCATTTTATATACCCCGAAGGAGATAATCGGTTCGAGACTGCCATTATGCCCCACGTCATAGCTTACATGCTTCTGATCACGGATCCGGGGATCGAGCGAGAGGTCATAGAAGAGATCAGAAAGATCAAAGACGTTACCGAGTGCCGTGCGGTCTACGGGGAATTCGACGTCTTTGTGAGGCTTGAAGTGCCCGACCTCACGGTCTTGGATGACATAGTGACGCGCGTGCGTCAGATCCGCGGCACGATCCACAGCAAGACCCTGGTAGGGTCGCCTTAGTTCATGACAAAGCGAACGCCGATATCAGCCACGCCAGTGTAAGCGCCATTATCAGCAGCTCGATCCTCCCTGCCGCCTCAGTCGCAACGAGCCTCCTCAGCCTCCCACTCATGTTTGAGAATGCCCCTATCAAGATGAACGGGATGCCTAGCCCCGCAGAGTATGCGATCAGCAGGGCTACCCTTGAGAGCACGCCCTCCACCGTCAGAGCGATTATTGCCACGATGGACAGGAGCGGCAGGATGCAAGGGCTGGCGATGAATATTATGAGCGCGCCGAAGAGGAACGCCGTCGCCGCGCCCTTCCTGTTGCCCAATATGCTAGCGAATCCCGCCTGCCTGATGCGGTTCGCCCTCTTCAGAACCATTATCGCCAGCAGCATCACTGCGGCCGCAAGGTAAAACCATCTTGTGCTGGTCACCTCCCCCAACAGCCCCATCACCACCCCGAGCGCCAACCCGCCGGACAGTATGCCCGCGAAGATCGCCACGCCGCCCTTGACCATCTCGAAACGCTCCCTGCCGAAGAGATACGCCAGATAGCCCGGTATGATTGGGAAGACGCAGGGTGTCAGCACGCTCGCCAGCCCAAGCGAGAACGCGAAGACCAGCTGGAAGACCTCCATCACCTGATACTCTCCAGTATCTGCCTCACAGCATCCGCCGAGACGTACAACCCGTCAGACCTGTATCGGATCATCCGATCCTTGTCCACAAACACCAACGTGGGTGCCTTGAGGACGGTCCAGTCCGCGAAGACCTGCTCGATGCCGGTTGCATACGTAAGGTGCACATAATTCACGCTGCCGTTGTAGTCTTGCATCGCCTCCAGCAGCGCCTCTTCCTGCACAACGCACGTGGGGCACGTTATTGTCGAGAAGAGGATCAGCGTGGGCTTGCCGTTCTGGCAGGCATCTGTAAGGGCGGGGTGGTCCATGATCATCTGTGTGCCCGGGAACCCCTCCTGCGGAACAGACAGGAACGACCAGAGCGCGACTGATGCTACCGCCACCGCAGCCACCGCCGCAATGACTGCGAGCACTCGTGCCCTCTTCAACCGATCTACTCCTTTAGCATGAAGTCCTCAACGATGTCCTTCGCCTTCTCCCTCTTCTCTTGATGCTCTTCGAGGAACGCCGCAACCTTCTCCGCAAGGCGGTTCTTGCAGGTGCCGCACATCCTCTCCCCGCTCTTGCAGGCGCGGCAGGTCTCTGCCACGCTGGCATCGTCCTCGTCGAAGAGGCTGAAGAGATAGGCATAAACAACACACGCGTCCGGGTCGCCTCCCTTCTCCTTCTGCTCCTTTATGGTCGGCTGGCCGCCCGTGAACGCATTCTTGACCTTCTTGGTCGCCTGCTCCACCGTGTCTGAGAGGAAGATCGCCGTCTCCGGCATGCTGGCGCTCATCTTGCCGCCCGCCCCAAGCCCCGGTATGAACTTGCTGAATATGCCTGCGGTCTTCCGGTAGCCGAGCTTCGGGGCGACGTCGCGGGAGATTCTCCAGTAGGGGTCCTGGTCAATGGCGCACGGGATGAGGACGTGCGAGTCCTTGCCCTCTAGATACTGCGGCAGGAAGCATGGCGCCGCTTGCATCGCCGGGAAGAATATCATGCCGATGTTTGAACTGTCGCTGAACCCAAATGTCGCCTTAGCGGTCGAGAAGGTCACATGCTTCGCCACCTTGACCGCTATGTTGTACAGCGGCCTGCTGTTTGTGAGGTTCGTGAAGATCTTCGTCTTCTTCGGCTTGAAGCCGACCGCTATTATGTCGAGTATGTTCTCCTGTGTATACTTGGCAATCTCCTCTGTCGTCAGGTCTTGGTTGAACAGGTACTTCTCGTCGTCTGTAAGCTGGAAGTACAGGTCTGCGTCAAACGCATCTTGGAGGTACTTCGTGAAGATCCACGGTATGAGGTGGCCGAGGTGCGTGTTCCCCGACGGCCCCCTCCCGGTGTAGAGTGTCGCCTTGACCCCATTCTCGTAGGACTTCATCCAATCCCCGAACTCCCTGTGCGCGAAGAACATTCCCCTGCGCAGGAGGATGTGGCGGAAGCCCGCGTGCCTCTCCAGCTTCACTATCAGGTCTTCCGTCAGCGGCTCGACGCCGAACTGCCTTATCAGCTCATCGTAATCGATCTCGCCCCGGACTTCCCATGGGGTCACGACGCTCTCGGAATTCTGCATTGAACCTACTCCTTCTTCCAATGAAGCTTGAAGGATACTTATATTAATGATATTTGTTTTTTACTTCTAGCATGCAGCGCAAGATATGCGACTTCCATATGCACTCCTTCTACAGCGACGGCGACCTGCTGCCTGCCGAGATAGTCCGCAGGACCCAGGTGCTGGGGCACAGGGCAATAGCGATAACCGACCACGCCGACAGCTCAAACCTGGAGCAGATAATCTCCGCTCTGTCCAAGGCATCTTCTCAGGTCTCAGAATACTCTGACGGCTTCACACTCATACCAGGCGTCGAGCTCACGCACGTCCCGCCCGAGAGCATCGCCGACCTGTCGCGGCGCGCAAAGAAGCTTGGGGCGAAGATTGTGGTCGTGCACGGCGAGACGCCTGTTGAACCGGTGGCCGAGGGCACGGATGCCGCGGCCTGCCGCTGCCCCGACGTGGATATAGTCGCCCATCCCGGCCTCATCTCAGAGGAGGACGTGGACGCCGCAAAGCGGAACGGCATCTTCCTTGAGCTCTCCTTCAGGGGCGGGCACTGCCTCGGGAATGGCTTGGTGGCGGCAATGGCGAAGAGGGTGGGCGCGATGCTAATCGTGGACTCCGACGCGCATACCGTCGGGGACCACATGTCTCACTCGGACGCATTTGCGGTTGCAAGGGGCTCGGGCCTATCGAAGGCCGACGCCGAACGGGTGGTCTACGAGAACCCGACCCTGCTGCTCAGGCGTCTTGGTCTCGACTGATCGGGCCAGAACGCGGTCAGTTTACCTTCATGCCATACTTGGACGCGATCTCAAGGAACGCATCCTTGACGTACTTGACCTGATCCCATGTTAGGCCATAAGTGTTCAGCTTGAAGTGCTTCGTCAATCCCGGCTGGATCCCGACAATCTTCCTCGCCCTCAGCTCGTCATAAAGGAAGTACCCTTTCCTCTTATGCGTCTCGGATGCCTTGAAGAACGGGTCCGTCTCCAGGTGCGTCAGGGTGTGCATCTTGGGCCTCATGCCTATCTGCCTGACGCCCTCTATGTGCTCCATCTCCTTCACGAGGAACCTGATCTTCTCAAGCTCCTCGCCCCACCTCTCCACCCTCCTCACCACCTCCGGGAAGGACGCCATCAACGTCACGAGAGGCGCCCCTGCGACGGTGCAGCCGAGGAGGCCCAGCTCCTTGGACACGAACTTCCTCTTGGTCAGGTCCCCCTCGATCTTGGGCTTCGCCAAGACCTTCTCGCCCAGCGAGTTCCTGAGGGCCAGTATCCCCGTGGGCGCGCACGCAGCCCAGCTCTTGTGGCCGCTGGACGTGATGACATCCGCGCCGACCTCCTTGCCGTCAATCGGCATTATGCCTGCCGAATAGGCGCAGTTCAATATGAACGGGACTTTATACTCCTCTGCAATTTTGCCTACCGCCTTGGCGTCGTTGAGGTTCCCGTACAGGTAATCCACATGGGTCAGGAGGAGCGCCGCTGGTAGCCTTCCCGTCTCCTTCTTGACTTCCTCTATCTTGCTCGCGTAGAGTTCAGGGTCGATCCTATACTCCGGCGCCCCCGTGTTAGGGACCTCCTTCACCCTCAGGTCTGCGAGCTCTGCCGAGATATACGACGAGTAATGCGCGGTGCTGTCGATGATTGCGTAGTCGCCTGCCTTCCCGAGCATCTTGAACGCGATGAACTTTGCCTCCCTGCAGCGGGTCACGACCCTTGCAAGATCCATCCCAAGGAATTCCGCAAGGTCGGCATAGAACTGATGGATTGGCGGGTCGTCTATCATGTCCAGCCTCGCCGTCTTGGGGGGGCACCAGTCGCATACCGAGTAGCCGTCGCCGAACTCTATGAGCGCCCTCCTCGCCTCCTCTGTGAGCACTCCGCCGCGCTGTATGGGCTGGAGGTTTATGTACTCCTCCTCGGAGAAGTCCCTCCTCATCCCTTCATACTTCTTGAGCCTCTCGCTGGAGATCTTCATTTACCTGACCTCCTTCCGCATCAATGCGACCGCCCTCTCCGCCCTGTCCAAGCTGACCTCTACCGCCTTCCTGTCCGCCTCCGAGAGCGCGTGATTGGGGGACGTCTTCCTGAGTGCCTGCTGGACCCTCAGCATCTCATTAAGAACTTCCTTTGAATTCGGCAAGAGCGCCATAGCATCACCATGGAGCTAGGGTAGGGATTCGAACCCCAGTGTAACGGGTCTGCAGCCCGTCGCCTAAACCGCTCAGCCACCCTAGCACGCCTTCAAAATCTCATCACAATGCTATTTATTTCTTCTCATGCATGCACGCCCTTTTTAAGCGGAGCGTTGCCATTGATTAATGGGTAGAGATCCATGGTCGAACTGACGGAGCAGGAGCGGATCAGGTATGATCGGCAGATGCTGCTCAGGGGCTGGGGGGAAGAGGCGCAGCGCAAAGTGAAGGCGGCGCGGGTCGCCCTTGCAGGGGTGGGCGGTCTTGGGAGCCCCGTCGCGCTTTACCTGGCAGCCGCCGGTGTCGGCTTCATACGGATCATAGACCATGATATCGTCAATCTTTCCAACCTGAACAGGCAGATCGCCCACTGGGGGACTGACCTCGGAAGGCCAAAGGTGGAGTCTGCGGCGATGAAGCTAACGCAGCTGAACTCCGAGGTCAAGATCGACGCCGTCAATGAGGTCATAACGCCCGACACTGCGAAGGACCTCTTCCGTGATGTTGACGTCGTCCTGGACTGCCTCGACAGCTTGGGAACCCGGATGCTAGTCAACAGCGAGTGCGTAAGGCGGCGCATCCCCTTCATCTACACCGCCGTCTATGGGATGGAGGGATACATGACCTCAATTGTTCCGGGCAAAGGACCGTGCCTCAGGTGCATATACCCGCACGACTCCGCCTCTTCGGATAAGTTCCCTGTTCTGGGGACGACGCCTGGTGTCATGGGGTGCCTTGAAGCTACCGAGGCACTGAAGTATGTCACCGGCATCGGCACTCTTGCAATCGGGCGCATGATCGTATACGATGGGGAGCGGATGCAATTCGATTCGGTCACCCTGAAGCGGTCTCCGGCGTGCAGGGCGTGCCGCGGTTCCGTGGAATAAAAAGGGCGTGGCAGCGCTGCGTGGCGCCGCCTGCTTGGCATCCCGTAATCGTCTGACGGTTTATTATTCGACGAATTCCTTGCCAACTTTCTTGAGGATCTTGCTTTTCATAGCATCGATCTTCGGTCCCTCAAGCTGCGCCTCCTCCTCTATGCTCTTTGCCTGCCTTGCGCTCTCCCTGCTCTCGTAGCCGCAGCTTCCATCAGGAAGGAGCGCCCTCTTTGAGCAGAATGCAAAGCTGCACCTGGAGATGACGCAAACGTCTCCAACCCAGTTGCAGTAGGCCGCCCCGTCGGCTATTGTCTTCTGTTCCCATGAGTTCCCTTGTTGCCCGTAGCCGCCCCTGTTCTGCGGATTGTTGTATTTTATGTAGAGCGCTCTTTTATCGCATCTGAAAAGAGAACATGTTGCTACACATGGTTGCCTGCCTTTCAATTCCAAAACCTCCATGGAATAATCAGCAAATCATTTTTTGGCTTCTACACGCATTCAAAAGGACTAATCAATAATCCGCCATGCGAATAAATAAATGTTATGCCAAGCCCTTTTTTGAGGGACCTGTACTGGTTTTTGCGCATGCTGATGAATTATGGTTAAAAAATGATGGCTGCCCGCCAAGGCTCAGCGTTTGTAGCCTATCTTACGCAGGAATGCAATCCTTTGGGCCCTCTCAGCATCCCCTTCGACCCCCTTTGGGCGGCTTCCGTCGATCACGCCAAGGATCCCCCTTCCAGACTCCGACTCCGCCAGGATCACCTCGAGTGGATTGGCCGTGGCGCAGAATACGTTGCAAACTTCTTGGATCCCCTTGAGCGCGTTCAGTATGCTGATGGGGTACCCTTCCTTCATGCATATGATGAAAGTGTGCCCCGCCCCAATTGCAATGCAGGCCTCGACCGCGAAGTTCTCCATCTCCGATTCGTTTCCGTCATGCCTGATCAGGCACTCGCCCGATGCCTCGGCAAAGGCGACTCCAAACTTGCAGCCCGGGCAGGTCGTAGCGGTCATCTCGTAGAGGTCCTCCACGGTCTTTATGAAATGCGCTTGCCCTATGATGACGTTAACGCCATCCGGGATGGCCACCTTTACCGTCTTCAGCTCCATCATATGACCCTCCGTAATCATGTCTGATCGAACCTACTGTCGCAGGACATATAAAATCGTTAATACAGAGTGATATTCTGTCAAAGGATGGGAGCATTATTATGAAGTTCGCATATTATGGTTTTGAACTGTCAATCCCGAAAGAATGGGTTGCAACGTTTGACAAGAAGTCCAATTATGGTGCAGGCATGGTCTCCTTCACCACACCTGGCAAGCTTCGGCTGGAGCATATCTGGGACTCGCTCGAGAAGCAGTCAAAGAAACACGCCACCCTCGCCGACTTCATGAACTCGTATTTCGACAGCCTGCGGGCAAACAAGTCATACAGGGACCTTAGCATTGTTGATGCACCCTCGGTTGACGGCGACCATGAGACGAACCTGCACGAGTTTTCGTGCACGGTGAAGCGCCCCATCAAGACCGCCTCGACGCAGATACTTGGTCTTTCAATGTACTGCCGGGCGACAAACCGGTTCGTCATAGTCTTCTCATCACTCGATCCTAAAAAGGAGAACCCTGAATCACCTCAGATACGGGAGGCGATGAAGAGCTTCAGGTGTGTGCATGAGTAGAGCCATAATTTTAAAAGCTTACGTCGTGATAAACTCATAGGTATCAAATATGTACAGGACAATAATGGTAGGCGTAGACGGCTCAAAGAATGCCGAATACGCATTCGAGGCATCGGTCGAAATGGCTAAGGCGCTAGATTCGCGTCTACTAATCGTGACTGTCTATTCGCCTCCTGCAATTGGCGTCCTAGGCGACATCCCTCCATACCCTCCAACTGTTCCAAAAGAAGTCTCTGACAAGATCGAGCCACTGCTAAAATCATACGAGGAAAAAGCAAAGAAGGCAGGCGTAAAGGTCGTAGAGAGCAAGATCGTCCCGGCTTGGAACAGCACTGGTGCAGGCTTCGTTTCAGAAGCGGAGAAACAGGGCTGCGCACTTACTGTTGTCGGCTCTAGAGGCCTGACCGGACTGAAACGCACGCTACTTGGAAGCACAGCAGAGTATATTGCAAAGAACGCGCACTGCGATGTTCACATCGTAAGGCGCTAAGCCTTCTTTTTTTGTTGGGATTTTTATGATTCTATCTATTTATGGCTTTGAAATTGACGTTCCTAAGGAGTACTTCATATTCATAACGAAGGACTCGCTATACTACCGTGGGTCAATAGACGTATCTGACCACTTCAAGCACACCTTGAAGATACTGTGGGACGATCTGGACGAATTCAAGGCGAATTACGCCGCGCCCAAGGACTTCTTCGAGGAGAAGATCAATGCTATCAAGCGTGACAAGGATCTCGTCTCCGTAGACTCTGAAACTTACGAGTGGGTCAATACAGGCGAACACCCCTTCCACTTCCACAAGATTTGGTACACCACAAAGCGGCGCTTCACCAAGGAGTTGAACACCACTGTATTGGGGCTCGTTGTCCAATGCCTTGAGACGAGCCGGTACTACCTCCTGTTCTACGAATTCCAAGAGGGCAAGAACGAGTTCGAGGAAAAGGCAAAGGCGATGATGGGCTCATTCAAATGTAATTGCAGTACGCCTGAATGACCATCTTTTTTATTTATTTTTAACTAGGCCCTGAATACCCTTCGTATTGGAACCCGCCACCACTACAGCAATCGCTCGGTAGCGCATTCATCACATCGAACAGCAATATGTAGTTGTCTCCGTGGCTGACCAGATACTTGCTTGCAGACGAGTAAATATATTCAAATGTGCCCGTCTTCTCTCTCCAGCCGTATGTCTGCCAGAACGTTCCATATCCTGGGTCCTCCTCGATCCCGTTAATTGACTTTATGTACTCTAGACCCATGACCTCCCCTACCGTGATATTGAACTGATATTTTGACGCATTCGTGTCGATTACTGAAACCCACTCTGCCGGGTTCGACAGCTCGTACTCCCTTTGTTCGACATACTCTGCGTTTGTGATGTTATGGATGGCATCTATTATCGTGGCGCCGGGCTTCAGCTGTATCTTCTGGAACCAGTAGACTACTGCATGCGTGCTGTTGAGCATGGTCTTTGCGTCAATTGCAATGTTGACATACATTACCTTGTCGCCATTTGGCAGCGTGATGTACTGTATCGGATTATTGACTCCCATCTCATATTTTTCATATTGATCTAGGTTGTCTAGGAAATCCTGTGAAAACGCAGCAAAACCAACTGCGCCGCCTAGGCTTATCATGGCGATGAGTCCTGCTGCTGTGAGAAATATATACTTCGCTGGCCAAACCAAATTTTCCGACATTTCCGCTCATCTACTTTTTCCTACATCTCCCTAATATCCCTGATTGCGGTCTCCCGTAAAATAAGCATTTTATATTACATGCTTATTGTTTTAAGAAAAAGAACTTTATTTAAAAAAATGAATTATTTAGAAAATAACTTTATTTTATCAGTCTATTTAAACTTATAAAAAATTTTTTCCTAAAAACTCTATGATTATTTATAAATTTTTCTGTTTTTGTTCGTAAGCTATATTAACACCCAATGAAGTAGATTGACTTTAGAATACAATGGTGGGAATGCTTTGTTAGAACTATTCTTAGCAAATGAGTACTCGACATTGATCCTCATTGATTTCTTGCGCGGCATTAACAGCTGGGGCCTCCCGGCTGCGTGGACAGGCTCATGGTGTCTGATTTACCTAGAGGAGTTCCTCTTCTGGTGGATCATTCCCGTGGTTTCAATGCTTTGGTGGCGCTCATGGGTACACAAGCACCCTGAGCTGGTCGAGGAGATTTAGGGGGTACCAA
>Ga0302251_1002107_pt1 | contig 10293 bp, 10 predicted proteins | sample AAG_RA_Gln_MG_FD_193534 | JGI IMG/M metagenome (GOLD analysis project Ga0302251, IMG submission 193534) | Enriched activated sludge microbial communities from anaerobic digester in WTTP, New Holstein, Wisconsin, United States - AAG_RA_Gln | ecosystem: Engineered > Bioreactor > Anaerobic >...
CTGTTCCCATCCTGAGGGACCAGCCTTCCGAGGACGTGCTTTTCGGAGAGTTCTTTGACCCGGCTGTGACAAGAGAGCAGAGCGAGCCGATAAAACTTTAACGTTTTAAGCGTATTGAAAAAATAAGAATCTGGTACTGTACGGGCGGTGACGGTTCCCTTGCGGGGCCGTCATCGTCGTAAGGCACGGCTGCTGTCCGAAAAAGGGGACCAAATGATGCGTGGGGATAAAAAAGTAAGGATAGGCCTTTGTGGAGCCGGGTTTGCCGGCAGATTCCATGCAAACGGCATACAGCGAGTGTGCTGTGTAGATGCGGCGATCGAGGTTTTGTGCGATCCGAATATAGAAGTTGCCCGTGAGGTTGCGTCAAAATATGCTATTCCGCATGTTTGTCAAGATTTTAACGAGTTATTGTGCGATAAATCAATAAACGTCATAGATATTTGCGCACCGACCGCAATGCACCACACTATGATAGAGGCGGCGCTTGCGGCCGGAAAGCATGTGATTTGTGAAAAGCCTCTTAGCGGCTATTTCGGTGAGCCTGGCGACCCACCATTTGTAGGTGGTGTTTCTAAAAAACATATGTATGAATCCGTGATAGAGCGGTTAAGGTGTTTGCGCGATACGGTCAAAAAAAGCGGACTCCTTTTTATGTATGCGGAAAACTGGATATACGCACCGGCTGTGGCTAAGACAGCCGAGATCCTGCGCATGTCAAAAGACAAAATAATGTTAATGAAAGCCGATGAGAGCCACAGCGGCGCCCATACGCGCTTGGCCGACGAATGGAAAAACTCGGGCGGAGGAGCCTTACTGCGCCAGGGGTGTCACCCGCTTTCCGCGGTGTTGTTTCTTAAACGTACCGAGAATGCGGCGCGAGGCGAAAAATATTCTGTGGCGGATGTTTACGGCGACGTTGGTTATGCGCTTATGAATCTTGTCGGCCAAGATCGCGGTGCTGTCGTAGCTCAGCCAAAAGATGTCGAGGATACTGGCGTCATGCACATAACTTTCGGCGACGGCACGAAAGCCGCAGTATTTGCATCAGACGCAGTTACAGGCGGTATCAGGAACAAGGTGGAAGTGAACACGACGAAAGGGAATATGTACTGTAACATATGTCAGAATGATTCTCTAGTCGTATATGCGGCAAATGATGAAATGCTCAAGGATGTTTATGTAACGGGGAACATTGAGACAAAAAGCGGATATCAGTATGTCATGCTTGATGAGGAATGGTTTCGGGGACAGGTGCACGAGTTCCAGGATTTTACGGAATGTGTGGCTTTGGGCAGAGAACCGCTTTCAAACATAGATATAGCGTATGAGACTTCTCAGTTGATTTATGCCGCTTACATGTCGGCGGAAGCTGGAAGAAAACTTGATCTAAGCAAGCTATGACTGAAAGGTGTCGCGAGAAACGAAAAACGGAACTGAATGCTCGTCTTAGGTATGAAAGAAGCCTCTTTCATTCATCTGTCAACGGTTATGCCAAATTAGTTATTAAAGTAAATCAGCACACCCTTACATGACATGGCAAACAGGCTTTAAATAGATGAAAAAATTTATGCGGCTAAGCTATGATGAATACATAAAATACATTTATTGATATGTTTTATCGAACGTTATAAGCAAAAACAAAGGCTGTTTTGTGCTTTTATGCCAGTTTTGACGAACATAACGATAGAATTTTTCAAACGAAAAAACGAGAAAAATTGGCATAAGCTAAAGCGCAAAAATACTTGTTAACATAAAAATATAATGTGCTATGCATAGTTGACTATAATCCTAACAATTATAATTAATAAAAATTTATTTCAATATATTATGTCTCATAAAAGTGAAAAAGGCCGCAAATTGGACGGAGAATTAAAAAATCATTCATATAGAAAATTTAAAATATTTAAAACATTAGTGATATGATGCTTGCTTGACAAAAATTTTTTTCTAAGTATTGTATTAATAGTTCTTGCACTGGATTTAATTTCCATGAAACGGAAATTGGTTTTGCGCTTTAATAATTTGCAATTATAGTTGGAGAAGATGCTTTTGTGTTTGAGTCACATATGATGTTGTTGTTGTAGTTGTCTAAACAAAAACACATATTCAAAGGGGGTTACATTGTAATGTCAAAAAAGTTCAAATCGGCCTGTCTTTCTGTGTTACTGGTGTTGTTGATGACGTCGGCGCTATTCGCCGCATACCCTGAGAAAAATATCCAGGGCATTATTATGTGGGGCGCCGGAGGCGGATGTGATGGCGTGGCGCGAGCGATAACGCCGCTTGCGGAAAAATATCTTGGCAAAACTATAATACTTCAGAACAAAACCGGGGCGACCGGAGCAGTTGCCACTACAATGGTATATAATCTTCCGGCTGATGGCTATACTTTGCTTTATTCGGCAGAGAATCCGGCTACTTACCGTGTGCTTGGACTTTCCCCTCTTAGCTTCAACGATTTCGAGCCTATAATAATACCGGTTGAGGGCGCAGTTGTAATATGTGTTAATCCGAACACGCCATATAAGACGATGAGGGATCTCGTTGAGGCTGCCAAGAAAAACAGTAAGATAAAGATGGGAACATCAGGCACGGGCGGACTTCCATACGTTGCCGCTGCTATGATGAATAACATTCATAATGTCCATTTCAACATGATACAGTTTGACGGGGATGGTCCGGGAGCCACTGCTGTTATGGGCGGACACGCTGACGTGATGCCTCTGGCTCTTTCAACATCGGCCGAGTACATACGAGCGGGGCGCCTTCGCGGCCTGGCAGTGCTTCGTACGACACGTGTTCCTCAGCTCCCCGATGTCCCTGCTATAACTGAGATATATCCTGAATATAAACAGTATTTGCCGTGGGGGCCTTTCTATGGTGTTTTTGTAAAAAAGGGTACCCCTAAGGAAGTGGTGGCTAAACTAACCGATGCTTTTACAAAGGCGTACAATGAACCACGTTTCACAGAGTTCGTCAAAAATTCGGGTGGCTTTAAAATGGGGCTCACCGGTAAAAAAGCGGTAGATTTTACAAAAAAATTTGAATCGACAGCGAGCTGGCTTATCTATAAAGCAGGAGGGGCTAAAAAATCTCCTGGAGAATTCAACATTCCGGAACCTAAATAGAATGTGATTTTGACAGAGGGCCGTAGACTGATGTTTCGCTCAGCATGCGGCCCCAACCCTGGTCTGAACGCTGGAAATATGGAGGTATCATTATGAGTAAATCCGAAGAGAAAACAGACGTTTATAATATAGAAAATGCGTCTGGAGAAGAGGAACACGGCCTTTCTGCATATGTTCCCGAAAGATACAGAAAGCCTGGAGAAATAGGATTCGCCATTATCGCGACGGTGTTCGGCGTTCTCGGTTATTATTTCGCTCTTGGCATGACTAGCGATAGTTATTCTGCGCCATCTGTTTTTCCCAAGCTAGCATCTGTGATCATAATTGCCTGCGGCGTCATCTGTATATTTAAAGCGTGCAGAAAAGATGCGCCTGAACCAGGCTCGCCAAACGTGTTCAGGTACCTTTTTCCAAGAGATGTGATAGTTATACTTTTAATGCTTTTAGCATATTGCGTTTTACTGCCTAAGCTGCATTTCATAGTCTCTTCGTACCTTTTTATGGCTGGGGGGATGGTGTACCTACATCGCGGCAAATATATATGGCAGTCGATGCTTATTTCCGCGGGGGCCATGGTGGTGCTTGTCGCCATATTCCGTTATGTTTTCCTTGTAATCCTTCCATAGGAGGTAGGCTGAAATGTTGCAAAATATACAGTATTTTTTGACCCCCTTCCTCGACTGGCAGATGATACTGCTTGTGTGGGCCGGAGTTTTTGCCGGCATATGGGTTGGAGCCATCCCTGGCTTGTCTGGAACGATGGCTGTTTCGCTCTTGATTTCGTTTACGTTTTCATGGGAACTTAACAGCGCTCTTGCTCTGATGTGCGGGGTTTTTGTGGGTGCAGTCTACGGTGGTGCTATCACAGCGATACTGCTTAATATACCAGGAGCTCCTGCGGCCATAGCCACAGGCATGGAAGGTTATCCGCTGGCTCAGCGCGGAGAGGCAGGTAAGGCTATAGGGCTGTGTACTACAGTGTCACTTTTTGCCGGTATGGTAGGCGTTGCTGTCCTTGCGTGTGCTGCGCCGATAATAGCGAATTTCGCGCTTAAATTTTCACCTCGTGACTTTTTTCTGCTCGCGCTTATGGGAATTCTTCTGATAGGCAGCATAGGGGGCGGCGACCCTGTAAAGGGTGTGATGGCTGGTACCATAGGCATACTTATTAGTATGGTAGGAATGGACCCGTCCACAGGTGAACTTCGCTATACCTTCGGAAATATAAACCTGATGGCAGGGATCAGTTTTGTCACGGCTATGATAGGGCTTTTCGGGATTTCGGAAGCACTGACGCAGTTCCGCGGCGGCAACGATAACCCGCCCAAGCAGAACCTCGATAAAATTATTCCCAATCTGAAAACTTTCTTAAAGTATCTGCCGCTGGCTATACGCTCATCCATGCTGGGTGTCTTTATAGGCGCACTTCCGGGCACAGGAGGAGATGTCGCCGCTCTTTTAGCTTATGACCAGGCAAAACGTACTACCCGTAATCCGGAAGTACCTTTTGGACAAGGTGCTTATGAGGGGATAGTCGCTCCCGAAACGGCGAACAAGGGAGCCATAGGCGGAGCGTTCATCCCTATGCTTACACTTGGCATACCAGGTGACGCCATAACGGCCATTATAATAGGCGGCCTGTTTATACATGGACTTAAACCTGGTCCAATGCTTATGATAGAGACCCCTCACCTTTTTTGGATGATAGTCGGTCTGCTTATCATAGCTAACGTCGCTCTTTTTATACTTGGACTTTTAAGCGTAAAGCCATTCGCCAAGATAATAGAGATACCCAAGAGCGTGATAATGCCTATAGTGATAATACTTTCGGTAATAGGGACATATGCGATACAGAACAGCGTTGCGGATATATTCTATATGATAGGGTTTGGCGTAATTGGATACTTTATGCGACTATATGGATACGCGACAGGACCTATGGTGCTCGGCATAATACTCGGACCGATGCTAGATGCGAACTACAGACGAACGATGCAGGCCGCAGAGGATCAGATAGTGCCATTCTTAACGGGGTTTGTTACAAGCCCGCTAAGCCTGATGCTTTGTATATTTATCTTTTTTATGATCTTTTCTCAGACCAAGACGTATAAAAAATGGCGCAAGATCTCATGACACCATACAAAACGAGGGAGCTTCCAATATCCGTGCATACAAAGCTTGCCGGTCTTATCGGATGGCCGCTTGGCCACTCCGCTTCGGCTGTGATGCACAATGATGCTTATGCGGCGATGGGGCTGGATGCGATATATCTTCTGCTTCCGGTGCCGCCGGATCGTCTGGCCGACGAACTTAGAAGCATTGAGGTCATGGGGTTCATGGGCTGTAACGTGACCATTCCGCATAAAGTGGCGGTTAAAGAGATGATGGACGAATTGCATCCTTCATCTGCTGAGTCAGGCGCGGTGAATACAGTGCTTTTCAGCGGAGGCAGAAGGATCGGTTTTAATACAGACGGGACTGGTTTTGTCCGTGCAATGAGAGAGAAAGGTGGCTTTGACCCGGCAAACAAGGTATGTCTTATGATAGGCGCCGGCGGCGCAGCTCGTGGGGTGGCCTCGGCTCTCGCCATAGAGGGCACTTGCAGGTTCATTATCGCGAATAGATCTGAAGAATATTATTTAGCAGAGGATCTCGCCAAAGACATGAACGCAATACGTCCTAAAATAGCTTGCTCTATTGTGTTGAACAACGAGAACGTCAAGGAGGCTCTTGCGGAGGCGGATTTCATAGTCCACGCTACACGTCTTGGGATGAGCCCCAACGATGAAACTGTGGCCTTTGACACCTCGCTTCTTTCGGCCCGGCACTTCGTGTGCGACGTAGTGTACAGCCCCAGAGAGACGCGTCTTTTGCGTGAAGCAGCCGCTTGTGGCTGTAAAACCCTTGACGGCATGTGGATGTTAGTTTATCAGGGCGCGGAGGCGATACGCATATGGACTGGCATCGAGCCGCCTGTCAGTGTCATGGCCGCCGGATGTGAGAGATTTCTTAGAAATACTATAAAAAGGTCGCAGGCACAAGAGTACGCATAACAAGTTAAGTTAAATGGAGGGGGCTGTACAGATGAAAAAAACAGTTTCATTGTTAGCAGTGGCTACAATAGTTTGTATGCTTATGAGCGGCGGAGCTTTCGCCGCGTATCCGGAGAAGAACATCCAGGGGTATATTATGTGGGGTGCCGGTGGTGCTTTGGATAACGTGGCGCGCGCCATAACGCCTATAGCGAGTAAGCATCTCGGCAAAACCGTTATTTTGCAGAATAAAGCCGGAGCTACAGGCGCAATCGCAACGACGTTTGTATATAATCTCCCTGCTGATGGATATTCTCTGCTTTTTGGCGCTGAAAACCCCAATCTTTACAAAGTGACAGGTCTTGCAAATATCGACTATGCTGAATTTGACCCGATACTTCTTATGATGGCTAACGTGGGTGTCGTGATAGTGCCTAACGCCTCGCCATATAAGGACTTTAAGGATCTTATAAAAGCGGCCAAAGCGGGTAAGACGGTGCGAATGGGGTCGACTGGTCCGGGCGGTCTCCCGTTTGTGGCGACAACGATGATTGAGAAGGTGCACGGCGTTAAATTTCCGCAAATTCAGTTTGATGGCGAGGGACCATGCGTAACGGCAATAATGGGTAATCATATTGATGCTGTTGCGGTAGGATTGCTTTCATGTGCCAATTTTATCAACGCAGGCAACGTACGTGCCTTGGCTGTCATATCGCCCGAGCGCGTCCCAGCGGTTAAGAGCGTGCCTGCAATCACTGAGTTTTACGCAAAAGAATATAAGCCGTATCTTCCATGGGGAGCCTTTTTTGGTGTTTTTGTCAAAAAGGGAACTTCAAAGGAAGCGTATAGCGCTCTTCAGAGGGCGTATCTAAATGCTTATAACGATCCCAAGTTTGACTCGTTTGCAAAGACCATGGGAGGAGTAAAGCTTGGTCTTACAGGCGAGGCCGCGCGCAAATACATAAAACAGAATCAATCCGTGAGCGCGTGGCTGCTTTACGACGCCGGCGGTGCAAAGGTGTCTCCGGAGAAATTCGGGATTCCGCGTCCGGCACATAAATAGCAAAGCAACTAACAGGACGGCTTATTTGTGCGAGGAAGCCGTCCTGTTGTTACAGGTTCGTTGCGAAGTTTTTATCAGGAGGGGGGATAGTGATGACGTTACAGCAGCTGACATATTTCTGTGCTGTGGCCAGACTGCTCAATTTGAGGAAAACTTCAAAAGAGCTTCATGTTTCACAGTCAACTATAAGTGTTGCGATATCAAACCTTGAAAAGGAACTGGGAATTCCGCTCTTTAAGCGTGAAAATCGGAGCGTCTTCTTAACTAAATATGGACAGCTTTATTACGAGCAGATAACCCCTCTCCTTGAGTCACTCGCATCCATTAATATAAGGATGAAACGCCTTGCCAGCGAGACAGAAGGGGATATAAACATAGGATATAATCCGCCTTGGTGCTATGGTTTTGTGCCTCGTCTTGCGCGCGGTTTTCTAAGTAAAAAAGAAAACGGGAAGATAGTGTTCAATTTCAAGCAGCTCAATTCGCCTAAAATAATCAAAGGATTAAAAGAAGGGACATTCGACGTTGGTTTCTGCACAACAGAAAAAGAAGAGGAGGGGCTGGTGCTGTATCCTATGTTCAAGCAAGATATGGCTGTAATAGTTCCTAATGGACATCCTCTTGCAGAAAGAGAACAGGTTGATCTTCAAACGATAAAACCATATCCTTTTATACTGTATGACGAGGAGTCCGGCTTGCACGCGCTTGTCAAACAAATGCTGAAAAAGGCTGACGTGGAGCCTAGAGTGGCTCATGAAGCCCCTGACGAAGAAGCTATATTTTCGCTGGTGTCATCTGGTTTTGGAATTGCTTTGGTTGCGGTTACTGATGCGTTGAAAAAACTCGATGTGAGAGCTCTGAGAGTGAGTAACTTTCCAGTGTTTTGCACGCTTTATATGTCGTATAATGCGGCCCGCTACATGCCTCCGGCTGCTGTCCGCTTTGTAAATTACGTAAAATACTGTTCGAAGCACGGCCTCATTGAAGGACTGAAAATATAGGCGAAAAAGGTGACGGGATGAGAAGCAATTACGCAAAGGGCGTCGTGATGGCGCTAGGGACAGCTATGCTGTGGGGAGGCATGAGCCCGCTTGCAAAGTATATAGGATCTCGCGGGCTGAGCATGGTCTCCGTCATGTGTTACAGGGCTGTGCTGATAGTGCTTCTCATGGGGATATGGCTCTCGTTAACGTCGGGCCGAGGCTGGTACAGGATAGACAAAAAGCTTGCGTGCACGTACATCATGCTTGCCTTTTTGACAGTGGTGCTCAACGCTTGCGGGTTTCTCGTTTCGTGTGTCTATCTGACGGTTCCGCAGGCCCTTATGATCCATTACACCTTTCCGCTTGTCACGATGGCTGGTTCATATTTCATAACGGGTGAAAAACCGTCATGGATCCAGGCAGCGGCTGGCTTTCTGATAATTATCGGGCTTTATGCGGGTTTTGCCGGCGGCGCCCGCGCTGGCGAAGTGTCTTTTGAAGGCGTGGTCTGGGGAATGCTCTCCGTCATCGGGCTATCAGGGCAGACGCTGGTCTCAAGACGCATATTGAAGGACGGCGCTACGGATCCGTTAATTCAGCTTTTTTATATTCATCTTTTTGGCGGCGCGATGGTCATCCTCGGTAAATCGCTCTGGCTCGGCTGGTCGGACATACGGGCGATCGATTTGACCGTGTTTGCGCTGATGCAGTACGCGGCTTTAGGCCCGGGGCTGTTCGGATTTGGCCTGATGTTCAGCGCCCTTAAGTTCATCCCCGCGTCGCTGGTTAGTCTTATTTGTACTCTTGAGCTTGTTTTCGCTCTTGTGATAACACCGATCGCGTTAAGACAGTATCCGACGCCGAACGAGCTCGTCGGCTGTGCGGTAATAGTTGTGGCCGTCGCTTGCGCGACGGTGCAGAAAAAACAGGCGTGAAGAATCGCCTGTTGCCGTATTCGCTGTTTATTAACAAAGTGTGGTAATATAGCCGAGGTAAATGGTATCCCATAGTGTAAAAAATATAAATTTATATCTAGGGTATATTAAAATATCGAAAAAGCACCAAGCGATTTTATAAAAAATGAGGGTGTTTTTAATGATGGACTCGGCTAACGGCAACGGGCGAAAAAAGGAGCAGAACCTTTCAAGTCTGGTGTACGAAAAGATAAAGGAAAAGATAATATGCAGCGACTTCATGCCAGGCAGTATCCTGATGGAAAGGTCAATAGCCGAAGAGTTCGGTGTCAGCCGGACACCGGTTCGCGAGGCGCTAAAGCGTCTTGCGCAGGAGGGCTGGGTTGACTGGGAGGAGCGTCGCCGCGCCATAGTGTCGGAGATAACCATACCCAAGATAATGGAACTTTTTACACTGCGTGAGATGATAGAGCCGTTCGCGGTCAAAAGGGCTATAGCGGACGGGCGCTCTCAGGTATTAGCCGGACAGCTTGCGGGGGTGTACCGCGAAATGGAGGACGCTAAAGAGTCGCCCGTGGATTTCATGAGGTGCGACATGAAGTTTCATACCACGATCGTACAATTCCTTGGACTTTCCAACCTTAACGTGATGTGGCAGAAGATAAGCGAGGATATGATGCGCCTTGTGATGCACGCCGTATATCCGCGCCGCGATCCTGACGTAATCTTGCGTGAGCATATGGAGCTGATAGACGCGCTTTGGAACATGGACGAAAAAAGAGCGCTTATGTGTATCGGGGGGCATTTCTCCGTCATAGTTGATATGTTTAAACAGAAAAAAACCTCAGTCTAATAAAGCATTTATCGAGCATAAAACGTCAGGGACCCGCTGCAAGCCGTCCTTTAAGGGCGGCTTGCAGCGGGTCCCTGCGCTGACTTTATCCATAAAGTATTGACAGGTCGCGGGGAAAATAGTATTGTTTAGTAGTTTTCACATAACAGTTTCAATTTTCATACAATGGAAAAATAATGACGGGAGATGCACATTATTATGAAATTTATGAAAAGAAGATTCAGAGAACTGCTTGCGGGCGATGAACCTCTCATAGCGCCGTGTGCCTATGACGCGCTGTCTGCCAGAATGATAGAGGCCGCAGGGTTTAAGCTGGC
>Ga0302251_1002108_pt1 | contig 10289 bp, 8 predicted proteins | sample AAG_RA_Gln_MG_FD_193534 | JGI IMG/M metagenome (GOLD analysis project Ga0302251, IMG submission 193534) | Enriched activated sludge microbial communities from anaerobic digester in WTTP, New Holstein, Wisconsin, United States - AAG_RA_Gln | ecosystem: Engineered > Bioreactor > Anaerobic >...
GTTGTAACACTGACTTCCGTTATTTCCATAATCAGAAATCACTTTGCCGGTTCCAAGCAGAACCGACTTTTTATTTCAGAATTTTGGGTTGTACACTGTTTAGTTTTCAAGGATCGAATGTGTCGCTCTCAATTTCAGAGTGCTTAATTATTATATCTTTTAAATCATCATTTGTCAAACACTTTTTTATCAAGTTGTTAATTTAAATTGACTTCAAAGCGTTTCAGATATTCTCTGTCAACAGACGACTTGCCTATCTTAACACGCAGTATAAGCCACGTCAACCTCAATTTATAAAGTTTGAATTATCAGATTTTAGTTAATTTTAATAATAACTGCTATTGGAAAATCCCTTCATTATAAGCAATGCAAAACGCATGCAGAAATGAAGGGACAACGTCTAATTGCTTATCGTTTTTAGGGATCTTATCTTCCCATTTTCAATGGTTTTGATAATCAAATTCCGCTCTGGCTCACTAAATTCATTCATTGTTATAAGACCAGCAGCACCTGATAAATTTGATGTTTCTTTGAGTGCATTTTTTATTTCTTCCGGATTGGATGACTGAGACCTGTGAATTGCATCCATGATCATCAAATAAGCATCATATCCGAGGGCTGCAATTGAGGTAGGTTCTTTTCCATATTTGCTCCGATAATTTTCGGCAAAGACTGTTGATTCCTGTGTCAATATAATATCACTTGAATAAAAAGATGAAAATATGACACCTTCGACAGCCTTGCTTCCGTAGGTTATAAAGACGTCATTGTCCCATGTATCCCCACCAACAAAAAGCCCGTTATAACCTCGACCTCTAGCCGTTTGAATCCATTGAGCAGACTTATCATAACCACCTGGAATAAAAATAGCTTCCGGATTCAATGATAAGATCTTGTCGATTTCATTAACATCAATTGTTTGATTGGAATCGTAGTCCAATTTGTAAAGTATAGAATCAGGGTCAGAATCATTTAATTCAATAAACCTTTCGACAAAAAAACGGCCCAGCCCATTTGAATAATCGTTGCCCTGCTCTGTAACCAAAGCTGCCTTACGTATGCCCAGGTCATAATAGACATAATTGGCTAGTTCATTACCTTGGAAGGAATCTGAGAAACACGCCCTAAAATAATAGTCATTTCCAACCGTCAAATCTTGATTGGTGCTGGTAGGAGCAACCGCTGGCACTTTTAAGTCACTCAATATTGGCCCAGCTGAAAGAGATAATGTAGAACTCCAGCTTCCAATCAAAGCACTTACATTTTCAATTTGAATTAAATCACTTACTACTCTGGCCGAAGTTAACTTATCAGACTGATTATCCATAATCAGCAATTCAATCTTAATGTCATCCACCTCAGGATAAAGTTGATTCGCAAGTTTGATCCCCTCAAGTTCTAAATTTCCTGCGTATTTATAAATACCGGTAATAGGTTCGAAAACTCCAATCTTAACTACTTCAGGACGTGGTACTTTATGGGTCTCACCTTCCTCTTGAGTGGTCAAGGAACTGCATCCCACTGCCATAAAGCACACCAGAAAAGAAACAATAATTATATTGAGCTTTAATATCCGCCGCAAATGAGACACCCTTTCTATAACCATCGGAAAAAATTGAAACAATGAATAAAGTGTATTATAATGTGAATAATTCATCCACAGGGAGGTATCACCAATGAAAAGAATATTTTCCGGAGTACAACCTACCGGTCAGATACATCTTGGAAATTATATCACCATGAAGAATTTTGTCAAACTACAGGACGACAACGATTGCTTTTATTGCGTCGTTGATATGCATTCCATAACAATACCTCAAGATCCAGAAACATTGAAAAAGAATTCCGTTGATTTGGCTGCATTGTACATAGCAATTGGACTCGATCCAAAGAAAGTAACATTGTTCCTGCAATCTACTGTATCCGCTCACGCAGAATTGGCATGGATCTTACAGTGTCATATTTATATGGGTGAACTTAGCAGAATGACGCAATTTAAAGATAAAAGCAAGGGCAAAGAAGTCTTTTCCACTGGATTATTTACCTATCCAGCACTTATGGCTGCGGATATTTTGCTATATGATACTCACTATGTCCCGGTTGGTGAAGACCAAAAGCAACATATTGAATTAACACGGGATGTCGCAATAAGGTTCAACAACAGATATGGTGACACTTTTGTTGTTCCTGAGCCTATGATTCAGGAAGTCGGAGCAAGAATCATGGCCCTTGATGATCCATCATCAAAAATGAGCAAAAGCAATCCGAACGAATTTAGTAAAATCACAATATTGGATTCACCTGACCGGATCAAGAAATCAATCATGAGGGCAACCACAGACAGCGAAAGTGAAGTGAGATATGATCTCATACAAAAACCTGGCATTAGCAACCTAATGTCCATTTATTCATTGATAGACGGAACCCCACTTAAAGATATTGAGAAAAGATATGCCGGACAAGGCTATGGACAGTTCAAGAAAGATCTTGTAGAAATTGTAAACAACCATTTGAAACCAATTCAGGATCGATATCATGAAGTGTTGTCTTCCGGAGAAATAATTGAAATTTTAAGAGCTGGTGCTCAGCACGCTGATAAAACTGCAAATCACGTCCTCGACAGAGTCAAAGACAAAGTCGGTTTTGTCAGATTTTAAGATCTGAATAGCACTGAAAAAGCCCGAGAACATTCACATGCTCTCGGGCTTTTGTTATAAATTAATATTTAAATTTCCGTTAGTTTCTTATATTCTTTTTTAAATTTTCTGAGGATTTTTTTCTCCATTCGAGAAACAGTCATTTGTGAAACACATAATTCATTCGCTACCTGAATTTGCGTTTTATTTTCAAAAAATCGATCTTTTATGATCTTTATTTCAACTTCATTTAATTTCTCCATACATTTATCAATAAAATCTCGATTTTCAACAAGATCAAAATACTTGTCATCCTCACCAACTATATCTATCAATTGAATATCCTTATCATCCCCATTAGAATCAAAACTGATATCCAGTGATTTTGGCGTATATACTTGGGAAGCTTCCATTGCTTCAATAATCTGTTCTTCCGTGCAATTCAAATAGAGCGCCAAATCCTCAATTTTGGGAACGCGCTGTAAATCCTGCTGCAGTTTAACTTTTGCAACATTAATTTTCTTTGAAAGTTCCTGGATACGACGAGGAACTCTGACCGACCAGCCTTTGTCTCTAAAATACTTCTTAATCTCACCAATGATAGTAGGCGTAGCAAAGCTAGAGAACTCAAATCCTCGGTCAATGTCGAAACGCTCAATCGCATATATCAAGCCCAGTGCTGCAACCTGATATATATCCTCATAATCGATCCCTTTGTTGATGTATTTCTTTGATAGAATCTCTGTGATGTAAATATAACGCGTTATGAGTTCGTTTCTAATTTCAAGATCCTTCGTTTCTTTGTAAAGCCTGAAGAGCACTTTGCTGTCAACTTGCGACAGGTCCTTGATTTTTTCGAAATCAAGCGCCTTCGAGTCCAACGTATTGCCCATCTAATCAGCCCCTGTTTTCAATAGAATGCTGATGCAAGCGTATGATTGCATCTGGCTCCTATCTCTCTCTATCTCTCTAGGAACAATAGTTACTATTAATTATCTAATCATTATTCTAGGTACTTTGTCAATACGATTCTGGTTCCATTTCCAATTTCAGTGAAAACTTGTACATCATCCATCAGAGATTTCATGATAAACAGACCCAATCCATTTTCTCTGTGATTGTTCAAATCAGGTGTTTCGTAATGATCTAGACTAAACCCATAACCTTTGTCTTCAATTTCAGCAACAAAAGTGCCATTGCTCACTGTAAAATTAATACCAAAATATTCATCTGAACGACTATGAATCACAGCGTTATTGCAAGCTTCGCCCACTGCAACCTTAATGTCTTCCACATCTTCAAAATCAAAACCCATTGTATTTGCAATTACGGATGCTGTGAGCCTCGCAACACTTACAAATTCAGCTTTGCTAGGCAAAGTAATTGTTACATTATCTACCATTGATTCTCCACCTTCATTCTATTCTAGATGTCATACAATGACAAATATTTTATCGAGGCCAGTGATACTTAGTAATTTTTTCATATTGGCTTGTGCATTCATAATATAAATATTCTTTTCTTTTGTCTTTACCCTTTTCAAAACACCAATCAAGACACCCAATCCGGTGCTGTCAATGTAAGTCAAACGCTCGCAGTTCAATTGCATATTTGACTCATTTTCATCCAACATTGCATTAAGCTCATCTTTTAGCCTGCCGCTTGTTTGGATATCTGCGTCACCGACAAGTTCAACCTCCCATTGAATTGTATGTTCATTAAATTGCTTTATAATCTGAAGTGACACCGTACGCCCCCCTTAATAGAATCAGCCAAATCTTTTGTACCCCTAAAAAAGCTCACTAAACTTAGAAATTAGAAGATTAACTTAAACCTTCAACAAAAGCATGCCACTATTATACGACTATTTGGCATAAACGTACAACTTGTATTTCATTTTGGGAAGTGTCCGCCAATTGCAGTTAAAAAAAGTTTAAAGATCCATTAATAATAACCTTATCTAGTTTCAAAAGTCCATTTTTTATCAACTTGAAGTCTAAATGATGAAGGAGTAGAATTAGTTGGAACAAACGTTTTACACCGATTAGATTCAAATCTTTGGGGGCGCTCATATTGAAAAGATTGATCCATTGGAAAATTATTTTTGTCATTACTGTGTTATTGCTCTATTCGATGTTATTTACAGTTCTCTATAACGATATGATGAAACTGCCTGACAGTGGATTCAGCAGAGGTATAGAACTTATTCATTTTGATATAACAGGAGACTATGACGATTACTATTCAAAAAACGCTTTCATAGAACCAGATCAAGACTCGTTTTTTATAACCTACGCTGATTCATCTTCTGTCAATACCATGAACATCAGCTGGTCTGGCAAACCAATCAATACATTAAAACTTAATGGAACTGATAATATTCTGGATCTTAATGGACATAGAACGACTGATCATAATGTACTAAATCTTATATATAAAAATCGAGATCAGTCAATTTATGAACAATCATTTTCTTTGAAGACCGGAGACCCATTAAAAAATGCTGAATTGATCATCAACAACCCACGCAAGTCTCAATTAGGCTCAGACCATTTACTTTATACCAATGACACTTCGATATTCATATATTTTAAAGGGCAGCACTTCAAAATTTCAGATGCAAAGTATATTGAAACCCTGACTTCCAGTCATGTCGACAACCTATGGTATATCACATTTACCTATTATGATCAGACTGCATATCGGCAAAGACTTATCGTTTTGGATGAAGACATGAAACCTTTGAAAGAAGTTGAACTTCAGAAGTATATTGGCAGCAACTCCATGATTCCTTCAGAAACAGCACTTTTTATTCATCAGAATCATTATTACTCGACTACAGTTTTTAAAGATCAAAAAAGTGGGACTAATTATATCCATATGTTTGATGGACCGCTTGATTCCTCAGAACAGTTTGATATGACGAAATTTACTTCAAAAAATTATTCGCTCTTCCCTACCTATTATCTAAAAAACAATCAGGTTATGATTGCCTTTTCATTTGACACCTCAATTGGAAGAGTAGATATCCAGACGTCAGGGGGGCAATTTACAAACCTTGTTACCAGCAGCGTTAACGAAATGAGTTTTAATTCTTTAACGAATACTATACATCCATCAATTAAACCAATGTTTTTTCAAATGAAAATTGAACCATCTTCAAAACAAAGTCAGTATTTGGTTTTCTCTGAAATCGCCAAAGGTCAGTCAACGCTTTATTTAAGCTCCAATCATCCTGATTTGATTGAAGAGAGTTTAAATATCAACAGTAAAGAAATTATTAATCTTTTGATGACTACATTTACAACATTTTTGCCGCTTTCTTATTTGGGTTTAATATTAGAGGTCTATATTTTAATGCCAATCCTGATGCTGGTCTTGATTGCCTCAATGTTTTATATAAACTGGGCAGAACGCAATGGTGACAAATTGTTGAAGGTTTCAATCCTATTTCATATCATTGCGAAGTTGATCTTCGTAAATTCTAAAATAATTGGTCAGACAGATAAATTTGAAAACTTCCCATTCTTCATTGATACACCTATTGAGGTATTTGGATGGGGTGTGTTTTTCACAGCCGTTGCGCTCTATTGTTTCCTTGATTTCAGCAAGAGAAATAAAGGCACACACTATATGAAATCTTATATCTTTTTTAATATTATTGATCTTATTTTCTTTGTCATGTTATTTACTCCTTACCTATTTTTGTCATAATTAAAAAGGCTAAACGCATCAGGCACGCCATTTGATCATTATCACTCATATTCCGCTGAAATAGGTTTGCTTATTAAGGATTTAATTTAAGACTTTTAAATCATACTGCTCCTCGAACAAATAGATCTTCAGGGATCCCTAAATACCTCATCACCGTCCTGACATTATCTCTCAAGGGTTTGTTATACCCTCGGTGGACCACTTTTCCAATGGTTACTGTTGAGGTAACAACAGAGAAAAAAATCCCATGAATCGCAACAAGGGATGGTCTGGACATCTTGACATTGCCAGGACCAATGATCGTTTTCTTCTCTGATTCAAGTTCTCTTCGAACCACATATTCAGCAACGCTTAGTATCAGCATAAGGATCAGCATCAAATAGCCAATGGCCTCCACGCGCTTTGGCGAGTCCACATAAAGCGCATTCACAAATTGTGGCGACTTCAAAAACTGAAACTTTCTCTCAACCGCGCTCTGAGTCTTGTATTCTCGAAGAATTGCTTCAGCGCTCATAGACATTTCAGTGGACACAACAACAAAGATACATTCTTTTGTGATTGCATTTTCAATGCTTTCAATATCCTTTTGAAGATCAATGACCAGATCAAAGGTAGTCTTTGCAACGTCATTCTCCGGCGTTTTGCTTGGTCTGCCTCGACGTTTCACTGTTATTTCATCCATCGAGATGTTGATACTGTGATATTTGATCTTTGAAAAATCCTGGTTCTGAAGCTTTTCAATCTCAAGCTGTGCATCTTCGCGGCATGCGAAGGAACGCTTCTCGATGCGCTTGATGAGTTTTTCTAGGGTATCCAGTTCCTTGGCGACACGTTTTTCAATGGTTTGGCGCTTGGTGCTTTCGAGATTTTCCGAATAGCAAACCGCCATTTTGAGTGGAGTATCGTAATAAGAGCAACTGCTTTCAGCTATTCGGTAAACTGCTGGCTTTGTCGAGGTTGGGATTTCAATGCGCGTCATCGATGTTAGATTTGCGGCTGCATAGTCAATGGCCGCTTTGGTTTCTTTGATTTGATCCGGCATTCTTGTGATGACTTTGACCTCAAGTCTTTGAGCTTTTTCAAGGAATTCTTTGGTGAACGCTGCGCTGTCAGCGATGTAAAAGAACTCATTTGCCGCGGACTCAAAGCGTTCTCTGAGCTCTGCTGCACGGTCCAGATTATCGATGTTGAAGCGCTTGTCGTCCCGGTTGCCCGACAGTACTTGTCCATCGATACAAATGCCTTGGGTAGTTCCCATGGACAATTTAATCTGCTTCTTATCAGGTCGATTCTGCTTTGAATAGCCGAAAGAAATGTCAACAACACCCTCGATACCTTCTGGTGTCTCGTACTGACCCCACATAACCTTTGAAGTTGTATCGAAGTTGACATTGCCAAGTTTGATCCCATAGCGTTTGAATGCCCTGACTGCGATCTCAGAAAGAATTGAGCTGCAGCCAGCATTCTGCATCAGATCAAGGAAGCCACCGAAGCGGTCATCATTGATTTTACCGGGATCCACACGCATGCCAAAAATGGCTTCAAGATCCACATCTTCAAAGTAATCATGCATCCTGGATAGTGGATGATGATCATCTGCAATATTGACCAACATCATTTGGGCAAGTGTCCCGTAAGGTATTTCAGGTGGTCGCCCTGCTGGTTGAGTCAGCAACTGATTAAACACATCATTGACGCCTATTTGCTCACAAAGACCAGTGATTAATCCTGCTTTGCCATTACTGTATGATTTAATCTGATCAAATCGGATATCCATCAGAATCTCTCCTCGTAAAACCTTGATATTACTATTATTCGAGGTCGATTCGAAAAATCCTTTTTGTAAATATTGGAAACAGAAAATATTTTATTTGGAAATTTTAGTTAGGCGGAATATGAGTATTAAAATCAATAAATTATTCTAGCCAGTTGAACCCTTGTTTTATCATAAATTCTTTATATCCTTTCATATCTAAAAAGTCGTCTTCATCAAGATAATAATTACCTAACCAAAATTGAAAAATTGAAATTATACCATTTTTCACCATATGCTCTTTACACTTTTCTGCATACTCTACTCCATGATACTGACAGGCAGTATTATAAATTCTATTCATTAGCTCATCGTTATTACCAAGTGGTCTATCTCCGTCCTTTGATTTATAGGCACTCATCAAGACATCAATTTCAGGATCTTTATATATTTCATCGTGTACTAGAATTGAACTACTGTATTTTTTTGATGGTTTTGTATTTCCCTTTGGAAAACCAATAGTCACAAGAAATGCAGGGCAAACATATTTAGGAATATTGAAAAGAGCCGAAACCTGATCAAGGGTATTGATAATGTTTCCAATGTAGACGGACTTTAATCCAAAAGATTCGGCTGTTAAGCAAAGAGTTTGTGCTGCTATTGCAGTATCAATTAAACTCATCCAAAAATTCGAAAATTTATCTGCTTCGATACAAGGAAAAGGCTCAATTTCTCTGATTCTCATCATACTCCTATAATCTATACAAAATAAAAATGTTATGGGAGCTGTTTCGATAAATCTTTGATTTCTTGACAATTTAACAAGTGTGTGTAATTTTTCCTTATCCTTAATCTTAATAATTGAATATGTTTGAAATCCTCTACTCGATGGACTCTTACAAGCTGAAGATAAAATCATGTTTACAATATCATCTGGAATTTCTTCATCAGTGAAATTTCTACAAGTAGCTCGATCGTTTATCAATTTTATTAAGCTGTCATGCATTCAGCATTCCATCCTTCCAAAAGTCATTTCATTTACCGTTGCCACTATTCAGGAAGATTGAATGAAATTATTGTCTGGAGTTAATTATTAAATTCAAAGAGTAATTTCTTTAAAAAAAACAGGAATTCAAATTTCATTCGACTTTCTTTAAGAAAAGGATCATAACCAAATAACTCGATAATTTTTTTCTTGCGTTGTAAAATTGTGTTTTTATGCATGAACATAACTTCGGATACTTTTGTTGTATCTAAATCATTTTCGATGAGCATCTCAAAAGTGTCATAAAGATTAGTACCATGTTCTTTGTCATATTTCTTGATTGGTGAAAGTAAATCTTCAGATGCATTCATCAATGAAGAATATTCCAAATTTTTCCTTAGATAATCAAATAATTTGAAGTCATCATATACAACACATCTTGAGTCAGCAAATAATTTATTGCTTATTTTTAGACATGACAAAGCATTTGCATAGCTATTCTTTATTTCAGAAATATTGCTGCAACAATTTCCGATTCCTACAGATATTTCTAAGTTAAGCTTTGATTTATTAATATCAATAAGATGTTTACCAATTCTTTTCATTTTAGAAGCCGCATAACTGAAATCATTTCCGTTTTTTGGATCTACATACAATATCAAAATTTTATCACTGAAATTCATTAAAATACTGTCTGGAGATAATAAGGATAATTCTAATCTTGATATTTCATAGAAATCACTTTTAATTTTTTGAAGATGATCTTCTTCATATTTAATACTTAAGTCTTTAAATCCAACAATATCTAAGATCAAAGTGCCTTTAATATTTTGGATTTCATAACCTAGAGTTCGTCCGCGCTGTATGGCGGTATCATCATCGAAAAAATTCCACTGAATAAGGTCACGTATATAATCGTGACGTATAAGACTGTTAAATTCTTTCAAATGAATTTTATTGATAATTGTAATTCCAATTGAATTTTTGGTTTGATTTATTGCAATTTTGTCCAATTCAGATACGTATTTTGAATCCAATACAACAAGTAGTCCATGATATTTTAAATTGCTTACTATAGGTTTTAGTAAAATTTCTCTGTCGACATTTTCAAAAGATGGAATTGAAATATCTTTACGTTCGTTAATTAATAAACGCAAATTTGATTGAATGTTATTTTTAATATAATCTATAACTTTAATGC
>Ga0302251_1002113_pt1 | contig 10267 bp, 10 predicted proteins | sample AAG_RA_Gln_MG_FD_193534 | JGI IMG/M metagenome (GOLD analysis project Ga0302251, IMG submission 193534) | Enriched activated sludge microbial communities from anaerobic digester in WTTP, New Holstein, Wisconsin, United States - AAG_RA_Gln | ecosystem: Engineered > Bioreactor > Anaerobic >...
TATCTTATCGTTCTGCTGCCTTCTCTTCAACTTCCATCTCCGGTTTGGGAACTTCTTCCGCAACATCTTCCGTTTTGGCGGGATCGGCCAAATCATCCGCCTCAATTATTTCCGGCGGCACGTAGGACGGACACTTATATGCACGGCTGATTTGTTGTCTGGGTTCTTTCGGAAATTTCGCGCGATAACGGGTGAAGTTTTTATCAGACAGTACTTTTTCCATAAACATGGCGAATACGGGCAGTGCGGCGCGGCTTCCCTGTCCCAGTCTGCTCGAACCGAACTGGTCGCTGCGCTTCTCGGCGCCGACCCAGGTGCCGCCGACCAGTTTCGGCGTGACTCCCACGTACCAGGCATCGGAATAGTTTGATGTTGTTCCCGTCTTTCCACCAAAATCGGTGTCCCAACGGAATAAATCCCAGTTCCACAAAGCACGGGAAGTTCCACCCGGCTCGGTAACGCCGCCTTTTAAAAATTCAATCATCAGGAAGGCATTTTCATAGGAGATGACCCGTTCGGGTTTGGTATTTTCTTCATAGATTATGTTGCCGGCATTATCTTCAATCCGCCTGATGATGACGGGAGAATGATACATTCCGTCCGCTACCACCGTCGTATAGGCGTTAACCAGTTCCAGCAGTGAAACTTCGGATGAACCCAGGCACAGGGAAGGCACTTCTACCAGTTTGGATTGAATTCCCATCATATGGGCGCATTTCGCCACGTTGGAAATACCGACTTTCTGCGCCACTTGGGCGGCGATGGAATTAACGGATCGGGCGAACGCGGCTCTCAGGGTCATCGGATATCCGCCATAGATTCCGTTGGCGTTTTTAGGTTTCCACTCTCCGCCGTCATATTTATAAACTACGGGTTGATCGATGAATTTGTGACAGGGCGATTGTCCGGCAAGCATCGCCGCCGTATAAACAAATAATTTAAACGTGGATCCCGGCTGACGTTTGCTTTGAGCTACTTTATCATATTGCCAGTAATCATAACTGACATCTCCAACCCATGCTTTCACATGCTTTGTGTCGGGTTCCATCGCCACAAAACCGCAGTGCAGGAACTGGTTCATATACCGGTAATATTCGGCCATGCTGATTTTTAGTTTCTTGTATCCTTCTTTATTGTAATCAAACACCCGCGCTGTTTGCGGCTGATTCAGATTCTCATCGGGGGGATTTTGGCCGGGCTTGTTCTTCCTGATTTTACTGCGCCAGGAATTGTGCGCCAGCCAATAGGGAGAAAAGCGTTCCTGCAGCTGTTTCATCTGTTTTTGAACTGCTTCCTCCGCATACTTTTGCAGACGGGAATCGATCGTGACATATATTTTCAAGCCGTCTGCGTAGATATCGTAGCCGTTGGCTTCACCCCATTTTTCCAGGAATTTTGCCAGATAATCACGGAAATACGGGGCAACACCTCCCTGCGGCCTTTCCAGGCTATAGTTAAGGGCTAGGGGGCTTTTCTTTAAGGAATCGGCCATTTGCTGTGTGATGAACTTGTTGTCGGCCAACTGCTGTAATACCACGTTGCGTCGTTCTTTCGCCCGCTCCGTGTACAAATAAGGATTATAGACGGTAACTGCTTTCAACATTCCCACCAGTACGGCCGATTGTTCGTAATTGAGTTTGTCCGGGGTGGTTCCGTAATATGTCTTTGCCGCCGTATGAATTCCATAGGCGTTGCTGCTGAAATTTACGGTATTGAGATACATGGCAAGAATGTCTTTTTTGGAATATAAAAATTCAATCTTAATCGCCGCCGTCCATTCTTTGGTTTTCCCGATCAGCAGTCGAATTCCCGGCACATAACCCAGCAGCCCGGTCGAATGCCGGCTGCGTGTTTTATACAGGTTCTTGACCAGTTGCTGCGTGATGGTGCTGGCGCCGCGGGCATTGCCATGAAGCGCATCTTTGAATGCGGCCAACAGTCCCTGCATATCGATGCCAAAATGCTTGTAAAAGCGGATATCTTCGGTGCTGACCAGTGTATTGATCAGGGCCGGAGAAATGTTTTCGTACTTTACCGGTTTCCGGTTCTCATCATAGTATTTGCCGATAACCTGGCCGTCGGCGCTGATGATTTCGGAGGAGATCAACTGTGGCGGGTCGCTGATGCTTTTCAGAGAAGGTGATTTGCCAAAAAGCCACAGGAAATTGATATCGACCAGCAACAAGTACAGCAGAAAGAAACCGGCAAAGGTCAGTATTTTATTCCCCGCTTTGCCCCAGCGGGATAGTCCATGATAACGGGCAGTTCTATACTTGCGCCAGGCAATGAATTTAATAATATACTCTTTGCCTTTCCGTCTTGCTGCATCCCACAATGATTTTATGCGCTGCTTATCCATATCCCGACACGAATTTTACTAAAATTAATCTAAATGTTCGTAACTTAGCATAAAAAGTAGAAAAATGAAAAGACAAGACTTGGTCGGCGAAAACGCCCGATGGAGGCGAACGGTAAAAAAACTGCGGCAGGGTGCGCCCATTCTGAGAGATGAGACGTGCACGGTGAACGCCGCAGAAAGCCCGATCCCTGCCTTCACGGGAAAGGATAATGCGCAGACGGCAGTTGCCGGATGCACTAGGCGTCCGTTCTCTTGATAATGGAGCCGAAAGTTTTGTTGATCAGGGTTTCCTTCCTGCGGGTATCAAATATAAAGGTTCATGGTGGAGGGGAAATTGCAGAGTCTTCCTGACTATCCTGTCTTGGAACGCTCCCACGGGAACAGCTCCCAGGCCCAGCGATACCGCCTGGAGCAGGAGATTCTGGCAGGCATGGCCGGCTTCCATCTTCGCATATCTGTCCGCACGGGGGCCGTAATTTTCCGCCGACCTTTCATATACGGCGGCAATGACGAAAACCGCCGGCGCCTCCTGGATGAAATTTTGCTCCAGGGCCGCTATGGCGAGAGGTTCACGCAGATCCTGCTCCGAACGGCGGGACAGGGAATGCTCTCCGGGGCTGTAATGGAATACGCCTTCCTGCAGCACTACATAGACTTCCAGGGGATACAGGGCGCCCGCCGATGGAGTAGTTCTGCCCTCCCCGTTGCGTGTTGCGCCTTGAACCGCCCAGAGCAGCTGTGACATCTCTTCTATGGTCAAAGGTTCGGGAGAAAAATCTCGAATTGATTTGCGACAGTTCAATGTTTCTTCCAGCGACATTTTTCCCGCCAGCCTGGGGGCAGGGAGATTGACAACGGACTGATCCCGCAATCGTTTCATTTTGAACATCCTCCGCAATTCTGATCGTTACACCAATGACGTGAGGGTTAACACAACCGCGCAAGTTCTGTCAATTTTTAATACATAAACAATGTGCTGGCAAAAATGACATACATCTGATACGGTAGGCGCCGCTTCCAACGGTTGGTATTTCCGGTTAAATTACAACATTTTCCGACTGTTGTTTGATTCCAAATAAAAATAAAAGGAAATGAAAGATAATGGCAACTGAAGAAGTAAGTTTGGACATTGAAAATATAATCGATTTTGCCTGCCAACAGAGTCCTCACAGCAGCGCTATTTTAAAAGCTTTTGGACCGATCATCATTAAACAAAGGCAACTGGCGATGCTTTCTTCTTCCCAAAGTCTGGATTGCTCGCTTATCGATAGAGAAAAGCTGGCGGCAGGCGTACCGGTGGCCCGTCAGATGAACCTGTTCCTGCCTGAAGATTCATTGAAAGATGTCACTCTATCCATAGCGGCCGGTGTTAAAGAAGGTATGTCGCAGCTTGCGGAGAGCATTGATTTGCTGACCGATCTTATTCAGCAGGGGAAAATCAATCCGGCGGATTATTTTAAAGTCTCCGCGGAAGGAAAAGATAATCCGGCGGACAGTTGGGCCAAAGATCTCAAAGTATCTCCTTCCAATGCTTCATTTCTGATGAGTCTGGTCAGCCGCGTTATCCTCGAAAGAAGAAACAAGGAAATAACGGCTGCGCTGGGCGACTTTACATGGGAGAAGGGCTACTGTCCGATTTGCGGCGCCTTTCCATCAATTGCCTTCATTGAGGAGCAGGGCGGCAAACGTTTCCTGCATTGCAGCGCCTGCGGACACTACTGGCGCTTCACGCGTGTAATCTGCCCTTACTGTGAAAATGAAGCTCCGGAAGGAATGGATTATTTTTATATAGAGAAAAAGACGCAGGAATCCGCCTTTATCTGCGACAAATGCAAAAAGTATCTAGTTACTCTTTATCGTGCGGGCGGCCTTTTTGCGCGCGATATGGATGTTTCCGCGATAAGCCTGATTCATCTGGATATGATTATGCAGGAAAAGGGCTACGAACCGATGGTCAGCTGCGCCTGGAATATTCTTAAATGACCGGGTTGATCAATATCCCGAAGACCGGCTGATTTTATTAACTTTTCAGAATATTCGGAATAAACCGTTAACGTCTTTCTTTGACATTGGCGGTTTCTCTATTTTTGTACAATACCTTGTTCCCCCTTGATCAGCAGCTCGGCTTCTCTTGCAACAGGAGATTAATGTTGATGGTATCTGATCAGGAAAGAAGCCATTACTAAAGAGAATAATTCCTTCGAAATCATTCCTTTTATGAATTTGCTTTTGTAATTTCGGTCTGTTAGATACACGCAACAATATTTAACAGGGGGCTGTTGGATGAAAAATATTTTTTCCTCACGAATCGAAATTATCATTGCCGGCGCAATAATCGGTGTTTTTGCCGCCCTGTTGCAGTATTTCGGCAATCCGGCGAACATGGGCATTTGCGTCGCCTGCTTTGAACGGGACATTGCCGGCGCGCTGGGACTGCACCGGGCGGAAGTTGTCCAGTACCTGCGGCCCGAAATTATGGGTTTTGTTTTAGGCTCTTTTATCATGGCGGTTTTTGCGGGTGAATATAAACCGCGCGGCGGCTCCTCTCCATTAATTCGTTTCTTTCTCGGTTTATTTGCCATGATCGGTGCACTGGTATTTTTGGGCTGTCCGTGGAGGGCGCTGCTGCGGCTGGCCGGTGGCGACGGGAATGCCGTTTTGGGCCTTCTGGGACTGACAGCGGGAATTTTTATCGGTATTTTGTTCTTGAAAAAAGGCTTCAGTCTGGGGCGTTCCTATCCACAGGCAAAAGCCGGCGGCTGGATTATGCCGGGGTTAATGGTGGGCCTTCTGTTATTGCTTGCGTTTCAGGTTTCCTTTGCTCCGGGCGGACCGATATTTTTCAGCGCGAAAGGTCCCGGCTCGATGCATGCCCCCCTTTTGATCAGTTTAATTGCCGGTCTGATAATTGGCGCCCTGGCCCAGCGCAGCCGTTTCTGCACTGTGGGGGCGCTGCGGGATGTTATGTTGGCCAGGGACTTTCATTTAATCAGTGGAGTTATTGCTCTGCTGGTTTTCGCTTTTGCCGCCAATCTTGTTTTAGGTCAGTTTAAAGCAGGTTTTGAAGGCCAGCCCGTAGCCCATACCGATCACTTATGGAACTTTCTGGGCATGCTCCTGGCCGGTTTGGCGTACGTACTGGCCGGCGGCTGTCCCGGCAGACAGCTTTTTCTTTCCGGTGAAGGCGATGCCGATGCAGGAATATTTGTGGTGGGGATGATTACAGGGGCCGCTGTTTCCCATAATTTTGCAATGGCCAGTTCCCCGAAAGGCGTTGCCGCCTTTGGCCCGATCACCGTTATTTTCGGACTCGTCTTTTGCCTGATTGTCGGTTTCACCATGATCCAGAAAGTAAAATAACCTGGCTAATTGAGATGATACGAAATTGGGGAGCATGATTGATGTTGTTTGGCAAAAAAAATAAATCCAGCTTCGAGGGCGGCGGACTCGTTCTTTTTCAGACAGTCGAGGACGCCATAGCGGGGGAAAAGATTCTCCAATCGGAAAACTATGAAGTTAAGCTTGTTGCGCCTCCACCGGCCCTGCGAAAAGGATGTGATTTGGCGGTCGAGATTAACATTATAGAAAAGATAGGGATAGAGCGCCTGCTCCTGCAAAGAAAAGTTGTTTTCATGGAAATACTTCCACTAAAGGGAGCCGGTGATCTGCTTGATATCGTCAAAGTAAAAAATTTTGACAATTACTGTATGGTCAAGGCCGGCAATATGAAGCTGACTTTTGATAGGAAAGAAGGAGTTATTGTCAACATTTCCGGCGGCGGTTGTCCCGATATTCCGTTTTTGCATATCAGCATGCTGGATAAAAAGTTAACGGAAGTGACTCCTCCGAAGGAAAACGGCCATACCCTTTGCGCGTTGATGCTGGACAGGGCTTTTAAAGAAGCTCTGGATATCTGGAACAAGGAGGCAAACTGAAATGCTCCTTATCTGCGGAACGATTCCCCGGGATAATTTTTCAATAATTACAGGGAAAGCGGAATTCCAGGGGGACAGGCTGCTTGTGGAAAATACGGAAATACCCTGCACACAGGGAACAGCAGCTCTGATAAGTGCCGCCTGCTTGACAGCTCAATGTTTGAACAGCTCCCCTCCCCAAGTCGTTCTTGCCGGTGATACGGGCAAAGGCAGGGGGAGTAATCTTCTGTATAATTACTTAATAAATAATTTACCCGGACTCAATCCCGATGTTCTCCTTATGCATTACATCCTGCCGATCATGGGACAGATGAAGAAGGTGGCTGCCGCTGCGGCTAAATGCGGGAAGAAACCTGTGCTCATGGCTGACGCTTCTTCCATGTATGCCGCCAAAGGCGCGGGGCTGGCGCCGGAATTTGATGTTTTTACGCCGGATATCTGTGAACTGGCCTTTTTAGCGGATCCGGACGCGATTCATCCGGCATACATCCAACACCATTTGTTCAGTGCGGACGATTCACAAGCTCCTGATTTAATTGAAGCCGCGTATAAACAAAAGGGTGCGGCGAAAATCTTAATCGCCAAAGGTGCGACTGATTACGTTGCTGAAAAAGGAAAAATTGTTGCTAAAATTGACGAACCGGACATACCGGCTATGGAAGCTATTGGCGGAACCGGCGATACCATAAGCGGCCTGACCGGTGCAATGATTGACGCGGGATTTAAGCCCCTTAATGCTGCTGTCAATGCTCTTCAAGCAAACCGCAAAGCGGGCGCCTGTTGTGCGGCAACACCGGCTACAAAAATTCGCCTGATTGTGGAAGCAATTCCCAAAGCGTTAAAGAGTATTTTATAAAACAAAAGAAAGGGTGGAAATTATGATTGAGGTAAATGCCAAAGGATTGAGTTGCCCGATACCCGTTGTCAAAACAAAACAGGCCATGGAAAAGAATCCTCAGGAAGAGATAGTTGTCTTTGTGGACAGCAATGTGGCCAAGGAAAACATTACACGCCTGGCGGAATCGAAAAAGTATTCGATTAATATCCAGACGGTCAACGATGATGAATGTAAACTGATTTTGAGACCTTCCATCGCATAATTATAAATAAATTTTTCAAAGAAAAAAAGCACTTGAACATTTCCTGAAGGCAGGGAGGGAATGGGTTGTCCGTTCCCTGACGCTCTGCCTCCCTTCCAAGTAAATTGCTGTAATCTGCGGATATTAAAAGAGAATCGATTTACAGCTTGATTTCGGTCAAAATCTGGCTCATATTAATCAATAGATAATCGAAAAACAAGAATACATTCCCAACGCGGTCAGACCGGGTGCAGCCGGTTTAATCCAACCATATTTTACGCTGCTCCAGCGGTATAGTAAATATTATAATATCAAAAAGTTAGCTGATAGAAAGGGTAGGCTTAAATTAATAGAAAAGGAGGATAAAATGAAAAGGAATGTAGCAGTCTTAGTTACAATGATTTTCGTTATGGTCTTCGTTTTTGCCACCGACTCTTTTGCGCAGCGGGGAATGAGATGGCATGGCAGCGGCGGCTGGGGAATGGGAAGCCAGTACGGCAAAATGTTTGATCCCAAAACCGTGGAAACACTCGCGGGAGAAGTGGTCAGTATAGAAAGAATTACCCCGGTAAAGAGGATGTCTTATGGTGTGCATGCAATTGTAAAGACACAGAAAGAGACGTTATCCGTTCATTTGGGGCCCGCCTGGTACATAGAAAATCAGGACATTAAGATTGAACCGAAGGACAAGGTCGAAATCAAAGGATCACGAATCACCTTCCAGGGCAAGCCGGCAATCATTGCTTCTGAAATCAAGAAGGGAGATGAAATACTGAAACTGCGGGACGAGAACGGCTTTCCCGCCTGGAGTGGTTGGCGACGACGTTAATCTATCAAAATAAGCTTACCCCGATCAGCTGACACCGGCATAAAGCGGATAGTGGTCCTTAACGGGCCGCTCCCGCCGTGCCGGGTGTTGATGATCAATAAAATCAATTAATTATTGACGGAGGGCATATGGCGGAACAACTGAAAGTTGGCTGTGCTCGCCCTACAGGTGGGCCGGTGGGAGAAACGGTTCCAGAACAACTTCCTGAAAGGAATTATGAAAAAAAGGAGGTCCTGAACATGATTCAAGTAGGTAAAAAAGCCCCCGATTTTACAGCGCCGGGATACCTGAAAGGCGAGTTCATAAATGTGAAACTGTCCGACTATCTGGGGAAATGGGTCGTTCTTTGCTTCTATCCGGGTGATTTTACATTTGTCTGAGCAACGGAAATTTCAGCAGTTGCTGAAAAATATGGTGAGTTTCAAAAACTGGGAGTCGAGATTTTGTCCATGAGCATCGACAGCATGTTTGTGCATAAAATGTGGAACGATTATGAAATTTCCAAAATGGTGGAAGGTGGGGTGCCGTTTCCCATGTTGTCTGATGCTGGCGGCAAGGTCGGTAAGGTCTATGGCATTTATGATGAGGATGCCGGAGTCGAAACAAGAGGACGATTTATAATTGATCCGGATGGTATTATTCAGGGATACGAAGTATTAACACCGGCGGTAGGAAGAAATGTAGACGAAAGTCTGCGGGAAATTCAGGCGTTCCAGCTTGTCAGAGAATCGCAGGGAACTCAAGCCACACCATCAGGCTGGCGGCCGGGTAAAATGACGCTCAAACCCGGACCGGAACTGGTTGGTAATGTCTGGAAAGTATGGAAAACTTCTATGGCATTCGATTGAAAATAAAAATCAGTGCAACAAATTATCACGCGAGCGCGCATAGCGTTCCGTGATAATTTGTTGGGGCATACCTTGTGTAAAAATTATCAATATTCTTTTTTGCCTTAAGTATCTGTAGACCGGTATTTGTAGCTGCTCGAAAGTTTCAATCTTCGTCTTGTGGACATATTGGGGATATTGCTCGGGGAACAGGCCGCTATCGAGAAAGGAGGCACAAGGAGATGCAGAGAAACAAAAGAGGAATGGGCTATGTGGGATACTGCATTTGTCCGAAATGCGGGGATAAGGTATTGCGTCAGGCAGGTAAACCATGCAAAGGAGATAATTGTCGGAAGTGCGGCGGCAAGATGGTGAGGGAAGGCTCGTACCATCATCACCTTATCGAGGAAAAGAAAAAAGCGCTCAATTACAACTAAAAATTGGGCGCTTTTTTTGTGCGGGCAGGGCAGGAATTTGCAGTCTGGCCAGGTTGTTGCCCCGGTCTTTTTGTCACTTGCCGGAAGCGTTTTTGATGAGTTCCAAGGCTCTTGAAAGGTGTCTTCAAAACTTTTTGGCAACTCAAACAGTTGAAGCCGCTATCTTTTGTGTCGTCAGGATTCATAGCAAAAACGCTTCCAATGGCCGCTACGGGGAGACAACAATGAAGGCAACAACTGCTCTTTGGCCGATGCGGTGGCCTGAAGCTTTCCGGGGAGGAGCAAAACAGAGATGAGAAAAATATCAGTTATATTTGTCTTGTTTTTAGTTGGATGTGTCGGCATTCCTTCAAACGTGAAGCCGGTTGATAATTTCCAGTTGGAGAGATATCTGGGGAAGTGGTACGAGATTGCGCGGCTGGATCATTCTTTTGAACGCGGTTTGACCAGGGTATCAGCAATTTACACCTTACGGGACGACGGCAGCGTTCGCGTGTTAAACAGCGGCTATTCGGAAAAAGAAAAAGCATGGAAGAGGGCCGAGGGGAAAGCCTATTTCGTAGAAGGATCAAATGTGGGTTTCCTCAAAGTTTCTTTCTTCGGCCCCTTTTACGGTTCTTATGTCGTCTTCGAACTGGACCACGCCAACTATCAATACTCACTTGTGTGCGGGCCGAACAAATCTTACTTGTGGATCCTGGCCAGAACCCCGGAAATAAGCAGTGAGTTAAAGGATCGCCTCATCGCCAAAGCGGCGGCATCCGGTTTTGATACAAGCAAGTTGATCTTTGTTGAGCACTA
>Ga0302251_1002114_pt1 | contig 10264 bp, 10 predicted proteins | sample AAG_RA_Gln_MG_FD_193534 | JGI IMG/M metagenome (GOLD analysis project Ga0302251, IMG submission 193534) | Enriched activated sludge microbial communities from anaerobic digester in WTTP, New Holstein, Wisconsin, United States - AAG_RA_Gln | ecosystem: Engineered > Bioreactor > Anaerobic >...
CCGGGCAGGACATCCAGCATTGAGGATCATCCGCAAAGATATCGGGAGCGCCTTGAGATTTGGAGTAAGCGTAAGCCACGGCGCGGCATCCCCGGCATGACGGCCACAGGGAACATTTTCCGCATTGCCCCTGATAATTTTCACGCTGCCGGAGCCGCCAGAGGAGTTTAGATGACGACCATATCTGCCGTAAAGGGGTTTTGCGCAGGTTTCCAATTTTGACCCCAATCCGGCGGCAGGGCATGACGGAACCGTCACTCGTAATGGTAATTCCGGAAAAACCGGCGCTGCAACCGGACAAAGTCAAAGAGCTTGAAGGCGAAGGCTTCACCCCGGAAATCACGCCGAACAGGGGATCGCCCGAAGTAACGTTGAACGAAGGACTGCTTAAAGCAAGCGCCTTCCGGTAGGTGTTTTTAAGTTCTGCAGGGGTAAGCATGTCGGCGAGCAAATTTTCACCGCTACCGCAGGGGACCAGGCGGGAGAAACCGATCCCGGAAAAACCGATACTTCTCGCTGTTTGAGTTGTTTCTTCAATGCCTGCAATGTTGAGGCGGGAAAGGGTCATGTTTGCATTGACCTCTATGCCCGCTCCGGTCAGCAGCCGAACGCCTTTTGCCGCAGCATCAAAGCTTCCGGCGCCACGGATTGCGTCATGAATGTCCGGCGGGCCTTCCAGGCTGACCTGGATATCCGCAACGCCGAGGGCCGCGGCCATGGCGGCATCTGCGGCTTTTACCAGAGTTCCGTTGGTTAAGACGGCCACATTAAAACCGCGCCGGCGGGCATGGGCGATGACATCCCAAAGACCTTCGTAGAGAAAAGGCTCGCCGCCGGTAAAATTAATCGACGGGGAAAGGATGATGTTATACTCCTCTTCCCAGTCCGTGAACATTTCCCTTGCCCCGTCGATTTCCTGCTTCACTTCACTGTTGGACATCTCCGCCGGTTTTTTGCGGTTCTGATAGCAATGGCGGCAGCGGAGGTTGCATCGCTCGGTGAGATGCCACTGGATGAAAAAATCAAAGGTTCGGGTTGCCGGACCGGCAACTATTTGCTTTTTCACTTTCTGCAGCTGTGATTCCGACTGGCGGAATCAGTGGACTGCATCAGCGCCCAGAACGTTTTTTCCTGGCTTTTATTTTTTTTGCTCAGTTCTTTCTTTTGTGGGGTCTTCATCATTTTCCCTCCTCTTTTATTGAGTTTGGACTGGGAAATACTACTGCAAAAACAACCGGATCAGTTCCTGATTGTTTTAAGCTTTTTCCTTTAATATTTTCAAAACCCAATCGGCAAAAGCAGCCATGAAATCCTGCAGAAACTTCAACGTTGCTTCATTGGTGACATTTCCATCCCCGTCGAAAAGTTTTGCCGCGCCGCCGATGTAGGCCTCCGGCTGCTGAAGGGGGAGAACATCCAGAAAGACCAGAGATTGCCGTAGGTGATGATTGGCGCCGAAACCGCCGATAACGCCCGGCGAGACGCTGATTACCGCACCGGGCTTACCACCCCAGACACTCTGGCCATACGGCCGCGAACCCACATCGAGAGCGTTCTTCAGCACGGCGGGAACAGAACGGTTATACTCCGGCGTTACAAACAGGAAACCGTCGAAAGTCTTCACCCTTTTACGGAACTCCGTCCATGCTTCGGGAGGGTTGTGTTCGTCGTCGTAATCCTGATTGTAGAGAGGGAGGTTACCAATCTCGATGAGTTCCAGCGCTAGCGATACCGGAGCCAGCTTGGTGAGCGCTATGGCAGTTTTTCGATTAAAAGATTCTTTGCGCAGGCTTCCGACAAAAACAGCAATTTTTTTTATCATATCCTGACCTCCTCAGGTTGTTATCCTTTGGAAAAATATGACAAAGTGCTTTTGGAAAAGAGAGTTTAAAGAAGCATTCCGGAAACGGACCATCGGGAAACTTGTCCGCGGCTTCGTCCGGAAAATTCACTACATAAATCCTCTTCAGAAGTTTGAATGTTAAATTGTTGGGTTGGTTGTTGATGAATACTAAAAACACGCCTGTGTCTGTAAATTGTTGATAAAAGTATACTCTATAAATTAATAATGTCAATAAACCATCAGGGTATATGCCGGTTCACGTCCGCCGCCGGACTGATTAAAATTACGATCTCAGACCAAGAATCTTTCGAGTATCATCCACCGTGGCTACCCGGCGGTCGGCCTCCTTGATGATTCGGACGGCCTGTTCCACGAATTCGGCATTGGATGCGGCGAGCCGGTTTTTAGCGTACATGACGTTGTCTTCCATGCCGACCCGGACATGGCCGCCCATCGCAACCGCAGTCAGCAGAATCGGCAGATGCCCCGCGCCAATGCCGAAAGCGGACCAGGTTGAATCTTTAGGAATCAGACTTTTCAGATAAACCAGATTTTCCACCGTAGCCGCGCTGCCGCCGGCGGCGCCGAGGCAAAACTGAAAGTGCAAAGGACCTTTCAGGACGCCTTTCGTCTGGTAGTACAGAGCATTATAAATAAAACCGGCATCAAAAACCTCGATTTCCGGCTTCACACCGTTTTCCTGCATCACCAGCCCCAGCTTTTCCAAAAAGGCGGGTGGATTCAGAAAGAGCCCGGTATGCATCCAATTCATGGAACCAGCGTCGTAAGAAGCCATTTCCGGTTTCAGTTCGATCAGGTGAGCCATTCGAGTTTCTTCGGTGGCCTGCAGATCGCCGGAAGTCGTCAGGTTAAGAATGATTTTGCAGTTCTTTTCCTCAATCCGGGCAACGGTTTCACGAAATTTTTCAATGTTCATGGTACCGTTGCCGTCGTCATCACGCATATGCAGATGCGCAATGGAAGCGCCGGCCCTCCAGCAATCATAGACATCTTCGGCAATTTCCTGAGGAGTCATCGGCACATGGGGATTATTATCCTTCTTCGGCCATGCGCCGGTCGGAGCAACAGTGATAATGCATTTTTCCATAACTATGCTTTCACTTCCTTTATAAATTTAATATCAATGTCATTGAGCACTACAGACCCCTCTTTCCTAAAGAGGGGTTAGGGGAGATTTTATAAAGTGCAATAAAAATCCCCCTGTATCCCCCTTTATGAAAGGGGGATTGGGAAGATAATTTTCTCAAGCCGATGACGTTGAATTTAATATAGCCACCGGTCTTGCCCAGCCGGCGCTTGCCGCTTTGATCTTGATGGGAAAACACGCCACTTTGAATCCAAACGGGGGAAGTTTGTCCAGATTCGCGAGCTTCTCCAGGTGATAATATTCCTTCTCTATTCCGGCAAAGTGTCCCTCCCAGATGAGCGTTGCATCTTTTGTTGCGGCGAACTCCTGGGCAATATAGCAAAGCGGCCGATCCCAGCTCCAGGCGTCCGTACCTACAATTTTAACACCCTGATCCAGTAAAAATAATGTTGCTTCGCGGCCCATGCCGCAGCCGCGGACAAGATACTCCGGCAAGCCCCAGTATTTGGCCGCACCCGACCGGACAAGTACAATATCCAGCGGTTTAAGGCTGTAGCCTATCTTATCCAGAGCCTGGCTGACATCATACGCCATAATGCGGTAGCCGTCCGGCTTATCGGAAAAATCCAGCACTACACCGTCGGAAAAACACCATTCGAGAGGAATCTGATCGATCGTACGCGCGGATTTTCCATGATCCATAGTGGGGTGGAAGTGCCAGGGAGCGTCAAGATGTGTCCCGCTGTGAGTCGTCAACCGCACGTATTCCAGCGCCCAGCCGAGACCTTCCGGCAGATCATCGTTGGTAGCGCCTGGAAAAAAAGTTTTCATATGCTCGGCGCCCTGTTGATGATCGACATAATCGATTTCGGTAGGCATCGATGGCGGATCGCAACAAGTGCCGCTTTCGATAGTAACGCTCAGGTCAATGATTTTCATGGTTGGCCTCCTTGAAGATTTGTTTGGGTGGGTAAAGGGGCATATGAATAAAAGTACATGGTGTTCCATTCTCTTAATAGTTTTTATGTTCCCGCGAATTATCTGACCCTTTTCCTCCGTGTCCCCATTAGCTCATTTTTTTTCTTCATCGGATGGCAGTTGCTACCGAGCGTGCTCAGTCCAAACTTCAAGGAATAACCCTGTTTACTCCTTTTTCTTAATTTGATCTTGGCATCTTGCGAGAAGGCTAAAGCCGACAGTCCACAGTACAAACCCGACGATGTATGTTAATATAAGGGCAAACCCTGCCGTAACTATCGACCATGCCTGCCAGATTATTTCTGGTCCTCCTTGTCTAAATGCACTTTCCCTCAGCATCCAATCTTCCAAAGGGGCCAAGGGAATGTTCCGTTTTAGATTCATACCTGCATCAGTAAGGCACCAATCAAATTTCCAAAATCCTACCTGAAATCTTTGAAGGTACTCTTGGGGTTCAAGTACAGTGCAATATCTGAGGAGCAGAACATAAGCTGTTAAACAAACGAATGCCATCAATAGCAGAAGTGCTGCCCATCTCACCAGGTGCGCAGGTCGCCCCTGTCCAGATGCTGTTTGGGAACTTAACGCAAAAGTAATGTAAATTACGGCAGCCGAGAGAACACTCGTCAATATAGTGATCCCTGGAAAAATAGGCGGTGGGTAGGTTGTGAAGAAAGCATAGCCGGGGACAATTGCACCAGCACCTGCGCAAAACCAGCTTAAACTAATTCTGGATTTACTTAGCCTTGCCCAATCTGGCAGATTCATCAATCTCAACTTTTTCTTCTGATTTAATAATTTCATAAATCTTACTGATATCTGACGTTTGTTTTTTGCCACGTTCTGTCCAGATATGATATCTTCCAATTGGAATGGTTTCCACGCACGTGGTTACTTGCTTAGCTGTTGTTGGTGCCTCTTTGCGCTCTCGTTGGCCCACTGTCTGATACTTGATTGTTGCACCACCTCGGGGCAAGGACACAACTGTAAGCATTGAGCGAATATTGTATTTGGACGCAATAAAAGTGACAGTTTCAGAAGCTATTGCCAAATTCTCTTTCGTAGGCAACTCCGTCCAGGTTGCAGCCTTTGACCTGACTTGAGCGAGAGACTCTTCTGGCACCTTATCCTGCAAACGAGTTATCGCCGAGTCGAGGAACGAAATTGGGCGAAGAGGAGAACTTGTTGTGTCCGCAGTAGGTTCGGGCGGCAGAAGGTCGATAGTTTCCTTTATCAATGCGCCATGTACTACTTCCGCAATTGAAAGTGGATATTTTTGCGTAGTCTCCTGCATATGTGACTTGGTAGTCTCAGTAATAGACATCTGTTTTGATACAAGTCCAAGAATTATCTGTACCTCCTGTGGTGACATGATTGAACCACTTCCGCGCTGATGCCAATTAGGTTCATGAAAATAGACTGGTCCACCGCTATTTCCATCAAAAATCCGGAAGTCCACCAAGAACGTTTTTAGTTCGCGTGCAGGAATCAGGGGGAAACTGGCAATGCTCCCCGTTCTTAGAATGGGGAATCCACCTTCACTAGATTCGAATCCAAGGGGAAAGCCAAGCACCTTGAGTTCGCGCCCTGGATAAAGCTCAAACTGTTGCATGATCTCATCTGTTGCAACAATCTCGTTGCCATACGTCAAGTTGTAGCCGTCTTGTGGCAACTTAATGAACATTGCCGCGACGTCAACATCGGAATGCTTTACCCAAAGCCGCCTACCATTCTGACGAATTTGGTACAGATATGGCGTTTGGAAGTATTTATTGCCCTCTTTTCGCCTAAGAAAAAGAATTGCTGAATCGCCGTTCATATCATCAAGAACATGTGCCGCTGTTACCAAAACATTGTTATATCTGCCACCCACCGACGACGGCTTCCCGAGAATGAACACCGTACCGACATTGCCATTTTCTCCCTCAATTTTGTAGGTAGAGCTCATCAGAATCGTATTGATATCCGGCTGAACAGCTTCTACCACCCGCGGGATCAAACAAAAGAATGATAAAGTAATAATACCAAATAAAAACATGTGAACGAACTGATGGTTTTTACCATTCAGAGTATTTACATGCGGCATGGAAGCCATATCTTCCTCCATATAACAATTCAATAGAATGGGCCTAAAAATGAATTGTTTGAATTTATTAACACGACAAGGTGATCACTATCAAACAAAATCTTCGATAACTTCTATCGTTGTCATATTTTGATATCGGAAGGGAAGTAATATGATTGTCTGCATTGTTTGTAAAAGAGCATCGCTAAGAAAATAGCAAAGAAAAATAGAAGGCAAAATTCAGGCAAAATTCAGGGGACACAACCCTCAATTCGAAAAGACCTTTTCGTAAACTGTTTCTGGGGCGATGTCCGCGCTATTGGGCCAGCTTATAGTACTGCCCTCGATTCCGGCCTTTTTAAAAAAAGTTTTATCCCACAGCGGTTCAAAAGCGGGCCCTTTGCCCATATACTCCGAAGCAGAAAATAGGAAAATGAGCAGTGATAAAGGGGAAAATAGGGTCAGACTTATTTTCTCAGCGTGGAAGTGCTGTTCTTCGGGCGGAGAAGCTTTTCCAACGTTCGGCAAAAAAAATCGGCAATCTTTTATAGATTTATATCATTTCCTAGTTATTATGCAAAAAGCAGTAACAGCAGTACCCAAAAATCACTTCTCTTATCATTATGGTTACATTACAACTAGTATTCAGTATTGATCTATAGCCGATTGCCGATTTAATTTAATTCCCCGCCGCTTGAGACGAATGGCCTAAATAAAAATAGAGGATTTTTGATACCACGCTGCTAGCGGCGGGGAAGTTCATTTATATTCTTATTTTTTAACGGGTCCTACGGGAAGAACTACCCTCCCATAGACTTCATTTAAAACTTCAGCGATGGCCAGATACGCTGCGCTTGCTCCGCAAATGATGCCTTCATACCCGGCAAAATTAATGATAGATTTGCCTGTATCTGCGGATCCGGCCGCTATCAGATAATTCCCGATAGTGAGCAGGGCAAACAATAAGGTAACAGTCCCAAAAATAATCTGCAGCGCCTTGTTCAGCTTGAACGTGCCGATGAACATGAAGAAAGAGAATATTCCCCAGACCATCAGGAATGTGGCTAAACCTCCGGCAGTATGCGCATGATATACCATCCAGACAAGAGCAATCCAGAAGAAGCCGTAAAGTGTAAAGGCTGTTGATGCAAAAATGTTACCCCTTTTGTTTTCCAAGATTCCCGCGATAACCTGCGCCAAACCACCCACAAAAATACCCATTCCCAGAATATGATCATCCAGCGGAGTGAATCCTGCATTGTGGATGTTCAACAAGATTGTTGTCATACCAAATCCGAGTAATCCGATTGGTCCGGGGTTTGCCATTTTTTCCATACTTTTCCTCCTTCTTCTGCATATAATTTTTTGTTGTATACGAAAATCCGGGAAATCAAGTAACAGTGGACAGTAATAGCAGTAATTATGCCAGATAATTAACTGATAAAATTCAACAACTTATGTTATAGTTTCGATAGTATTTGTTAAATACGACAAAATCAGATGCCATATATGGCAATATAGCGTTTTAGATGACGATTGTGATCGTATATGACAATTTAAAACCAAGGTGCCATATATGAAGACAAAAGGAAATGAATTACTACGATAGTGGCGTGATCAGGACTTTTTGACTCCCCAACGTTGAATGAAAGTGCGTTGAACTACTTCATCGTACAATTTTTCCAGCGGCTCGGCGACCTCCGCTCCCTCCAGTCTGGCGACCGCCGCCGCTACCGCTTCGATTGTCGACATTCCATCTGAACGCCGCTGCTCTCGCAGCCTGTTTCTATATTGCGCGGGCGCGGGCAGGGCCAGGCGGGGCATAGTCCACAAAACCGGCATGCGCGCGTACAACCGGCGAGCCTGTCGCCAGGTCGCATCCAGAACCACTACCCGGTCGGGCAGTGTGTCCGGCATATCAGAGCTAATCCCATCAGGCCAAAGCAGCCATGTTCCCGGTTTTTGCAGTATTTGCTCATCAGGGGGTGAAAAGCCGAGGCGGTCTCCGCCGCCGCAGGAAAAAACCCTTGAATTCGGCAATGCCAGGGCTGCCAGCCGGCCGGTGTTGCTGGGGCGCTCAGCCTCTGCGATATGCCGCAGGATCAGAAATTCCGTCCGTGTCTGCACCGTGGGCAGGATCGGGCAGATGCAGATTTCCCGGCGCATATAACAGCGCAAGCAATGGCTGTAGTGATTATGGGGCCTGGATGCACGCATTGATGTAGTCTTTCTGCTGCAAGTGTTTAATTATTAAGCGGTAATAAAGAATTTGTTCAGACGGTTTGTCGGCCGAATACATCCGGTGTTTGCCGGAAACACTTATGTAATATTTGACGACCTCGTGAAAAGGCTGGATGCCAAGTGAATCCGGCGTATGCCGGAGACGCTTCATCCTGCCCCGTGTCCAGCACGGGGCAGGCCATGCGGCGTACCCTAAGTACGCTTCATTCCTCAGTATTCGCGCGCCATACCCGCGGCCTTTTTAGGATTCCGTCTGTAAATGGCCACTTTCATGGCTTTTTACGAGTTCATCACTCATGGCTGTTGTTCTTTTTTAAAGCATCTCCTGCGGAAGAAATTTCGGCATTGGATGCCTTACTACCTCGGTGCCGGTAATTTTCCTGGTGTTTCCGGCTGCGCCCCCGGTCCAGAGGCGCACTCAATCCCGGATGAAATAATGAACCACTGGAATCTTCATCATTTTTTCTTCTTAATTTCCTGTTCATAGCTCTTCTCCTTTCAAAGAATGCCGGCAAGCATCAATCCGGCAGTTATGGTGATTAAAGCCATGATTAAAGTCAGACGTCCCGACCAGCGATGAACGCTTCTTATTGTCGCCGCATGGGCCGGAAAACGAAACTGCGAGAATCCTAACACCGGTGTTAGAACTATGCCGGACAGCGTCGTTGCACCCAGCCAGGTGTGTGGGGGGCCGAAATGCGGTTGTCCGGATAAAGTGACCAGCATAATGGCGGACGCAAAACCGGCGATCATTGTTGCAACTCCTGTGAGAGCCGTGCGTCGATGCGCTTTCAGCCACCAGCGTTTACGCCGCCAGAATTTGGCCACACTTACGCCGGCCAGCAGCAATAATGTTGCCGTCAACATGAATCCGGCGTGAAGATAAAAAAAGTTCATGAGGACCTGCTGTTTGTGTCTTACCTGGTTTTCGGTCCGGCATAGATCATCGAACTCGACCGGGATCCGAAAAGGTTGCAGATTACGTTGACGTCAACGCGGTCACCTTTATTTAAAGGCAGTTTGTAAGTATAGGTAAATGCTTCTTTATCCGACTGGGACTTATATTCATAGACAAGTGGTTTTTCCGAGTTCTTCTGAATTTCCACCTTGGCGATGTAATGGGAGTTGGGCACAAAGGATTTGTGGGTGATTCTGACTTGCAGCGTCTGCTCCTTGTCCAGATAAGTCAACTGCACATCACTCGGGGAATTGGCGGATGCCGGTACGGGAAAAGCCAAAAGCAGGGCAAGCAGCGCCGACAGGATTAATTCGGCGGAAAACTTGCGCAACCCGTCCTGGTTCATACCCGGTTTTTTTCTGTTTTTTATAAAGTACTTTCTAAAAGTGATTTCCATGATTATCTCCTCCTTTAGTTGAATGCGTCCCTGCCGGATTTTTAAAAGCAGAGAGCTTTATCAGATTAATTTTGTATGACGACGTTGTTGAGAAACACTAAACCGGCTTTGCCGCGTCTCTGGGGAATCTTCTTGAATTTATGATACACAACATACTGATAAGAGCTTTAAATTAGGGGAAATTATAGAAGGCGCGGGCTTGTGTGTCAAGACAATTTTGCCCGTGAATTATTGGTATCTATTGGAAAGGATAATATCTTTAACCCGGGAAAATGGTCCGGTCGCCGAAACGGTTCAGCCGCCGAGATAAGCTTCGCTTACCCTGGGATTGCCCGTCAGCTCTTTCCCCGTGCCGGACAGGACGATGCGGCCGGTTTCCAGCACATAGCCGCGCGACGCTATGTGCAGGGACATGTTGGCGTTTTGCTCGACCAGCAGAATGGTTTTGCCCGCTCTGTGAATTTCCTGGATGATTTTGAAGATTTCCCGCACCAGAACAGGCGAAAGTCCCATGGATGGCTCGTCCAGCAGCAGCATCTGCGCGTCAGTCATGTGCGCGCGGCCCACGGCCAGCATCTGCTGTTCGCCTCCGGAGAGCATGCCGCCCAGCTGCTTCCTGCGTTCACGCAGACGGGGAAACATTGCAAACACGTGCTCCAAATCGGCTTCGATTT
>Ga0302251_1002116_pt1 | contig 10259 bp, 10 predicted proteins | sample AAG_RA_Gln_MG_FD_193534 | JGI IMG/M metagenome (GOLD analysis project Ga0302251, IMG submission 193534) | Enriched activated sludge microbial communities from anaerobic digester in WTTP, New Holstein, Wisconsin, United States - AAG_RA_Gln | ecosystem: Engineered > Bioreactor > Anaerobic >...
TACTCTATTTAAGTTGTATTTTGTTTTTATATTCTTTTAAAACCTCATTTAAAGTAAGCTCTTGTACCCAATATCTACCTGGGAAAAAACCGTCTATTTCATCGTAACTATTTATTTTATAATAACCTGGGATATTATTTATTTTTAATTGTTCAGGTGTATCTACTCCAAAGAAAATAGAAGCTTCTATTATATAATGTTGGTTTGTTTTTTTAGAGTTTATCATATCTACAGCGATCATCCTTGCATTAAAGAGTTTTTTAACATTTAATGCGATTTTTATAGCATCTATAGGTAATTCTTTTTTTTCATATATGCCTGCACCTGATGCACGAAAATCATTTTTGGGTTTTATTCTATAATAACCAAATACTTTGTCTCCTATTATGATGACTCTAAGGTCATATTCTGCATCATTTATGAAATCTTGAAAAAGAATATAGTCCTTTTGTTTTGTATATGTATATGGTGTTTTTCGTCCATCAGCGAATACTTTATTAATAATTTTTTTAGCTTTTGATTTATTTTTCACTAAAGTGACTCCCCTAGATCCTGAACTATTATTTAATTTAGCCACTTTAGGAAATTTAGCATTATCTATGTAATGCAATGCTTCTTTTTTATCAAAAGTTATAAAAGTAGGCACTATAGGCATATTATTTTGTTTTAAAATATAATACTGTCGTATTTTATCTTCATAAGCCCATAATTCTTCTGCACTAGGATAGCATAATTTATTTATATATTTTTCTATAAAATAAATTTTTGTTTTTTCTTCATATAAAGATGCTGGATCTGAATCCATTCCCCATATTATAATGTCATAATTAACTACTTTTTCTAACCAATCAGATGTATGTATATTAAATGTTTCATATTTTAATGAATTATAATCTAAAAATTTTTTATACTTGTAATAATTTTCTCGTTTTGGAGAAAGTCTAATATTATTTTTATTAATTTCTACTAAACCTATTAAAATATCATTTACTGGTATATCATTATCTGTGTCTACATTATCACATTCATTTATTGTAGCTAATAATTGTTTAAGTTCTTTTTCATAGTTTTTATTATAATATTTTGTGATATAAGAGTTGAGGATTTTATATTTAATTAAGTGATGTTTTAATTTACTTAATTGTATGTTTATATTTCTTTTCATATTCATAAAATTTGTAATTAAGATTTAAGTATATTAGTACTTCTTTGTATATTTTTACATTTGTTATTAAATAGAACCTTAATTTTCAACTATTAATTAAATTAAGTAAATCATCAATATTATCAAAACCTAAGGATTCGATTGTTCTAGCTTCTTTGAAGTAATCTGTATCTAACATGGAACCAGCTAAATGAATCAAACTATCACAAGTAGGGGTTGATATATTTAAATGTTTGCCTAAAGAATGTAATAAACCTAACCCAATAGGAGTATCTTCAGTTAAGTATCTGTTATTTATCGTATTAGTTAATAATTCACTTGCTTCTTTTGAATAGATTTTAAACCCTTCTTCTGCTGAATAATTAATAGAATTTTCACCGAAAGTTCTTACTAAAAATTCATCAAAATATGTTCTTCTTTTTAGACCTAATTTTTCAAGAATATCCATTTTTTCACTATCAAGTTTTTTAACAATTTTCCAAATTGAAGGAGTAAAACCTTGTTTATACATATAAAAATTTAAATCAGGGTCTTCTATTCTTCCAGCATTCATTATTATCCCAATAGTATGTAATATTAAATTTGGATTATGCAAAGCAATTTCTAAAATATTTTCTCTTTCATAACATTTATCTAATAATTTTGATAATTTTTCTATAGCTGTGCTATTCAATGATCTTGGTAATGCAGCGATAGGATGTCCATAATTTTTAGAGCATATATTGACTATGCCTGGTTCAGATATTCTAGATGAAAAAGGTAATGTTTCTCCTTCTACAAAGATAACTTTTGAATTATTATTTATTTTTTTCATCTCATTTAAAAATAATATGCTGCCAGCATATCCAGGACATATATAAACTAATTGACCATCTTTCAAGTAAGGTGATATCTTTTCTGCTAATAATTGATGAAAATTAGAAACATAAAAGATAAAAATGATATCTGCATTTGATATTCCTTGTGCTATATCATTTGTCACATCATTTAAATTGAATGTACCTTCACCTTCAATACCAGTTAGAGTAATAATTTTATTTTTTTTCAAGAATTCATAGTTTTCATTATGCATTTTTTTACCTATCTTCAAAAGGGTGATATTATATCCTTGCTTTGCATAATATGCAGCGGCAGCACATCCGCCATGTCCCATTCCTATGATTGTGATATTCATATTAAATCTCCTTTTTTAAAAATTACAAATATATAATATAAAATTTATATGGTTATCATATATCTCATATTCCATACTAAAAACCATTTCCTAAAATTTATGATCTGTTCTTAAAATTGAATTTTTTATCATCATCCAAAAATATTTTTGTAATCTGTTAGAATGTAAATTTTATTCATTTTTATTATATTCTTTAATTATTTTTGCAGGATTACCACCAACTATGCATTTAGATGGTATATCCTTTATTACTACACTACCAGCTGCTATTACAGAATCGTCTCCTATGCTTACACCAGGCATTATAATACAATTAGCACCTATCCAAACATTATTCCCTATTATAACATTTTTGATAGATCCATGTGTATTTATTCTATTAGCAGGATTTTCCATAGATAAGTCATGCCCAGAGCAGTCAAATATTTCTGTATTTGCTGCGATTAAACAATTAGCACCTATTTCTATATTTTTATATGCATGAATGCAGGCTCCATTAATTCTTGTGTTATCTCCTATTGTAATTATAGCATCTTTTTTGTCTGCCATTATTTTAGTGGGAGAATGCATATGCAAATGGTAGCTCTTTTTATTTGAATTTAAAGTTACATTATTGCCCAATATTAATTTAGCATTTGATGAAAAAATTAAAATAGGATTACCTGATATATTAACCCTTCCCCTTAATATAATGTGTTTCCTATAAATTATATTAATTTTGATAAATCCAATAATAGTATTTATTTTTCTAAACATAAATTTAAATTTTTATTTAAGTTATCGTTGAATTTAATATTATTAAAAATACCAAGTATAGCTCCCAAATATATTGATCTGATTGTATTAAAAGTTACTGCACCGAAACTACCAGAAAATGAAATAATAAAAGACATTAAAAATACAGCTATAAAAGTAGTATTCATCATATTGATTGTATTATCTTTATATTGAAACTTTTTTTTCAATCTTAAAAAATACTTTAATATTATCACATTGTAATAAAAATAAAATAATAATCCAAATATACCAGAACCATGTATAAGAACATTATAATCTGAATGTAACATTCTTTCGCCCATTATGCCACCACCATAATTACCTGGGGAGTTAAACATCTCTTTACCAAAAAGACTATGTTGAATAGAATTAAATGAAAAAACTTCATCCCATACCAATTTTGTTTCAATATATCTACCTTCAGTCTCATAAAAATCCTCTGTGAATCTACTAGCACGATTCATATACTGATATTGTAATGGTTCTTTGTAGAATGGGTATAATATAAATAAAAGTAAAATAATAGGGACTATGCTTTTAATAAAATAAGATTTCCTTTTACTAAACAATATTAAAAAAAAATAACCAATAAGAACTGCTATTATTGATATTCTTTTAAGATTTAAAAGTAAAGCAACTAAGGCTAAAACTCCTAAAATAATAACAATTTTTTTATTTTTTTTATCTAAATATAAAATCAATGGTAATATTACTAAAATATATGCTATAGAATTCATTCCTTCTGTAAAAACATTTCCAACATATAAAGAAAAATCACTGTCTAATCTTGAATATGGTGTTCTACCAATTTTAAAAAAATTTGTTAAAATAAAATTTATTAAATATAAACATAAAAATAATATTAAAATTTTATTAAATTTTTTTAATTGATTAATATCTTTTATAAATGTAAAACTAATAGGTAAAAATAGTGCAGGTATTAATGTTTTAATATATGTTTGTGCGGAATAAAAAAAATTAGATGAAAAAAAGATTAGTATCAGTAAATAAATAAAAAATAGATACATAGGTACCATAAATCTCTTAATTTCTACATACTTAAATGTAACATAAATAGTATAAATAAGGAAAAAACCGTTTATTATATATGAAGGGTACGAATGTTTAGGGAATGCAATACCAGATAATGCAACATAAATAAAATAAATAATTATAAAATAGTAAAATAGAAATAAAGTAATTTTTGTAGGTTTCATGTAGTTATAATTTATTCATACTTATTTTATATTTACTATATTTGTAGGTAAGTCCTAGTCCCATAATGCCACGAGATATTACAAGATTTAATGCTGCACCTATTATTCCCCAATAATGTATTAATGGAAAGGCTAAAATAAAACCTATCACTGATGCATAAATAGTATTTCTCATTACTATTTTATCTTGATTATTTACTATGAAAAAATTAAGACCAAAGATATCATATAGAATAATAAAAAATACACTTATAGAAAGTAATATTAAACAAGGTAGAGCATAGCTATTATTTATATCTAGATACCAAAAAATTAATTTATAAGAAAGTATTGGTATCAAAGCTAGGATGACACCAATTATTAACATTATCTTTTTATATTTATTAAAGGCATTTTTTACTCTATTCAGAAAAGGGAAAAATACTTTTGCTATTATATTTGCAAAAGTATAAAACAGCTCTACCACTTTTTTAATAGCATCATAGATACCTAGCATATATGTAGGAGCCATAATACCAAGTAAAAAGGAAGTAGTATTATTATATAATGTTGGTAAAAATTGATTTACAAAAATAGGAAAATTATTTTTTAATACGCTTTTTATTCTTTTTTTACCTATCCAATAATATCTGAGTTTATATTTTCGTGTGAGCATCATTTGTCCCACAATACCAGCACCTATGTACCCTAGAGAATTAAACATTGGATACATCCAATAATCATTAATATCCCGAATAAAAACAAAAATACAAATAGTAAAAAATATTTTTATTCCCAGATTTAAATATGTAATATATCGCATCTTTTCTATACCTTGAAAAAACCATTCAGGGAATAAAACATATCCGAATAAAATAGGAAGTGTCAATAAAAAAACAACAATTTCTTCACGAAAAGGTGGATAAAGAAAAATGATAATTAAAATAATAATAGTAGATAATATGCAAAAAAGCATCCTTACAGTTATTACGTTACTATAAATGAGGTCTAGTTGCCTTTTGTTATTTTTATTTATAGCCACATCTCTGGTGGCAGTTATTCTAAAACTATAATCTGTTAAAGCAGTAAAATAATTAATTAATGAGGTAGCTAAAACTATAATACCATAATTAGATTTTCCTAATACTCTTAAAACATATGGTAAAGTTATTAATGGTAATAATAATCCTATTACACGTAAAAGAGATAGTGATACAAAGTTTTCAGTTAATGTCCTTACATCTTTATTTTTTGAAAGCTTTTTTAGTTTATTTAAATTTTTCATTATCTCATTAAGTAATTAAAGAATAAAACATTTCTTTTTTTCACTATTTTTAATGCAAAATGGAAATATTTTTTGTTGTTCGTTATAGGTTGTAGGTTAATTTTATCCACAAATAGGCACAAATAGTACATAAAGGTTGAGGAGTTGATAAGTTTAGTAGTTTAGGATAGATATTAGTGATTAATGCACTCAAAAGACTAAAACATCTGTGTTAATTTGTGTAAATCTGTGGATGAAATTATAGTCATTGCTAGTTAGATATTTATTTTCCACAAATGTACACAAATAAGCACAAATGCAACTAAATAATCTGTGTTAATTTGTGTCTATTTGTGGATGAAACTATAGACATTGCTAGTTAGATATTTATTTTCCACAAATGTACACAAATAAGCACAAATACAACTAAATCATCTGTGTTAATTTGTGTCAATCTGTGGATGAAATTATAGACATTACTAGTTAGATATTTATTTTCCACAAATGCACACAAATATACTCAAATGCAACTAAATAATCTGTATTAATTTGTGTCAATCTGTAGATGGAACTATAGACATTGCTAGTTAGATATTTATTTTCCACAAATGCACACAAATGAACACAAATAAAACTAAATCATCTGTGTTAATTTGTGTCAATCTGTGGATGAAATTATAGACATTGATAGTTAGATATTTATTTTCCACAAATGTACACAAATAAGCACAAATGCAACTAGATAATCTGTGTTAATTTGTGTCAATCTGTGGATGAAATTATAGACATTGATAGTTAGATATTTATTTTCCACAAATGTACACAAATAAGCACAAATGCAACTAGATAATCTGTGTTAATTTGTGTCAATCTGTGGATGAAATTATAGACATTGATAGTTAGATATTTATTTTCCACAAATGTACACAAATATACTCAAATGCAACTAAATAATCTGTGTTAATTTGTGTCAATCTGTGGATGATTAGATTTTCACACCATAATACTCTTTGTACCACTTAATAAATTTTTTAATTCCATCTTCTACTTTTGTTGAAGGTTTATACCCAATATCTCTCACTAAATCAGACACATCAGCATAAGTATTAGGTACATCGCCAGGTTGCATGGGTAAGAATTCTTTTTTTGCCTTTTTGCCAAGGGCATTTTCTATACCCTCCATGTAATCCATTAGTTTGACAGGATTAGAATTTCCTATATTATAGATTTTGTATGGGGCTATATTGCTTGATGAAGGATCTGGTTTAGTGTGTGCTGATGTTAAAGGTGGTTTATCTATCACTCGCACTACTCCTTCTATTATATCGTCTATATAAGTGAAATCACGACTCATATTGCCGTAGTTAAATATTTTAACCGGCTCATCATTAATAATGGCTTTGGTAAATAAGAATAACGCCATATCAGGTCTTCCCCAAGGGCCGTATACGGTGAAAAAGCGCAGACCTGTGGTCGACAGACTGAACAGATGACTGTAGGTATGCGCCATGAGCTCGTTGCTCTTTTTGGTGGCAGCATACAGGCTGATGGGGTGATCTACGTTATCGCTCGTGCTGAGAGGCATCTTGGTGTTGTTGCCGTAAACGCTGGAGGAGCTGGCATAAACCAAATGCCGGATATTATGGTTTCGGCAGGCTTCGAGAATGTTGACAAACCCCACGATGTTGCTGTCGATATAGGCGTAAGGATTTTCCAGACTGTAACGTACACCGGCTTGTGCAGCCAGGTTGCATACGTTGTCGAATTTTCCCCTTTCGAAAAGCGCCATCAATTGATCGCGGTCCTCAAGATTCATTCGTACGAAAGTGTAGCTCGGATATTTCGTGCTCCTTACCGGCATATGCCATTTTTCGGCTTCGCGGGAAATTCCCGTTTCGGCCAGGCGGGCATATTTGAGATTGACGTCGTAGTAATCGTTGATATTGTCGATGCCGACCACTTCATCGCCTCTTTCCAGAAGTCGTTTGGCAAGGTGAAAGCCGATGAATCCGGCGGTTCCTGTGATTAAAATTTTCATCAATTTTGGTGGTTGGAGGTTAGTGGATGGAGGTTGGATATTTAGTCGAGAGTTCATAAAGTTTGTAAAGTTTGAAAGTTCATAAAGTTCTACTTTTCACTATCCACTTTTCACTTTCTACTTTCTACTTTCCACTCCATTTTTGATTCTTAATTATTTTTTTTCGACCTCATCTCATCATCGGGACACCCGATCTGTGCAGAGAGCGTGCCGTCAGGCAAAAGACAAGCTGTTTGAACCGCCGTCAGGCGGTGAGTTATTTGTCTTTGATTTGAAAAAATAATGGCATTTGGTAGTAAATGCGAAAACAAGAGGGAAAATTTTCGAGTAAACTTGAAAAAAGTTCTATATTTGTAAAAATTTTCGAGTATGGACGAAAAAATTGTTATATTATCCAAGTATAATTTCTGGAATGGAAATGTTCCGGAAACAGGCTTTCCCCGTCATGATTATACCGATAAAATTATGGATTACATGAATACCACTCTGGTGAAAGTATTGGTTGGACAGCGGCGTGTGGGCAAAAGTTATATTCTGAGGCAAATAGCTTCGCAACTGATACGCAATGGCATTCCGCCGGAAAATATTTTTTATATCAATAAGGAATTTATCGAGTACGATTTTATAGTCACTTACAAAGAATTGGAGGAGATGGTAAATGTCTATAAAGCGTATTTTAAACCCAAAGGAAAATTTTATCTTTTTATCGATGAAATACAAATGATAAAAGGGTGGGAGCATTTCGTCAATTCCTATTCGCAGAATTTTGCAGATCCTTGCGAGATTTTTATTACAGGCTCAAATTCGGAGATGTTGTCAGGAGAATTGGCAACATTACTATCCGGTCGCTATGTCAAATTTGAGATTTTTCCTTTCAGTTATGTAGAGTATTTAGGAATCGCAAAAAAGCAAAAATCCCGTCAGAGCTATATGGAATATATGGCAACAGGTGCTTTACCCGAGTTATTTATGCTTCCCAACGAGGAATCCAAACGGAATTATGTTTCGGCTATAAAAGATACCATATTATTGCGCGATATTATTCAGCGTTATAACATTAAAGATGCCAAATTGCTTGAGGACGTATTTATTTATCTGGTAAATAACGCATCAAACCCGATTTCTGTCGCCAACATTCTAAACTATTTTCAATCGAAAAAACGAAAAACAAGTTACGATACCCTGTCGAACTATATTTCTTACCTCGAACAATCCTTTTTGATTCATAAGGTAGAACGTTTCAGCATCAAGGGGAAAGAAGTATTGTCGGGTATTTATAAATATTATATCAACGATTTGAGTTTTAAGAATTATCTTTATCCGGGTTTCGATTACGGAGTAGGGTACAAATTGGAAAATCTGCTTTTTCTGGAATTGAAAAGAAAGGGGTATATGGTTTATATCGGCACTTTCAGAGACAAAGAGATCGATTTTATTGCCAAAAAAGGTGACAAGATGATCTATATACAATGCTGCTATATGCTGATCGACGAAAAAGTAATTGCTCGCGAATATTCTCCCTTGCAAACCATCAAAGATAATTACGATAAATATGTTGTAACAATGGATGAAGTGAAATTCTCTTCCAAAGAAGGGATAGAACACATTCAGGCCTGGAACTTTTCTGATATAATCCATTAATCCCACCCTTATCTTAAGAGGGGAGTTGTTTCCGGATCACACTTACCTTAAGTTAGAAAGTTCATAAAGTTCTACTTTTTACTTTTCACTTTCTACTCCATTTTCCTTTCTCCAGCCACCAGTAATCAGTTTTCAGTAATCAGTTTTCAGTAATCAGTTTCCAGTCGTCAGTTTTCAGTAATCAGTTTCCAGTCGTCAGTTTTCAGTTTCAAGTCTCCAATCACCATTCTCCAACCTCCAACCTCCAGTCTCGTTTTTTCAATCAAAGCATCTTGCTTTCTTTGACTTTCTTGACGATATCTGCTTTTACTCTTTCCCATTCAATCTGTTCGATCATTTTAGGCATTGCCTGTTCTTCAGCATCGGCGAAATATACAAGTGATTTTATTAAATGATAATCATTGGCCAATCCTTTACCATATTTTTTCTCATAGAATCTTAAAATAGTATCTAACGAATATTTTTTAAGAATAAAATATAAATCTATAAAATCTTTTTTATTCCCTCTGCCCGAAATAGCTGATAGTTTCATTGCAGCAATATCTAATTCATGGGCAATTTTTATTTTTCTATGATATATGAATGGATTTATGATGGTATACTTGTAACCCAAGAAAGATATGCGGACATGATTCAAAATTCCATTAACGGTATTTTTTTCTTCATTTTGCAATTCGAAATGACCTAATGATAGTATAGAGTGAATAATCTGGCTCGTATTGAAATCATAAGGTATAAAAAAATCAAAATCTATTGATTGACGATGTCCGATTTGTAAAGCCAATCCTGTGCCGCCTGCAAGATAAAAATCGCTTATAAAGTCTGCATTCGAGAGCAATTCGAATAAATCGAGCTGAAATGATGGTAATATGTTTAAAGTCAAATCATTACTCATTTAGCATGATTTCCCAAAAATTTTTTGTTTTGTTATTTAAATTCTTACTATTAAAAATAATATTTTTTAATTCCGTTTTATTGACTTTTTTCAGGATATACCTTACAGC
>Ga0302251_1002119_pt1 | contig 10254 bp, 16 predicted proteins | sample AAG_RA_Gln_MG_FD_193534 | JGI IMG/M metagenome (GOLD analysis project Ga0302251, IMG submission 193534) | Enriched activated sludge microbial communities from anaerobic digester in WTTP, New Holstein, Wisconsin, United States - AAG_RA_Gln | ecosystem: Engineered > Bioreactor > Anaerobic >...
TCTATCTGCATTCGATCACCACTTTTCCAACTCTTCGTTTGTGAACACTTGCTCGTTTGACTCCATAGCAAAAGCCGGACCTGGTTGGACTTGAGGGACCTGAGTATTCAACCTCCGTTCGGCCTGTACCTGGGCTACGAGTTGTGAGTACTGCGCGAAAGTGTTTTGAGCCAGTTCCAGCATTGAGAGCTTTTCGTAGGTCTGAGCCTTGGCGTAGAGAATTGCGAGTTTCTCTCTGATCTTTGTAGATGTCTCTACTGAAGAAGCCAGGGTCTCCCCTTCAGAGAGGAAACCCTCGACCGCTTCCAAGACATCATCGACGATCTTTCCCCTGATGCTCTCGGGAAAGGCCAGGACGAATTCATCGATGTCAATCATAGGGCATCAGCCCTTAGGCCACTGTAATTGCAGCTTTTATGACACCCTTTGAATGAAGTATCACAGGCAGGCCATGGCTCTCGGCGAAGACTCTCTTCCCTCCGGGATTCACGATGTTCTCCGAGTAAGCGTAGATCTCTCCCAGGACCGGCCCGTTCTCGCTGAATGAAGCAGCGTAGAAAGGCTTGAACAGTTCTGGAGAGGTGAGAATGCAGAGATCATCGTCTCCGTGGAGATCGACTTCTGAACCGGCTTCATTCACTATGGTTTCATTGAACTCATAGATGTTCAGACCCTGGATGTTCCCTATGAACGGGAAGTCGTATTTCATGTTCCCTATCTCGATTCTCCTGTTGTCCATGAGCTTCTCGAGAGCGGTGTTCTCGATCAGCACTTTCGCGACGCTCGGAGTTACGAAAGCCAGAGTGGGCATGACTCCCGTCTCTTTAGCCATCTCGACTCTCCATTCTCTGAGATCCGTGAGCGGAGCCTTCGAAGTCGGATCTGACCAGTCGGAAGATTCTCCCATGAAGCCCGAGTCCATCTTGAAGTCGTAATCGAACTTCGTGTCGGTTCCCGAATAGGCGACCTTTCCCGTCAAGAGGATCTGGGCGAGCATCCACTCCCAGGCTGCAGTTATAGACTCTCTCTGCTCCTTCTGAGTGTCTGCTATCCAGTTGCTGAGATGATCCATCTGGACCTGGGTGAGCGGTTCTCCAGCATCCCTCATAGTCCAGATCTCGTCGTAGGTTATGTCGTCGTAGAACTTCACCGTGGGCGGTTCAAGCGTCACGTGGGTGTAGTTCTTGAGGTTTCTGGCCGGCGCCGGGCTCGTCCTCTTCACGAATCTCGGAAGGATCGGACCCACTCTCTTGATATCGAACTCAATGGTCTTCGTCGCGGCGTACTTGGCCGGATTTGACCTCGAGCTCTTGAGGAGCAGGTCCACAAGAAGCCTCGGGACCGGTTTAATCTGTTTTATGGCTTCGGTCAATGTCCTGTAGTGAAAGACATCTGGTATAGTTGCCATTCTGTTCACTCCTTATTAGTATGATTCGATGAACCAGAGCCTGGCGAAAAGCTCACTCTTTGCGCTGGCTAGCTGTGTCGCGAGAAGAAGGTTGGTGATCGCTTCCTCGTACACGGCTCCGTGGATTAGCAGGGAGACTGGCTGGGCGGCGCTAGCGACATCGATCGGCTCGACCGAAACCGCGAAGGCCTCATCAGAACCGTCCTGGACAATCACTTCGTCGTTCTCGGTCGCTGTCAAAGCGTCCTCAGTGGCGATTGAGAAGGTGTTGTTCTCCGTATCGACCACGGTGATAGTTAAAGCATCACCATCGGCCGTGATCTTTATCGAGTCTCCCACTTTGAGCACAGAAGCATCCGCCACTTGAAAAGTGCTGGCTGCTTCTGCTTCGGTCTGAGTTATGTAGGTAAGACCCAGAGGCCTTACTTTTCCCGCGTCTTCCCCGCTGGTTATCTTTCCAAAGATAGTCCCCGCTTCGATCTTCGATCCACCAACTCCGCCCAAGACATTGAAGCTCTGTCTGACATCGGGATGAACCAGAGAGACTACCTTTTTGAAACTGCTGTCCTGATAACTTATCCCTTCAGGCATTCCTTTTCACTCCCTTTTACGATTGTTTGTTCACTCTGCCGGCTATTCCGTCGGCAATTTTCTTGAGTTCGTCTTCGCCGCCAGTTTGTGAACCGCTCTGGCCAAGCGGGACTTTCTCAGTATTCTCGAGAATGTCATCAAAGAACTTCATGTCCTCTTCTTTCTTGAGTTGCAGTTTGATCTTCTCGAGGACGGCCGGCTTGACTCCCTTGTCGGTCCAGCCCTTTGCCCAGTTGCTTACTTTCTCAGAGAAGTGCTTCTCTTCGGCTTCCTTCTTCTCTTTCTCAAGGGCCTCGAGCTTTGTCTTGGTTTCCGAGAGTTCCTTGTTCACCGAAGCGAGGGTTTCTGAGAGTTCCTTCTCTTTCTTGTCCCTTTCTGCTCGAAGATCTGTAAGTTCCTTCTGGGACTTTTCATAGAGATCTTTGAAGTCCATTTCTTCTTCCTCCTCTTTCTCAAATTCTGAAAAGTAGACTATCTGCTCCATATCCGGTACCGCCGGCATGTTAGTGAGGGCAGCTCCCCTGAGGACCGGCCCCGCGTCTTTACCCGTCTTCTTGTCCATGTATTTCTCAGCGTAAGTTGCGCTCATGTATTTGAACTTCTTTCGCTTTATTAGCTCCACACCCTCTTCGTCCGGTTCTGAGTAGACCCAGAGGCCGTCCTCTCTGGCCTCCACCTTAGAGATCTTTCCATAAGCACCCGGATGGTTCGGACTTTTCCCGTGTTCTATGTCCAGTGAGATCTCATACGCCGGGATCCCCTTCTTGAAGTTTTCCTCGATCTTCTGAGCAAGTTCTTTTGTCAGTGAGACCTTTCCGTATCTGGGATCCTCGAATTCCATGTATGGCAGGAGGCGATACCAGAAGCCGCCGGTCTTAGCGATTTCTGCAAGATATTTCTCTATCATTCTTTTCACCTCAACAGATTAGGTAGTTGCTGTTAAGCCACTTGAAGGCCTGCGTGATCGTCGGGAAGCCGAACGGGACAATGAGGAGATCTGAATTTCGAAGTCTTTCTTTGTCAATAATTTGGAAGTAACCCTTATCTTGTTCATCATCGATAATCACATACATCACTAGCCTCCAAAAGAAAAGGAGGCTTTCGCCTCCTGAGCATTGTCTTCTTCACATTCTAGTCTTTGTGCGGAGATTGTGACATCTTTATCATCTCAATAGCCGCCTTGAATTCTCTCTTTACTCTTGCCGGTGCCCCCTCTTTGAGAGACCAACCGTCTTCACCCTTCATAAGCTTTTCTTCATCGATCACAACCCATTCGTCCCACCAATCGGGTATTTGAAACTGCACTATAACACCCCCTTCAACCATTCGCCGAATAACACGAAGACCTCTTCCTTCCTCCCGGTAGTATAACCCGCGAAGAGCTCCGCGAAAGCTTCATCATGCCCACAATCTCTGGCATATCTAGATACGTCTCCAAGAGTGACTCCCTTCTCTTCTCTCATTCTCGTGACCCATGAAGTGAACTCTCTCTTCTTTCCCGCGTCATCCAGGAAGTACTTCACCTTGTGACCAAACTCATGAGCTATGGAACCCCCGGGCGTATTGGTACACAACCACCCTTTTTCAAACTGATCCCGCAATGTCTCCTGGAACTCACTCGCGTTCTTCCAGAAGGAGCTTTTGACAACGATCTTCTTGAACCCGGGCGCGGTGTAAGCGATCACGTTGGGCTTGACCGATCTCAGCTGTCTGCCTACCACGTCCGCTATCTGCGATGGAGAAGCGTCAGGGTACTTACTCTCAAAGAACTCCGTCCACGCCGCTCTTGAATGTTGAGTAGAGGTGACTCCTCCGAACTGCTCCCAGATCTGCGGGTACTTTCCCTTCAGTTCTTCGAGGACCTCGTTTATTTCTTCGGCAAGGCTCTCGTCTATTCCCCGGTAATCACATTCTACCTCCAGGACTTGTCTAGCATATTCTTCAGGAGAAAGTTCCTTGGCCTTGTCCACGATCCTCTTGATGTCTTCGGTGACCAGGAAGGTAGGAGTCATCTTTCTACTGCTAATTAAGGCCTTTACAACGTCCCTGTCGACCTGTCTGTTTACAGGAATCGCTTCGGGATACTCGTTATGTATCCTTCCCAACTCTTCTCTTGTGAGCGCCTTCCTCTTAGGATCGTAGATCGTGTGAGGAACAAGTGTGCTTCTGCAGCGAGGGTGAAGCGGCGGAGTGTTTTCCGCCAGGAGGTCCGCGTCGTCTTTGGGAATGATCATGTGATCTCTCTGCGAGCATATCTCTGTAGTATGGTTGTCCATTACTGAGACAAACTGAAAGCCGTCTGTTACGGGTGATTCGATTCCCGCGTCCAGGATCCCCAGGGAAAAGGCCCTGGTACTCTCGGTAGTTGCGATTACATCTGCTCTGTTCAAGTAGCCGCCCATGACTCTCTCAAGGTCTTCGGCTATATCCAGGTAGGCCTTTCCCTCATACATTCCCTTTCTGACCGTCTCTTCGATCTCCCTGGAGTGTCTTTCGAAAGGCTCTGAGAGGGTGAACGTGTATTCTTTCAAGAACTCGTTGACAAAAGGTGAAGGCTTCAAATATGACAGAGGATCTTCTCTTATCTCCCTAACCGGCCGCTTCGCTATGTTTTCGTACCCTCTGAAGTCTATCGCTTTCAAGATATCCGAAAGAAGGTCGTCTTCGCTGTATTGCCTGATGTTTCTTTTCCTCTTTTCTCTCCGCTTCAAGTCATAGATGGACAACGCCTTCGACAAAAGAAAGACGGCCTCGAGGGCGTTCATGATTGCCGTGTGGTCTATTGAGATCTTCTTCCCTCTGTACGCTTCTTCTCCAGAAGGGATGCTGAACGCTCTCAAGATCCTGCTCTCGGCCTTCTTGTGAATCTTGAGAAATGTGGCGACGTTCATGGCTATTCCTCTTCAGGCATACCAAGAAGCGCTCTTGCCCACCTTCTGTCGGCGTCCGAAAGGTTATCCATTATCCCGGCCCTGCCTATCGTCTCAACGAATACCGCCAGAGCCTTTCTCTCTTCAAGAGTCTGCTCACGTATGATGGCCAGCTCCCCATAGCTCTCGACAGAGGGGAAGTTGTAGTCGATCAACTTGGCAACGACGTTATCGAGAAAGGAGTCGGATATCACCTCTGCCATTGACTGTGTAGAGCTCTGGACCATGTCTATATGTACCTTCCCAAGGGCGTAAGCTCCTCCGTATTCGTTGGTAAGAAGGAGTTGCGGTAACCCTAGATTACGGTAGATCAGAGTATTTGCATACTCAATCGCGGCCCTGAACTGATCGGACAGATTCTTCGAGTTCGCCTCGAGCAAGGCTATTTCGGTGTTCTTGTCGGTCGAGACGGCCGTCTTTGAATAGAAGTTGCTCAAGATCTCGTTCAACGCTTCAACCGATGTCGTCGGATTCCCATTTGCGTCAACCATAGAGATGTTCTCGGTCTTTCCGTGAATGATGGGAAGGGCATACTTGTCCAGTCCGATAGCCCATATCTTGAACAGCTTTCTCTTGAAGTCCCAGGCGCGATAGCAGGTATTGAGAATCGACTCGCCATAGAGGCCTTCGCCATTTCTAAGGACAAACATCTTCGACATAGGGATCTGGAACTCGCCTTTGGAAGTCGTAAGCTTCACATATTCTGGCGCCTCTTCCGGGTAGAAAGACATCTGACTCGGCGCGTAAGACACTACCTTCTCTATCCATAGCTTTCCCTCAGAGCTCTGCCAAACTATCTCGGCTCCCGCCCAGCCGTAAGCGAGCATGTCCTCGAGCATCTTCTTCAGGCAAGTCGGGAGCGAGATCTCGAGGTTTTCGATCACACCACTGACAAACTGAGCGACATTGCTGTCAGGATTTGAGTAGCTTCCTATCTTTGAGATCGTCGAACTCGAGATGAATCTAAGGCCAGCCGCTATCGTCTCGTCCCTCTTCATGTCTGCAATCGTCTGAGAGTTGAGCGATTGACCTGTCGATCCAGATGAGGAAGTATCTACGATTCCTACCTGTCCCATAACGGGCTTGGGTTCGCTCTTCTTGTTGAATATATTGAAAATGCCCATCATTACCACCTCAGTATTTATCTGACCTTGTGAAGAAGACCGGCTTGCTAAAGAGACTGTGTAGACCCCAGGCCGCCAATGCCAAGGAAATGACACAGTCGTCATGGTAGCCTTCGGGCGCGCTCATCTTGAGGTTTCTCGAAGGTGTTATCTGGTACTCGAAGATCTCGAGCTCGTTAATTAGCTCGGGAATGTCTTCATAATGTAGCTTCCCCTGTTCTATTAGCATTGATAGATTGTTTATAAGCTGCTCTTTCGATGAGGCCGTGAACCTGAATCCCTCTACGTTCAGGCCGTCCCTTCTCAGCTCGTCATATATGGGATCCCCCACTCCTGTGCTGTCAAGCACGACCTTCCCCGGGTACCGCTTGCTTATATATCTGATCCTCTCTTTCTGGAGGTTCCAGTCTATTTGGTTGAACCTGTCGAAGTAGACGAGATCTCCTCTTTCGTCCAGGACGGTAATTACGGTGAAGTCCATGTATTTGGCAAGGTCAACGCCGATAAAGAACCTTTCACCTGCCTTCGGATCTCGAAGCGTTCCTCGAATTAGTCTCCTCACGTTCCTAAACACACCGCCGGTGTCTTCAAGAAACTCTGCAAGATATTCCTGTCTGAATGCCCTGTCAGGAAGCGTCATTCTCGCTTCTTCAATCTCTTCCGGTGCAATATGAGGGTTGTCCGATGTCGGATGCTGCCAGGACTTATATAGAGGAAACTGAGGGTCTTTCCCCCTGGTCCATAACCTGTAGAACCAGTTCCGGCCTTTGGGAGTGGAGATGATTATCGCCTTGCCCTGTCTGTCAGTCAGTGTCGGTCTCAGATTCTCGTCCCATATGACTTCTTTTATCCTGGCCGCTTCATCTATTATTAGTAGATCCAAACCTTCACCTATGAGTGAATCTGGGTTATCGGCGGACTTCCCGAGTATCTCCGTTCCCCAGTTCGTGAGGATCCGCATCTCGGACTTCGAATCTGTACAGTGACCATCCGGGTGCCATATTCTTCTCCTGGGTCTCACGTATTGATAGATCTCTCTGAAGACTTTCCTTGAAAGGTCGTAAGTCGGTCCCACGACCCAGACTCTCTTCTTCTCCCTGAAAAGATAGTTGATAGCTTCTACAGCTGCGTATAACGACTTTCCCCAGCGCCTTCCGTTGCATAAGATCTTGAATCTCGCCTCTGACATGAAGGCCTCTTCTTGGCCACCGTTGTGAGGCACAAACCCGATGTCAGAGAGAAACCTATCTTTCTTCATATCCCCCAGCGTTCTTTGAGAGCTTTCAGGAAGTCTTCTGTGCTGTTCTCGCCGGCGCCGGAGTTCTTGAGCTTCATATCTATTCCCCTGAGAAGACTATCGTATATCCTAAGTCTCTCTCTTTTCGATAGTGACTTGTCCCTGAACCACTTTGAGAGCTCGCTGTTCATCTCGTCTACCAGCTGAAGGTCGTTCGGGAGTGTCTTCTGCATGTGTTCCTGGACTATCGCCCTTGAAGTCTCGGCTCTCTCTTCCCTTACAGACTTCAGAAAGGATGCAATCGCTCCATATGATACATCTAGGTTCTTTTCCTCGGCAATCTTCTTGGAGATATCCCTTGACGACATGCCCTGGCTAGTCCAGTCGAGAACTTCTTTTTCGAGTTTGTATTGTTCAACCTTGTTAGGTCTAGGCATGTCATCACCTCCAGTTTGTTATGATATGTTATGTTATGTTACGTAACAGGATAAGAAAAGAGGCCCTGAAGGACCTCTGGATACTTGATCTGCTAAGTTATACACAAGGTTCAAAGAAAAAGCCCAATATCTCGGGCCTTACACTTCTCGCATTCTAGATGTAGTATATCATTTTTGCGTCCCATGGTTCAACTTTTCATTCTCTTTCGAGATTGAGGACAACGAAGTTGTTGGTCTTAACAGGATCGAGTCCTAGCTTTTCATACACGGCCCTCAATCTTCTTCTCAAGACTCCTTCGCTTATACCAAGGAAAGATGCGAGTTCACGGTTGCTTGGAGATCTATTGTCTTTCTGACTCTGATCTACCAACCTCCAGAAGACTGCCTCAAGTTGCTTGTCAGTAAGCCTTGCTAGAAGCCTTTCGAGAAATCCAATAGCCTGAAAGTAGATCGCCTTTTCCTGAACACCAATAGCTCTCCTCGTCTTCAACGCGTCTTTCATCGTCACATTGGAGAATAACGTAGGAGAACCGCAAGGAGACTCAATGACTATTGTCGAGTCTACGAGAGCTAGAGTTATCTGTCTTTCAAGGATCCTCGACCACATTGTTTGCAACGACCGAAGTATGATGACAAGGTCCTCTTCTGAATGAGTTCCGGCTACGAATCTCTCACATCTATGCTGAAGCATAATTCCCTCCGAAGGAGAATGAGGGCCTGAGCCCTCACATCTTTTCCAGGATCTTCGTCTGGTTAGCACTCTCAAGCTGCTCATACAATTCGATAAACTCTTTCAGTCCCCGAAGATAGAGCCACATTTTGGAGACCGGTTCTGAAGTCTTCATTTTTCCGAGCTTTTCTATCTCCGTGTCTATCTTTTTTTCATGCCTCTTAATCACGAAGTAAGTTGGATATACTATTCCGATCGCCTTTGCCGTTTCCGTCCTTGCTTTCTCTTCTTTCTTCTTCATCTGAGATCCTCCCTGAGATTATTAGCGGTGCGTAGCCTATCATGAGAAGGATGAACAGCGCGATCAGTACCATCACAATCACTATCACTCCACCTCCGCGAACGCTCTTATAAGCCTTTCCGTTTTCTCGTCAGGAACAAGCTCATGCGGCTCTATTCCCATGTTCTTCGCGTATTTCCTGATCATCTTCATTGTCGTGAACCTGGTACGGCCAGTCAGGATCTTGAAGAGGACTCTGGCAGAGTTACAGTCGCCGCCGATTGCCGTGATTGTCTTCCCTGACTTCTCTATGTGGTATCTGAACAGCGACGGGTTAACTCTCACTTTCATCTTCCTTCACTCCCCATACGTAGAAGCCTTTGTTTTCAGGGATCTTCAGGGCGATCTCCATTGCCTCATGCTGGCTCGTGGCATCTATTACCGGTCTCTTCTCCTCAAGCTTTCCCTGTTGATTTGTCCTCTTGAGGATGACTCTGTACTTCAACTTCAACCACCTCACTCGACGAGCCCATCTTCATGCAGAGCCTTCTTCGAGAACTTCTGCACGAGATCGTTGAACTCGCTAACAAATTCGTCAATGCGGCCTGGATGAATCTGGAGAGAAGTAGCGCTGTTTGTGGTCTGTTTGCTCGAACCCTTCCCGTGAGAGATCGCAGCCTTCAATGTAACCTTGTACGGCATCTCATTCTCATATTCGTCTCTAACTGTTATTCCGATCAGAGTAAGTTGTTTCACTTCTAATCACCTCGTTTAGTTCTTTCGGTATTCGAGCTCCGCAGTTGCTGCAAGTCCAGTCTTCTTGTTCGACACTGCTAAACTGTCCTTTACCGCAGTTAGGGCATATTCTTCTTACCATTCGTCCTCATCCACCTCTTTACCCGCCACTCGCTGCCAGGGAATGTCAGAGCGGCGTTTTCCTTTGCCTTGAAGGCTGCTTGCCAGAGTTTCCTGCCCTCGACAATGACCTCAAGGTCTTCTGAGACCTCGTCAAGTCTTTCGAGAAGGAAGGAGTAAACTGCTCTCTGAGTTAAGCTCATCAGTAATCAACCTCGATAATATCCAGGCGGTCGTTATATAAGTCCGGCTTTTCCTCCTTCAGGATCATCATTCCGTTGCCCTCAAGGGTCTGGCGGAGTTCGATATTTTCCTTCTGGATCTTTTCGATCTCCTCAATGCATTCAAAGAGGACGCCTTCCATAATGTATCCAAGATTCTCCGTCTCGCCTGGAGTGATTGGTTTATCTCCTTCCCGGATCTGCTTATGCCTGAGAGCTACCGACCTTATGAATTCGAGTCTCGCTTTGGTCATTCTTTACCTCCTTTATAAGCCTCTTCGCGTATACCTCTCTCCAGAGGCCATCTGTTCTCTTCAGAACTACTGCGCGTTCATACCGAGTCATCTTGCCGCGCCTTCTCCCGTTCTTCTTCAGGTCCGAAGAGTTCGTCTGCCCTTCTCGCGTCTGTTTCATGCTTTTTCTGGAGTTTCTTATCTTGCCTCTCTTGAGAAGTTATCTTTTCTTTCTGTCTTCTAAGGTATCTATCGATGCTCTTCATTT
>Ga0302251_1002120_pt1 | contig 10251 bp, 9 predicted proteins | sample AAG_RA_Gln_MG_FD_193534 | JGI IMG/M metagenome (GOLD analysis project Ga0302251, IMG submission 193534) | Enriched activated sludge microbial communities from anaerobic digester in WTTP, New Holstein, Wisconsin, United States - AAG_RA_Gln | ecosystem: Engineered > Bioreactor > Anaerobic >...
GGTCCTTGAGGACGCCGACGAAACGATGCTCGTCCTCTTCCTCATCTCCGGCGGCGGCTCCGCACTTCTCGCGTCCCCCGTGGAGGGGATGACGCTTGCCGACAAGCAGGCCGTGACGGACCTTCTCCTCAAGTCCGGCGCCACGATAGAGGAGCTCAACAGGGTCCGCAAGCACCTCTCCCGCGTGAAAGGCGGCAGGCTCGCCAGGGCCGCCTACCCCGCCCACGGCATTTCGCTCATCCTCTCCGACGTGATAGGCGACCGCCTGGACGTCATCGCCTCGGGCCCCACGGCCCCCGACCCGTCGACCTACGCCGACGCCCTGGCCGTGCTCGGGAAATACGCCCTCATGGACAAGGTTCCCGCCAACGTCCTGAAAATACTCCACGACGGTGCCACCGACCTGCTCCCCGAAACCCCGAAGAAGGACGACCCCGTCTTCGAGAACTTCGAGAACATCATCATAGCCGGCAACCAGAAGGCCACAGCCGCCGCCGAGGCACGCGCAGCCGAACTCGGCTTCAACCCCGTCGCCCCCGCCAACAACATTGAGGGCGAAGCAAGCAAACTGGGCACCCGCTACGCCCGCGCCGTCAGGTCCACCCAGAGCTGGCTCGCAGGCAGCCCCGAACGCCAGAGCATGTGCTTCATCTACGGCGGAGAGCCCACGGTGACGGTGAAGGGAGACGGCAAAGGGGGACGGAACACGGAGCTGGCGCTGGCCTTCGCCATCGCCGCTGATGGAATGGAGGGCGTCACGTTCCTCTCGGCGGGTACCGACGGAACGGACGGCCCGACGGACGCCGCCGGGGCGATAGTGGACGGCGGGACGGTGAAGAGAGGGAAAGCCAAGGGGCTCGATGCGCGGGAGTTCCTGGAGAGGAATGATTCGTACAGCTATTTCAAGGAAACGGGGGAATTGCTGATAACAGGGCCGACGGGGACGAATGTGATGGATCTCGAGATCGTCCTCATCGAGCGACCCTGATTTCGATCTCATATCGAAGCGCTCTCATCGTTGCCTTCGTCGTCACAATCCTCGACGTACGTAAGTACGCCTCCGGTTGCTCCTCCTCGTCGCCTCGATTTCATCTTCGATCTGAGATCGAAATAAGAGACTCATGGGACCGCCTGCAGCGGTTCCTGAGTGACGTTGACGAAGGAACGGGAGTTTGTTTTGGTTTCTTTACCCTGAAACCTTGAGCTTCTGAACCATCTTATTGGTCTCACGCCCGCTTAGCTCTAGTTCACGGAGGGTAAGGAGAGGGGCAATGAAAGAAAAGATTGTGGCCAGATTTCGGAGCCTCCCAAAATCTGGCCGCCTTTGCATCCCGTCTGCGACGGGAGGAAAAGATATCACACAGAGGCCTCGCCAGGAACATCTCCCTGAACCCCGGGGTCGGATCTATTTGGCTTGTGTTATAATACTTATGTGTATTATACTGCAATCATCTGATGGTAATGGAGGATGTGATGGGGGTCAGGTCGTTCGACGAGGGCAGGATCAAGTCCGCTGAGGTTATCCAGCTCATCACGCTCTACAACCTTTTTTCCAGAAAGGAAAGCAGGAACATCATCTTTCAGGGCGGCACCGCGTTGCGATGGTTCCATGGGAACGAAAGGTTTTCCGAGAGACTGGACTTCGTGACTTCCCTTGGCATGACGGACCTTGTCGGTCTGCTCAATTCCCTTGCGGTCAGCATCGAAACGGGCATCAAGGCCCAATTCGGCCCCGGGGCTTTCGCGCTGAGACAGAAGGACAGGGTGAGAGAGGGGTCCGTCACGGCATTTGTCGAGTACGCTTCGCAAGGGCAGCGCGGGAAGACCATGGTAAAACTGGAGTTCGAGAGGCTGAAGGCGGGCGCCTCCCCGGGACAGGAACAGGTGATCCTTTCCTCAGCGCCGGCGGTGTCCTATTTCATCAGGACCGGCCAGGTCATGCTCCCGCCCGGACGCGTCATCAACATCGAAACGGTGGAGGAGATCTTTTCCGACAAGATCAGGGCCCTTCTGGAACGCCGCTATCTGAAGGGGAGGGACCTCTACGACATCTGGTTCATGACGAAAACGCTGGGCATGACACCCGACATCGGGCTGGTGAAAAGAAAGCTCGAGATGTACGAGCATCCCTTTGCACTTACGAGGGAACCGGGCTATTTCCCTCAGCTGGCACAGCACCCCGAAGGTGACGAAGCGGCCAGGGCTCGCGGGGAGATCGACAGGGACCTCAGCCGGTTCATCCACGAAGACGTGATGAAGGTCCTGAGGAAGGACAACTTCCAGCCGATCCTCGCCGCAACAGGTGCTGCATTCGAGAAACTCCTCGGGGAGGGCTTCGACCTTGCCGGGTATCGAACTACCGGCGATGAACGGGGAACGGGGTCATGACCAGGCAGACGACCTTCGCGGTGATGGAAAGGCTGCCCAGGCTCTTCACCTACGCCGACGCCGGGCAGCTCACCGGCAACGCCAACGTCTTCCTCACCCGGGCCCTGAAGGCCGGATACGTGACCCGGCTGGCGAAAGGGTCTTATTTCAACGCCCTGATCTTCAGGAACGAGCCCCCCACCGTGGAGGAAGTGGCATGCTTCGCCCGGAGGCCGACGTATGTCTCCTGCGAATGGGCCATGAACTACCACGGCCTCCTGCTCCAGGTCCCCCTGACATGTACGGCCATCACACTGCACTCCACATACGGGGCACGCAACAGGATCAGCTACGGGAACCGCGTGATCGAGTATTCCTCGATCGCCGACAAACTCTTCTTCGGGTTCGACACGAAAGACGGCACCAGCATCGCCACCGCCGAAAAGGCCCTCCTCGACGCCGTGTACCTGAGGAAATATGTCCCCTTCAGCGACGAACTCGAGACGGACATCCTCGACCCCGCAAAGCTGAAAGAAATGGCGGCCCCTTTCCCGTCTACAACCCGGAACATGGCGCTTTCATTGATCCTATGAAACGAACCGCGGGAAGGGACATATGCGAAACATCTCGAGAGACGCTATGGCCGGGTGCGGGCGGGTCCATGATTTGGAGAAAGCAAGCTCTGGAGGTGAGTGAATGGTTGGTGCTATTGCGGGTGATATTATTGGGTCGGTGTATGAGGCGCATCCTATTAAGACCAAGGATTTTCCGCTTTTTCATCCCCGGTGCCGTTTCACCGATGATTCCGTGCTTACCATTGCGGTAGCTGAGGCCATTTTGACGGATGGGGACTACCGCCGCTCAGTGTGGGAGTTCGGCCGCCGGTATCCTCATGCGGGGTACGGCGGGGACTTCAGACGCTGGCTCAGCTCCAGCTCCCCCGAGCCCTACAACAGCTGGGGCAACGGCTCCGCCATGCGGGTCAGTCCCGTGGGGTGGGCATTTGGCAGCATCGACGAGGTCCTCACCGAAGCCGCCCGCACGGCAGAAATATCCCACAACCATCCCGAAGGCATCAAAGGCGCACAGGCCGCAGCGCTGGCCGTGTTCCTGGCGAGGACGACAGGGGACAAAGAACTCATCAGAAAGGAAATGATCGAGCGGTTCGGCTACGACCTCAGCCGCACGGTCGACAGCATCCGCCCATCCTACAGCTTTGACGTATCCTGCCAGGGCACGGTGCCGGAAGCCATTATCTCTTTTGTCGACGCCAACAACTACGAAGACGCCATCCGTAATGCCATTTCTCTTGGGGGTGATAGTGACACGCTTGCGTGTATCACTGGGGCGATTGCAGAGGCGTATTACGGTCCGGTTACGCGGGAGGTATTTGATGGGGCGAAGGCGGTTTTGCCGGGGGAGCTGTGGGGGGTTGTGGAGCGGTTTTGCGGGGAATACGGACCGGCGTATGTGTGGAAAAACTAAAGACTTGCCTCACGCCCGCTTCGCGGAAGGAGAATCTATGGGGTCGGGTCTAGCAATCATATATTTTTATGTCACATTCGAGACTGAGGACATCGTACACCAGGGGTGTTTTCTGGCAACGGACATCCCGGAACCAGGGAAATATCGCATGTAAGACCGGACCCCATAGAGTCTGACCGGTGTACCGGGAAGAATCCTGCATACCTTGAATGGCAGGCTGGAACGCAGCACCTGTCGTATCCCCGAGAATGCAAAAACCGAAAAAACGTCCGACTAAAAAAATTGCCTTCAAAAGTAATAGCTTTGAGGGCACCTCGGTGTAATCGGCGAGGCCGTCTCGAAAAATGCCGGGAATCTTGACAGTAAGTAACATATAGGTTACCATAATGACAGAGACAGAATATGAGATAAGGGAGCTCTTTTGGAATGGGTCCTCTCCTTTCGGCAAGTGGTTTGCGGGTCTCGATGCGTTGCCTGCGGGAAAGGTTACCACGGCTTTGTATCGATTGCAGTACGGCAATTTCTCGAACGTGGAGTCGGTGGGCGATGGTGTGTTTGAGTGCAAGATCGATTTTGGCCCGGGATACCGGATCTACTTCGGAAGGGACTTGAAGAGGCTCATAATCCTCTTGTCCGGGGGCACCAAGCAGAGGCAGTGGAGAGATATTGAGAAGGCCAGGTTTCTCTGGTCGGAGTACAAGAAAACGAAGAGGGCGGGGCGATAGATATGGCGGTAACCAGGACATTCAGAGAAACGGTGATAAAACGTGCTGCCGCCGACGAGGAGTATCGCAGGAGCCTGCTGGCTCACGCGGTCAATGAGATCCTCGAAGGCAACCTGAGCGCAGGGAAGGCAATGCTGCGCGACTACATAAACGCCACCATCACATTTCCCGAACTGGCCCGCAGGCTCAACAAATCCAGCAAGAGCATCCACCGCATGCTCGGCCCCGCCGGCAACCCGCGGATGGACAGCGTTGTCGGTGTGCTTAGAGTGCTGCAGGAAGAGGAAAAGGTAAGGCTGAAAGTGAAGACGGCATGAACGGCTTGAGGGGGAAAGAGCAAGAAACTAGGCCCGCTGGTCGGGAATGAGAAGATGGAAAGCAATGTCCCTGTCGGCATTACAGGAGACTATTCGCGGTTTCCTGCAGTAATTCTGAGGTGTTATGAAGTACAACTTACTTTCTGGAGTCCCCTCCCTGCCCCTTTCGCAGTTTTGATTGACACTAAGGACTTCCTTACCTCAACCATTGTGACTGCAAGTGTTATGCTGCACCCGTTTCTGATTGTCATTCGTCCTCCCGTTGCCAGACACAACCAAAACAGTAGAGATCTCAAGACGTCCTCCTGTATGGCCTTCACATGGCGCATCACGGGAGGCCCACCCACATACAAAGGTGGCGGATAGGGGAACAACGGAGGCAGGAGGACGTGAAACCCCAGGATGTCCCTACTAGCAAATCCATGGGGTCGGGTCTAGCAATCATGCATTTTGTGTCACATTCGAGACTGAGGACATGGTATACCGGGGGTGTTTTCTGACAACGAACATCCCGGAACCAGAAAAACTGTCGTATTGCAGGACCCCAAGGATACTTCTTCCCTCCTGTGTCAACGATGCCTTCGTTTTCCTCATCGATTCACCGGCAAGGCGGATCCGGTGAGCGTTGTGCACCAGCCTGTCAAGGAGTGCATCGGCAATGGTGGGGTCTCCTATGACCTCGTGCCAGTGCTCCACCGGCAGCTGGCTCGTGATGATCGTCGATGCCGCTGGGGGAGGTGAGGAACGTCCTTAAACATGTCATTCCAGCCTGAAGTCCTTCTCCTCAGAACTAGGAGGACTACAGGATGTCCCCTTGGCCACAGAATGAAGATTCAACGCCGAACGCGAAGCTGGTGGAAGAGGAACAATGCCATTCGTTTATTCCGGGTTGTGACTATTCTAATTGATCCCGAGAAGAAAACGATGGCTGTTGTAATTAAGGATCGCGCCGTTGGGCGTTATCTGTTCCAACTTTAGCTCGGGGACCAGGAACTGTCCCTCTTTAAGCACCTTGTTGTTGATGATCGCGAATCGCGCCTGGGGCGATTCGTCATAGGAATGTACCGTCATCTTCAATTCCGGCAGGCTCTTTCTAATGCTGTCGGGCAACTCCTGCATGTTCGTTGCTTTGCCTTTTTGCGGCAGCGGTCTGGCCGGTGGGGAGAGGTTCGGAATTGCTTTATCGGGCAGGGCAGCCGGTGCAAGCGGGGGCTTGACGGGAGATGCCTTCGGGATTCGCGCCCCTGCGAGCGAAAGCGCAGGTCCGTTTGGCCTGCGCGCACTCTCCATTGCGCCCGTAACCTCCTGGCCCCGTCCATTCGCAACCGGTACGGCAGCGGGTAGCGGTGACATCTCCGCCGATGCCGGCGGTACCTGAACCACAGGAGGTTTTTCTGTGGGTCTCCAGGGAGCGATCCACAGCACTAAGAATGCTGCGGCAATATTGAGGAGTATTATCCCGCCAAACGCGTAAGGCCACAGGCTCCTTTTCCCGGGAGCCTGCGTAATTCGGCTCTGCAGGGTCAGAAGATTGGGCGTCTCTTCCTCCTGACGTTTTTGTTCGAGTCTTTTGAGGGCCTCCAGAATGTACGACATGCTCAGTTACCCCCTGCAGGTTCAAGAAGGACCGGGTCGCTCGCCTGTGTTTTGACGACAACCTTTGGATCGGCAGTAACAGCCGGCTTAAGCCCCACTGCCGCTCGAAACGCCTTTATCTTTTCTGTTATTGCCCTGGTAAACCAGCTTGCGCCAGCGGTACCCTCTTTGCCGTTTCGGAATGGTGCCGCGCCGTCGGGTTGTCCGCCGCGGGAATTTGTCTTGCCCGGTTCTTGATAATTGCCGTGCACTTCGGGCAGCCGCAACAGGAGCGCGTAATCACCGGACCATCTTCGGGTTATGTCTCCAATGTCACCCGTTTTGGGCTCACCATCCAGGGTATAGGTGGCCGTGTGTCCGTCGAGCCTTGTGAGCGCGACGTAGTGCTCCTTACCTGTGGTTTCAATAGATCTCAACACAACAGGCTTGTTCAATTGTCGGAGGACGTTGAGGTCCGCCTTTCCCTCGAACCAGTGCAAACCAGCGGCCTTAGCCTGTTTGGCGGGCGATATGTTACTCGTCGCGTCGTACCGTATCTGCCATGCATTAAAGAGAGCCTCGTATGCCCTGTCTCTAGTGCTGATAGAACGGGTTTCCGGTGTTCGCGTCGTACCGGCGGTTGACGCGCTCCCCTTATTCACTCGATCAGTTTGCGACGCCACAACATTGGAGCCTGTCTTCGGATCCGGAACCGATTTGTTCCTGTAGTACAGTATCCCGCCGCCAATTAAAGCGTTGAGCAGAATAATGGCGAGAATCCCCGCATAAACTCTTGTCATCCGGCCTTTACCCGCCCGCCTCCCCGAAACCTCCATTGCGGCATGCAATAGCGTGCTTTTGTCGATCTTTTCTTTCCCCTGTATATATGTGCCCAGAAGTGCCCTGTCACATATGATGTTGATCAATCGCGGCACTCCTCCTGTCAGCCGCCAGAGTTCCTTTATCATCGGTGGAGGAAATAATGTCGGCCGGGCCAATCCTGCCACAGACAGCCGGTGATTTACATAATCGGAGATTTCATTCTTGGTCAGAGGACCGAGATGATATCGGGCCGTGATTCTTTGGTTTAGCTGGCGCAGTTCAGGCCTGGAGAGTGTTTCTTTCAATTCCGGCTGCCCGAGCATGATGATCTGCAGAAGTTTGCGCTGACTTGTCTCCAGGTTGGTCAGCAGCCGCACCTGTTCAAGCACATCCACAGCAAGGTTTTGCGCCTCTTCAATGATCAGGATCGCTCTGCCGCTCTTTTCGTGGACCTTAAGGAGGAAATGATTGAGCCGGTCCACAAGGTCTTTGATGTTCGTTGAGCTCTTGGAATAGGAGACTCGGAATTCATCGCAAATAGCAGCAAGAAGTTCTACCGATGATAACTTGGGATTGAGAATAAAGGCGATATGGCAATTCTCGGGCATCTGTTCCAGAAGGCAGCGGCATACCGTCGTCTTGCCCGTCCCTACTTCCCCCGTAAGAAGAACGAATCCCCCATCGACATTTATACCATACAGAAGATGTGCGAGAGCCTCCCGGTGTCCCTCGCTGATGTAAAAATAGTGAGGATCCGGTGAAATGGAAAAAGGGGTTTCCTTCAATCCGAAATACTCTCGGTACATGCGCCCGCCCAAAAACGAGAATAAAGCATAAGGACTGCTGCAAAAGCACGGTCCCGGTCCGCTTGAGCCTAATTATCGATTATCATTCCACAACTGCACGTTCAAGAAGTATGTTTGCCGATATCGTGTAATGGCGCGTCATTATTATGCCTGGAAGCGGCAGAGAGAATTACGAAAAAAGATTTTTGAGATTTATACCATATTTCTCAACGGAACCCGCCTCTTGAGGACAGCCGCCGGGCATTCGTCAATAAGTAGATAGCCTTCGCGGCCGAGCCTCGATCCCTTCCTGTCCGCAATATCTCTGGCCGGCGCTGCGTGCCGTCGTCGCCTTGTTTTTCGGCTTCTATCTGAGACCGAAATAGAGACTGATGAAAGTGCTTGTGGCGAGTAGCCTTTTGTTCTGATACAATCAAAGAAGGGAGGAGAAAAGAACGGGCAGCACCAAAAAGTGTCTGTGAAGGATGAAGGGGGTAAGTATGGGAGACAAGGGTAAGAAGGACAAGGAAAAGGGTCAGAAACAAAGTGTCCGGAAGCAGCAGCAGAAAGAAGCGAAGAGACTGGAGAAACAGCCAAAAAGAACTTGATGGTCCAATCCGTCGTATTTTCGCACAAGAGAGTATCTCTTAAGGAGAAAAGATGCCAGAAGGAAGAGTAAAGTGGTTCAATGATTCAAAGGGATTCGGTTTTATCGAGCAGGACGGTGGCAAGGACGTATTCGTCCACCATTCCGCGATCCAGGGAGAAGGTTACAAATCACTGTCCGAGGGCGACCGGGTCAGCTTCGATGTCGTTCAGGGCCAAAAAGGCCCGGCAGCAGAAAACGTCCGCAAGCTCTAAAACCTAAAGAACTTCATCCTGCACTTAAAGGCCCCCACCCAGGGGGCCTTTTTTTCGTTCATTCAAGGGGAGGGGGCTCTGGGGCCGCAGTGCGGCGGATAGTGTTTGACAATGAATCTCCGATAAGGTAAACAGAGTCTGAAAAAATATCGACAACACAGAGGAGTGATGATGGGACGCAGGGTCAGCTGTACGAGCTTGGGTATTGCGATTGGGAGTATGATTGCCGCGGCGGCCGGGGCGCAGACGGGGGTCGACCGGACTGCCTTGCCGATAGCCGAACCGGATTACCCGCACAGCACCGTGCTGGATGTGCGGAAGGCGACGCCTCCACCGAGGTTTGAGGTGAAGGCACCCAAGGGTGCTCCCAATGTGCTCGTCATACTCCTCGATGACATGGGGTTCAGCCAGCCGGGCACCTTCGGCGGGCCGATCCATATGCCCACCCTGCAGCGTCTGGCAGATCAGGGGTTGCGCTACAACAACTTTCATACCACCGGTGTCAGTTCACCCACGCGGGCGGCGCTTCTGACCGGGCGGAATCATCATACCTGCAATGCGTCTCTGGTGATGGAGATGGCAACGGCCTTTCCGGGGGCCACCGGTCAGCGGCCCGTCAGTGTGGCTCCGCTGGCGACGATGCTGCGCTACAATGGCTATGCTACGGCGGCATTCGGGAAGAGTCACGAGACTGCCGCGTGGGAGGTGAGCCCCTCGGGACCGACGGATAGATGGCCGACCCGCAGCGGCTTCGACAAATTCTACGGGTTCATCGGCGGCGAGGCAAACCAGTGGGCGCCCGCGCTCTATGATGGCATGATCAGGGTGGACACGCCGAGCGACCCGAATTACCATCTCATGACGGACATGACCGACCAGGCGATCAAGTGGGTGCAGGCGGAGAAATCACTGACCCCTGACAAGCCCTTCTTCATATACTTTGCTCCCGGCGCAACCCATGCGCCCCACCATGTACCGAAGGAGTGGATCGCGAAATACAAAGGGAAGTTCGACCAGGGCTGGGACAAATTGCGGGAAGAGACGCTGGCGCGGCAGAAGAAACTGGGGGTGGTGCCTCCGGACACGAAGCTGGCGCCCAAGCCCGACGCCATCAAGGACTGGGACAAGCTGAGCCCTGACGAGAAAAAGCTTTTTGCGCGCCAGATGGAGATATATGCCGCCTTCGGCGAGTACGCCGATTTCGAGGTGGGCCGGCTCATCGATGCAATCGACGGCATGGGGTACCTTAACAACACGCTGGTCTTCTACATACCGGGCGATAACGGCGCCAGTGCGGACGGGGGCATGAGCGGT
>Ga0302251_1002121_pt1 | contig 10241 bp, 9 predicted proteins | sample AAG_RA_Gln_MG_FD_193534 | JGI IMG/M metagenome (GOLD analysis project Ga0302251, IMG submission 193534) | Enriched activated sludge microbial communities from anaerobic digester in WTTP, New Holstein, Wisconsin, United States - AAG_RA_Gln | ecosystem: Engineered > Bioreactor > Anaerobic >...
GTTCCGCTTCGACCTGCTCCTCCCGCCGCCCGGGTGCTAGTTTCGCTGCTGACATTCGTTGCCGTCTTTCGCACCCCTCGCGCCTTTCGTGTCTTTTGTGTCCGTCTTTCGCGTCTCTACTATCATCATAGCATGCGATTGTTCCAAAGTTGTTCCAAAATGTTCCAATCCTGAGACATATTATGTAAAAATGCCAATTTCACCCTGTATCCCTTCGCCACCGGCACGCTGCGACCTTTTCTTACCGGCTCCCTGGTAGCCCAATAACCTGTAACCTGCAACGTTCCAACCTGCAACTTCTTCCTGCCACCCTGCATCCCTTCGCCACTGGCACGCTGCGACCTTTTCTTGCCTGCTCCCTGGTAGCCCAATAACCTGTAACCTGCAACCTTCCAACCTGCAACTTCTTCCAACCTCCCACAATGACGCTTCTTCTCTGCCTCTCCCTGCTCCTTCTCGCCATCGTCGCGCTTCATAGCGCCCACCTCTACCTGCTGGCCGCGGGCGCGCTCCGCACCCGCGCCGCCGAGCCCAGCGCCGCCCCTACCCACCGCTTCGCCGTCCTCATCCCCGCCCACGACGAGGCGGCGGTCATCGGCAGCACCGTGGAAAAGATGCGCGAGTTCGCCTACCCCGGCGAGTTGTTCGACGTTTACGTCGTCGCCGACCACTGCGCCGACCGCACCGCCGCGGAGGCCACGGCGGCCGGAGCCACCTGCTTCGAACGCCGGGAGGAGCCCCGCGGCAGCAAGGCCGCCGCCCTCTCCTGGCTCATCGCCCAGGTCCGCGCGGCCGGCCGGCCCTACGACGCCTACGTCCTCTTCGATGCCGATACCCGGGTCGATCCCCCCTTTCTGCGCTATATGGACGCCGCATTGGCCGCCGGCCACAACGCCGTCCAGGGCCAGCACGTCATCGCCAATCCCGCCGACGGCCCCTACCCCGCTCTGGCCGCGGCCATGTTCCTCATCGACAACCGTTTCCAGAACCGGGGCCGCGCCAACCTCGGCGGTTCCGCCAAGCTCATGGGCGACTCAGTCTGCTTCCGCACCGCCATTCTGGAGCGCTTCGCCTGGGCCAGCGATTCGCTGACCGAGGACCTGGAGCTGCGCTTCCGCCTCTTGCTGGAGGGCATTCGCATCCACTATCTGCCGGAGGCCATCGGCTGGGGCGAGGCGCCTCTCACCTGGGCCGACGCCCGCCGGCAACGCGCCCGCTGGCTCGTCGGCAGCCGCCAGGCCCGCCGACGCCACGCCGGCCCGCTGCTGCGCGCCTTTCTACGGCAGCCCTCCTTCGCCCTGCTCGACGGCTTCCTGCAGACCGTCCTCCTCCCCTACTCCCCTCTCGTCGTCCTCACCGGCCTGCTCTGGGCGGCCCACGTCGCCCTGGCGCTGGCCGGCCTCGTCGGGCCGGCGCTGCCCAGCGCCTGGAGCGCGGCCCTCGTTCTCCTGGCCGTCTACCCGTTCCTGGGGCTGGCGCTCGAACACGCCCCCGGCTGGGCCTACCGCGCCCTGCTCTTGGGCCCCTTCTTTATCCTCTGGCGTACGGGGATGGACGTGCTCGTGCGGCTGGGCTGGAAGAAGGCGGCCTGGGTGCGCACGCCGCGGAAAGGCGAACGGGGGTAGATGCCGGGGATGCCTTCCCAAACCATGCTCGCATCTGAAGCGGTCCTCCGTCGCGATTGGAAAAAAACCACAGAGGAGGCCGCATGGGCCAATTTGTGAAGGGCGATGCGGGTTTCTCCGTTTTGCGGCTCATCTGCTTATCCGCTGCCCAAACTGTTGCCCCTTGCTACTGTCAACCTGTAACCTGGAACCTGCCAACCTGGAACCTCTTCCAACCTGCAACCTGCCAACCTGCAACCTCTTCCAACTTGCCAACTTGTAACCCCTTACGACCTGCCAGCGATAATATGCCCCGTATCCTGACCATCTTTGGCACCCGCCCCGAAGCGATCAAGCTGGCCCCCGTCGTCCGCGAGCTGGAACGACACCCGGACCGCTTTATCTCCCGCGTCTGTGTCACCGCCCAGCACCGCGAGATGCTCGACCAGGTGCTGGAGCTCTTTGGCATCGTCCCCGACGTCGACCTGGACCTGATGCGGCCCGGCCAGACCCCCTCGCAGGTCGCCGCCGCCGTCCTGGAGCGGCTCGACGCCGTCCTGGAGGCCGAGCGGCCCGACTGGATCCTCGTCCAGGGCGACACGACCACGGTGATGGCGGCCAGCATCGCCGCCTACCACCGGCGGGTGCGCATCGGCCACGTCGAGGCCGGCCTGCGCACCGGTGACAAGTGGCAGCCCTTTCCCGAAGAGATGAACCGCAAGCTCGCCGACCACCTGGCCGACCTCCTCTTTGCCCCCACTCCCCGCGCCCGCCAGAACCTGCTCGCCGAAGGCATCCCCGAGGAGCGCATCCTCGTCACCGGCAACACCGTCATCGACGCGCTGCTGCAGGTCGCGGCCCAGCCCTGGGAACCGCCTCCAGGCCATCCGCTTCACAAATTCGAATTTCGAATTTCGAATTTCGAATTTCTCCTTGTCACCGCCCACCGCCGCGAGTCGTTCGGCCGGCCGCTCCACGACATCTGCGCCGCACTGCGGGCCCTGGCCCGGCGCGGCGACGTGCGCATCGTCTACCCGGTGCACCGCAACCCCAACGTCTGGGACGTGGTCCACGCCGAGCTGGGCGCGGAGCCCGGGGTGGTGCTGCTCCCGCCGGTGGACTACCGGGCGCTGGTCTATTTGCTGCAAGCGTGCCGACTGGTGCTGACCGATTCAGGGGGCATCCAGGAGGAAGCGCCGGCGCTGGGCAAGCCGGTCCTCGTGCTGCGCGAGGTCACAGAACGGCCGGAGGGGGTGGAGGCGGGCACGGCGCGGGTGGTCGGGACCGATCCGGAGCGGATCGCTGCCGAGGCCGGCCGGCTGCTCGACGACCCGGTGGCCTATGACGCTATGGCCCGGGCGGTCAACCCGTACGGGGATGGGCACGCGGCGGAACGAATCGTGGAAGCGCTCTGCTATCCGTCCTCAGCACCGCGATAGACCCGGTAGGTGGATTTCTTCGTAGCGGAGGCGTTGTTCAGCATATTCGAGGGCTGCGCGGACGTCGTCGACCGTCAAGCCGGGGTAGGCCTCGATAACACGCTCCGGGGTGTACCCGGCAGCCAACAAGTTGAGGATCAGGTAAACAGGGATCCGCGTCCCGGCAATGACCGGCTTGCCGAGCAGGATGTTGGGATCTACTGTAATCCGCTCTGCTAATATGCGACCCACAAGTACCACCTCCAGAAGGAACTTGCTCCAAGGACACGAACCTTGTGATCTGTCATCATCCTGTACGAACAGATTCTATGTCTATTATAGCCCCTGAGCAGGAAATGTCAATGTCTCTCGCCAACCCGCTTCCGCGCGCTGAAGCGCAAACGAAAAACCTTGCCCAACCTACGAACCTGCAACTTGGAACCTGCCAACCTGTATCCCTTCGCCACCTGGCACGCTGCCGCCGTATCTTACCTGCGCCCTGCTAGCCCAGTAACCTGCAACCTGGAACCTGTAACCTGCAACCGCGAGCGATAAGCACATGACCCTTCAACGTTCCGACGCTCCAATGCTCCACCGCTCCAATGCCCGCCCCACCCGCTGGCTCCTCCTGATCATCGTCCTCTCCACCCTGCTGCGCCTGGGAGCGGCCGTCTACCTGGGCAACACCGTCGAGGTCCTCCCCGGTACCTACGACCAAGTAACCTATGACGCCCTGGCCCGGCGCGTGCTCACCGGGCACGGCTTTTCCTACGCCACCGACTGGTGGCCGGCCACCCGCGCCGATGAGCCCACCGCCCACTTCTCTTTCCTCTACTCCCTCTACCTGGCCGGGGTGTATGTTGTTTTCGGCTTCCACCCCCTCGCCGCGCGCCTCCTCCAGGCCCTGATCGCCGGCGTGCTCATGCCGCTGCTGCTCTACCGCATCACCCACCGCCTGGCCGGCGAACCGGCCGCCCTCGCCGCGGCCGCCATAAGCGCCGTCTATATCTATTTCGTCTACTACGCCGCCTGCCTGATGACCGAGACCTTTTTCATCCTGGCGGTGCTAGCCGGCCTGGAGCTGGCCCTCGCGTTCGTCCAACGGCCGGCCTGGAAAGGCGCCCTCTTCCTGGGGCTCACGCTGGGCGCGGGGGTGCTGATCCGCCAAACCCTGCTGCTCTTTGTGCCCTTTCTGCTGGGTTGGGTCGTGTGGGAGCTGCGCCGACGCCTGCGCTGGGGCCACGTGCTGCTGATCCTGCTCCTCATCGCCCTGTTCATTGCCCCGTGGACGATCCGCAACTACCTGGCCTTTGACCGCTTCGTCCTCCTCAACACCAACTCGGGCTTTGCCTTTTACTGGGCCAACCATCCCATCCACGGCACCTACTCCGCCCTCCTAGAGGGGACCTCCTACCAGTCGCTGATCCCCGTCGAACTGCGGTCGCTGAACGAAGCCGATCTGGACAGCGCCCTCATGCGCCTCGGCCTGGGCTTTGTCTGGGACGACCCCGGGCGCTACGCGCTCCTCTGCCTGAACCGCTCCTTGGAGTACTTCAAGTTCTGGCCCTCGGCCGAGTCCGGGCTGATCAGCAACATCTCCCGCGTCGGCTCCTTTGGCCTCTTTCTGCCGTTCATGCTCTATGGACTGTTCCTCTCCTTCCGCCGCTGGCGCGACTACCTCCTGCCTTACCTGTTCGTCGTCGTCTACTGCGGCATCCACCTGCTCACCTGGGCCGGCATCCGCTACCGCCTCCCGGTCGACGCCGTCCTCCTGCCCTTTGCCGGCCTGGCCGTGGTGGACCTGGCGGGGCGCGTGGGCCGGCGTTGGCGTAGGACAATCACGGTGGAGAACGCGGGGTGATCAATCCGAATTTCGAACTTCGAATTTCGAATTTCGACATTATCCGCCTCCTCCGCTCCCCCTGGACCGGCGAGTCCCTCCCCGCGGACGTCGACGCTTTGGCCCTGGCCCAGGATGCCCTCGCCCAGGGCGTCGGCCCACTCCTCTACGGCCGCCTGCGCGGGCATGGATTCCTGCCGCCCGCGGCAGAAGAGCCCCTGCGCCAGGCCTATTACGCCACCGCCGCCCACAACGCACGCCTCCTGCACGAGCTCGCCGCCGTCCTCGGCGCCCTGTCCGCCGCCGGCCTCCCCACCCTCGTGCTCAAGGGCGCGGCCCTGGCCCTGGCCGTCTACGAAAACCCCGCCCTGCGGCCCATGGGCGATATCGACCTGCTCGTGCGGCCGGCCGACGCCGACGCCGCGCTCGCGGCGCTGGCCGGCCTGGGCTACCACCCGTCCGCGCACGAGCCGGCCCCCGGCTCCATCCGCACCTATGAGAACGAGATCATGCTCCGACGCCCGGGCGCCAGCACCCCGCTCGAGGTCCACTGGGGACTCTTCGATTCGCCCTACCACCAGCACCACATGCCCATGGACTGGTTCTGGGAGACGGCCGTCCCGATCCCGCAGATGGCTAGCCCCCTGCCCTCCCCCACGGATGGGGCGAGGGCAGGGGGCGCCGCCGAAGGCGGCGGGGGTGGGGTGAAAGCTATCCCCCCCCGCATGCTCGGCCCCGCGGCCCAGGTCCTGCACCTCTGCGCCCACCTCGCGCTCCACCACGGCGGCCCGACCCCACCCCGCCTCCTCTGGCTCCACGACGTGGCCGAGGCCGTCGTCCATTGGCAGGCCGCGATCGACTGGCCGGCCCTCCTCGCCCAGGCCGCCGCCTGCGACCTCCTCGTCCCGCTGCAGCAGGTGCTGCCGCGCGCCGCCCGCGACTGGCGCGCCCCCGTGCCGTCCGCCGTCCTGGCGGAGCTGGAGCGCCTGGCCGCTTCCCCCGCCGAAGAGCGCCTCATGGCCCGCCTGGCCGCCGGGCATCGGCCGGCCGGCCGCCGCCTGTGGGACGACCTGCGCGACACCCCCTCGTGGCGCCGGCGCCTCCACATGGCCTGGGTCAACGCCTTTCCCACCCCCACCTATATGCGCCAGCGCTACGACATCCGCCATCCGCTCCTGACACCGCTCTATTACCCCTATCGTTGGTTTCTCGGGCTAAAGGGGCTGTTCGTCCCACGGCGCCGGTGATCCATAAACCCGAGGTCCCATGCGTATCCTGTATCTGACCCCCTACGTCCCCGACGCGATCCGCACCCGGCCGTACAACCTGTTAAAGGCCATGGCCGGCCGCGGGCACGCGCTCACCCTGCTCTGCGTCGCGCAGGGCGATGGGCTGTTCGCCCGCCGGCCGAGCGCGGCGGAAGAGGCCGCCCTGGCGGAGCTGCGTGCCTGCGGCATCCGCGCCGCGGCCGTCGTCTTGCCGCGTTGGCGCTCCTTGCTGAACTGCCTGCTGGCGCTGCCCAGCGCCACGCCCCTCCAGGCTGTCTACTGCTGGTCTCCCACCCTGGCCCGGCAACTCGCCGTCGAACTGGGCCCGGTTTCTTCACGTTTCACGCCTCCCGCCGCCGCCTTGCCCACGCCCTCCGCTTCCCTTGCGGCTCCAGCCCTGGAACGGTACGATGTTTTTCACATCGAACACCTCCGCGCCGCCCGCTACGGCCTCTGTTTGGGAAATTCGAAATTCGAAATTCGAAATTCGAATTGCCTACATCCTCCAATCGTGTGGGATAGCGTGGATTGCATCTCCCACCTCTTTGCCCAGTCCGCGGAGCGCAGCCGCAACCTCTTTGGACGCGTCGTCACGCGCCTGGAGCTCCCCCGCACCCGCCGCTACGAGGCCATGCTCCTGCGCGCATTCGACCATGCCCTGGTCACCTCCGCGGTCGACCAGGCGGCGTTCGCGGCCCTCCGCCCCGAACCTCAAGGGGTCAATTTCCAACCTCCAACCTCCAACCTCCAACTTCCAACTTCCAACCTCCAACCTCCAACCGTCCTCCCCAACGGTGTCAACCTGGCCCGCTTCTGCCCGGGCGACGCGCCGCTGCGGGAACCCGAGATCGTCTTTAGCGGTAAAATGAGCTACCATGCCAACGTCACGGCGGCGCTCTACCTGGCCCAGGAGGTCATGCCGTTGATCTGGCAGGAGCGCCCGGACGCGCGCCTGATCATCGCGGGCAGCGGCCCGCCGGCCGCGGTCCAGTCCCTGGCCGGCCCGCGCGTCGCGGTGACCGGGTACGTGTCCGACCTGGCGTCCTTGTTGCGGCGGGCAGCGGTAGCGGCCGCGCCGATGCCCTACGGGGCCGGCATCCAGAACAAGGTGCTGGAGGCGATGGCCTGCGGCACGCCGGTGGTGGCCACGCCCCAGGCGGTCTCGGCCCTGGCGGCGCAGGCCGGCGCCGAGGTTCTGGTGGGGACGAACGCGGCGGAGCTGGCGGCGCACGTCGTCCGGCTGCTGGGCGACCCGGCCGCGGCGCGGCGGATCGGCGCGGCCGGCCGGGCGTACGTCGAGCGGCAGCACGATTGGGCGAGCATCGCGGAGCGGCTGGAGCAGGTGTATGGGGAGGAAATTGGGAAAACCCGCCCCGCCCTACCCCCGCTCGCCTGCGGCGAGCGCCCCCTCCCCTCCCCACTTTGTGGGGAGGGGAGGGGGTAGGGGGAGAGGAGGGGCAGGACAATCAACCGGTTTTCCAGACAGCAACCCCCTCCCTAATCCCCAGGGATCCGCCGGCGCAGCCCCACAAGACGATCGAAATGGCGATCGAAACTGTAGACGACCTTTTCGGCGCTGTCTTGAACGGACACGGCCAACAGGGCGTCGGCAAAATCCACACCCCGGTCGGCATAGAGCGCCAACGCCCGTGCCAACCGTGCCTTGTCACGGCACTCGATTCCATCGTGCGCCAGAAGCTCGAGCAAGGTGCGGCAGATCGCGGCCGGCGCATGCTTGTAGAAACTCTCGAGCACCCAGACCGTCTCGGCCACCACAATTTCCTCGAGCACCAGGCACAACTGTCCCTCGTCCACCGCGGCAAAGAGGGCCTGTGCCTGCGCGGCCAATTCCGGCGGATCGCCGGTCAAAAAGCGCAGCACGACGTTGGTGTCCACAAAGGCGCGCTCCATCCGCCTTACTCCTTGCCCTCGGCGATGCGCTGCCCAAGCTCCTCACGCGCCGCCTGCCGCATCTCGGCGATTCCCGGCGCGGTCTGCCCGGCCGGCAGCGCGCCCCGCAAGTCGGCCAAGCGCTGCTGACGCAGCGGGATCAGGATGGCCCGCTCGCCTTCCTGGACAAAGACCACCTGGTCCCCCTGATCCAGTCCCAGCGCGTCGCGGATAGCCCGCGGGATCGTGACCTGTCCCTTGCTCGTGATCTGAGCGATTGCGCTTTCCATGGTTTCCTCCTGACGACGATCCTCCTTTCCATTATACCAGATGTCGGAGTTTTCGCAAGTCTCCTTACACCCCCGCGGAGGTGTGAGTTGCGTTTAGCGGCAACATGAGTTATCATGTCAGCACACGCAAATGAGGATAGGCAGGCCCTCTGGACGGCGAGACACCGGGTGCCAGGAGAGAAGCTCGCGGACAGCGCTCTTTTTTACGGTATTTTCACGCTGACCCCGTATAATCATGCCTGGCAGTCAGCGCACGAAGGAAAAGCTGCCACGGCAGATGGCCCGTGTTGTATCATACCGGGCAGGGCACCGGCACTGAGAAGGGCAAGTTGATGGACATTACCGCAAACAGCAGACCCGGGCTCAAGACCTGGACACTCAGCATCCGCCGCCGCTGGCGGCTGACGGCCGGCCTCGTCGGGCTGGACGCGCTGGCCATCGCCGCCGCCTTCGCCCTGGCCTATCTCCTGCGCTTCTACAACCCCCTCTGGCCCTACTACTCCCCCTTTACGCTGGCCTTCTACCTCCGCCTGGGGCTGGCGATGGTGCCGGCCTGGCTGGCCCTCTTTGCCTTCCATCACCTCTACGACCCCGAGGAGCTGCTCGGCGGGACGCGGGAATATGTCAACGTCATCAGCGCCGTCACCACCGGCGTGGTCGTGATGCTGGCCTACGACTTTCTCCTGCGCGGCGAGGCCGAGATCTCGCGCGGCTGGCTGCTCCTCACCTGGCCGCTGGCTATCCTCGTCGTCGGGGGCACGCGTTTCACCCTGCGCCGCGTTGTCTACGCCATGCGCCGGCGCGGCCGTTGGCTCCGGCCGGCCGTCGTCGTCGGCGCCAACGAGGAAGGGCGCGCCGTGGCCCACCACCTGGGCGAGGCCTCCGCCGCCTCCGGCGTGCGCATCGTCGGCTTTGTGGACGACGACCCGCCGGCCGACCAGGCCGGGAGGCCCGGCCCGCCGCTCCTGGGCACGCTGGCCGACCTGCCCCGGCTGATCGCCCAGCACGACGTCCGCGAGCTCATCGTCGCCGGCACCGCCCTGCCGCGCGAGCGGCTGCTCGACCTCTTCCGCCAGTTCGGCCAGAATGGCGGCAACGTCACCGTCCGCCTCTCCTCCGGCCTCTACGAGATCCTCACCACCGGCATGCGCGTGCGCAAGGTCGGCTACGTCCCCCTCGTCACCCTGGAGCGCACCCGCATCACCGGGGTGGACGCCGTGCTCAAGCGCCTCCTCGACGTGGGCGGCAGCCTGCTGGGCCTCCTGCTGGCCGGCCTGCCGATGCTCGTCATCGCCATGCTGGTCCGGGTCACCTCGCCCGGCCCGGTCCTCTACCGCCGCCGGGTGATCGGGCAGGGCGGCCGGCCCTTTGACGCGCTCAAATTCCGAACGATGCGCGGCGACGGCGCCGCGCTCCTCGCCGGCCGGCCCGACCTGCAAGAAGAGCTGCGCCGCGCCGGCAAGCTCAAGGACGACCCGCGCGTCACCCCGCTGGGGCGGACGCTGCGCCGCTTCAGCCTGGACGAGCTGCCGCAGCTCTTGAACATCCTGGCCGGCCAGATGAGCCTGGTCGGGCCGCGGATGATCACCGTCGAGGAGTGGCCTCACTACGGCAAGTGGCAGCACAACCTGCTCACCGTCAAGCCCGGCCTGACCGGGCTGTGGCAGGTGTCGGGCCGCTCCGACGTCGCGTACGAAGAGCGCGTGCGCCTGGACATGCACTATATCCGCAACTATACCATCTGGCTGGACCTGCAGCTGGTCCTCCAGACGGTCGGCGCGGTGCTGCGGGGAACGGGGGCCTACTGACGTGATCATCACCCAGACCCCCCTCCGCGTCAGCCTGCTGGGCGGCGGGACCGATTTCCCCGATTTCTACCGCCAGGAAGCGGGCGGCGTCCTGACGACGGCGATCGACAAGTACATCTTTGT
>Ga0302251_1002122_pt1 | contig 10238 bp, 9 predicted proteins | sample AAG_RA_Gln_MG_FD_193534 | JGI IMG/M metagenome (GOLD analysis project Ga0302251, IMG submission 193534) | Enriched activated sludge microbial communities from anaerobic digester in WTTP, New Holstein, Wisconsin, United States - AAG_RA_Gln | ecosystem: Engineered > Bioreactor > Anaerobic >...
GGACGCAAGCTCCTCGACAAGGGGATGTTCCGCGGCAAGCGCGACAAACGTAACGCCGAAAACGGTGTCTATGCGAGTGGTAAACGCCTCTATGGCAAGGCCGGTACCAGATATATCCATCTTGAAGTGAACCCCGCAGGAACGCCCTATCCAGTTGCGCTGCATAGTCACGACTTTCTCAGGCCACCCTGTCAGGTCGTCGAGACAGTCAAGCAGCTCCTGCGCATAGTCCGTTATGCGGATAAACCACTGCTCAAGACCGCGCTTTACGACAGGGGTGCCGCAGCGCCAACACACGCCGGCATCTACGACCTGCTCGTTAGCCAGGACCGTCTTACAGCTTTCGCACCAGTTCACGGGCGCGTGTTTGCGGTAGACCAGCCCTTTTTTGTAGAACTGAAGGAAGAGCCATTGATTCCATCTATAGTAGTTGACGTTGCACGTCTCCACTCGGCGGCGCCAGTCATAGCTGTAGCCAGCGCGCTTGAGCTGCTGCGTCATGTGCTCTATGTTCTTCCACGTCCACTCCGCAGGCGGCATTTTCATCTTTATAGCCGCGTTTTCAGCGGGCATACCAAACGCATCGAATCCCATAGGATACAGCACATTGTACCCTTGCATCCTGAGAAAACGCGCCATCAAGTCGCCAATAGAATAGTTGCGCAGATGCCCCATATGAAGCGCCCCGCTCGGGTAAGGGAACATTTCCAGACAGTAAAATTTCTCCCTGTCCCTGTCGATTTCAACTTCGAATATTTTGGCATCCGCCCACTTCTTCTGCCATTTCGGCTCGATGGCAGCATAATCATACGGCATCTATTATCTCTCCTCTTCTGATGAAGATATTTCACCGATAATTTGTACATTATATACGCGGCCCTGCCGCCGAGCAAGCGACAGGGCCGCGCCTTAAGCATTGGCATGCCGCGGCGGAACCGGCGCATGACGCGCATCCGTTGCAAGGTCAACGCAAGCCGGTGTTCGCCGCTGCGGCATAAGCTAAGATCCGCACTTCCAAAATGTCCGCGGATATCTAAATCCTTCAGGAATAGGCGAGAAAGCAGCCTCCCTTACTTCTCTTCGCCGACCTCGTCTCTCACGGAACGAATGTCCGCGTAGATCGTGTATTTGCTCCTCTTGGTCTCCTTAGCGAATATATCGACCGCGCCTTTAAGCTTAAAAAAACCTATCTTCTCCATATGTTTTATACACTGTCTGCGCTCATCGCTGCTTAGATAAATCAACGGTTTTCCGAACTTCTTCCGCGCTCTTTCTATATATGAAGCCGCATCGCCGACACCTCCGAAACGCTCTGACTTTACCGTTTCAAAAGAAAGCGGAGATGTCTTCATAAGGAACTCGCCCATATCCTTGAGCACACTGGCTCTTGTCATGTCATAGTTGATGCACAAAAAACCGGCGAGGTTCTTTTCTTCGTCCCTTATAAGAGCGACGCCGGAGCGCATCGCACGGCCATTGCCAGCCTCAGAAGGATAGTTTGCTATAAAGTCGATATTAGCGGCCTTCGGGCTCGACATCAGGAACTGTCCGAAATCCGTCATGGGAGCGTCGATATCTCTTCCCGTAAGCTCGCCGTTAGCGATGGCCACTATGGACGATTTTCCGCCCGACACCTCGTGCAAAACCACCTCGTAGTCGCTTCCGAGCATAGCTCCCAAAAGCTCGACCACGGGTATGAACGGAACAAGCAGCGGATGGCAGGGCAAAGATTTTTTAACCATGTCGTCCCTCCTATCGTCGTAATCATGGTAAAACAAATACAGCGGCCCGCGCGTCACTGCCGTGAGACAACAAAACCGGCATAATTCCTAATGTTTGACATACAGAACATGGTCAACACAAAAACAAGTGCTTATACAAAACCCAAGACGCTATGTGAGTTGGCTGCCATGCGGGCTTACAGCGGCGGAATTGGCTATGTACACGCCTATTATCACCAGCGCCGCGCCCGCTCTTTGGAGCATAGAAAACTCCTCCTTCAATACGACAATCCCGGCAATCACCGTCACGACCGTTGAAATGCCTGCAAAGGAAGCCGTTCTGTTGGTGCCTATAACGGATATGGCCGCGTTATAGAAAATGAATGCCGCCACAGAGCAGCCAAGGCCTAAATAGATAACGGACACCAGAAAATCTGTGTCTTTGAACGGCAGCATCAGGTAATACGCCGTCGTCCCGGCCATAAGGCTCTGAAACAGCGCGGCCACTGTAAAAATAACCGCCCCGAACGCAACCATGACATAGGTCTTTTCCACGCTTGTAAACTGACACGCCTTCTGGGAGAAAACGGAATAAAGACTGTGCGAGAACACCGCGAGTACTAGCATGGCGTAGCCAAGCGGGTTAAACGTAGCTTCCACGCCTTTCGTCAGCACTATTATCAAGATACCTGCCGCAGCTATGCTAACGCCAGCGATCTGTCTCCGCGTGGGGGGCTCTTTTAAGAATACGGCCGAGCTGATCAAAGCGGCGATAGGGATGCAGGCTATGATTGTGCCGCTCTCGGATGCTGTGGTCAGCTTTACGCCAAAAGTCTCTCCTATAAAATAGAGCGTGGGCTGGAAAACGGCCACCCAAACGAGAGGCGCGATAGATTTGCCTTTGAAATCAAGCTTAACGATCCCCGCCATAGCGCATGCAGTAAACAGCAAAAAAGCTACTATAAATCTCCAGCTCAAAAGAACCATCGGGGAAATTGACAGTGTGACCCTTTTGGTGAAGAGGAAGCTGAAACCAAATAAAACCTGACACGCCACAGCGCACACAACACCGTACGTTACCCCGCTTTTCTTCATAATAAAGACGCGCCTCGCTCCGCACTAAGCAAAAAATATCAGCCAACCAAACATTAGCTGCCGATGTGGATTATAACACTAAAAAACAGCGCGTTTCGCGCAAGGAACACATCAAGACCCACAGTGCCCTTGCGCGGAACGCGCGCCCGAATACACGAACGGTTAAAATCAAACGTCTATGATGGTCCCGGCTCCAACCTCTTTCGCCCTGCTAACTATTTGAGCGGCGGCAACCACGTCAAGCGTCGCAAAACCCACCGTCTTCATAACGGTTATCTCCTCTTTGGACCGACGCCCCGACACCTTGCCAAGCAGAAGTTCTCCAAGCTCTCCTGCTATCTTATCCGAAGAAAAGAGGCCTTCCTTCATGGGAATTATAAAATCCCCGGCCTCGGCCAAAACAGCTTCCTTATTGTCAACGAATATCCTGTCAGCTTTACGCAAAAGCTCAAACGGCAGCTCCCTCTTGTCAGGAGTGTAGGAACCGACTCCGTTGATATGGCATCCCGGCTTGATATCATCGGCTGAAAACAACGGCGTGGCGGATGTTGTCACGGTAGTAATCACGTCCGCGTCCGTAACCGCTTCCTTGGGCGTCTTGGCCTCCACAAGCCTCGCGCCATATTTTTCAGCGACGGCTTTGTTTTTGACTATGAAATCAGCGGCTCGTCCCGGCAGAACGTCAAAGATCCGGACCTCCTCAAGACGCCGCACCGTCAAAAGCGCCTCAAGCTGCGCAGGCCCCTGCCCGCCCGTGCCGAACAGCGCCCCTATTTTGCTGTCCGGGTTTGAAAGAAGTTCTGTTGCCGCGCCGGATATTCCCGCCGTGCGCAGCTGCGTGAGCGTAGTCCCTTCGATTATAGCCGTGACAAGCCCTGTGTCGCCGTCTATAAGCGCGACGGTCGCCGGAATTACCGGAAGCCCCTTGGCGGCGTTGCCTAAAAAGCAGGAAACTATTTTAACGCCGGCCATATTGAGGCTTCCGCCGACGTAAGCCGGCATAAACATGCACTGTCCGGCCTTTGTCTCCGTCTCAAGGTTTATGCGAAGCGGCACTTTGGCCTTTCCTTGCGTGTGCAGGACAAAAGCCTTCTTGTCCGCCTCGATCGCGTCGCGCATTGAGAAGAACGATAAGATATCCTTCCTTGATAAAAAAAGCATTGCCATACCCCCCTTATCTTTTTAGAACTGTCCAGATTGACGCCGGTTACGTAATATATCAGGCCCTGCCGGACTCGGAAGCCGAAGCGATGACCGTGCGGAAAAGATCCACTCCGGCTATCAGGATCACTACGGCCACCACCCACTGCAGCATGCTAGTATCAAGGCTCTTGACTATGAACACCGCGGCAAGCACACCAAGGATGCCGAACACGCTGCTGAAGAGCGTTATCTTTCTTCCGTACTGGCCAAGCCGCACAAACTCCATAGCACCGATAGGCACAGAGAACGTGCACGCTCCCATCATGACCGGGAATGCAATCGCGGGGTTAAGGCCAAGAGCGTAGACTGTGGCCATTGTCGGCGCGTAGGCGCCTATTCCGACGTTATTGAGCGCGCCGTATATAAGGAGCAAAACCATGCCGAGGACGAGCTTCCAGCCGGAAAGCCCCGTGGCCTCGCCGCCTGACGGCATGAGCCCGAATTTCCCCGCTACCACGAAGAAAGCCGCCAATATAAGCCCCACTCCCATGAAGATACGTATGCGGTTAACCGGCATCCTGACGACGAAACGCGGCCCTAAATAGGCGCCGATCATCTGCGAGACGATTAAAAGGATCAGTGTCATAGGATCCACATAAATGGCTGAAACATAGGAAAGAGCCATAACCGCGACCGGTATCGCGCATTGTGTGTTGAGCGTTCCGGGAAGCTTTTTATCGTCTAAAAGTTTGCGCGCGCGGTATACAACAGTGGATAGCGCAAAATCAGAAATTCCGAAAGTCGAGAGGAAAAATACGACGGCACCCCACACGGCAAGGAAGATGTTATTCCCAGGCTCGGCCATAGCCTCTTTTTTGTGCCGCATGAAGTCTTTGAAGAAACGAAAAGCGTATAACCCGTTCACGACCACTATGAGCAACAGTAAAACCTTCACCATCATGACCGACCTCCGAAAAATTATGTGATTTATTTCACCTGATCACATAATAGTGCACATACAACTTTTTGTCAATTATACATTTTTTTGTCAAAACCTGCATAAGTCGTTAAGCTGATCCCACGTAAATCTCAAAAATCAGAGCGCAATGACTCAAAGGCTTTGGCGCCAAGCGACGCTGCGCCTATTATGGCAGCGTCGCCGCCAAGCGCCGAAGTTACGATGTTCAGATATGGCCTGAATGGGGCGGGCAGATAGGGCGAAACTCTTATTGCAAGCTCTCCTGCCAAGCCACGGGCTTTGCTCATGCCGCCGCTTAATATCACGCGCTCAGGGTCTGTGGTTGCGACGAGCGATGCTATGCCCCTCGCGAGCGAGTCTAGCGCACGCTCAACAATGGTTTCAGCCTCTTTCTCGTCCCTGTGCTCCCAAATATACTTAAAATCGGCAGGTATACCGCACTTCAATGCTGCTTTCTCAATCGCGTCGGCCGAAGCCGCGCTCTCAAGATGAGAAATCCCGCCGCAGCGGCAAGCAACTCCGTCTTCCATTATCGATAAGTGACCGGCCTCACCGGCGATTCCATGGCCGCCAGCAACAAGAGCTCCGTTAGCAACTATGCCCGCGCCTATGCCGGTCCCAAGTGTTATCACTATGTAGTCAGGGCAGCCGCGCGCGGCGCCGGCTATACCTTCGCCAAGCGCCGCGCAGTTTGCGTCGTTTTCCATTGACACGTTTACATGAATGCCGTTTAACGCAATGATCTCTTTTAAGATATCTGGGAGCCTTACGTCATCAAACGCCGAAAAGTTGGTCAGCCTGACCACGGTCTCGCGTTTTTTATCGAGAAATCCGGGCATGCCTATGCCGACGCTGTCTATTTGATGCCTGCCGGCCAGCGCGGTGATCGTCTCTGCAAGGATGTCTATGACGTCGCTCTTATGTCTGCCAGCCGGCGACGGCATATCAATCCTCGATGTTATAAATGGCGGGCACGCTCTTAAATCAACAACGCCGGCGCATAAAGTATGGCCGCCCAGGTCGATCCCGATGGAACTCATGAGACGCTAGAACGGCACAAGCTCGGCGCAGTCTATCGCGGAACAAAGCCAGCGGCGCATTTCAAAGACGTCGTCCGTGTCAAAGACAAGCGCTCTGCCCGAGACGCGCTCGCTTCCAGGGACCAGCGCGGCAGCATCAGTCTGCGCGGTCGAGTGAAACGTCAGCTCAATACGGTAGGGACCGTCCATCTTAAAGAGCGGGCTCAATCCGTTAGCCGCTTTGTCCAGAGCTGAGCTTACAGCTTTCCTGATCATGGAAGAGGTCGTCTCCGGCGGCAAAACAAGCCCGGCCATCCTTCCGGACCCATCCTTGACGGCACATGTTTCAAGCCCGGCACCAAGGGCGCTTGCCGCTTCAATGCATACGGCGCTGTCTCCGACGACAAGTGCTACCGGCACCTCAAGCGCTCCGCAGAAAAGCGCGTTGAACGCCGTCTCCCCAAACTTGCGTCCGTTCACCTTAAGCTCAAACACAGCCTTAGAGCTGTAGGTGTGGTCCAGTATCGCCTTTTCAGTCCCGGCCATGGCATGATAGCCTATAAACAGAGCGGCATCGCATCCCGCGACGCCGTCGACCATGCCCAATATTTTGGGGCTGCCGCTTATCACTTCGACCCCCTTGGGGAAACGGCTCACATCCAAATTTATCATTCTCTCATGAGAATCGTTGATCACAACCCCGCAAGCGCCGTATTCAAGCGCGGCTTTCGCCGCTTCAAGCGCGTCATGCGCCTGCATGGCGCGTCCAAACGCATACTCCGCGCGCTCGCAGTCAACCTGAAAAGGGTGCACGACGCCCGTCGAACCCTCCATATCCGAGCTTATGTATACCCTCAATCACAACTCCTCCATCCAACGGGAAAGAAAATTCGGATCCCTGAGCATCAGCCTGCCGACTCCTATCAAATCACAAACGCCGTCTTCGAGAAGCTTTTGCGCTACAGCGGCCCTTCTGATGCCTCCAGCGCACTCAACTGGCACAAGTCCGCGCAGCGCCTCTTTTATACGCGCCGCGTAAGGCGCAAAGTAAGCCTCGTCCGTCCTGCCGGCCCCGTAACCGCAGAGATTGCCTGACACTCCTATCATGTCCGCCCCAAGCGCCGCAAGCTCCCTGGCCACAGGCACGGTCTCGTCAAGAGACAGACCCGACATCCGCTCACCGGGCAAATAGTCAGCCGCGCCAAGGCGCACTGATACGATGGCATCAGGCAGCGACATCCTGACACCGTCCGTGACCTCATACAGGAACCTTGCCCTTCTCGCGTCGCTCCCTCCGTACTCATCGTCCCTTTTATTCGTCAGCGGGCTTAGAAATTGTCCTATCAGGTAACCGTGGCTGGCGTGTATCTGAACACCGTCATATCCGCCAAGCCTTACCATGCGCACCGCGGCCTCAACGTAATCCTCTATGAGCCTCTTTATCTCAGCCCTTTGCAGTACCTGCGGCTTACGTTCGATGGAGCCCCAGCATTTGCCGACAGGTATCCCGGACGGAGAGAACGCCCTGTACTCCGGATCGTCAAAAACTGCCGGTTCCGCGATATTAGCTCCGCAGTGGTTTATCTGAACGATAGCTGCGGCGCCCGAAGATTTGAGCACCCGCGACATCTTCGCGCAAGCTGATGCGGTCTCGTCCTTATCGGCTAAGAACTGAGCCGGCCTCGTGCGGCCGCAGAAGTTAACCGCGTGGTGCTCGGCTATTACAAGGCCTGTTCCGACAGACGCGATTTTTTTGTATATCTCAATAGATTTTTCGGACGGCGTCCCATCGGGCAGCGCGCTGGAAGAGGCCAGCGGCGCCGACACAACCCTGTTGCGAAGCGTTTTGTCCCTAAGTTCAAAAGGCTCAAAAAGCACAGGATACCCCTCCTAAACGTTGAACCTTATCTCTATTATGTCTCCGTCTTTCACGACGTATTCCTTTCCCTCAAGCCTCAGGCACCCGGCTTTCCGGCACTCGTCGAACGAGTTGCCGTGCCTGACGTAGTCTTCGTATGCCACTACTTGGGCGCGGATAAACCCCCTGGCGAGATCCGAATGTATGGCGCCGGCAGCGTCAAGCGCAGTGTCCCCGTTGTGAAGAGTCCACGCCCTGACCTCGTCGGGACCGCAAGTAAAGAAACTGATAAGGCCAAGCGCCCTGTATGCCTCCTCGATCAGTCTTTCACGTCCAGGTTCTGTTATATCGAGCCCCTCTGTAAACTCGGCTGCCTCTTCTTCGGTCAGTTCGGATATGTCCATCTCAAGGCTTCCATAAAGCTTGCAGATTTTTACGTCCTGTTCCTCCGCCATTTTTTTTATTTCGGCAAGTCCGGGGACCTTATCATCGTCAGACTGCGTCTCATCGAGATTTAACAGGACAATTTCCGGTTTCGACGTCAAAAAAGCAAAACCTCGCAACAGACGCCATTCCTCAGCAGAAAGCTCCGCGCGGCGAAGGGGCCTTTCTTCCATGAGGCAGTCAAAGCACTTTTCCAAAAGTTTTTTTTCGCTCTCCTCTTCAGCTGTAAGTTTTTTCTTCGCGCGAAGTTTGACGAGACGGTTCTCAATCACTGAAAGGTCACGGTATATGAGTTCATTTTCTATTATCCGCCAGTCCCTCAGAGGGTCTATGCTACCCTCGGGGTGCGCCACCGAACGGTTTTCAAAGCACCTTATGACATGTATCAGAGCGTCCGCGTCCGCCACGAAAGACAGGAACGCGTTACCAAGTCCCTCCCCCTTGCCCGCACCGCGCGACAGCCCCGCAAGATCGACGAATTCTATCTGCGCAGGCGTCCTTTTGCGCGGGTTGTGTATGCTGACGAGGTGGTCAAAACGCTTGTCCGGCACAGAAACAACGGCCCTGTTAGGGTCGGTCTTGCCGCCGGCGTAAGGCTTAACCTCAGCCCCGGCTCTGGTTATGACGTTAAACACCGTAGTCTTGCCGCTCAGCGGCAGCCCTACTATTCCGCAATGCAACATATGAACACCACTCCGTCCGTGAATATCATCTTATTATAATGAGCTTCCTGGATATCTTGTCCCTTATCTCCTCAATTTTCTCCCGAACATCCTGAGGAACGTTGGCCTCAGCGGACCTGGATCTGACGGATATATCTATGCAGCCATCGGCCACACCCAAAGAAATCTCGCTTTCCCGCAAACCGTCTTCAATATATCTTCCCACTATATAATACAGCACGGATTCAACTCTCGTTACTACGCTCGAAAGCACGGCGTCAGGGTACAGCTCCTCCTGCTCGGTATACGAGCCTATGACCCAGTAACCGCTTTCGGCTGCTTCGCTTATGGCGCCGTCTCCTGCGGATTTTGCGGCTACGAACATAACGTCGGCCCCTTGCGCGAAGAAATTTAGCGCGAGGTCCCTGGCCCTTGACATATCGTCAAAGCTCTTTGTGTAACCGCTTAACACTTTAACCTCCGGATCTATATACCAGGCTCCGGCCACATATCCCTTAAGCAATGCCTTTGCGGATGCGCCTTCTTCCCCCAATATAGCCGCTATTTTGCGCTCGGCGTTTATCCTGTAGCCGCCCTCATACTCCGTCATCATCGCAGCCAGGGCGCCGGCTAAAAAACCGCCCTCCTCTTCCCGGAATAAAACACGTCTGACGCCAGGCGCATCTATTTCGCCAAAAACGACAAACGCGACTGACGGATATTCCTCTGCGATCTCAGACAGAAACTTATAATAAGCGGCATCGGGCAGAATAACCAGGTCGGATTTTTCAGCCGCCTTTTTCAGCGTTGAGCGCATGTCTTTATCAGTCTGATATGTGACGTACAGGTCTGCTGAGATCTTCTTTTTAAAGCGTGCCTTAAGCGCGTCCACCGCTCCTGCCCAACTGTCGCCCAGCGAATAAGCGTCCCCGTCAGTTGATTTTGCGACTACAACGGCGATACGCTTCTGTGCCGAAAAAGCCGGCGCAGTAAAAGCAAAGAAGAGAAACAAAAGCAAAAAAAACAGATACTTAACCTGCGCCATAAGCAGCCATCCCCCCCGTTGTCTTATATCTTTTCGCATCCAGTCTACTACAAACAAGCCTGTTTTTGTCGCCGGACCTGCGGTCGATAGACAGAGGTAACGTATTTTTATGTATTGACATCTCCCGTCCGCTGTTAAATAATAACAGTTAGCAATGGGTAACTGAATATTTGAAAGCGGAGAGGCAGAGAGCGAGCATGGACCTTTTGCAGATAGACGACGGCCGGTGGGCGAAGATTAAAAACATCCCGGAAGGCGAGGCCGGACGGAGG
>Ga0302251_1002123_pt1 | contig 10237 bp, 9 predicted proteins | sample AAG_RA_Gln_MG_FD_193534 | JGI IMG/M metagenome (GOLD analysis project Ga0302251, IMG submission 193534) | Enriched activated sludge microbial communities from anaerobic digester in WTTP, New Holstein, Wisconsin, United States - AAG_RA_Gln | ecosystem: Engineered > Bioreactor > Anaerobic >...
CTTTTCTCCACATCTGAACCCTGCGTTCGGTGGAAGTCTGGGTTCCATCCTTTTCTGCATAACAGGCTGCCGGCAAAACAACATCTGCAAACTCTGTTGTCTCATTCAGGAAGATATCCTGGACAACCAGGAAGTCAAGGGTCTTGAGTGCATGTGCGACATGAGTCAGGTCAGGATCTGAGATCATCGGATTTTCGCCCATGATATAGAGACACTTTATCTCTCCCGGCTTTTCTGTCAGGACATTCATCAACGTCGTGACTTCGTATCCGTTCTCACCTTTTGCAATCCCATCAGGAAACTTCCATGCATCTGCAAACTTCTTCTGGGCTGCTTCATCGATAACCTTCTGGTACGCCGTGTAGACCACCGGAAGACATCCCATGTCACAGGCACCCTGTACATTGTTCTGTCCACGAAGTGCATTCACACCGGTTCCCGGTCGTCCGAGATTTCCGGTCAGCATCTGCAGGTTTCCACAGGACTTGACATTGTCAACTCCGGTGGTGTGCTGGGTGATACCCATAGAGTAAAGAATTGCACTCGCCCCGGATTTTGCAAACCATTCTGCAGCAGTCTTGATCTTTTCAGCTGGAACACCGGTTATCTTTGACACATTCTCAAGGCTGTAGTCATCCTTCATGACCTCTTTTTTCAGATCATCAAACCCGTTACATCGGTTTTGGATAAACTCCTTGTTTTCCCAGCCGTTCCGGATGATCTCCTGCATCATTCCATTCATCAGGGCAACGTCGGTACCTGACCTGAACTGGAGATACAGGTCAGCCTGTTTTCCGGTCGGTGTGTATCTGGGATCAGCATAGATGAACTTTGCACCCTTTGCTTTCGCCTGCATGACCCGGCGTCCAATAAGCGGGTGGCATTCAAAGGTGTTTGACCCGATAATGAACACACATTTGGATTCTGCAATGTCTCCGATCGAGTTTGTCATTGCTCCGGACCCGAAGATATTTGCAAGACCAGCAACCGTGGATGCATGGCACAGACGGGCACAGTGATCGATATGCTTTGTTTTGAGCACTCCACGGGCAAACTTCATCATTGCATAATTATCTTCATTTGATACCCTGGCGGACGCAAGACAGGCACACTCGTCAGGTTTATAGGACTTGAACTTTTCAGCAACAAGTTTGAGAGCTTCATCCCAGGAAGCCTCGACAAATTTCCCATCTTTTTTGATGAGTGGTTTTTTCAGCCGGTCAGGGCTGTTGATAAACTGGTGGGCATAGGTCCCTTTCGGACATAATTTTCCTTCATTCACCGGAGAACGCTGATAGGGTGCAACCCCGGTTACAATCCCTTTGTCTACGACCAGATTAAATGAACATCCGGTTCCGCAGTACGGGCAGGTCGTCTGAACATACTTCATAAATTCCCTCTTATGGATGCTGTGGGCTATCACGGGTGCACATACCGTGATAGGAAAGCCCTATCGACCTATATATCCCGAGTTTCCAAAGACTGATGCTTGATTATCAATGATCCAAAAGAAAATTTCTGCTCATGTATCATTTTTTGAACAGTCAGGATTGGATACCTTTTAGGGAGACGTGCGTGGTTAGAACAAAATAAGAATTCAGATATCCTTCGTAATTTTCTTTCAACGACCATTCCATTATCCTGCTATCTTTGGCACATATTGCGATGAAGCTCGTATTATCATAAATCCTGATCGGAACGAAACGGATCAGTTTCCCATTTCATTTCGTAAATTCCATCGCCAATTGCCCCCTGATGGAATAAATACATCTGGTTCCTGTCAGGCATGAAACTGGAGGCAAATAAATTATTGCAACCTTTGAAGTATAATGATTTGCATTTCAAATTTGCTATGCATCTCGGAATTAACCATTTTAATTTGTTTCTTTAGAAGAGTTATGGGGTGAAAATTAAAACAGAAAAAGGATAAGATCAAAATTATTCTACTCTGAACCGGGGAGAAGGGGCATTCATCGCAAGAGATATTCCTTTTCTGATGCAGGAAAGTCCCTCTTCCTGACAACCTGTCTTTCGAAGAGTCATACCTTTGTTATACCAGGTTTCGGCATTGTTCGGATCATACTCGAGTGCCCGGTCATACCACACAAGAGCTTCATCATGGTTACCCATATGATCCAGAACGTCAGCAATACTCTGAAATGCACGGACATTATTCGGTTCTTTCCCGACAATTTCTTTGTATAACAAAAGAGCGTCAACAAAATCACCTTTCATCTGGCATTCAGTGGCTTTACAAAAAATCGCTTCAATCATTGGATTAAGCGTGGTATACATCCGGTCCTGATTCATTTCTCCCTTTGTTGACATGTGTACCCTATCCTGAGAGAGCCAAGATCGGGAATATTAAACCCCAAGACGCCAATCACACACTATAAATACCCTGTCAGTTCCCGATCATGTAGCTGTAACAATTCCTATTGGAAGATAAAATGAACCGCTCATGTTCATGATTCTCTTGTCCAAAAGAAACAAACGATGATGTATGGTTCATCTATATCACAGTGGATCCTGAGGCAATTGAGCGTTACATTGCAGATACTTTAAGAATATGCCATTCAGGAATGCAAACCAATAATGCCGTGCAAAACCCCGGAAAACCGGGATGTGAGAAATTATTTTCACCAAATAATGTATTTTATTCCTCTATTCATATGATTATTAAAAACGAGAGTAATCCCTTATTATCAAACACTTCAAATCCATCCCATTATAGATCTGCGGCAATCTTTTCAATCATGGTTCGGATATCAAGCCAGACCACCAATCCGTTCTTATCTTTTTCACCAACAGATTTTGTCTTTTTCCGGATAACTCCAATAATGTCACGATGAGTCTTTTGTGATGAGGTATTTTCTTTGTCTATATCTTCCTGACCATATGTTGTAACCGAAAAGACATCATCAACAAGAATCCCTATTGGTTTTTCTGTAATTGAACGATCAAGAACAATTATTCGCGACTTCTTCTTTCCTGAAGCTTCTGTTGTAATATGCATCAGGTCTTTCAAATCAATTATTGTCGTGATCATACCACGAAGATCAATTATTCCCCTCAGGTATGGAGGGGTATTCGGGAGGGGTGTCACTTCTGTCTGGGTTATTACTTCCCTGGTGTCAAAAAGATCAATTGCAAAGAGTTCATTTCCAAGGATGAACTCAACAACCTGTACTGTTCCTGCCCCTTTTGTTCTGATCCGTGATAATGTCTGTACGGGGGCCTGAATTGCAGGTCCTTCTTGTTCTACGGCTGCCTGAGCATCTACACTATAGGTCGCCATGATTATCCTCTGCTGATAGTTGATTTATGCATTCATAAACTTACCCATCAGAAAATCAATCAGAACCACATATATTCTGGAGTGGAAATAAAGGGGTCATCCAATTTTTTTGTTACAATGGGATGCAAAAATGTCGAAGAAGTACCCAATTTATAATGATATTGTGTTACCAACAAAATCATTTTTTTGATGAACCAGCTTTCCGTCAAACCATTGTATGATAGAGATCTATATCTAAGCCATGCATATATGGGAAAAAATACCCCTTCATGAAAGACGAGACCTTCTCGTCGCATGGCTTGCCCTTTCTGCTGCATTTACCCTTGCAATGGTCTGGGGGCAGCGATTAGATCCGGTTATCATCGGTCAGTTTTTTATAATCTCACTTGTAACGGCAGGTATTGCATTTATTGTCCATGAAATGGCACACAAATTTACTGCGATGAAGTATGGATACTGGGCTGAATTCCAGATGAACAGTATGATGCTTGTCGTAGCTGTCGCGATGGCAGCTCTCGCTGGTATTGTTTTTGCAGCACCAGGAGCTACCGTGATTTATGGGAACTATATTTCTCGGGAAGAAAATGGTAAAATATCACTCGCAGGGCCGGTTAGCAATCTTATTCTGATAATTCCCTTTGCAGCGATGATTTTTCTTGGCCAGACTACCGAATCAGCAATTATCGCAATCATCGGACTTGTGGGTGTGAAAGTCAACGCTATGATCGCTGCATTTAACCTACTCCCAATCGGACCGCTCGATGGTGCCAAAATACTCAGTTGGAACCCGGTGATTTTTGCTGGTGTGGCACTCATTGCCTTCGGTATACTGTTTGGATCACTAAGCGGATTTTTCTGAAAAAAACATCCCTATTACTTCTTTTTTCCGCTACCATAATCCAATGGAGGTTCTTCTTCGTTGATTCGGAAATTTTGCTTTAATTTGTGATACCAGCTAGAATATCTATTATTACGTAGAGGTATGTGCTAGTCATGGTACTTGAAGAAGAGATATGGTTTTCATCCGAAGAAGAAGCACAGGAATGTGCACGAATTTTTAAAGGATTGAATGTTTCGGTTCATATCAGGACGAAAGTTGACCTGGACAACCGGGTCATCTACAAAGCACCATATACAGCATTAAAAGGTGTTCTGGAAGAAGAGATATCCTGGATACAGGAAGAAAACCAGGAAGATGGTGATGAAATTACTCAGGTTTTCCAGGATCTCATAACAGATCTTTCTGAAGATCATGCATTACTGGAAAAAACATTTTCAGAGCATAATCCTGGTGATCACATTGGCATAAAAGTATTTGATGTTCTCATCCATGATGGTGTCATTCCGGATACAGAAGAGAGCATGGACGCATTCTTAAAAGAGGCCACACTTACCAGGATCCTGGAACTCAATAACCTCCTGGATCTGGATGAACAAGGGATGATCCTGTCTAACACTATCTCACCTGACGATGCGGTTATGTCATTTTTTGGAGATGATATCCCGCCGTTGAGGGAGGAATCACTGAAAAAATGGAATATTATCCGAAGTCTTGAAGCAAAAGATACATTTTCATTTATTGTTACGACCGGTCCGGATGTTGTATTCCTTGAAGAACTAACAGATCTTGAGGACTTTTTTGAGAGGATAGAATATGATGAAAATACCAACTTCTTTTTCATCAACCTTCAGGTAAAACAAGTGCTTGTGGCTGAAATCTTAAGTATAATCCAAAATGAGGGACACCGTTCTAAAGATGAACTGATTACAGATTTCATGCACCGGACCCTGCCAATCGAAGATGAAAAACTTCACATCGGTCTTCATCTGTCTCCCGGATATATAGAGGGAGTCTTAAGTGACCTTAAAAAAATCGGAATCCTGAAAGGAAAGGACTCAAAACTAAAGATTGTTATCTCATAGCGATTTTTATATTACTTTTTTTTCCCAGTATGTTTCTTCCATTCACCTGATAACAAATATTCAGGGTTGAATAGTGCCGTGAGCCGAAACACAAGTGTTTCTGCTTGATTTCCATCAATAATAGTTCGTATTAGGTCTTCGAAATCAATCCAGACAACGTCATCACCACCGGCTGCATATTGTCTCCCATTCTGATGCAGAAAAGTGTCGAGAGATATTTTCAGAAATCCGAGCATGAAATTGTTCTGGATTTTACTGTCAGACCGATCTAGATGAGATACCACGGTATCTGGAACTTCCATAATTCCAAACACATCGTCTACAAGGATACCAAACCTGGTTGCGTTGGTATCCTCAGGGACAAAAACAATGATCTTTTTTTTCAGACGCTCTTTCCCTAGGGGTATGATTCTTCTGATATCAATGACTTTTACCACTTCAGAACGGATATGAATTATTCCTGGAATGAAGTCCGGTGCACCAGGGAGTGGAATTTTCTCCTGATCCGGCACAATCTCCCGGATATAGGAGACCTGTGCCCCATATAGTCCGTCACCAAGTGCAAATAGTAATAACCGGTGAAGAATTCCCTTATCAATTGTCATCCAAATAAAACCCCAACCAGAACCTGTTATACCGACCGGCCTGCCTCTATATGTATCTATGAACAGGATAGGGGATAGGATTTTGCATCATAGCCAGCCTTTTGATCGAAGAATTTGAATACAGGGAACAGATAAGATAACCATAGCTGACCGGAACCATGCAGGACCATCTGACACTTGTAGAGATTTTGCTCGGAAAAGATCATTACCTCATTGACGGAGATATGGTCGATAGGTTTGTCCGACCATTGACAACTATTTCAGTCTATGATGCTCCCCCTTATATCGAAGGTATGGCTAAATGGGGAGAAGGTATGATTCCGGTCATTAATATCGCTCCTCTTTTGGGGATGGACCGTGCAGACACAAAAAAACACAGGACACTCATCATTCACAAAGGAGCAGTAAGTGAGACTGAGATGGCAGTATCGGTTGATGATGTGTTTAATGTAAGGACAGTTCTCCCATCAGATATTATGCCGGCCGATATATCTGCCTGTGAAGGGATGGAAGAGTATGTAAAAGGACTCATCCGTCTGAAGATCAAAACAGATGAGACAGAGGAAGACCTTCTTTTGCTATACCTGAACCTCTATAAGATGCTCACTGATCTCCTACGAGGAAAAATTGCGCGTCCTGCACCTGATTTCTACATCTGGAGATGGGACACCGGGATTGTTACATCATAATGGAACGTTGAACTGCGGTATTCCTGATCAGGCCATACCACTTTTTTGAAACAGACGTCTATGTATTATCCATGAACTGGAGTCCGGTAACGCTAGATGACTGGCTTGTCAGACAAAAAAATACCCTTGATGAGGTAAAAGGTTCTGTCGAGTCAATAATTAACGAAGTCAGATCCCGGGGAGATGCGGCGCTGCTGGATTATGCTGAAAAATTTGACAAAATACGGCCTGATGCAGTTAGACTCAACGAGCGAGACTGGGATGCAGCATACGAATCTGTATCGCCTGACATTGCTGAAGCATTATCCGAAGCATATGCACGGATAAGCAGGTTTCACGAGCTGCAAAAACGTGATGATTTCTGGATGGTGGAAACTGAACCAGGAGTCACACTTGGAGTGAAAACAACCCCGCTCTCACGGATTGGGATTTATGTCCCAGGGGGGAGAGCCAGTTATCCCTCAACTGCTTTGATGTGTGCCATTCCTGCAAAAGTAGCCGGAGTCGAAACGGTCGTCTGCTGCACACCACCTCCAGTCAATCCACTTACCATCGTTGCCTGTGATATTGCCGGAGTTGATGAAATTTACCAGACCGGAGGAGCACAAGCAGTAGCTGCGATGGCATATGGTACTGAGAGTATTGCTCCTGTTGAAAAAATTGTAGGCCCAGGTAACCAGTTCGTGACCGCTGCAAAGATGATGGTCCGTGATACTGCAGAGATAGACTTTCCTGCAGGACCATCTGAAATTGCAATTATTGCCGACAACCATGCACGAGCAGATTTTATCGCCGCAGATATCCTTGCCCAGTCAGAACACGATCCCCTTGCTGCATCAATACTTATCACAACAAGTGAACAGGTTGCCAGGGATGTTGGTAAATATATTGAACAATTGACTGCAGATGCTGAAAGAAAAGAGATTATCACCCAATCACTCAGGCGGTCCGGATACCTTCTCGTGAAAGATATAGATGAAGCAGCAGATGCCGTAAACAGAATCGCTCCAGAACATCTCGCCATTCAGGTCCAGGACTCACTCTCCATCCTTGGAAAAATTAAAAACGCTGGTTCCATCTTCATTGGCCCATATGCAGCGGTCGCATGCGGTGATTATGCATCAGGAACAAACCACGTCCTCCCCACCGCAGGAAACGCCAGATATTACTCAGGTCTTAATGTCGCTCACTTTACCAAAACATCTACCATCCAGATGATCGACAGAGAAGGTCTTGAGATGATTGGTGATATCGTCGAAACAATTGCAGATGCAGAGGGTTTACGATCCCATGCGGACTCAGTCCGGATCAGGCGGACATAACCTACCAACTGATCCTCAATACCGCTTTTTCTTCTTCAGTCAAAACTGGTTCAAGTGACTCAGGTTGAATATCATACCCACTCATCGGATCAAAGTCAGGGTATAGATCACATTTGTCCAGGATATCCACGAATTCGCGAAGAAAGATCCGTGGCATCACATCTATTCTTCCCCCAAAATGACTACAGACTCTATCCACCATGGTCCTGATAAACCGGTGTGAAATACGAGTTCTATCTACCTCTCCATATGCAGCCACATATACACTGATAACCCTGAGTGCGACTTCTTCAAGTTTCCTTGCATCAAACGGTTGTAGCACAATCTGGGTCTGTCTGGGATTTGGAAATCCCCCATGCTCCGGAACCTGACCAATACGCTCATAGAGAGGGGCTACTGACTTCATACCTCTGGTACCATCATACAACAAGGGAGTCCCTGCAATAATGATGAACCAGTGAGGAAGCTGACCTCCGTCAAGTGCATCAATTATCTGAACAAGATTGCGATACCCTCTCTCACGAAGATTCCGGGGAAGACTTTGCGTGATCTCAAGTTCATCGAGGGCCAGGGCACATCCCTGATATCCGGCACCACGTGCAATTCTGGCAAGTGCCTGCATAAACGAAATGACCGAGGACTCATCCACTTCACCTTTGATCCCCGCCTGTTGTTTTACTGCTCTTCCGATCTGTGGTTCACCGGCTAGCCACCCTACTGCTGCCTGGGCCGTTTTAAAATCACCCTGTTCCACTGCCAGATAATATGTCCTGATGACCGCTGCAAGTGCTACATGGAGTTCACTTATGTCAGATAGGGCTTTTTCTATCTCTGAATAAATGAGATTTTTCTGAATTTCTGGATCATCTCCGGGAGTACCTGCCCGATTTGTAACCCGTTCCTCAATTCCATAGAGCCACCCATCAATCAGAGAGCGAAGTGCGTTTTCTTCCCCTCCAGCGACAAGTGATCCGGCCGTTCTGCTATAAATAGTGCTTAATTTATACAGAGGAGTGGTCGGAGATATCGTGGTCCGGGCAGTAACAAATCCTTCTTCTCTTGCTATCTCAAGAGCCCGGGAGATAAGGAAGGTTTTTCCAGAACCATATTCACCCCGTACTGCTTTCATATCAGCGCCCGAACGTGCAACAAGTCTGAGTTGATCCCGTATTGCCTGCTCCTCAGATTCAAGACCGACAGAAAACCGTGAGAGACCTGTTGCTGGGACAGTGCCCCGACGAAGAGCATTCATAATCCCAATACTCTCCAGAACAACAGGCTCAATAGGTTCAGGGGCCAGCATACCGATACACCTCACCAGATTCGCTCATTCCATCCTTCATGATTATCTGCCATCCCTCTGCAGAAATTTTTCGAATCAGCCGATTCATCAGACCGGCAATCCGTCGAGTCCCACATATCGGACGAAGATCGAGTTCAGAACAAACCCGATGCCTGCGGATATAATGATAAGCAGCTTCTTCAACAGGAGTAAGATCACTTATAAGTGGGCCTTTATCTGTCGTTTTACTCTTCTCAGTATTATCTCTTCTGGAATAATCCATGGGAAGTCCGGGTTTTTTACAGGCCATTAGAATGGAAAACAAGTATTCAGCCGTTCGAATGTCATGAGTAGGAACCTCTGCCAGGGCATTCAGACAAAGATTCATACCTTGACTGTACCGGCCGGCAGACAGTTCTTCAGAGGCAAGAATCCCTGCAATATTACAATAATAACTTTTCCCTTTACTTGTTAACAGGACCAGAAGATTTTCCAATTTTCCATGGAAAAACCTGAGAAGAGAGAGATTACGAGTTATCTTTGGAAACATGGTATCAGTAACTAACTCGATATCCCTGATTTTACTGGTATTTTTCAGGATATAGGTAATTGTCTTCTCCCATTCACGCGAGTCAGAATTTCGTTCAAGGTGAGATGCATACCATAACCCTCCACGAACAATATCTGAACGAAATGCTTTTTGAAAATACACCCGGGCAGATTCATAATTTCCTTCATCTTCGGACCATAATCCGGCACAGGCAAGATATGCCGGATGAAGAACTGATCCTGCCTTATGAATCAGAGCCTGTGTGTCTCTGCCTTCTTCCAGAATTATATCCCGATACAGGTTAAGCCATGAAAGGATTTTATCGGTATCTGCAGGAGGAGGATCAGGGTATAAGACATTTTCAAGCAATTCTCCAGCTTTTGTCATATCTCCAAGTCCTGCAAGAGCTGGAACAATGAGAACCTGATAGTGTGGATCAGGATTGTTCTGGAGATAGGTTGACCATACACCCACAGCTTCTTTCAACCGGTTTTGTACAATAAGAAGCCGGATGTATGCAGAAATCGCTGCTTTACTGCATCCAGACATAATATGGGGAAGTATACAT
>Ga0302251_1002124_pt1 | contig 10231 bp, 8 predicted proteins | sample AAG_RA_Gln_MG_FD_193534 | JGI IMG/M metagenome (GOLD analysis project Ga0302251, IMG submission 193534) | Enriched activated sludge microbial communities from anaerobic digester in WTTP, New Holstein, Wisconsin, United States - AAG_RA_Gln | ecosystem: Engineered > Bioreactor > Anaerobic >...
GTTTAACGGGGCTGTTGATATAAAAAATATTAAAATACAGGATGTCCTTGCTTCGGATAAAATCCCGGTTAAGGTGGAAGGTATTGTCTCCGGGCCGGTGAAGTTAAAAGGCCAGGGTTTCACTCCCCAGTCTTTATCTTCTCTATCGGGAGAGGGCGAAATAGCGGTTACTCAGGCGAAACTTAGAGATATTAATGTTCTCAGGACTGTTCTTGATAAAATTACCGTGATCCCGGGCCTGTCGGAAAAAATAGAGGCAAAATTATCCGACCGGTATAAACAAAAGCTTACTCAAAAAGATACGGCCCTGTCGGATATGAAAATACCTTTTTCTGTTGAAAACGGCCGTGTTCTTGTCAAGGACGCGGCGGTGGGCGTCGAAGAGTTTTCATTTAAAGGAAAGGCGGCGGGAGGATTCGACGGAACATACGAGATGGACGGGGATTTCCTGATATCCAAGGATCTTTCCGCGGAAATGGTTACTGCTGTTTCCGAAATGCAGTATTTTCTTAATGACGATAAGCAGATTTTTATTCCGCTAAAAGTTTCCGGCGGCCCCTCGGGTCTTAAATTCAGTGTTGACGCCGAATATCTCGGCAAGAAAATTGCCGTGAATGAGGCGAAGACCCATATTATGAAAGCTCTTGATAAAGTTGTGGGTCCGCAGGAGCCGTCGGCGAACGGACAAAACACGCCGCAAACCGGCACCGGTGAAAAATCATCAACGGAAAAAGCTGTAGAAAATGTTTTGGGTAAAATATTTGGTAAATAGTTCTTGGTGTAAGATGGAAGAATTTACAGGGTGAAAAACATGGCATTTTTTACTGTTGATAAAAATAAATGTTCCGGTGACGGTGCCTGCGTGGCTGACTGCCCGATCAGGATATTGAAAATGGATAGCGAATTGCGGGTCCCTTTTATGATTGATAAAGGAAAGGACCTTTGTATTCGGTGCGGGCATTGCGTTGCCGTGTGCCCTCATGGCGCTATTTCATTAGAGGATATGCCCGTGGAATCATGCCGTTTGTTACAGCAGGATTGGCGTATCATTCCGGAAAAGCTTGAAAATTTTTTAAAAGCCAGAAGGTCTATCCGTAATTATAAAGAAGAACCGGTTGACAGAAAAACGATCGAAAGCCTGATCGATATAGCCCGTTTTGCTCCTTCAGGTATTAACCGTCAGCCTGCGCGCTGGATGATTGTCTATGAAAGGGAAAAAGTCCGGGCCCTTGCGGAATGTGTGATTACCTGGATGAGGGGAATGATTGAAGAAGCTTCGCCTCTGGCGGAGTCATTACATATGAAAAATATAGTGACGGCCTGGGAGAGGGAAGACGATTGGATCTGCCGCAAAGCTCCACATTTAGTCATTTCGTACGCTCTTAAAGATGACTTGACCGCTTCTCAGGCGTGCACGATCGCGTTGACGTATCTGGAGTTAGCGGCGGCGTCATATGGCGTTGGGGCGTGCTGGGCAGGTTATGTGGCAATGGCAATTTCTATGAGCCCTTACGTGAAGAAAGCCGCGGGGATCTCGGATAAAGCAAATTGCTACGGAGCGATGATGATCGGATATCCGAAATTTAATTATTCCCGCATCCCTTCGCGGAATAAACCGCATATCGTGTGGAAATAACAGGGAGGATTTACATATGAAAACAACAGCCGTTTCAGCGATTTGTTTTATGTCCGCGTTTTTTTTCACAGGCCCTTCGGGCGCGTCTGCGGATGATCTTACACCAATCAAGCTTCTTTCTCCACAGCTGCAGGGCGGAAAATCTCTTATGCAATCATTACAGGACAGGAAGAGCTCCCGGGAGTTTAGTATTAAAGAGATCCCGTTGCAGGTGCTTTCGGATTTATTATGGGCGGCGGACGGTATTAACAGGCCTTCTTCCGGAGAGCGGACCGCGCCTACGGCGAGGAATATGCAGGAAATAGATGTATATGTTGCTAAAGCCGAAGGCCTGTATAAGTTTGATTCAAAAGAGAACGTTTTGATACCTGTTTTATCCGGAGATATCAGAGAACTCACGGGAAAACAGCCGTTTGTAAAAGATGCCCCGCTTAATCTTATATATGTCGCCGATCTTTCGAAAATGGGGCAGATGCCGGCGGAATCAGCTAATTTTTACGCCGCTACCGATACGGGATTTATTAGCGAGAATGTTTATTTATTTTGCGCGTCGGCGGGCCTGGCGACTGTTGTGCGGGGTATGATCGATAAGCCTGTTTTGGCGAAAGCTATGAAACTTCGCCCCGACCAGATAATAATACTCGCGCAGACAATAGGTTATCCGAAAGATTAGCGGATGTCCGTAGACACGCGTGTTGTGCGTCAGCTTTTTTCAAGGATCGCGCCGTATTATGACTTCCTGAACCATGTCCTTAGTTTGAACAGCGACCGAGGGTGGAGAAAAAAAGTTGTAAATACGGTTGAAGCCGCGGAAGATTCGAAGATACTTGATCTTTGTACCGGTACCGGCGAGTTCGCGATCGAGTTTGCGCGAACGTGCCGTGCCTGCCGGGTATACGGCGTTGATTTTTCCCGGGAAATGCTGAAAAGGGCCGGGGAAAAAATAAAAAAAGCCGGATTAGAAGGACAAATCAATCTGGTTGAATCGGATGTGTTCGCTCTGCCGTTTCGTCCTGGATCTTTCGATATAGTCTCTATTGGTTTTGGCCTGAGAAACCTTGTTGATTACCCCGCGGGTATTTCTGTAATGGCGCAGATGCTTAAAAAAGGAGGGAAGATCGTGATCCTTGAATTCTCTCCTCCTGCGGACACTGTTTTTGGCGGACTGCATTTGTTTTACCTCAAAAACATTCTTCCTTTAGTTGCCGGAATATGTGGAGGTTCTTGTGAGGCGTACCGGTATTTATCTGTTTCAATATCCGGGTTTGCTTCCCCCCGGCAGGTCCTGGATCAGATGAAATTCTCCGGATTAATAAATGTTCGGCATCTGTCTATGAGATGCGGGTTGGTTAATGTGTATTATGGGGAAAAATAAGTTGTAATTAAACGGGGAAAGGGTGAAATATGAATAAACTTTTTAAGGTCTTAGTTTTAGGAATAAGCCTGTTTTTATTATCAACCGTCGGTTATGGAGAGGAGCCAGTAATGAATACCAATGCTTCAGGTGTTGTTTTGGAAACAAATCAGGGAAATATTGAAATAAAGCTTTTTCCGGATGTAGCCCCGAAAGCCTGCGAGAATTTTATCGGATTGGTTAAAAAAGGATATTACGACGGAATTATTTTTCATAGGGTTATTAAAGATTTTATGATCCAGGGGGGCGATCCCACAGGCACAGGAATGGGCGGCCAATCAATCTGGGGAAAAACGTTTGAAGATGAAGTAACTCCGTCATTGAAATTTGACAAAAAGGGCCTTTTGGCAATGGCCAATGCCGGGCCCGGGACAAACGGCAGTCAGTTTTTCATTACTACAGTGCCAACGCCATGGTTGAATATGAAGCATACAATTTTTGGAGAAGTTGTTTCAGGTTATGACGTGGTGCAAAAAATAGAAAAAACAAATGTAGATGGTATGGACAAGCCGGTTAAAGAACAAAAAATAATTAAGGCGTATGTGAAATAAATGCTTAAAATGCGCGTGTTTGCGCGTTTATGTCTGTATTGAGTTAACAGAGTTAAAATTTGACTGGAAAATAAACAAGTAATAATTTCAACATGTTTATTGGTAATTAGTTACGTTCTTGTTATATGTTTTTTAGTGTTAACCAATACAAAATTTAGTTTAGCGGGTTGATATATAGCAGCCTATATGGTAAGTTTTATATAGAAAGGTCAAATTTTTTTTGGCCACTTTTGAAACGCTTTTATAAAGTTGTTTCTAAAGTTGATAGCTTTCCAAAATTAAGCTTGATACTCTATCATATCAAGCTCTTGCCAAATGCCACGGATAGATAGGAGGAACTTTAGCTATGGGGATAGCTAAAGAATCACTCTGTTTTGAGTTTTGAGGGTGAAAACTTCCTGCTTATACATTCGTGGTGCGCGTATCGTACGGAAGTTTTTCCCATTTACATTAAAACGGGTCAGAGTAATTACACGGGGAGGGTCAAATGGGGAGAACATTAATCGTTTTAACAATTTTGGTTATGGTATTTGTTTTGCCGCTTAGCTTTTGCGAGGCCGGAAGTTTTGGTTCCGGAGGCAGCAGCGGCGGAGGCGGCGGCGGTATAAGCGTAGGCTCATTTTCTTCCATGCCTTCAACTTCAGGCGGAGGGAAAACCACTTCCGGATGGTCAAAGCCTGTAATTTCTTCATCTTCTTCAAAATCCTCGGCAACAGCGGTCGCAAAATCAACTCCAACAGTTTCTGCTAGTTCTTCTTCACAAGCTTCTGCGCAACCAGCCAATACAAAATACGATTGGGTCACGAATTACGGATGGGAAAAACAGACAGGAGGATATCAGAGAGCGACTGGGCAGGTTTCGACCAGCAAAGAACCTATCTGGGATAGTTCAAAAGTAGTATATACGCAATTTACAGCTACGCCGTTTGCAAATAAATTGGTAGATTCAGCGAATATTAAAAAAGGCAGTTGGTCGGGAACAGATTTTAAAGCAGTGGGATATAAAGAAATTTCAACAGATTGGGCAATTACTTCTACTGCCGGTATGGATAATATGAAATTTTCAGGAGCCGGTAATATGCAGCTTGGATACAGCAAGCCGGGGACAGCCATTGATGTAGACGGCACCATATCCAGCGTAGCAACTACCTTTGGGACATCCGGATGGACCTTTGATAATAAAGCTGATCCGGTAAAATTGAGTTCTGTAGTTGCCGACGCGAAATCGTTTAATTTTGAAGAATATATCGCTTCAAAATCACAATCTACTACTAAACCGGTCCAGCTTGGTAATTCAGTACAGATGCCGACAGGCGGGGTTAAAGGTTTAGATTCATTCCGCCGTTCAGAAAATGTTAAGACATCCACCAGTTTTGAGACAACGGTAACGCAAGAACCTTTTGATGAGAGCTGGAGCAAAAATGATATTTTTCATCCTTACGTTGAACCTGTGAAACCGACATCAAGCGGTAGTTCCGGAGGAGACGGGGGAGATAGCCGTGCGTCAATTACGCTTCACATGAATGATGGAACTGTACATACATACGAGGCGGCAACACGAAGCCAGGCTGTAGATAAGGGAGCCGCTCTTGCTGAAGAAGGGAGGGTTTCGGGAGTAATAGGTGTGTCAGGAAGCGATGTCCGGGATTCAAGTAATTGTTATGGTAGTTGTTAAACAGAAAGGATCTATCGTATAGCAACGCATTTCCTTCCATTATAACCTCCTCCACCTGTGAGGTGGGGGAGGTTAGTCCTGCCACGGATGGATGGTAAGCATGAGAAAACACAGGTATTATTTGCTTATTATAGTAATCCGGCGGCTATTAAAACAATCGTAATTTAAGCTTAAATACACGCGGCAATTTTTGGGAGAAACAGGGTCAGTGAGGGGAAAAGGGGAGGATGCGCTATGAGAAGGATAATTGTTATTCTTCTGTGTTTTGGGGTATTGGTTTTACTGCCATTAAGCTTTTGCGATGCGGGGAGTTTTGGCAGCGGCAGTATAGGCAGTTCGGGAAAAAGTTCAGGCTCGGCCGTAATGAGTTCTTCAGGAAGCTCAGGCGGCAAAAGTTCATCAGGGTGGTCGAAACCTGTGGTTAGTTCATCAAGCGGGTCAAGCCCTCAGGAGCAAACCTCGCAGAATTCTGCGGCATCAAGCACGAAACAGGTAAGTTCATCAGTTTCTTCACAATCTTCAGGCAAAAACAGCTGGTTTAAAGATTACGGCTGGCAGGAAAAAGGAAATAACGTTTGGTACAGGCAGGCAGGTGAGCCGGCCAGCGTTGATACCATCCAGGTAAAAGACTGGTATCAGAAGACACTGACTTCAACAGCAAGTAAGGCGTTTGAAGAGCGTACCGGGCCTTCAGTAACTACTGAAACTAACTGGTGGCAAACGTATGATTTAAAAGGAGCAACTCCGAAAGTAGCTTTTTCTGAAGCGGATCCTGATAAAGGCGGGACCAACACGGGTGTAACGTATAGTAATAAATATCAGGTTACGACGTTTGCAGAATATACGACTGAGATTCCGGAAGGGTGGGCTGGAACAATTAAAACCGATACCTGGAATGCCAAGCATTTTGGGGAATATCAGGTTACGCCCACGTATAACGCTGAAGTACTTACTCCTACCGGCAGCGGCGCTCCTATTGCAACAGGGACTGTGCATAAACCAACAGTTAAACTTGGAAAGGATACGGTGGTTCCGGAGCAGGGTTCAATGAATTATCAAGAACACGCGCAGGAAATACAGCCGTCAGGTGAAAAATCCGTAACTGTCGGGTCGGACGGTAATCCCATGAAAGTTTCTACCGGTGCGCAGTTATCGGATAGTTTTAGTGAACCTACGGGTCGTCCTAATGTCCCGGAAGCAAAAGCAAGCACCAGTTTTGCCGACGTGATGGCGCGAAGTAAAACAACATCTCCGCCGATTGATCTCAGCAGTGCCGGGGTATTGGCCGCGTCAAAAACACGGGTTGGGAATCTACAAAGCCCTCGTGCGTTAAGCCAGGAGACATTCACATTAACTACTGAGCAGATGAAAGGCCAATCAACTTTTGAAACGCGTCTTCTAGGCGAAGAAAACTACGTTAATACGTATAAAATGTATGAAACGTATCTGCCAGCACGTTCTTTTACGGAGGTAAAAACTCTTGGTATTGCCGAAGAATTGTCTCCGGTTAAGGAGTATACGGGTTATATTCCGCCTTCTAAACCTTCATCCAGTGGCAGCAGCGGAAGCAGTGGTTCTGCAGGGATGTTCCATCAGATTGTTCGTGATTCAAGCGGAAAGGAAGCGGCTACCTTGAACCCGGGATCAGTTTCCGAGGCCGCCGGAAATGCCGATTTCTATTCGGGGCAAGGATATACAGTAGAAACAAATCCTAAAACCAACAGAGAGAATATTCATTAACTATGGGAGGATAGTTATGAGAAGAGAATACGGATAAAAGATTTGGGGCTTAACGAGATACTATAACCTATGGTTGAGTGCCTTGGGGGCACGCCTCATTAAGAGGAACACTAAAAAAGCCGTCCCGGTCAGCGCCTGGACGGCTTTTTTAGTATGAAGCGGAGAGATATTAGTCGGATAATTTTTTTACGTTAATAGCCTGTTCGCCTTTAGGCCCCTGGTTTACTTCAAATTCTACTTCCTGGTTTTCCTTCAGCGTTTTGTAGCCCTCTCCCGTAATTCCTGTATGATGAACAAAGATATCTTTGCCATCTTCACGAGTGATGAAGCCGTATCCTTTTTGATTGCTGAACCACTTAACTTTCCCTTTTTCCATTATTCACCCCCTTTGGTACCCAAAAACCGGATGGAATAATAAACCCTATTATTCCACGGCTCGGAAATGAAGATAGTACTATAATCGAATAAGAAATTAATTTTAAACATTCATATAATATCAATTTTTGTATCTTTGTCAAATAGTTTTTAATCGTTGCAGTTAAAATAAATTCTGCTATAATAAAAAAGTCATGCCTCGTTATATGTGAAGGGCTTTGAGGTGTTTTCCTCGGCGGGCCTTTTCTGCACCATGTTTCCATAAAATCTTAAGCTACGATGAAATCCTGCGCGGTTCATGCGCGGGAAAATCATTTTTTGAGGTGTTTATGATTGAACGGTATTCTCTCCCGGAGATGAGTGGGATCTGGACGGATGAAAATAAATTCAGGATCATGCTTGACATTGAATTGTCGGTGTGCGATGCATGGGCGGCGCGTAATGTGATTCCCCGTGCGGCAGCAGGCCGTATACGTCAGCGCGCGAAATTCAGAGTTAAGGAAATCCTTGAAATAGAGAAACAAACCCAGCATGATATTGTCGCATTTGTCACTAATGTGTCCCGCAGTATCGGCCGGGATGCCCAGTATTTTCATAAAGGGCTGACTTCCTCCGATCTTTTGGATACGACGCTTGATATCCAGCTTCGCCAAGCTTCGGATATCCTTATTTCCGATCTGAAAAAATTGTCGGGTGTTCTTGCCCGTAAAGCAAAACAATATAAAAATACGGTTTGTATCGGACGGACTCATGGGGTCCACGCTGAACCTGTTACGTTTGGTTTGAAACTTGCGCTTTGGTATGATGAAACAAAGCGTAATATTGCGCGGTTGACCGCGGCGAAAAAATCTATTTCTCTGGGAAAACTTTCCGGCGCGGTTGGAACATATTCCAATATTGATCCTTTTGTAGAACGGTTTGTATGCAAAAAACTCGGTTTGCTTCCCGCTCCTGTCGCGACCCAGGTCATTCAGAGGGACATATATGCACAGTATCTTTCGACCCTGGCGATTATAGGTTCTTCCCTGGATAAATTTGCGTTGGAGATACGGCATCTTCAGCGGACTGAAGTTTTGGAAGCTGAAGAGCCTTTTGGCAAAGGGCAGAAAGGTTCTTCAGCGATGCCGCATAAAAGAAATCCGGTGGTTTGTGAGCGTATCTGCGGGCTTGCCCGTTTACTGAGGGGGAACGCGGTCGCGGGGTTGGAGAATGTGGCATTATGGCATGAACGGGATATCAGCCATTCGTCTGTTGAACGGGTAATTATTCCGGATTCAACCATTGCGCTGGATTACATGCTCAATAAATTTATTTTTGTCATGGAAGGGTTGTCTGTATATCCGGAGAACATGTCCGCGAACCTCATAAAAACAAAAGGCCTGATTTTTTCCCAGAGGGTTCTGCTTGTTCTCATGGAAAAAGGACTCAGCCGTCCTGTGGCGTATGATTATGTTCAGCGCTGCGCCATGCGGACATGGAAAGAAGGCGTTGAGTTTAAAAGATCACTGATGATGGATACTGAGGTTTCCCGGCTGTTATCTGAACGGGATTTGGATTCAGTTTTTAATCTTGATTATTATCTCCGGAATGTCGGAATTATTTTTAAGCGGCTTGGTTTATAAAATTTTTCTATGAAATGGCATATTGAAGTTAGTGAAAAACCGGATATTTTCGATGCGGTCGGCAAAGGTGTTGAAAAAGATATCCGTGATTTGGGAATTCATACGGTTAAAGAAGTCCGTTTTATCCAGGTTTATATCCTTGAAGGCGGGCTTTGCGAAAAAGACGCCCGTTTTATAGCCGAGGAGCTTCTTGTTGATCCGGTCAGCCAGGAATACCGGCTGAATCCCAAAACAGGCGGTCCGAATATTGTTGAAATCGCGTATAATCCCGGGGTCATGGACCCTGTTGAAGAATCGGTTGTTAAGGGAATCCGGGATATCGGCGTAGCACAGGATCTTTCAGTCAAAACCGCAAAAAAATATATCCTGCAGGGAAAAATCTCTTCCCGTGAATTAAAATTCATTACTGAAAAACTCCTCTATAATAAACTTATTCAGCATGTTGTTTCTTCTTCCTCGGATGAAACAGTACTTTTGAACCAGTCGGATTACAGGTTTCATGTGACCCATATCGACCTTCTGAATGCTTCGGATAATACGTTAATGCAGATCAGCGCACGGGGCCAGTTATTCCTGAATCTTGAGGAAATGGTTTGTATCAGGGATTATTTTAAACGCCTGCGCCGCAATCCGACTGATTGTGAACTGGAAACCATTGCCCAGACCTGGTCGGAGCATTGCTGGCATAAAACATTCAGGGGTAAAATCGCGTATCATGAAGAAGTCTCCGTTGACGGGAAAACAGTTAAGACGGAAAAGACAATCAATAATCTTCTGAAGACAACAATCATGAAAGCTACGGAGGAATTGAAGAAACCATGGTGTGTTTCGGTTTTTAAAGACAATTCCGGCGTTATCCGGTTTGATGAGGATTATAATGTTTGTTTTAAGGTGGAAACGCATAATCATCCCTCGGCGCTTGAACCGTTTGGCGGCGCGAATACCGGGATCGGCGGCGTCATCCGGGATCCTCTCGGGACCGGACTTGGCGCGAAGCCGTTTTTAAATACCGACGTTTTTTGTTTTGCCCCGCCGGATTATCCCGCGGAGAAAGTTCCTGAAGGTTCGTTGCATCCTAAAAGGGTCATGAAAGGCGTTGTTTCCGGCGTCAGGGATTACGGGAATAAAATGGGTATCCCGACGGTGAATGGCGCGGTATTATTCCACGATCAATTCGTGGGGAACCCGCTGGTATATTGCGGGACTGTCGGTATCATG
>Ga0302251_1002127_pt1 | contig 10223 bp, 9 predicted proteins | sample AAG_RA_Gln_MG_FD_193534 | JGI IMG/M metagenome (GOLD analysis project Ga0302251, IMG submission 193534) | Enriched activated sludge microbial communities from anaerobic digester in WTTP, New Holstein, Wisconsin, United States - AAG_RA_Gln | ecosystem: Engineered > Bioreactor > Anaerobic >...
AACATTACACGCTCATTCTCTATCATGATGAAATCCTGATATTTGGACACTTCCGGGAGTTGATGCATGGTAATGCCAGTAGCGCAGCCCATCCCTCGGGGTGTAGCCCTTGCCAGAAGGTGAAAATCCTCATCATAGTCTTCAGTTTTTAGCTGATTAATGGCTTATTAAACTCATAAGCAGAGATATGATAGATTAGCTGGAGTATGGAACAACATTTTTTCAAAAATTGATATTCTATCTGGTTTAATTTTAAAGTGTTAACAGTAGTATGGCAAACGAACGGGTAATAAAAATGGGGTTAACCCGTAGGCTAACCCCAAAACCAACTCACGCTAACAACTTGTAATGTTTACACTGTTGACTACTGCAAGGGAGTAACCACCTCAATCAATTCGGGCAGATCCATGCCTATTTCCTTAAGATGGGCTATAGTGGGAACACCGTTTTTATTCCATCCCCTACGTTTGTAAACGGCATCCAGTAGTTGTTCGTAGCGATTTTCGCGGTACTTTCTAAGTGCGGCCATTTTTTCTTCAAGAGTCATTTTTGCGGGGTCAACGCCAACCAGCTCTTTGAGTTGCTTGTCGTATCGCTCCTCACGACTCAGGTACTCTTCCCGGGTAACCGGACCGGCAGCCCTGTAGGGTTGGGCGTCGTTTTTACGAAGGCCGTAGCCCCGACGGATGTTGAATATACGTTGAAAGTTGTACACCCGTTCGCTCTGCCTTATTATCTCATGCTTATCAATTTTACTCCCGGTTACGGCATTGTAGATGGTAACATAGTTGTCAACATGCTCTGGAACCTTAGCAGGTTCATCCGTTTCGGCATTATTGGCAGGTTCAACGTCATTCCACGGGAGCTTGCATAGCCCCTGCAATCCAAACCAGGTTCTGAACATCGGGAAGTAGTGGAGGGCCTCGGCCTTTGCCTCAAATGTGGGGATTTGGTTGTTCACCATATCCATAAAAATCAGCCAGGCTTCATCGTGCTGGGGTCCCTTATTTGTCATTGCGTAGCCGCCCTGCTGGGCTAGCGACTCCTTCGAAACATACTGGCTATACTCCAACCCCTTGTTCTCCATACCAATATCCTGCATCAGCTGAGGATCGGCGCCAAACTCCCTGATAAAGTACTCCTTTAGCTTATGAACTCCCAAGCCAGCAATTTTGCCAAAACCCTCACCGCGGGCTAGCTGGTGAAGAAGTTCCAGCGCATCGCTGGTGTTTCCCCATGTTAAATCGAGTCCTCCTGTACGCTCCTTATTAAGAACCCCTCGCTGGTAGCATTCCAGAATAAAGGCCAGCGTGGTGCCCCAGGTAATAGTGCAAATGCCATAGGTGTCGCAGTAAAAGTTTGCCTCAATCACGTACTCCGGATCAAACATTCCGCCGTTTGATCCCAAGCCAGCTGCTGTTTCGTATTCAGGCCCGTCAACAATTACCTCCTGTCCTTTATAGGGTCCGGTTTTTAGCTTGAACTTATCCACGCCCTTGGCACATGCCATGTTGCAGCCAATCCAGCACCCATCGGGAACACCCTGGGTAAAGTAGCTCTTCCAAACCTCCGAGTGAATTTTAACGGCTTCCTTATGAGAACCGTACTGGAAGTTATGGGTGGGTAGCAGGTCGTAGTCGTTCATGATTTCTACCAGGTGGGCTGTTCCCTTTTGGCGCATCTGGCACTGCTTATCGTCCAGCTCGCGTATTTCCTTGTTGAACCGCCTACCGCGTTCCTGAATTGCCTCCAAATCGGCCACATTATTAAGATTTCCCTTTACCCCGGGAATCTTACATACTATAGCCTTTATTTTCTTATCGCGAAATACCGTGCCAATTCCTCCCCTTCCGGCTTGCTTAAGCCTGATACATTTCCGCTTTGGGTCGTAAAAGGTAAAGTTCAGCATTCCGAAAAGGCTATGTTCTGCAGCAACTCCGGTTGACACAATGCCTATGTTCTTCTTGTCGGCCTCATCGTTGGCAAACATTTCGCTTAGCACCTCTCCCAACACATGGCTGTCTATGGGTTCGGCAGGCGCCTCAAAAAGTTCAACCTTATGGGTTATCCCATCAATGTAAATTATCACATCACGCTTTGCTTTACCCTGAATCTCAATAGCATCAAATCCCGAAAATTTAAGGAATGGGCCAAAGAAACCTCCCACGTTGGAGTCAATCACAATATCGGTTTGGGGTGAAATGGTGCATACAATGGATTTTCCCGTTCCGGAGTACTGGGTAATTCCACCAATTGGACCCGAGGATATAACAATTTCGTTTTCGGGATCATTCCACTTTGTGGTTGGCTTAGTGGCATCCCAAAGCAAGCGCAGGTCGTAGCCTTTACCACCAATAAACTTTTCCTTCACCTCCGGGGGAACAGGTTTTTCCATCACCTCATTGTTGCCCACGTTTATGTAAAGTGTTTTATCGGTGTAACCCCTGAAAAGGGGTTTCCACTGGTAACTCCAGCTCTTCAGAAGCACATGCTGTGCAGCCATTTCCTGAATTTCCATACTCATCGTTTTTAGTCTTGCTTGCTACTACTAAAATTCTTCAGGTAAAAATACAGGCAAATTTACCGATAAAAAATGATTATTGTCAATATGAAAATATTTGCATATTGAGCAACGATGGGACTTTCAAAAGTTTTACAAGGTAGAAAACCTTCTGGTTGCAACAGCTCAAAATGGACTATTCCTGTTCAAAAGAAATTATGGTTGTTTGCGAATACTCTCCATTGGGCATAAGTAGTGTTGTTGGGAAATCGGGCATATTAGGGGTGTTTGGAAAATGCTGGGGCTCAAGGCAGACTGCCCAGTTTCCACTTTCAGGGAATGGTATAGCCGGGTTGGATACATTTGGCCTATTTATGGGTGTATAGAGCTGTAGGCCCGGCTGCGTGGTAAAGAGCTTAAGGCAAACTCCATTGTCGGGGTTGCGAAGCACTGCGGCCGGTTTGTCAAGCGTGGGGTTGTTGAGCGCAAAGCAATGATCATAAAAGCCACCGCAGCGGTTTATGTCGGCTCCAATGGATTTAGTCGTCCTAAAATCAAAGGGGGTGTGCGTAACATTGCGAAGCTCACCGGTAGGGATGAGGCACTCGTCAACGGGTAAGTAATGGTCGGCACTCAGATGGAGTAAATGGTCAAGAACGTTCTTTCTAAAGCCACTTAGGTTAAAATACCCATGGGTTGTCAGGTTCACATGCGTGGGCTTATCGGTAGCTGCCTTATAGCTTATGGCAATTTGATTATCCTCGGTGATGCTGTAGGTTAGCCAAACATCGAGATTGCCGGGGAACCCTTCATCTCCGTCGGGGCTGTGCAGGAATAGCTGAATGGTGCAAACGCCGTCCCTGGCCTCTACTATCTCAGGCACCCATATCTTCCGGTCGAATCCGTTAATTCCGCCATGAAGCTGATTGGAACCCTCGTTGCACGAAAGCTGGTGGTTGTGCCCATCTATTGTAAATTCACTACCTGCAATCCTGTTGGCGTACCGTCCAATAATTCCGCCCGGATGGTAGTCGGCCTCCCTGTACGATTCAATACTGTCGAACCCGTAAGCCACCTCTAGCTCCTTGTTGTCCTCGCTTATTAGCGCTATGGACTTAATGAGCCCGCCATAGTTCGAAATGGTACACTTCATGCCATTGCGCGTAGTAGCAGTGTATAAATACACCTCCTTCCCATGAATATTGCCCCATGGACAAATGCGTAAATTCATAATAAAAAGTGATTAGGTTTGAAAGTTTAAGCTCTAAAGATCTTCCTCGTCAACGATAAAAATTTCCTCGTTGGGCTTTTTCATCAGGTACTGCTCGCGGGCAAATTTTTCAAGGTTTTCGTTGTTGGTTTGCAGCTCGTTTATTTTTCTCCTGTCGTCTTGAATTTTCTGAATGTAGTAATCCCTTTCATTTTCCAACCTTTGAATATTCCGCTTTGTCTCCCACATCGAAATCCAGTTGCTGCTGTCGAAAATCAGCATCCATAATAGAAAAATAACAGCGGTAAGAAAAAACTTATTTTTAAGTTTTGACAAAAACCATCGCCAGAACTTTCTGCTTTCTACCGACATAGCTTAACCTCCGCTTATCAAATGTATCACCTGAACATTATCGCCGTTGGTAATAGTTGCGGTGGAGTATTGTTCCTTCCGCACCAGCTCACCGTTAATGCGCACCACCAGCATTTTAAAGCTGAATTTTTTAAAGCGAAGCAGCTCATCAACAGTAATGTTAACCTTGGTAGTGTCAATATGCTCGGGTATCCCGTTTAAAATTATATCCATTTCCTTTGTTTGGGCGTGCCCCCTTCGGGGTCGGGCTGCTTCGGGCTTCGGCAATCCTCATTTTGGCCAGGGCCAAAATGAGGCAGTGCTGCTACGCACCCTTCGCATCCCTCACGCAAAATTAGTAAACTTTACATGCAAATAAGCAATTTCGTTTCCTGTTAGGTAAACTATGGCTGCGGTTCACCCCCCCAGAATCGTCCGAGCAGAATGCTTACCACCACGTTAGCCTGCATGGATGCACAAATGCTGACCCGCGGACACAGCGGGGGAAGATCGTCCGAAACCTCCGATACCCCATCACCGCACAGGTAAATATTTCCGTATTGAACCACCCGAATATCGTTCGACTTTCCCCATCCCGCAATTCCACTGCCCGCCACTATGGGCACATCAGGCCTGTTAAGCTGAAAACCTTCAATCAGCACTTTCTTCATCCGGGCATCGTCAAATGCCTCAACCAGCACATCAACACCATCAAACACGCCAAGCGCAGAGTCCTCGTCCACCTTTAATTCATGCCCGCGAACATCCACCATCGGATTAATGGCAAGCAGGTTTTCCCTCAAGGCGCGGATCTTGCTCCAGCCAACCTGGTGCCAAAAAAAGTACTGTCGGCTTAGGTTGTCTTCTGTTACCGTGTCGTAGTCGGCAATAACCAAATGACCAACCCCAACGCGGGTGAGCAGCATGGCCACGTTGCTTCCCAATCCGCCCACACCGGCTATTCCAACAGAATAGCCTCTTAATGCTTCTTTTACCTCTCTGGCAGATGGCATTAGATTTTTACTTTGATCAAAATTACGTCATTTTAGATTTCATTCACATCGGGTTGGTTTAATTTATCTGGTGCTGAACAGTTGGCGGTATGTGCAGTTGACGATTTCAAGGCGCTTAATGGTCATGTTAACCACTAATGATGCCAAGATAGCTTACATTAGCAACAGCACTACCCGGCAATTGCTTATGACCGGCTGTTGGTAGCTGGTGTTCATTCATATCCTTCTGTTTGTCATTTGTTTGGCTTCATTTTCTTGTCATTGTCAATCTGCACCAACCTATCCACGAAGCACAAATTTATTTTGTTTTTGAGCGTGGGTAAAGACTTAACCGTCCCGAAAGGCGGTACTTGGGCCGGATTTGCAAGCTCTTTGACAAAGCTTTGGATTGAGGGTTGGCTCGTGGGTACTTTGGCAATGCACTTGCAAATGGCGTTGGCTCATTATATCGGTGGAAGCCCTAATTCATTTAAAAATTTATTGTGAGTCTCTCTTGCTTTATTAATGTCTTTGTCAAGGTCAACCAGCTTTTTGTTTACTTCTTCCAAGTCAATTATTTCTTCGTCTAAAGATGTGCTTACATAGCGTGAAATATTCAGGTTGAATTCATTTTTCTCGATTTCGTCCATGGCCACTCTGCGGGAGTAACGGGTTTCTTCCCTGCGTTCTCTGTATGTGTCAATAATCTTGTCAATATGTTCGGGGAGCAGGATATTCTGTCGTTTTCCTTTTTCATAGTGGTCAACGGCATTGATGAACAATACATCGTCAAACTTTTTGCACTTCTTTAAAACCAATATGCAAACGGGAATTCCAGTTGAGAAAAACAAGTTGGCAGGAAGTCCAATTACCGTGTCAATGTTTCCGTCCTTTAACAATTTTGTACGGATACGTTCTTCCGAACCACCTCTGAATAAAACACCGTGAGGCAGAATAATTGCCATTGTTCCCTCTTTGCTAAGAAAGTGAAAACCGTGTAACAGAAATGCAAAGTCGGCTGCTGATTTTGGTGCAAGGCCATAACTCTTGAAACGGAAATCTTCTCCCATTGCTTCCGTTGGCTCCCAACGATAGCTGAAAGGTGGATTGGCAACAACGGCATCAAATTCCAATTTCTTAGCAGGATTCATTTCGTTTAAAATATCCCAATCATTGAGCAAAGTATCTCCATGATGAATTTCGAACTCGGTATCCTTAACGCCATGCAGAAGCATATTCATGCGGGCAAGGTTGTAGGTGGTAATATTTTTTTCCTGCCCGTATATTTTTCCGATGGTGCCGCCGGCTTCTATCATTCTTTTGCGGACGTTAAGCAACAACGAACCCGAACCACAGGCAAAATCCAATACGCGTTCAATCTTTTTCTTTTCGCCTTTGCTCGGGTTCTGGCTGTCGAGCGTTACAATGGCCGAAAGAATATCGGATATTCGTTGTGGTGTGTAAAATTCTCCTGCCTTTTTGCCTGATCCTGCGGCAAATTGACCAATCAGATATTCGTATGCATCGCCTAAAATATCGATGTCGGTCGAGAATTGATTGATGCCTTCCGCAATTTTCTGAATAATGGTACAAAGTTTTTTGTTTCGTTCCTCGTAGCTCCTTCCCAACTTTTCGGAATCCAGATTGATTTCGGAAAACAAACCCTGAAAGGTACTTTCAAACGATTGGGTTTCGATGTATTTAAAACCTTCTTGTAAAGTTTGAAGTAACTCTTTGCTTTGGGTTTTAGCCAGGTATGCAATGCTATTCCATAAATGTTTAGGTTCAATCACATAATGAACCTTTCTACGCATTTGCTTTTCAAATTCGATTATATCGTCAGGATTTTGTTCGTACCACACAGACAAAGGAGTTTTACCACCATTGCCATTTAATACCGGATAATCTTTCCCCAATTCCTTTTTGGCTGCCGCTTCGTAGTTGTCGCTCAAATAGCGTAAGAACAGAAACGAAAGCATATAATCACGGAAATCATCTGCGTTCATTGCTCCACGCAAATCGTCTGCGATTTTCCAAAGGGTATTGCCTAGTTGAGTTTGGTCATTTGCTGTCATGGTCTATTTATTGAAAAATTTATCTTCCTGCCAGTTTTCCGGGTTGTTTAAGATATAATTGGTTATAGTTTCAAATGAGGCATCATCTCGGATGATGTGATCATGAAATCGGGTTTGCCAACCGAATTCAAATCCTAAACGATGGGCATGTTTTGTAACGGCAGATTTGTAGGAACCTATGATAGACGAAATGGAATTTTTACCGATGTTTTGAAACCGTTGTTGTCCGATGGTTTGTTCGGTTGATTTTGCGACCGATGGTTTGTTTAATGGTTCGTTTAATGGTTCGTTTAATCGTAGAGACAGGGCATGCCCTGTCTCTACCGCATGCCCTGTCTCTACCGCATGCCCTGTCTCTACGTTGCAAACCCCATTCCCAATCCCGTTTCCAACCCCGTTGCAAACCCCGTTGCAAACCCCATTTTCAATCCCATTCCCATCGTCGGCAACGGTTTCGTTATTGTTTACGATTTCGTTATCGTTTAAAATTAAAATACCATGAACATGGTTGGGCATCACCACAAATTCGCCTAATTCCACATTTTTGTTGTGGTTTATAATTTCGTGCCAAAATACATCTGCCAATATCCCAACATTGGATAAAAACATTTTTCCATTTTCAATTTTTCCAAAATAATGTTGTCTGTCTTTGGTGCAAATAGTAATAAAATATGCCCCGTCCCAACGATAGTCCCAATTTTGATGGCGGGCAGACGGTATGCGGTATTTGTTTTGAAATTTATCCATTATGTTCATTTACATCAGGAAACAACCCCTGCAACAATCCTTTCTTGTGCAATTTCAATGTTTCTATTTTTTGACTTTGGGCATTGATTAAATCATCTATTGATGACAGTGTATCTGCAATTTTTTGTTGTTCGGATTTTTCTTTGGGAAATGAAATTAGATATTCTTTAATAGAATCCTTATCACCTCTGGGCATTTTCACGCCTTCTGCACTCTTCATTATATAATTAATAAAGTCATCGTTTCTTAACAGAAAAGAAAGGAATATATCTAAAACAAGCGATTTACCACGGATAACGATGACATCATTTGAACATGCGCCATTTTTATCTGCAAACCATACCTTTTTCAGGTAGGGACGAATATTTGAAATTAAAATATCTCCCTTTTGATATTTGGTAAAATTTCCAGAAGAAGGAAGTTTTGACGCTAAAGTAACACCTGCGTAATTGGACAATAAATTTTCAGTGCTTATGTAAGAGTCAATTGAAAGCGTTTTTAATTGAGTCTTCTCATGTACAAATGTCGTGACTTCTTTCAGCACGTTTTCTTCCCACTCTCCACTATCCTCAAACTCCTTAAACCGCAACTTCGGCACGGTTTCCCCTTGCTGCGGAAAAAGGTTTTGCAGTAGCCCTTTTTTATGTTCTTTCAGCACTTCCAATTTTTTGCTCTCGGCAGTTATGACATCATCTAATGACGAAAGGCAGGCGGCGATTTTTTGCTGCTCTTTCTGATTTTCTGGAATTGGAACAGGAATGGACTTTAATTTTCCAAGTGTAAGTTTTGGCGGAGCTGCGCCTGTGATAAATGGGCTAATATCCAATTTGACTAAGTAATTTTCAAGAAGCGAATCAACCACCCCGATCGGTTTCAATACATGTGCATGATTGTTGACCCAATATTTACCCTCAGCAATGAATGCTGTTTTTTCATAAGCAAGCCATTTTGCGCCATCTTCACCAATAAGAAGCAATCTTTCATTAAAAATATAATCCTTTACATAGTCAATAATTCCGCTTGCTCCATAATATGGATATACGCCCTTTTCTCTAAGATTAGTTGTTAATGGTTTTCGAAAATTATTAAGAATTTCACAAGTCTCATCTATAGTCTTTCTATTCCAATTTTCATTTGTGAACTCAGGAAACCTTAGCCGTGGCACCAATTTATTTTCGTTGTTCTTACTCATATGCTTTCAGTCCTGATATTTACCGCCCTTCGGCTTGTTTATGTGTTGTGCTCCCTTCGACTTCGCTCCCTTCGGCTTCGCTCAGGGAGCGAGGTGATTGAGGTGGTTGAGCGGAGCCGAAACCACCATTACTATAATTCTTGTAATGCGTTTCATTCATGCATTCGGCCAAATCATGTAGTTTTTGGGGCATCCCATTTATTAATGCTTCTTTCTTTTTCCGATTCCAGCCCTGCACCTGCTTCTCGCGATAAAACGCATGGTCAATTCTTGCATATTCTTCAAAATATACCAGTTTAACCGGTAAATGCTTTTTGGTATGATTAGCCCCTTCGCCGGCCTGATGTTGTGCTAACCGCAATTCCAAATTTTTGGTACTCCCGGTATAGTAACTGCCATCGGCACATTCCAATATGTACATCCAACCTTTACTCATAAGCTTTCAAACCGCTAATTTCCCGCCCTTCTGCCTGTTTTTTGAGTATGGGAACAAGGTCGTTCATCAAGGCAAGTTCCCGTTTGGTGCGTTCTTTCCAGCCCAGGTCTAAGGGTGCAAAAAGTTCACTTAGTTTGTCGGCATCAAAAATCATTCGGCTGATAATGCTTTCGGTAAATTGTTGCAATGCTGATAGCTCCAATCCGTTTTTCTGTGCAATATGGGCTAACTCTTTGGCTATTTTTTCTGCTTTAAACAATTGGTAACCCTCTTTAATTTCCTGCTCATTTAATGCTTTGCCAACTTCCAGGGTTTGGATGTATTCGATAATATCTTCCCGCTCTTCCATTAGGTTAGCACTCGAACTCAATGCACCTATCAATTGGTCACGGGTCATTTTCTGCTTTTTCGGTGTGCCTTGCGTGTATTTGGCAATCAGGTTCATGATGTAGTCGTAGTCTATCAAGGCTGAAGCAAACAGCACAAATTCAAAATCGAGTTGCTTAACGTTATCAGGTGCTTTGTCACCTTCTTTTTGTTGGACTTCTTTGAGTTGCTTGGCAATCTCCAGATATGAACTGCGGAACGAACGCAATTGTTCTTCGGGCATCAACTGTTCAATCTTTGCTTTTTGTTCATCGTCCAGGTCGGTGTATTGGTCAAGCTGCGTTTTCTGCCGTTGCACTTCTTTAAAACGATTGATAAACTCCACACGGGCAG
>Ga0302251_1002129_pt1 | contig 10220 bp, 12 predicted proteins | sample AAG_RA_Gln_MG_FD_193534 | JGI IMG/M metagenome (GOLD analysis project Ga0302251, IMG submission 193534) | Enriched activated sludge microbial communities from anaerobic digester in WTTP, New Holstein, Wisconsin, United States - AAG_RA_Gln | ecosystem: Engineered > Bioreactor > Anaerobic >...
CTATCTTATAGCAATGCCGGTATCAGGGTTCACCCCAGTCTTACAAATTGCTTCCCAGGAATTTCTTTTATAATCTTCTTCAGCTGAAGGTTCAAAAGGACCTGTGATGCCTTACGGCTATCAAGCCCGGCCCTGTCAAATATATCGTCGATATAAATCGGCTCATCGGATAAAACTTTGTAAATCTTCCGTTCATCTTCGGTGAGCGAATTATATATATAAGCATTTCTCTTCTTTTCTATGGCGCCCTCTTTTGCTTCCCTCTCCTCCCCCGTTAAAGGTTTTATTTCGGAGATCGAAAGCTCTTCAAGGATGTCGTTGACGGATTGGACAAGTTTAGCCCCTTCTTTTATCAGCGCGTTTGCGCCGGAACTTGAGCTCGATGAAACCTTGCCGGGTACAGCAAAGACCTCACGCCCCTGTTCCGCCGCGAAATCCGCTGTGATAAGCGCGCCTGAATTGCGCGCCGCCTCCACAACGACAACTCCTAATGAAAGGCCGCTTATTATGCGGTTACGCTGAGGGAAATTCTGCGGAAGCGGCGATATGTCATTCTCAAATTCAGTGACTACCGCGCCTCCAGACCTCACGATATCGTTGTATAGCTCCTTATGTTCCGGCGGATAGATGTCATTATGGCCGCTCCCCATCACCGCTATGGTACGCCCCTTAGCTTTCAGCGCTCCTCTGTGCGCCGCGCCGTCTATACCGCGCGCCAGGCCGCTCACCACCGTCACTCCGCGCGCGGCAAGCTCGAATGCTAATCGCTCGCTCGTCTCAAGCCCGTATTGTGATGCGCGGCGCGAGCCCACTATCGCCACGGCCGTCTCGTCGCGCTCGAGAAGCGCGCCGTTCACGTAAAGCTGCTTCGGGGGGTTATAGATGTTGCGCAGATTCTTCGGATACTCTGCGCTATCAAGTGTTATTTTTCGTACCGTCATCTTTAGTTCCAATCATCCTCGGATATCATGATCGTCTTCAGTACTACGAAATATGACTTGTCCATCGATTCCGGAGAATCCTTATAAAAATCATCCAGCTTCTTCGAATAATACTCGGGGCTCTCCCGTATCACAACACCCTTCTCCTTCACGCTCTCCATGAAAGAAGTAACTGATGCAATCCGCTCAGGTTCGCCCTGCTTCACGTATTCATACCCCGTAAATTCCGCCCGCGCCTCAGCAGTAAACGCGAGCGCCACTATCATCAGTATCATAGCCACTACCGCGAATATCTTCAAGCTATCGTCCCATCGTTTATTCAGTTTTTCTACTGAGATAAATCTATTTTTTGCTACTCAAGCATACTAATGCTAACGTATTTACTAATTTTCTTTTTTACTTTTGATACATCCTTAACAAGTCTTTCAAAATTAGCATCAATAAAAATATCTTGTTTGCGATACAAAAACTGCCGGCCTTTAGGATGAACAAATTTAATTCTTAAGTTATTTAATTCTGTAATTATTTTATTTTCGTCTTTGCTAAAATTATATTCCATCGATTTGATAATATGAAATTTTTTGAAGAATGGTATTTTGGCAATAGCTGTCCCGATTTTTTCTAAACTATCACCAGTCCAATACATATTTGCTAATATTAAACTTGTCATATCGCGCTCTATAGACAAATGTAAATCAACAATCATGCCACGCATTAAAATAAGGTTAATTTCTTGATCTTGACGCAGTGAATCTGTTTTTATAAAGATATAATAGTATTTATTGCTTTTTCTTAAAAGTGCTTCCATTCTATTGTCATTCATATACTTTTTTACATAATTAAGAAACTTTTGGGTATGTTCCGAAGCGACTGTCGAAAAATTTTGACTCCTTATGGCGATCCAGCAAGGCAAGGCAAACCTGTCAATCGCTTTACTGATAGTCCGGGTTGACTGGCCTGTCAAAATTTTTCCACAGCGAGCGAAGATGCCTAATCTGAGCGAGCGACAAGCGGAGGAACTACCCAAAAGTTCCGACATGCTTGTTTGGGACAGTCCCCTTCTATGCGCAAACTACGAATATGGAACAGTCCCAACCTACTTCCTCTTCGCCGTAATCAGTCCAAAGGCAGTCCAGCTCAATACAATTATCGTGAAACTTATCGCCGCCGTATTCAATATAAGCATCTTCTGATCGATGGACGTTTTCTCTTTCCTGAATATATTCAGGATATATTCATCCTCTGAATTTTTTAAGACCTCGCCCGACTTCACCTGCTTTATGAGTATGGCCTTTGACTTTTCCTGTATCGAGGCAGATTTTTTCGCAAGCGGTATGCCTATGGCGGCGTAATTGAACACTATTATTATTAGGAGCGTTATACCTATCCATAATCGCGCGTTCCGGGACATCTTACGCCTCCTTCCCCTTGCCTGAATTTTCAAATATCTCTATGACTTTATCTATGGCCTGACGTATAGTGAGTTTACCGGTATCAATAATGTTGTCCGCTTTAGCGTAGAGCGGAGCGCGCTTCGACATGAGGTCGCGTACCTTCCGTTTCGGATCTTCCACATTCAAAAGGGGCCGGTGCTTATACTTTTTTGTCCTGGCAATTATGGAATCCTCATCCGCTGTAAGGCATATGACTATACCGTTAAATTTCAGGTTCGCCATATTTTCCTCACGCATAACAACCCCGCCCCCCGTATCCACAACGAGCCCTTCCTTATCGGACAATTCGCGCACCACATCGCTTTCGACATCGCGGAAATAATCCTCGCCGTCCGTTTTGAATATTTCGTTTATGGTGCGTTTCTCCCGCTTCTCGATAAGGTCATCGGTAGATACATAATTGAGCTTAAGCCTGCGCGCAACCTCTGTGGCTATCGTCGTCTTGCCTGTACCCATAAATCCGATAAATACGATGTTTTTCAAAATCTCCTCACTTGTTTCATATAGCCTTCGAGGTTTCTCACAATCTCCTTCATGGAATCACCGCCAAATTTCTCAAGCACTGCATTGGCCATCTCGAGGGCCACTACATTCTCTCCTATAACGGCGGCCGCGGGCACGGCGCAGGTGTCGGACCTCTCAACGCTCGCCCGCACACTCTTCTTCGTCTTTATATTGACGCTCGAAAGGGGCTTCATGAGCGTAGCTATGGGTTTCATCGCGCACTTAATGACAATGTCCTCCCCGGTCGTCATGCCGCCTTCTATGCCGCCGGCATTGTTAGTCTTCCTGTAGAAGCCCTTCTTCTTGTCATAAAATATCTCATCGTGCACATCTGAACCTCTTGCTTCTGCGGCATCGAAGCCGGCACCGAAACTCACGCCTTTTATCGCCTGTATCGATATCATTGCGCGTGCCAGCCGTGCGTCGATCTTTCTGTCCCACTGCACATAACTGCCCAGCCCGGGCGGTGCACCTCTTACTATAACCTCGAAGACACCGCCGAGCGTATCGCCGGAAGCGGCCGCGGAATCTATCTCTTCGCACATTAGGCGCGACGCCTCTTTATCCGCACAACATACGGGCGACTTGGATGAAAGCATTACTATCTGCCCGAACTCAAGGGCTTCCCCGGTAGATACGACCGAGCCTATAGCTATGACATGGCTTGCAGCCTCTATGCCAAGCTCGGATAAAAATTCCTTCGCCACAGCGCCGGCCGCTACCCTCGCAACGGTCTCGCGCGCGCTCGAGCGCTCAAGCACGTTACGTATATCATGGTGCGAATACTTGAGCGCCCCAGTAAGGTCTGCGTGAGCAGGCCTCGGATTGAGCACCACCGGAAGGGTGTCCAGCGACTGGTCCTTATTGTCTATCTTTAATGTTATAGGGCTGCCGAGGGTCACGCCTTTCCTCACGCCCGACAATATCTCCACGCGGTCAGACTCTATCTTCATCCTCCTGCCGCGGCCGTACCCCAGCATCCTTCTTGAAAGCTCTTTATCGATCGCGCTTTTTTTCACCCCGAGCCCGGACGGCATACCGTCTATTATAACAATGTTACATTTGCCGTGGGACTCACCGCCTGTCAGATATCGAAGCATATTGGCCTCCTGATGAATTTAAATTTGCAGGGGCGAACGGCCGTTCGCCCCTGCAAACCATTTAATAGAGCTGCTGAAAAAATATATTTAATATCTTCTCTCCCCAAAAGATTGATACAAGAGTCGCAAGCGAAAGATACGGCCCGTACGGTATAATTTCCCTGCCGTCTTTTATCTTAAGCGCGACACCTACGACCGCACCGAATACGGGTGCTATAAAAAACGTAAGTATGGCCAATTTCCAGCCCAAAAATGTGCCCACCATCGCAAGAAGTTTAACATCGCCGCCGCCCATGGCCTCTTTTTTGAATACAAGCTCTCCGAAAAATCCCATTAAATAGATACTCCCTCCGCCTGCGGCCATTCCAAGCACCGATGAAATAAATCCATCAAGCCTGGAAGACGCCCCCAGGATACCCGGAAAGGCAACCGACGAAATTATGCCAACCACTATGCCTGCGATAGTAACCTGGTCGGGGATCTCCTGCAATTCAAAATCAACAAAAGTTGCCACAATCAGCCCGCTCGCCAAAAACAGATATCCTGCAAATTTCTCATTAAGCCCAAAGGATAAAAATAAAGCCAGTGTCAATATCCCGGTTAATAACTCTACCAGAAAATACCTGACACCTATTCTACCCCTGCAGAACCTGCACCTGCCGCCCAAAATAACGTAACTTATAAGCGGTATATTGTCATACCAGCGTATCGGCTTCTGGCATAAAGGGCAATGCGACGCCGGGAAGATTATCGATTTATTTTTAGGGAAGCGGTAGATGCACACGTTCAGGAAACTCCCGAGGATCAATCCTCCCGCAAATACCGCTATAGCTGTGATCATTTTATTTCTCTTTCAATGCTTCGTTTAACGCCTTGCGCATTACTTTAACAACATCATCTATTTTTTGGCCGGTCCATAAATTAAACGCGATTGCACCCTGATTTACAAGCATACCCCTACCAGTTACGGCGTGAAGTTTTCTGGAATTTGCCTTCTTTACAAGTTCGGTAACCGGCCGGTTATATACGAGATCGTATACGCACAGGCCGGAATGAAGAAAATTTTCATCCACAGGGAGAGGGTCCGTATCTTTCATGCCTATCGGCGTTGCGTTTACTAAAAGGTCGCATCTTCCAAGCACGCTCTTGATGTCTCCGGGCTTTACGGCCACGAGCTTCTTATCATCATAATACTTTGCGTAATGTGCCTTGAGGTCTTTCAATTGCGCCTCGGCAACATCGCTTACGAATATCTGCTTCGGGCCGTTACCGAGATACATTACTACTGCGCGAGCCGCACCGCCTGCGCCGAGAACAAATATATTTTTATTCTCGGGCTCGAATTTCAAATCTTCCTGCAGTGATCTGTAGAAGCCGGGCCCGTCCGTGTTGAATCCTGACAGGGCGGTGCCTGATACCTTTACGGTATTAACTGCTCCCAGGCGCTCCGCATGTATATTGACAGAGCCATGTTTTTTGAGATACTCCAAGGTTTTTATCTTGTGCGGTATCGTCACATTAAACCCGGAAAATTTTTCAGGAGCCTTTTTTAAGAATGCTTCCAGCTCTTCAGGTTTAACCTCATAGAGAGAATACTTCGCATCTATGCCAAACTCCTTGAACGCCGCATTATGCATCGCCGGAGAGAGCGAATGTTTTACCGGGTACCCTATCAAACCGTATTTGAGTTTAGCCATATTATTCATGTCGTCATTGCGAGGAGCTTTAGCGACGAAGCAATCTAACAATGCATGGAATTTTAGATTGCTTCGCGCCTTCGGCGCTCGCAATGACGCCTTATTTTCTTTTTTAAGCCAAAAAGTCCGTTGAACCATTTTCGGACCCAACGGACTTTAATAATTTCAGAAGAAGTTTTTGCTATCTCTTCTTATACGCGAGCTTATTCACGACATTTACATAGGCCTTGATACTCGCCTCTATAATGTCGGTGCTCGATCCCCTTCCTGAAAGGATTACGTCCTTCGATCCGATCTTTATGGAAACTTCGCCGAGAGCGTCCTTTCCGCTTGAGACCGACCGTATCTGATAGTCTAAAAGTTTACCTTTCGACCCCGCTATCTTATCTATGGCTTTATAGCAGGCATCGACAGGGCCGTCACCGATTGAAGTACTCTCGAGCACTTTACCTGCGTACTTCAGGCTTATATGCGCGGTGGGCTTCTCCTCATCTCCTGATGTTATATGGAAATGGTGAAGCCTGTACTTTTCCGGAATCTTATTTATTTCTTCATCTACGATCGCTTCAAGATCGGCGTCGAATATTTCCTTCTTCTTATCGGCAAGCTTCTTAAAACGCTCGAACGCTTCATCGAGCTGTTTGGCATCAAGGGTATATCCCAGCGCTTTTAAGCGCTCGCCGAACGCATGCCGTCCCGAATGTTTGCCCAGGACAAGTTTCGTCGATTTGAACCCGACATCTTCGGGGCGCATTATCTCGTAGGTGGTGCGCTCCTTAAGCACACCGTCCTGATGTATGCCGGATTCGTGCGCAAAGGCATTGGCGCCCACTATGGCCTTATTGGGCTGGACTATCATGCCGGTCAACTTGGAGACAAGGCGGCTTGCCTTATAAAGCTCCTTTGTGTTGATGCCCGTGGAAACACCCTTAAATATGTCACTGCGCGTACGTATGGCCATAACTATCTCTTCGAGCGAAGCGTTGCCGGCCCGCTCTCCGAGGCCGTTTATCGTGCACTCAACCTGCCTGGCGCCGTTCAATACGGCAGAGACCGAATTGGCGACGGCAAGCCCCAGGTCATTATGGCAATGGACGCTTATGACGCATCTTTCGATATTAGCGACGTTATTCTTTATCCCTTTTATGACGCTTCCGAACTCGGCAGGGGTGGAATATCCGACCGTATCCGGTATATTGACGGTGCGAGCGCCGGCCTTTATGACGGTCTCAACTACCCTATAGAGAAATTCCCTTTCGGTCCTCGAGGCGTCTTCAGGCGAAAATTCGACATCATCGCATTTCTTGCGGGCATATTTCACCGCTGACGCGGCCAGGCGTAATATCTCATCCTCGGCCTTCTTCAACTTGTACTTCATATGTATCTTCGAAGTGGCGAGAAAGACATGGATGCGCGGCCTCGCGGCATGTTTTAATGCGTTATGCGCCGCGTCTATATCCTTCTCGATCGCGCGCGCAAGGGCGCATATTGCTGGCCCCTTCACATTCTTTGCCACGAGCTTAACCGACTCAAAATCACCCGGGCTTGAAATGGGAAACCCCGCTTCAATGACATCGACACCCAAAGACTGAAGCTCCCTGGCAATCTCGAGCTTCCCATTCATGTTGAGGCTCGCGCCGGGGCACTGCTCTCCGTCCCTTAACGTCGTATCGAATATTATTATTTTATCCATAAAATTGCAGTATATTATTTTCCAGAATTAAATTTCACAAGCTTATTCCAATGAATATTCCCATCCGAATCACAATATTCTTTTCCAAAACTTATTGTGAATTTATTTATCGCTTTTGAATATTCCCGCACAAACTTTTCATTCTTCTGTTTTGCCTTATACCCAAGAGGTTCTATTATATCCGTATACAAATTATCGTTACCAGAAATAAATTCCCAGAATCTCTGTCCACACAACTTCAAATAGTCTCCTTTATCAGGGCTATTGTCTATCCCATAACAGCAACCATCCACAGCTATTACTCCTCGAGCGGCAGATTTACCTAAAATTCGCTTAACTTTTCTAAAATTATCTGTCATCCTTGCTATTTGTTGGCTATTTCCCCAATTAGGGCCGGATTTGATCGAAACAATATACTTCACCTCGTCTTTCTCAAATTCTAAATCTATCCCCTCAGCAGATGATTTTTTACCAGAATAAACACGCCCGCATATAAATATGGCTAAATCTTCAAGAAACCCTCCAAAAATCCCTTCTTCCTGAGAAGACAAATATGCATCCAGTATCGATTTTACTAATTCATGCGCAGTCGAAATGTTTTTAGCTCGAAAGAGATAGGGATTTTTTCGCTTCAGAACACTATCTAACTTTAAATCTAATAGATTTTCTAAGCGCTTTTGATGAAATTTCTTTATGCTAGGCTCTATAAAAGATATTATGTCGTTCTTCGTAATATTGCTAACTAACGCTTTCGTCATATTAAGACAGTTTCCCTTTTTATGTGTTTTTTAGCCATTTCGACATATTCGCGCAAAATCTCTATTCCCACCGAATTCCTTAATAATTTTTGAGCAACTTCGCAAGTGGTACCCGATCCCAAGAAAGGATCCAAGACACAATCTCCTTCCCTTGTGAATAATTTTATAAACCATTCGGGCAAGGCTCGTGGAAATGTGGCACTGTGATTCTTGTTTGATGTTTCAGTGGCAAGGTGCAAAACATTTGATGGATAAGCCATTTCTCTTCCTATCCAATTAGAGATATTTTTACCAAATCCACTTTCGGCTTGCGAATCAAACCGTATAGCATCGTTTTTCCCGAGATGTTTTAACCGTGTTTTAGCCCAATCTCCCATAGGTACCATCACGCTCTCCTGGTACATACTAAATTTTTCTGTTTTATTAAATTGTAAGCATCTTTCCCAAGCATCACGAAATCGATTAGGCCACTTTCCTGGGTGACAATTTTTTTTGTGCCAAATAAACTCCTCCGTCCAAAACCAACCCTGCCTTCGCATCGCCAGTATCAACTCTATCACAAAAGTATGTCTTTCGCAGTCAACAACTTTTTCCTTTATATTCAAAATGAACGTCCCTGTGGGTTTAAGAACTCGCAAGAACTGTTCGCTACGGGGTAAAAACCATCCAACATATTCATCCGGCTTTATTCCCCCATATGTTTTTGATCTACAGTCGGCATATGGCGGAGAAGTAACTATCAAGTCGAAAAAATTATCAGGAAAATCCTTAAGAACCTCCAAACAATCCCCTTCGCGAATGTCTGTTTTTATTTCTTTCACGTTCTCACCAAACCCTTTGCTCGCTTTGTAGCGGAACTTTCGTGTTCCGCCGGAGCGACTCTTAAAATTTTTGATACCTTATGCCGATTTAGCCATCAGAAATTTTACGACAGTGAGCGAAGATGGCTAATCTGAGCGAACGGCAAGCGGAGGCGGACACAAAGTTCCGCCCCGCGTCGTCTCAGCAAAAATTTACTTCTTCATCCAAGGCATCATGTTCCTTAAGTTTTGCCCAACCCTCTCTATCGGATGTTCATCGCCCTTTTTCATGAGCGTCTTCCAGTTCGGCCTGCCGGTTTCGTTTTCTTTGATCCATTCCCTGGCAAACTTTCCCGTTTTTATCTCTTTCAACATCTTCTCCATAGCCTTGCGCGTCCTGTCGGTAATGATCCTCGGCCCGCGCGTAATGTCTCCGTAGCAGGCGGTATTCGAAACACCGCGCCTCATACCGCTGATACCTTTTTCCTGTATCAAGTCGGTGATGAGCTTCAGCTCGTGAAGAACTTCGAAATACGCTATTTCGGGCTGATATCCCGCCGCAACAAGAGTGTCAAATCCTGCCATTATAAGTTCGCTCACTCCGCCGCAAAGGACCGCCTGTTCGCCGAAGAGATCCGTTTCGGTCTCCTCTTCGAATGTCGTCTCGATAACTCCCGCTCTCGTCCCGCCTATACCCTTGGCGTAAGCGAGCGCTATCTTTTTAGCATTACCGGTAGCATCCTGATACACCGCGATGAGGCACGGCACGCCTTTACCCTCTTCGTACATTCTTCTGACCAAAGCGCCCGGGCCCTTGGGAGCTATCATGAAGACATCTATCTTCTTCGAAGGCTTTATTTGTTTAAACCTTATGTTAAAACCATGCGAGAATAGAAGCGCTTTCCCTTTAGTCATATTCTTCGCTATTGAATCATGATAAACTTTCGCCTGCACATGGTCTTCTGTCAATATCTGAACGATATCTGCCTGGCGTGATGCCTCTTCGGCAGAGACCGGATTAAAACCGTCTGCCTTGGCAGTTTCAAAATTTTTCGTCCCGGGAAGCTCGCTCACTATGACATCAAGCCCTGAATCGCGTAAGTTCAGGCTCTGTCCGCGCCCCTGTATCCCATAACCAATAACCGCTATCTTCTTCCCTTTAAGCACATTTAAATCCGCATCGTTGTCATAATAGATCTTTGCCATCTTACTACCTGCTCCTTTCCGTTTACCCTATATTTTTATTCATTAACTTCCGGCTTACCCTCAGCCA
>Ga0302251_1002130_pt1 | contig 10219 bp, 5 predicted proteins | sample AAG_RA_Gln_MG_FD_193534 | JGI IMG/M metagenome (GOLD analysis project Ga0302251, IMG submission 193534) | Enriched activated sludge microbial communities from anaerobic digester in WTTP, New Holstein, Wisconsin, United States - AAG_RA_Gln | ecosystem: Engineered > Bioreactor > Anaerobic >...
TTGAATAGTGGAAAAATGGGATGGGTTGCTTCATGGGTAGTCACGGTAAAATCCATCAGCACCGAAAAAAAGCCAGCTACCGATAAACTGATTATCTTGGAAAATGTGAATATCAGAAAAGGGCCTGGGATGCAGTACGACGTCGTGGCTTATGTGTCAAGCCATATTGAAGCCAGAGGCATAGTGGAAGACAACGACAAAGATGGTAAGGTCTGGTATCTGATCAAACTTCCCAACAATGTAGAGGGGTGGGCAGCTTCATGGGTAGTAGAGGTAAAAGCCTATTCCGACAAGAAAGAAACCGTATCCGGGAAGAAAGTGATCATCGAGCCAGTTGTCAATGTAAGGAAAGGTCCGTCCACCACAACCGATATTGTAAAAACAATTACGATCGTGGCGGAATATCCTATTGTGTCTCAAGGGTCTGATATTAATGGTAAAACCTGGTACGAAATACAACTTGATCCCACCTTAAGAGGATGGGTGGCATCTTGGGTGGTGAAAGTCAAATCTTCCACGACCGAAAATGAAATAAAAGAGACAGCCAATCTTCGTAGCGGTCCTGGTACCAATTTTGAGAAAATAGCGGAAGTGAAAGGGGGCAGGACATTCCAATTAGTAGGTTCAGCCTATAACATGAACAAGGATACATGGTACGCTATACAGATAGATGGCAAAAATGGATGGATTTTTGGGCAACTGGTCAATGTGGTCAATCCAAAAGAGCTAGACGTATCGAAGATTGGTACGAAAATCACCTTGCAATCTCTGGATACATCAGCTTACACGGGGCCATCGGTCCAATTTCCCAAGGTAACCATTCCTAAAAAAGAAAACCAATTTACCATCGTAGGGGTAGCGATCAACCATGAAGCAGAAGCCTGGTTCCAAATCAAACAGGACAATTCAGCCGATTTCTGGATTTTACAACAAAATCAGACCAATATCCCCTCTAAACCGGCTCAGAAAATTACTGCTCTCAGTTGGAGCAAAAAACAGCAAGGAATAGAGATCGCATTGGCTTTTGAGGAGGCTGGGGAGCTGGAGTATGATTCTTTTCCACTTACCAATCCTATCCAAATGGTGATTGATATCAAAAATGCCGTATTGTTTAAAAAAGAACATTTTGAGCTGATCAATCATGCCGGCATAATCAACATTCGAGCCACACAATACTCTGTTAATCCCCATATTGTAAGGATTGTACTGGAAACCACTAAAGAGTTTCAGTTGATTCAACGAACCGATCAAAAAACTTCTTTTTTTGAACTCTCAGATTCAGCTTCTTATCAAGGACCAAAGCTGGTAATCAACGGTAGAGAAATCGAAAATCACCTTTCTTTAAAAGAGAGTAAGGGTTCGCTCTATGTTCCTCTATATGTATTCTCCAACATGGTAAACGGTATCCTGTCCTGGGATAAAGACAAGAATGAAGCTATTATGAAGATGGGATTGAAAGAGTACCGGTTTGCGCTCGATGCTAAGTATGTATTAGTTTCCAGCTCATCCGGTCAGCAGAAAGTGGCAATCAACAATCCGATTTCCGTATTCGGTGATGTGATGTACTTCCCTTTTAATGGTTTGGAGCAGGTTTTTAAAGTAAAAACATACTCAACGGGGAATTGGTACTATGCAGACAATCAATTGCTTGAGATTGTCACTTCGGAAGAGAAAGCTAATCCTGTGTTAAAGTGTTCTTTCTCGCTTCCGGTGAATGTCCAAAAGAAATCTACCGAAAAGGTGACCGTCTTTTCTTTTCAAGACACTGCTCTGTCTTCTGCTTTTGTTATGCCTTCCATGGATTTTATCGATAAAATCCTATCTTTAAAAAGAACCGCTACTTCTCGATCCAGCGTAGAAGTCAGCTTATTCAGGGATGCTTTTCCAACACTGGATACCGCTAACCTTGAAGAGGAATTCACTTATGTCATTTCGATGAAAAAACTGAAAAGCAAAGGATTGGGTGGAAAGAAAATCATTCTGGATGCGGGTCATGGAGCATTTTCTGAAGAAAACTATTATGATACCGGTGCAATAGGTCCCACAGGTTTGTTGGAGAGCGTAGTCAATCTAAAAGTTGCTCTGTCCTTAAAAGAAAAATTAGAGAAAGCTGGAGCAGTGGTGATTCTTACCCGTGACCAGGAACAGAACAAAAACGCGTTGACATTGGAACAGCGGATTGTAATGGCAAATAAAAGCGGTGCTGATTTGTATATCAGTATTCATCAAAATGCCTCTGTCAATCAAGAAGCAAAAGGATCTGAAGTCTACTACTATAACGAAGGATCTCTGGATTTTGCTGAGAAGATGCTAAAATCTCTTATCTCCTTCACCGGATTAACCTCCCGAGGTATCAAAAAAAGAGGATTTGCTGTTACCAAGGAAGTGACAACAATGCCTTCCATTTTGATCGAATGTGCCTTCATTTCTAATCCTGAAGAAGAGAGAATGCTTCAAAGCGATAAGTTTATTGAGCTAATCACCGATGGGTTGTTAAAAGGATTGCAGAGTTATTTTGAATAACTGCTTATGGTCAAGATGCTGTTTCTATTTTGCATCAAGCCAAAATTAGATATAATAGTGATTGTTGTGCGCCTATAGCTCAACTGGATAGAGCATCGGTCTACGGAACCGAAGGTTAGAGGTTCGAATCCGCTTAGGCGCATTTTCTCAATTCCTTTTCCTTCCCTCACTCGCCTCTGTTTTTTTTATGACAAGGGGACGGGGTTCTTGTCACACTTTTATTTTCGAAATTCCTCTCTCCGAGAGATTTTTCAATAGCTATGTCTCTTTACTTTCTCTCTTTTTTTTCAATATCAACAATCGTTTTTTTGATTTTACAGTACATATCAAGCGTATAAGCTGCCTCACCGTAATGCTGTCCTTCTAGGATCCTGATTTTAACCATGTTGTTTATTGGAAATAGGTCAATGACAAGCGCAATTGTGTACTCTTTTAAAATAAAAACTTTATCCAATCCTTCGAGTTTTGCGATTCTGGTCTCATCATTGTTTTTCTCTGCTTGAAGATATTCATCCAGGTAAAGAGGATTTCTGGCAACAATACCACCTCCGAAATCAGGCAAACCAATAAGGATCACATCGCCTATTACCGGGTAATACTCATTTTTTGATGATTGCGCGATACTTTCCTGAATGGATTCGGTATGTTTGGTTTTGTTCATAAACACAATTACAATCACAGCTACTAATACTAACAATAAAATAAACCACCATTGTTCATACCAAGACTCTTTCAAGTTAATCCCCTCATAAGAAAAAATACTAAACGAATAGAGTATATAGGTAATCTTTCTTATTTCTAGACAGTGTGATATTCATCAGATTCTTTCTATGGATTGCACAGATAGAATAACAGAGTACACTTTTCTAAAAGCTATTTGGATGAGAACAAATAATCGTTACAATTAAGAAAAAAACAGGAGATAAGATTGATGGCTGACAGTTTTTTGATCGGGATAGATATCGGACCGGTCGGTGTGAAGGCTATTCTGATAGATTCTCTTGGAAATAAGGTTTGCTCTACCTGGAGTCCCCATAGCTGCCAAATTCCGAAACCTTTCTGGATTGAACAAAATCCTGAAGATTGGTGGGACGGAACAATAGAATGTTTAACCAAACTTTTACGTATCTCTAAGGTATCGCCAAACCAAATCGTTGGGATAGGATTATCTGGTCAGATGTATGGTTTAGTGCTCATTACCGGATCGGGGGGAGTGCTCAGACCTTGCATTCTTTGGAATGATCAACGGTCTAATCATCAAGCCAGAGCCATAACAGAAGAAATCGGAGAAGACAATATTCTTCGCTTTACCGGAAACAATATGTATGCGAATTTTACCGCCCCCAAAATCAAATGGGTGCAGGAAAACGAACCGGACCTGTATTCTAGGGTCGGAAAAATCTTGCTTCCGAAAGACTATATACGGTACAGACTCACCGGAGAGATTGTGAGTGATGTGACAGACGCTTCCGGGACAGCTTTATTCAATGTCGAGAAACGAAAATGGTCCAGAGATATGTTGATGCACTTGAATATCTCTCCTTGCTTACTGCCCGACACAATGGAGTCCACCTCGATAAGCGGGTATCTGAATGACGAAACAGCCCTTAAAATCGGTCTTCCCGCTGGAATTCCTATTATCGCCGGTGCAGGCAGTTCGATTTCCCGTGTTATCGGAGCTGGTGCGCTAACGAATGATATCGCTACTATCTCTATTGATTCGGCAGGATTGATCATTGTACCAACAGATACTTATCAACCGGTTCCCAATGGGCGTATCCACTGTTTTTGCCATGGATTTCCGGGAAAATGGGCTTTGGTTGGAATTACTTTGTCAGCAGGGGAGAGTTTTAATTGGTTTAAAGACAATTTTGGCGAGAAAGAGTTATTGATGGAAGCACTTTCAAAAACGGATGCCTATGATCTGCTGACTGAAAGCGCCGAAAGTATCCCTCCCGGATCGGAAGGATTGTTATACCTACCCTACCTAACTGGGGAGAGAACTCCCCATAACAATCCGCATGCAAAAGGAGTCTTTTTTGGACTAAGTTTACGTCATAAAAAAGCACATTTCATCCGAGCTATCATGGAAGGAATATGTTACAGCCTTCGAGATTCATTTGATGCCTTTTCCATCGAGAAAAACACCATACGAGAGATAAGGGTGACGGGAGGGGGAGCAAAGAGCAAGCTATGGGGTGAAATACTTGCTGATGTAATCAGCCGAACTATCTACCCCATCGAATCGACAGAAGGAGCGGTTTATGGTGCTGCTATACTGGCGGGCATTGGCTTGAAGGTTTTTTCAGCAGAAACGATCAGTAAAAATCCCTGTATTGCTCCGAGCAGAATAGTCCATCCATCGACTTCTTCTTCGCTTTATCAAGCTTATATGGTTTTATTTCAATCCCTTCACCAGCAATTGAAACCAGTTTTTCATGATCTGAGCAGAATTTTATGGGAGGATGCATAGTATGGAATCACCACGAATGTATTTATCCAGTTATATTTGCGATATTACTCCGGATATTCTTTCTTTGGCAAATCATGCTGAAAAAAAAGGATGGGCAGAAAGCCATGCTGGCAATTTCTCCATTCGATGTCCCGGAATCAAGCCTCCCGAACAATCTTGTCGGGAAGTGTCGCTGGAGTTTCCCATCCCGGAACTCGGAGGCGAGACGATTCTGATGAAAAAAGCCGGTGTTCGTTTTCGTGATTGTGAAAGGTTACAAGAGAATAGCTTTGGTATCTTGCATTTTGATCCTAACGGCAGCGCGTATCAAGTTTGGCATGGTGACACGAACGCCTCTATGTTTGTAGCCAGTTCGGAATGGCTTACCCATCTATTGATTCACCAGACAATTATTCTGAATAATTTATCGATCTATGCACTGTTTCACACCCATCCCACTGAGCTGATTGCCATCACACACCGAATGGAAGAGCACCAAGAGCCATTGATGAATTCGGTTATGAATGCATTGCACACGGAGTTTCAGCAACTCTATCCTCAGGGAATAGGTTTTCTTGGTAGAATCAAGCCAGGAACACTATCATTGGCAGAACAGACTTCCAGAAAGATCATCCGGCAACCTCTCGTGATATGGAAAAACCATGGCAGTATCTCCATTGGCAACGATCTGCATGAGGCTTTCGATTTGGTTGACTTGGCCAATAAAATAGCTCAGTTATATCTGATGATCTATCCTGGCAAGTCTTTTCAAGAAATCTGATTACTTCTTCGCAGCATAATTCCAGACTGATTCCAAAATCTGATAATCCTTTTCATCAATACGCTGGTCAAGATTGCAATCGAACTGGCACCGAAATTGATAGGTTGGTGCATCCATTCCGAAATACCGGCTGAAAAGAACCAAATCACTGACATCTATATGTTCATCCTGGTTGAAATCTGCAATCAAATTCTCATCTACTTCGGCTTGTATGGAGTAGCTGAATTGTTTTGCAACTTGTTTATCATCCGTTACTAACTTGAAATCTAACCGGTTCTCTCCATCGTGTAAGGGAAAAACGATCTCAAAAGGGTTATCTGAGTCGGTGGGAAGTGAATAATCACCGATTTCTAGCATTAAATCAGAATCCTCGAGTCCAAACACGGTACCGGTCGTTCTCATTTTCGGATGATGGGGAACGGGATTGGGTATATTCAACTCCATCCAAACAGCGTCTCCGAGAACGATAGCGGATAGTAACGCTAATTTTCCGCATCTGTCTAGATTGTTCGAATCGATGCTATCCATCGTATCGTTGAGTGTGTGGTATCCACCGATATCGGATGGGTTGTCTTGGAAGAAAAAAACTGAGGGTACTTTATTCATATGAAAAGGATAGTGATCAGAGCCCGGATATAGCAAGCTGGCAGTGAGGGTTACGTCCATATTCATATATAACGCTGATTCCTGAATGGTTTCTGAGAGATCCGGATAGAGAGCAGAGCTGGTTCCAGCATACAGCATTCCATCTCCGGTACCGACCATGTCAAGATTGATCATTGCTATTGTATTTTTTAACGGAAACAGAGGATTTTTAACATAGTATTGCGACCCGATTAAGCCTTCCTCTTCTCCGCTGAATGCAATAAATACGATATTTGCTTGCAAAGCGATAGGTAAAGATTGCAGAACTCTTGCTAACTCAAGCATAACAGCTGTTCCGGAAGCGTTGTCGTTCGCTCCTCTGAAAACATCCCCGGTGATTAGATCTTTCCCTAGGTGGTCAAAATGAGCACCAATCACGATTGATTCCTCAGAGTCCGGATTTGCAGAAGGGATATAACCGATCACATTGCTGGTGGGTCTGGTTTCAGAAATGGTGTGGATTTCAAAGGATACAGTTACCGGTAAAGTTTTTGATTGAGGTTTTTTTGATTCTTCAATGGTATTCAGTAACGATGTCAGGTTTGATTGGCTGTTTTTAAAAAATGCAAGAGAGGATTTCTTGTTCACATATAAGCATGGCAACTCAGAGGAGTAACCGGAAGCAAATTTCATATTCAAGGGCACTAATTCGCCGTCCGTTGGTTTTGCAGAGAGAATCACTCCCACTGCTCCGTGTTCAAAAGCATTTTTAATTTTGTACCGCGTGTTATATCCATCCCAGGAATGAACTGAAACAAATGAAGGCCAGCTATTGACAATATAGACTGTCTTTCCTATTACCTGAATACCTTCGTAATCATCATAACCAGACTCCTCATCGGTGATACCATAGCCTGCAAACACTACCTGACTTGTTGCGGCACCAGAACCCGAGTATGGATACACAACAAAGTCTTTTCTATACTCCATAGGAATGACATTGTTGACGTCTTTCACTTCAAAATGTAAGGGGGAGAGTACATCATAATAGGTAGTCGGGAACTCTTGAAAATAGGAGCTATTTTGATAAGGTTGAAGACCGAAATCGACAAATTGGTCTCGAATCCATTCTGCAGCCAGCTTATTCTGTTCTGTGCCGGATTGTCTTCCTGAAAAATCATCAAAAGTCAGGCGTTCATTATAGGCGTATGCTTGTTTTGAGTTAAAAGTCTCTGAAAAATCGGCAATCAAGGCTACCTGATCTGCAATACTCTGACGCTGGATAGCTTTTGAATTTATGCTTATGGAGGAAACGAAAAGAATAAAAATGAGTAAAATTGATAAAAATACCCTTAACGCCTTCTGCATAGCGTACCTGCTTTCTATTCTGCAACTTCGCTACATATTATACTCTACATTTCGTTTTCATTGAAAACAGCTGAAATTTCGTTATGATTGAAATAATTTATTGTAGCAAGGTGACAGAATGGAAAAGCAGAGGCGGAAAATAGAATTCATTGATGGGGTACGTTTTGCAAAAGCGATTTCGGCAGGCGCAAAATGGTTAATCGAAAGAGAAAAACAGCTAGACGACATCAATGTATTTCCTGTGCCTGATGGAGACACCGGAACCAATATGGGAGGGACGTTGAAAGCATTAGCTGATAATGCAGAAGAAATGGAGATACCCTCTATATCTGAAGCATCAAAAATGGTGGCTGAAACAGCTTTGATGGCTGCAAGAGGCAATTCTGGTGCTATTCTGGCTCAGTTTTTTCAAGGATTATCTGAGGGACTCGAAAAATACAGAAAGGTAAACACAATCGACTTTGCTCAAGCCGCTAAAGTAGCTTCGGATAAATCCGTAGAAGCAGTCTCAAAACCAAAAGAAGGCACCATACTGACAGTGATTCACGACTGGTCAGAGTATCTTATGCAGAAAGCATCTGAGATGCCTGATTTTGCCGACCTGTTCTATCAATCCTTGGAAGTAGCCAGGATTAGTCTGAAAAAAACCAAAGACCAAATGGAAGTTTTGAAAAAAGCTAATGTTGTAGATGCGGGCGCGCAAGGATTTGTCTATATTTTGGAAGGCGCTATGAATTTTGCCGAACAGGGAAGAATGAACCGTGAAAAATGGATCAATGTTTCTGTAGAAGCAGGTGATTCGCATACTGACCACGCTTCACTCGAAAAGAGCGATTATCGGTACTGCACGGAGTGCATGGTGATCGGAACACAAATTGATCAAAAAAGAATCAAAGAAGTGTTATCCGAGATTGGCAATTCCACGGTCGTAGTAGGTTCTCCCACGAAAATCAGAGTGCATATTCACACCAACACGCCGGGCAAGGTCTTTGATGAACTCAGGAATTTTGGCGAGATTCAACAAGAAAAGATCGATGATATTTTTCAACAGGAAAAAGATGTATATGGAGAAGTCAACCATTCCATTGCCCTGGTAACAGACACTTGTTGTGATCTTCCTAATGATCTTGTTGCCCGATATAATGTTCACAGGATTCCGTTTCGTATCAACATGGGAGACATCACCCATATTGATGAAGCCACTATCTCAGATGAAGATTTCTATCAACAGATGGAAACTTCATCAGTAGTACCGAAAACCTCGCAGTTATCACAACCGGATTTAAAGAGGATGATGGATTGGACCAACAAGTATTTTGATTCTACCTTATGTTTAGTTATGGCTAGAAGTCTGAGTGCTTCTGTGGATACGGCAAAACGTGTTGCAAAAACGGTCTCTGATAAGATTACGGTGATCGATACCAATACAATCTGCGTTGGTTTAGGATTGCTTGGACTTGTTGCTGGCAAAGCGATTGAAAAAGGCAAGACTCTCGAACAGACTGTCAAGATAATGCAGGATACAATAAGAGATCAGCAACAGATTTTTACCGTCAGGGATTTGAAATATCTGATCCGTGGAGGAAGATTAAGTGCTTCCAAAGGATTTATTGCGAACCTATTGCACCTGAAGCCTTTGCTTCATTGTGAAAAAGATGGATCTCTACATCCTTTATCGAATGCATTTGGGAAAAATGGCTTAAAGAAAAAATTGCTAGCCACTATGAAAAAAGCGATTGATCCTAACAAAAAATACTGGATTGCCATAGGGCACTGTAATAACGAAGAAACGGCATTATGGTACAAAAAGCAAATTGAAACATTATTTGCACCTTCAGAGTTATATGTCACTTCGATTGCTTCGACGATAGGATCTCATTCCGGTCCGGGAACTATCTCGATCGCCTTTATTCCGGAACCTATTTTTTAACCGTTGAATAGACCTGTTCTTGCATCCGGCATTATCATCGAGACAGGTTTTCAGATAAAAGTGTTATCGGAAGAAGGCTCAGTTTATATAACAAAGTTAAAAAACAGTTCGGTTTCCGGCAGGGAGAGATCTATCACAAAAGTCACTCTGGGAGATGAAGTACTGTATGAACTCTCAGAAGAGATAGCGATTATCCATATGATAAAACCACCAAAGACTATTCTAAGTCGTGAATCCGTTCGTCATCCTTTTCGGAGTAAAATCATGGCAGCGAATCTGGATCAGGTTTTTATCGTCCTTTCTCGTCAGTATCCAGAGACTCCATTGGGTTTGATCGACAGAATGATCGTGGCTGTGCTATCAGGCGGAATGCAAGTCGTACTTGTTCAGAACAAAGCAGATTTGCCTTCGCAAAATGAAGATATTGCTTTGATATACAGGCAAGCTGGTTTTATTGTACTCGAAACCTCCACCAAAACGAAAAGCGGTTTAAAAGACTTGACCCATCTCATGCAGCACAAACGGAGTTTATTTCTGGGCGTATCCGGTGTCGGAAAAACCTCTCTGGTAAAAGAGATTA
>Ga0302251_1002140_pt1 | contig 10166 bp, 4 predicted proteins | sample AAG_RA_Gln_MG_FD_193534 | JGI IMG/M metagenome (GOLD analysis project Ga0302251, IMG submission 193534) | Enriched activated sludge microbial communities from anaerobic digester in WTTP, New Holstein, Wisconsin, United States - AAG_RA_Gln | ecosystem: Engineered > Bioreactor > Anaerobic >...
TGGTCGCGGCACGCGACTTTTTCGATCGGTACAATCAATCACCTGAGCAAGTAATGTCCATCATCGGCTCACACTGTATGGCTCAAGATTTGTGTGGTTGTACTTAGATTGGGACAATGCGCAGTTGGGCTCTGCTGCTTTTTGGCAGGAAGGGATCACTGGAAAGGGGGTAACGGTCGCCGTTATCGATACTGGGGTGGACGGCACCCATCCTGCCTTCACGAAGCCCGACGGTTCAAGCCGTGTCTTACCCGGCGAGGATCTTGACAATAGGGACCGTGACTGCAGCGGCCGCCAATGGAACGGCCAGGAGTATACATTCACGAATGCCATCGATCCTCGGGACTGTATAGGCCACGGCACCCACGTCGCCGGCATCGTCGCCGCCGACGGCGGCATGGCGGGCGGCCCCATTCGCGGGGTGGCGCCCGGGGCCAGTATCTTGCCGAAAAAGGTTTTTCGGTATACACTATTGCCCAATTCCTCCATAGTCGAAAACAACCCACCTTGGATGGCAGGAGGGGATGTTTGGGTGAGAACCTGGGCTGTGGAATCAGGCGAAGTTCTCGATTTCGAGGTAGTCTGGACCGACCCTCAGCGGCCCTTTACGCTAGAGGTCCAATCACCAGCGGACCCGGAACAGCGTTTTCTTGTAGGTGAAGACCGCCTCGGCCAACCGGGAAAGATCCTGTTCAACGTTCCCACCGAGCGCCAGTGGGGGGATTGGACGATTACTGTAACGGCTGACTTCGCACCAGGGGATTTTGGGAGATTCGACTATTTTGGGGCCAAGCCGTATGGTAGGGAAGGCGATCCGGACGTACTTGCAGAGGCAATCAAAAGCGCTCGACTTGATGGCGCCGATGTCATCAACCTCAGCCTTGGCATCCTGTGGTCGATGGACATCCCACAGAGCTTACGAGACGCGGTCGATGCCGCTGTAGGCGCAAACATCACTGTAATCGTCGCTGCGGGCAACTCTGGCTGTAATCGTGGCTGCTGTCATCCTGACTGTGAGATTGGCGAGTGCACAATAGCTCTCCCCGGCAACCTCGTTAGCGTAATCACTGTGGGGGCGAACGACGAAGACGGTAACCTTGCGCGCTTTAGCAGCAAGGGGCCAACCTCTGACGACAACAAATATGTCAAGCCAGATGTCGTCGCGCCGGGTGGGCAGCAGAACACCTGCGATCCGGACGAGTCCTGGGTGGAGTCAGACTATATCTGCTCGGCCATGAGCCAGGATATCCTGAACAACTGGTACAGGTACCCCTACGCCGGCCTGACCGGGACCAGCATGGCCGCCCCCCAGGTTTCCGGCCTAGCCGCCCTGCTCATCGACTACCACCGGCAGCACTTTGGGCGCACCTTGCTGCCCATGGAAATCAAGGCGCTGCTCCAGGACACGGCTGTGGACAAAGATGGCAACCCCAACACGGGGCCCAAGGACAATGAGATCGGTGCCGGTCGCGTGAACGCCGCGCGGGCACTTGCGGCCTTTCCCTCTCACCTTATTGTACCACCGGACCCGGAGGAAGTGACTCTCCCTGTCTGGGTCCCGGACAACCGGCCCGGCGAATCCTCGCAGATGCCGCTGAAGACGACCGCTTGCTGGAACGACCCCTTCTATAATCTGATCCTTTCTCACGACGCCTATGGCGGCTGCGAGTATCCAGGCTGGGGGGTTAATGACAAGACCGCCTGGTGCGTACAGGATCCACCGGCGACAGCCGGCCACACCTTTCGCGTCCACGGTATCTCTAACCTCACACCTGTGGACGTCTACCTGGCCTCGACCTATTCCAACTATTGGCACGAGCCCCTATCTGTGCCCCCCAAGGACATCGCCGATTGGCGTGTCTACAGGATCGGGGATGTCCTTGGGGGGAATCCGGTGCACGCGCTCGTCTATTGGACCCAGCAAGACCAGTGGGGCCGGGATATCGTGGTCAACGCGCGCTTGTTCAAGGGGAGCGAGAACGAACACACGTCCTGGGATTGCCACTTTGTCCTGCCGCAGGTGCTGAACTGCATGGGCACATCCGCGGCCGGTGGCGACTGGTGGATCGGGCTGCAGAACCTGAGCGGCTCGAGCGACGTGCCTGTTTCGATCATGAGCAGCTATGAGCTCCAGAAGCCTGTCTACTACGAGGACTGGTCCGGCACGCCCGCGCACTTTGCCGTGGCCCTCCTGCCAAAGGACGCCTTAGAACCTCTGGGGGGGCCGGATTCCACACTGACGCCCCTGCCGACGCCCCCGCGGGCCTCGTATCCCCTGCTGCCCACGCCGACGCCCGGCGGCCCTCCCCCCCCTCCGCCACCCACGCAAGGAGGAGACCAGGAGCCTCCAGTATCGGCGATAGATCCCCTGCCGGCTTTCCACAACACCGCCACCTTCCCGGTCTCCTGGTCCGGTTACGACACCGGCGGCTCAAGACTCCGCGGCTACGACGTGCAGTGGGTCGTCCTGCCCAAGACCGGGCCGTGGATCAACTGGCTGCTGTTGACCCCGGACGAGTCGGCGTCGTTCACCTGGGGCCAGGATGGCCTCACCTACGGGTTCCGCTGCCGGGCCGTGGACAATGCCTGGAACACGGAGTCCTTTCCCCTCGATCCCGAGGTTGTTACGGCGGTGGACCTCACGCCGCCGGACTCCCAGGTCGCCGCCCTGCCCGCCTACAGCAAGGCGCAGTTCACCGTCTCCTGGTCCGGCTTCGACGCCACCTCCGGCGTGGCCGACTATGACCTCCAGGTCTGCCAGGGCGAGTGCCCTTCGCCCCAGCAGAGTACCTGGAGCGACTGGCTCCTTGGCACGACGGCGACAGCGGCCTCCTTCACCGGTGAGCACGGCCAGACCTACCACTTTCGCTCGCGCGCCCGCGACAATGCCGGCAACGAGGAGCTCTACCCCACCGAGAGCGATACCTGGACCATCGCCGATGCCCAGCCGCCCAGTACGACGATCGAGCCGCTGGACCTCTACACCTTTACCACTTCCTTCCCCGTCCGCTGGCACGGCGCCGACGACCTCTCCGGGCTGGCCCACTACGACATCTACTATCGCGACGAGTCCCAGGCTAACTGGGTGCTCTGGCTGGAGGACGTGACCATTACCCAATCCACCTTCCTCGGCAGCCCCGGCCACACCTACCACTTCTGCTCCCGCGGGGTGGACAATGTGGGCAACGCCGAGAACTGCCCGCCAACCTGCATCATGGGCGACCAGTGCGGCTGGCCCATCCAGGGCGACGCGCAGATCGGGATCGCCCCCTGGTCGCGCGTGAATGACCTGCCTCCCAACACCGCCCAAACGACCTTCTCGGTCTGCTGGAGCGGCATCGACGAGCAGTGGTATAACGTATACGTACGTGACGGGCTGTACGGCAGCTGGGCCAAGTGGAAGAAGAACACGCCATCCACTTGTGGCTCCTATTCAGGGTCCTTCGGCCACGTCTACTACTTTTACAGTGTGGGCATGAATGAGCAAGTGTGGGAAGAGCCACCCTATGACTGGGACGCTTTCACCAAGCTCGTCTCACCCACTGAGGGCGAGGGCGAGGCTCCAGGGGGCGGTGAGGGCGCGCTTGCGCTGCTGTTCCCCGACGAGGCCCCCAATCGCCGCGAAGAGGTGACCCGCACCCAGGCCCTCGGCGCCCCAATAGTAGGCTACATTGCGCCAGCCGGCGACGTGGATTGGTACCGCTTCGAGCTGACGGAGACCATGCGGCTGCGCATCCAGCTCGCTGACCTGCCGGCCGACTACGACCTGTACGTCTTTGACGGGGACGGCCGATTCCGGTGGGACTCGACCTGGGGCCAACTCCTGCCGGAAGAGGTCGTGGTACGGGTGTGGGCCGGGGTGTACTACGTCCGGCTGGCGGGCTACGCCGGCGCCGGAGATGGGGATACGCCGTACCGGTTGCTCGTGGAACGGGTGACGACACCCTAGCCGCGCAGATGCGATCGAGAAAAGGAGACAGACATGAGAACGCTCAAAGCATTGGTTCTCGCGGCCCTGCTGGCCTTGGCCGTCGTATCCTTCGCCGGCGCCCAGGGGATCACGGTGGTCACTACCTGGAGCTCGTCCTTCACCGTGGTCAATCTAGGCGACGACAAGGCCACGGTGATGGCCACTTTCTATAATGAAAACGGCACCAAGTTCGTCGTGAACCCGCTGAGTTCGGGCGCCACCCCGGTATGGAACCCCTTCATCCTGGACCCGCACGGCTCGCGGATCATTGTTATGGAGTATGTGAACGGTCTACCGGGCGGCAAGTACTCGATCGTGCTCTCCGCGGATCAACCCATCGTGGCCATCGCCAACGTGGCCGGACACGACGGCGCCGTCTACTACCACGGTTCCTATCAAGGTTCCTGGGCTACGGCAACAGAGGCCTATCTGCCCAGTGTAAGCAAGGCTTTCGTAGATTGGTACAGCCGACTGGCTGTTCAGAACCTGGACGCCGCCGCGCAGAGCATTTCTGTAGAGTTTTACGAGGCGGGCGGGACAAGTCCAATTTGCACCGTGAGCTCCTCGGTGCCCCCCTACACCACCCGGCACTGGAACACGGCCGGCATCGCCTGCGATACGGGTTCTATTCCTGACGGGTACAACGGTTCGGCTGTCGTCTCCTCCGACGGTCCCATCGCCGTGGTCAACGAGGACTATAACGAGACCGGCCTCCGTGCCGGCGGCACCCAGGTCTACAGCGGCTTCACGCAGGGCTGGACGACCCTGTACTGTCCCGCTATGTACGACCGCTTCGCCGATGGCCAGGACGTCTGGATTTCGTCGCTCAACGTGCAGAACATCGGCGACCAAGACGATGCTCGCGTGCGGATATACTACCCGGATGGTTCGATGGAACCGCCTGGTCCAGATCCATATAGTATTCCGCCCCGCACCTCCTTGTTGCTCGTCTATAACACCGGTGACCACGGCCCCGCTTTCGCGGCGCGGGTGGAGGTGGAGAATGGCCAGCCGATCGTCGCCATCGCCAACGCGACCATTGAGTACGAGGCCCCGTCACAGACCTACGAATGCGTCCCCTCCGGTGCCCCCGAGCTATACTCACCACTGGCGATGAAGTGGCTCGCTAGCGATTACAATACCGGTTTCCACGTGCAGAACATCGGCGGTGCGTCTACGGACATCTGTATCGAGTACGAGGGAGGGTATGCGCCCGAGTGCCGGCTCGGTGTCGCGGCCGACGCGGTAGCCATATTCGTCACGCCGGGCCATCTCGATTTACCCGCGGGCTGGAGCGGCTCAGCCCGCATCTACTCCGCTACTAACCCCCCGGTGGACATAGTGGGGGTTGTCAACCAGGGCCGGGGGTGGGGGTACAGCCAAACCGGGGACCAGTCATTGAGCTTTGCTTTGTTTGCTCCATAGGGGCATCGTCTGGAAAAGGTCGGGCATCGGGCCGCCAATCCGCTTTACGAATGGACCTGGCGGGCATCCGCACCCTGGTCGCTCTGGCCTGGGTCGCCGCTGGATTCCTCCATGAATTGGGTATCACCTTGGACTGGCCAGAAGTGCAACTCCTGGTGCGCCTGGGTGGGTGGGAGCAGCGCCCCGACCGACCCCCAGGCAAGATCGTCATCACCAGAGGACTGCGCCTCCTGATGAAGGCGATGACCACACAAGCTTTCCTGGATCGGTATATCGCTGCACATGGAGCCCTACCAGCTCGCATCGCTGCGTTGATGGGGCATTCCCCCTCGGAGGAGTAATGTCCGGATATCAGGCAAAATGGATAAGGGAAAATGGGGGGAAAATGACCGCGGGGAACCGTTGCGGGTCCTCCCCCCCTCCCCCGTTTTCCTTTCCGGCGAGTCCGTGGTACAATAGGGCGCACCCCGCACAGGATGGGGATGCCTTGCGGAGGATATCTGCAAGAGCCGCCCCGCTGAGCACCGCTCAGGAGACAATCTCCATGCCCCACGCCATCGTCCTACCCGCTGCCCCGCCGCTCGCCGGCCTGGCCTTTCGCCGCCCGCAGGGCGCCGCCGACGCCGAGTCCTTCTGCGCCATCCACGAGGCCCGCCGCGAACGCGACGGCGTCGACCCGCGCTCCCTCCTGGAGGGCATCCCGACCGTGGAAGAGATGCGTACGGCCCTGGCCGCCGCCCAGGACGAGCCGGAGAACTGGCTCGTCGCCCAGGTGGGGCCGCAGGTTGCCGGGTACACGCACATCATCTCCTGGCCCGAGGCCGACGGCACCTGGGTGTACCTCCACCTGGGGTGGACCCTGCCGGCCTGGCGCGGCCGCGGCATCGGCACCGCCATGCTGCACTGGGCCGAGGACCGCATCCGCCACCTGACCGCGCAGGAACACCCCGGCGAGCGGGCCGAGTTTGCCGGGAACGCCAGCCGCACCGAGACCGAGGCCGCGGCCCTGCTCCTGAACGAGGGGTACGCCGTGGGCTACCTCGTGCTGGAGATGAGCCTGGACCCGAGAGCGCCGCTGCCCGACCTGCCGCTGCCGGCCGGCCTGGAGACGCGGCCGGCCGCGCCGGACCACTACGCCGCCATGGCCGCCTGCATCGACGAGTCCTACCGGAACGAGTACCCCGACAACCGCTTCGCCGAGCGCTTTGACGCGGCCGATTACGCCGCCAGCCTGGCCCGGCCGCGCCACGACCCCACCCTCTGGCAGGTCGCCTGGGCCGGCGACCAGGTGGCCGGCATGGTCCTGTCGGTCGTGCGGGGCGACCGGGCCGAGGTGTTTGAGGTCTGCGTCCACCCCAACTGGCGCCGCCACGGGCTCGCGCGGGTCCTGCTGGGCCGGGCGCTGCGCGGCCTGCGCGAACGGGGCCAGGACGAGATCCGCCTCTATACCAACGACAACTTTCCCACGCGGGCCCAGGACCTCTACCGCAGCGTGGGCTTCCGCCTGCGGAAAGAGTTCCCGCGCTACCGCAAGGCCTGGGAAGAAGGGCAGCGCACCGCGGGCTCCTGACCCTGCTTTCAAAAAGCCGGCTTGCCGCGGCCACCCTCCGGGGAAAAAGGGCAGCGGACCCCGGGCTCCTGACCTGGGTCCGCCGCGTTTCTACGCCGTTGCCGTCCTGTCCCGGCCGGCCGCCTATCTCCCTAGCCGATCCCTTCCAGCAGCTCGACCAGCTGCCGCGCCTGCGCCTGCCGCGAATAGTGCGCCTCGACGAACCGCCGGCCGGCCGCGCCCATCTCGCGGCAGCGGGGCCGGTCGCCGGCAAGCGCCTGCAGCGCCGCGGCCAGGGCCGCCGGCTCCTCCGGCTCCACAAAGACGCCGCCGCCGGCACGCTCCAGAACGGTGCGCGCCTCCCCGGCGATGCTCAGCGCGACGGGGCAGGCGCACGCCCAGGCGTCAAACATCTTGGACGGGACCGCCCCCTGAAAGATCTCGACCTTGCGCAGCGGCACCAGCGCGACGTCGGCCGCCGAGAGGTAGGCCGGCATCGCCTCGCGCGGCTCGGCGTCGGCCAGCGTCACGTTGGCCAGGCCCAGTTCCTCCTTCAGGCGCAGCAGGTCGGCCTTGCGGGGGCCGTCGCCGACCAGGAGAAAGTGGACCGCGGGGGCGAGCCGCGCCGCCTCCAGCACCGTCTCCAGCCCCTGGGCGACGCCGTGGATGCCGGCGTAGACGGCGAGAAAGCGCTCGCCCAGCCCCAGCCGCTCGCGCAGCGCCCGGCCGGCCTTCGGCTGCGGCCGAAAGAGGTCGGTGTTGGCGCCATTGGGGATGAGGGCGAGCTTGTCGCCGTAGCCGCGGGCGGCGAGCCGATCGCGGATGCCGCTGGTGACCACGACGATGCGCCGGGCCCGCGCGTAGCAGCGCTCCTCCAGCGCGGTGGCCCAGCGGATAAAGCGCGGGTTGTTGAGTTCGCCCAGGGCCACGGCCGACTCGGGCCAGAGGTCGCGCACCTCAAAGACAAGCGGGATGCGGCGCAGGCGGCTCAGAAAGAGGGCCGTCCCGCCGACAAAGAGCGGCGGCGAGGTGGCGACGAGGGCGTCGTAGCGGCCGCGGGCCAGGAGCAGGCCGGCCAGCGCGGCGGCGAGCATGTAGGTGAGGTAAAAGGCCAGCCGCGTGCGCATCGTCTTGACCGGCGCGGTCTTGACCCAGACGCGGATGACGTCGATGCCGTCCAGCTCCTCGCGGACCCAGAGGCGGCCGCGGTAGGCCGGCCGGATAACGCCCTCGGGGTGGTTGGGCACCTCCGTGAGCATGGTGACAGAGTGGCCGGCGCGCAGCAGACCCTGGGCCATCTCATGGGCCCGGGTCTGCGTCGCGCCGACTTCGGGGGGAAAGTATTGGCTGAGATAGAGGATGCGCAACTTGCCTGCCTATCGCTCGGGCCAGGCTACCGCGTCGACCGCGGGGCCCAGCACAATGATACAGTCCTGCCCACTCAGCGCCGCCCCCGACCACGACGCCGCCGTGAGCGTCAGCACGTACTGCTGCCCGGGCGGCGTCTTGGCCGCAACGGGCAGGAAGACGGCATGCTGCACGCCCAACGACGGGGCACCGCCGGGCAGCGCGGCCTCCTCCACCGACGTGCTGACAGGAAGCGCCGCCAGGACCGCCTGCACGTCCCAGTGGAGCACCAGGTCGAGGTAGCCGTCCGGCCCGCGCAGGGTGCAGACGCACACGTCGGGCGGGTCGAGCGGCGGCCGGCTCACGTCCTCGTAGCTGTAGCGGAGCGGCGCGACCCCTTGCAGCAAGACCGCGGCCGGGTCGATCGTGTTCACGTCCAAGGTCGCCGAGCCCAGGATCGCCACCGGCAGGGTGCCGTGGTCGTTGCGCTGCACGGGGTTGGGGCAGGAGCCCGGCTTGATGTCGATCGCGACGGTGGTGGTGGGGGGTGAGGGCGGCTCCGTGCCCGCACCGCAGTAGAGGTAGGCCCGGCCCTCGTCCGTCTGGCCGTTATCATAGTTACGCGCCCCGACGAGGAAATCGGCGTAGCCGTCGGCGTTGACGTCCCCCGCCGTGCGCGCGTCGCATCCATACCAGGCGTTGGCCTGCTGCCCCTCTTCCGCCCAGGCCGGGGCCGTAGCGACCCCCGCGGCTGAGCCATAGTAGAGGTAGGCCTTGCCCTCGTCCACCTCGCCGTTGTCGTACCAGTAGGCGGTCACGACGACGTCGGCGTAGCCGTCGGCGTTGACGTCGCCGGCCGCGCCGCCGGCAACGCCGTAGACGGCGTCGGGCCGGTCGCCGACGGTGATCCAATCGGGGGAGGCGGAAAGGCCGCCCGCCGAGCCGTGATAGATCAGGGCGGCGCCCTGGTCGTCCAGCCCGCCGCCATCATAGTACGGCACGCCGACGATGACGTCGTCAAACCCGTCGCCGTTGACGTCGCCCGCGGCCGCGGCCAGGACGCCGAGATGAGCTCCCGCGGCGTCCCCCTCGGCGGTCCAGGCGGCCTCCGTGCCCAGGCCGGCCGCGGAGCCGCGGTAGAGATAGACGCGCCCCTCGTCGGCCTGGCCGTTGTCATAGTAGTAGACGCCGAGGATAACATCGCTGTAGCCGTCGCCGTCGACGTCTCCGGCCGTGCCCACCACCTCGCCCATCTGGGCGTTCGCCTGGTTGCTCTCGGCCGTCCAGTCGGGGGCCAGGCTTGGGCCGGCCGGCGAGCCGTAGTAGACAAAGGCGCCTCCCTCGCCGGACTGGCCGTTGTGGTAGTAGCGCGCCCCGACGATGATGTCGTCGTAGCCGTCGCCGTTGACGTCCCCGGCGGTGCCGACCGCGCGGCCAAAGTAGGCGCCGCCCTGGTTGGCCTCCATCGTCCAACTGGGCACCGCACTCAGGCCCGCGGCGGAACCCAGGTAGAGGTAGGCCCGCCCCTCGTCGTACTGGCCGTTGTCATAGAGGGGCGCCCCCACGACGATATCGTCATAGCCGTCGCCGTTGACGTCGCCGGCCGTGCCGGCTCGCCGGCCGAACCAGGCGCCGGCCTGGTCGCCCTCGGCCGTCCAATCGGGGGTCGGGCCCGGGCCGGCCGGCGAGCCGTAGTAGACAAAGACGCCCCCTTCGTCGACCTGGCCGTGGTCATAGTTGTACGCTCCGACCAGGAGGTCCGGGTAGCCGTCGCCGTTGACATCGCCGGCCGCGCTGACGTGCCCGCCCAGGTTAGCACCGACCTGGTCGATCTCGGCGATCCAACAGGGCTCGGTCCCCGGCGGCGGGGGTGGG
>Ga0302251_1002146_pt1 | contig 10149 bp, 4 predicted proteins | sample AAG_RA_Gln_MG_FD_193534 | JGI IMG/M metagenome (GOLD analysis project Ga0302251, IMG submission 193534) | Enriched activated sludge microbial communities from anaerobic digester in WTTP, New Holstein, Wisconsin, United States - AAG_RA_Gln | ecosystem: Engineered > Bioreactor > Anaerobic >...
AGTTTACGGTACCCAGAACAAGGCCATATTCGTTATACGGATATGGCCTTGTTTGCGATTTTTCTTCAATATCTAAACAGTTACACCCGGCACGAATAAATATTTGACTTAAGTTATTTTATTGCATATAATTAGGCTTGGGATAAAATTAAGAATGTAGTGGCCAAACGGGGCTGACACTACATGAATACAACCACAGAGGGGGAAAATATGTTTACGCATAAATTTATCATGGGAGTAATCATTGCAGGATTAATAATGGGTTTTTCATTCGCGGCAGCACAAGCCGAAGAACAATCTCCTGAATTTTATCCTGAAGTCGGACAAGTAATCACCGTTACGGGAGAACTCTCTAAAATTAAAATGACTAACTTCCCGGACAATCCCTGGGAAGAAACCATCCTCACAACAGACAAACAAGAAAAATACATTTTGATCGGAAAACTCACCGAAGAAATCAATAAACTTCTTGATAAAAAAAACATGGTTACTGTGACAGGAACATTAAGCCCGAAGATGGTAGTCAAGGGTGAATATGTTAAAGTTATCGACCTATCCAGTATCGATAAAATATCGCCTGTCAATGCAACAGGAGAAATTCCTTCCGCCGTACCAGAAACAACACAACCCTAAAAGGATTAATCATGAAAAATCTTATCTGTGTACTGGCAATCCTTTTCGGGCTTATCACGGGAGCGTGTCCCTGTCTGGCACAAAGCGAGACTTCGGGCAACACACCGAACACCAGGAAAACAGAACAAGTTACTGTTACAGGGCGCCTTCTCCTGGATAAAAAATCAAAAACAGAAACTTTTCTTGTGCATTCTCTGGACAAAAATGGCTTCTTTATCCAGGGAATAATGGCAGAACAGCTGAGAAAAATCCTAAAAGAAACGGGAGAAAACAATATAGTGTGTATCAACGGAGAAAAAACAGGCACGTTCGATATTTACTGTGAGAAGAAAAACTCCTTTGAGACAAATCTCAATGGTGAGCGTGTTTTAAAATCCGAGGTTAAATGCGTACGGTATTACGAACTTAAACCGACAGCCATAGTTTCATTCAAAAAATCCGATGAGCCTGTGCCGGAGCCCGCCCGTGATACAGGAGAAGAACGGCGAATAGCCCAAAGGTCTGAAACGCTGGTCGGTGTAAAGCCAATTGTTGGACAAATGCGGGGAATCATTACCACACTTAATCTGGGAGTAAAAACACCGCTTAAAAATATGGTCGTTACGAATATCGACAAAAACAATCCGTTGCAAAAATCAACCATATTATTAACCAATCAAACACGGATTACCAAATATGTAGACAAAGACAAACTCCTGCCGCTGGCAATGAGCGCACTGGAAACTGGGCAGGAAATAACAGTCGTATATTCCCGGGATGAAACCAAGATTGAAGCAATCACGGTCCATATTGAGAAAACAAAATAGAAAGCAACACAGGGAACACAAGATAAAGGGGGTAAACAAGCATTGAATAATGCTCTGATTTGCCCCCTTTATCTTTTATTCCCCCTGCACCCGCGCAGCACTTGATTTTCAGGTCCTTTCTCCATACATATTCCGAATTTCCCGGGAATAGAGTTCCTGAAGCGTTTTTTGATTGCCGCTCATCATAATTGGGTTGATTTTTCCGACGAATATTGTATACTAAAAGCAATGAAAATCGCAAAAACATCCGTTAATAAACCGGTCACAACCCTGATGATTTTTTTAGGGATTATCCTCCTTGGGTTTATTTCCCTGTCAAAACTCCCTATGGAGCTGTTTCCCTCTATAACCTATCCTCAAATTACCGTAGTTACCTCATATCAAAACGCCGCACCTGAAGAAATAGAAAATCTTATCACTAAAGTAATTGAAGAGGCGACGGGAACGGTAAACAACGTCAAACGCATCAGTTCAATCTCAAAAGAAGGGCTTTCCCTGGTTATGGTTGAATTTAACTGGGGAACCAATATGGATTTTGCGGCTTTAAACGTCCGCGAAAAAATCGATCTCATTAAAGAAAAACTTCCGCGGGACGCCCAGGAACCTATCGTTATGAAATACAATCCATTTGACCTTCCTGTCTTAAACCTGGCGGTTACCGGACCTTTAAGCCAGTTGGAACTCCGTGAGATGTGCCGAAAATATATTAAAGACTCCATCGAAAAAGTCGAAGGAGTTGCTTCCGCAACCATAAGCGGCGGTGATGAACGGGAAATCCTGGTGGAAATTGATCAGGCACGGCTTCGCGCATCCCAAATCCCGATTGTCTCGGTTGTTGACAGCTTAAAAGCGGCAAACCTTAACTATCCCGCAGGCACGCTCAAAGAAAGCTTTTATGAATACCTGATCAGGACCATGGGAGAATATCAGAAAGTCGGAGAAATCCAGGAAACACCCGCGGCCTTAGATGTACCAGAAGAAAACGCTAAAACCAATCAGGAAAAAGAAAAAAAAGAGCGCCAGGGCAGGCGGCTCGTCATGCTCAAGGATATCGCGAAAGTCAAAGATACAATCAAAGAAAAAACCAGCATCTCCCGTTATAACGGAAATCCCAGTATTTCTCTTGTCGTCAGAAAGCAATCAGGCGCTAACAGCCTTAACGTGGTCAATGGTGTCAATAAAGAAATAAAACGGCTACTTGAAGAGAAACTCCCCAAGGACATAAAAATTGAGGTCACCTATGATCAGTCACAATTCATTAAAGAAGCTATCAACAGTGTCCGCGACGCGGCGCTTCAGGGAGCATTTCTCGCCTTTATAGTCCTTTTCTTTTTCCTTTTGGAACTAAAATCATCCCTTATTATCACGCTCTCCATTCCCATTTCAATTATGGCCACATTCTGCCTTATGTATTTTGGAAAAATCGACCTGAATATCATGTCTTTAGGAGGATTGGCGCTGGGTATTGGGAACCTCGTAGACAATTCTGTCGTCGTTATTGAAAATATTTTCCGGCTTAGACAGCTTGGTACGCCTCTTAAAGAAGCCAGTATAGACGGCGCGGATGAAATGGTTGCCCCGGTCATGGGATCAACCCTTACAACAGTAGCCGTATTTCTACCTTTTGCGTTCGTGGTAGGAATTGCCGGGCAAATTTTTAAACAACTTTCGATGACTATTACCTTCTCCCTTATGACTTCTATTATTGTCGCCATTTCATTAGTGCCCATGCTTATATCCCTCGGCCGACAAAAAGTTAAAACATCAACGCAAAAAAAATTCGCTTTCATCAAAAAAATCCACGCCCTCATAGACCACGGTAAAAAATCAGACACGATGTCCGGATATGAAAAACTCCTGAGAAATTTGGTCGAAAAAAAAGAACGCCTTATAATGATCGTTTTCTTTTTGTTTTCCGTCAGTCTTATTGTGTTGATCTTTGGGATCGAAAAACAATTTATGCCTAAAGTTGACCAGAGACAATTTATCATTAAAGTAGATCTCCCCCCCGGGTCCAGGATAGAAACAACCGACGCCAGCGTCAAAAAAATAGAATCACTTCTTTTGGCAATGCCTGATATTAAAAATGTAACTATTAACATCGGTTCAAGCGAAGAAAAAGTTTCAGCCGAAGAAACCGCGCTCCAGACGTTAGGCAGCCACCAGGCCCAGATAATGGTCAACCTTAAAAAGAAATCAAAAAAAGAAAAGATAACCCGCTCAACCGAAGACATAATCAAATATTTAAAACAAAACCTTGAGAATAAACTCCAAGGGGCGGAAATTGAATACATCGCCCAGGAAACCTCATTCGGCTCGGCGCTTGAACAAGGAGCGCCTATTGCCATTGAAATAAAAGGCTCGGACCTTAATTTGTTAACCGAAATCGCAAACCATGTGTTTGCCCGGGTAAAAAAGATCGACGGGACATTCGGGGTTAAAAACAATATGCCTTCCCCAAGCCCGGAAACTAAATTACACATACTAAAAGACAGATCCTCATTGTACGGGTTATCCGTTCAAGATATCGCGGTTACAGCTCAGGTTGCCTTAAAAGGATATGTGGCTACCAAATTTAAAGATAAAGCAACACAGGAAGATATCGACATACGGGTACGCCTACGACCTTCCGACCGCGCTGACTTAGGCAACCTCAGACGCCTACTCATTCATTCCCCCCTGGGAACGGATATCTTTCTTTCAGAAGTGGCCTATTTAACCAAAGGCACAGGACCTACTGAAATCAAAAGAGTTGACCAGCAGCGAAGCATTATGATCACCGCGAACGCGTATAATAAAAGCATTAATAAAATTATCGCTAATGTCAACGGTATCGTTGATTTCATGCGGACAAAAATACCTAAAGATTATTCCATAACCCTTGCGGGGGAACAGCAAAAAATGCAGGAATCATTCGCAAGTCTTGCTTTTGCATTAATTCTGGCTTTCACGCTTGTATATATGATCATGGCCGCGGAATTCGAATCTTTATGGCAGCCGCTTCTTATTATGTTCACCATCCCTCTTTCTCTTATCGGAGTTACCTTTGCCCTTTTAATCACCCGAACACCCTTAAGCGTAGTCGCATACCTGGGGATCATTATGCTTGGCGGTATCGCGGTCAATAACGGTATTGTGTTGATTGATTTTGTGAACACACTCCGCGCGGAAGGATATACTCCGTATGAGGCGGCAATTCAGGCAAGCAAAACAAGACTGCGGCCGATCATGATGACATCTCTGACAACAATCCTCGGACTTCTGCCGCTCGCATTAGGAATCGGAGAAGGCTCTGAATTACAGGCTCCTCTTGCATTAACCGTCATGGGAGGATTATTATCCGCTACGTTTTTAACCCTCGTTTTTATCCCCAGTCTTTATTTAACGGTTTTGGGGATTTTTGACAAAACAGCCGTAATTTCCGCACCGGCACCTGTTCCACCACCCGCACCACAACCCAAAATTGAGACACCTGTACCACCACAGGAAACCAAAGAAGAACCGGAAACTTCTCAAACAGGATCACTATTTGACGAGGTTTTTGAAAAACCGGTTGCTGCGGAACAAACTCCTCCCACATATCTTGAAGTATCTCTTCCATCCACGCAGGAAGATACTGAAAAAAAAGAAGAACCTGTTGTTCCCCCCTCTCCTCCCCCTGAGGAATTAACTACGCTGGAAGTCTCTATTCCTTCGGTTTCCCAACCAGAAAAAGAAAACAAACCGGAAGAAAAAAAAGAAAAGGAAGAAATTACTCTCCCTGAACAGAAGTCTCCGGAAGAGAAAAAAATAGAAGAAACGCCCGAGATAACAAAACAAATTCCACAGACAGCGCCTGAACCCGCTGAACTTAAAACTCAAGAACTTGAACCATTCATTAAACCAGAACAAAAAACTGAAGAAAAAACATCGGCTGTAGAACAAAATAAACAACATGATGAAGAAACAAAACCAGAAATCACCATCGAAGAAATTAAAAAAGAAACTCCGCAGATTGCAGAGCAAGAAAATATCCCAAAAATAGAAACAGGTGAAGAACCTTTGCCTGAAAAACCGGACATACAACAGCCGGAAGATACACGAAAACCGGAAATACCGGCACAGATTCCGGCGGAACCCAAACCGGAAGAACAAACAAAAAAAGAAGCACCAGAACAGGAAGAAATAAAAACCGGGGAATTAAATCCCAGACAGATAGAAATTCTGGAAAAACTCAAAACACTTACAAAAATCACACGCAAGGAATATGCGCAGATGTTCACCATATCAGTACCGACTGCGGCAAGAGACTTAAAAGAACTTGTCGACAGAAAACTTTTGCGTTCCAAAGGCCCTCTGGGCCCGGGACGCTGGTATGAACTAAATTCATAATAACTTTTACCCAATACTTTACTTTGTACTAACAATTTTTTATTATGAGCCTCCCCCGTCTATGCGTCACGAGACCCATCGGGGTCTCCATGTTCTTCGTAGGTATTATTTTAATCGGTCTTATTGCCTTTTTCCGGCTTCCGGTCGAGATGATGCCTAATATCAGCTTCGGTGACATTACCATTAACATTGATGTTCGCGGCGGCATTCCCGCGTCTGAAGTTGAAAAGAGCATTGCCAAACCCGTAGAAGAAGCAGTTGCCAGCGTCAATAATCTCAAAAATATCATAGCAATTTCCAAAGAAGGAAATGCGACCATCATCCTTGAATTTGAACCCGGGACAAATATGGACTTCGCTGTTCTTGACGTCAGGGAAAAATTCAACCGCATAAAAAATAAACTCCCCCCGGAAATTGACAAACCTATAATCGCCAAATATGAATACATGGATGTCCCCATCATGATTCTGGCGGTAACAAGCGATATCCGCACTCCCGAAGAAATCCGCAAAATAGTTGATGAAAGAATTAAAGACAAAATCCAAAGAATCGAGGGGGTCGCCCGGGCTGAAGTCGCAGGAGGACGGGAAGCCAAAATCATTATTGAAGTTGACCAGCCCAAACTACTGGCATACGGCCTGTCCATTAACCGGCTGGTAAGCATCATAAACGCAAACAACGTCAACCTCCTCGCCGGAGACATAAAAGAAACAAATGACAAATATCTGGTACGGACTGTCGGCGAATTTCAGAACTTAAACGACCTTGCTGACCTGGCAGTTGCGACAACAAAAGAAGGTTCCGTAATCCGGTTGAAAGATGTAGCAACGGTAAAAAATTCCTTTTTGGACCCTGTTGATTTCGCCCGGTTAAACGCCAAACCCGTTGTTTCTCTGTATATTCAGAAGGAATCCACGGCAAACACAGTCAACATTTCCAGAGCTGTACAGAAAGAACTTAAAATCCTGGAAAAAAGTTTGGACAAAGATATTAAAATCACTTTAACATCTAATCAGGCGGAAGCAATACAACAGGCGGTCAGACAAGTTCAGAATGCGCTATGGCAGGGAGCTATTTTATCTTCTGTAGTGCTTTTTATTTTTTTACGGGATTTTCGTCTTGTAAACATAATCGCTATATCAATTCCCATTTCCATTTTGCTCACATTCAGTTTAATGTTTGTAAGCAAGCTGACCCTGAATGTTATGACACTGAGCGGCCTCGCGCTCGGGGTCGGAATGCTTCTTGATAACGCCATAGTTGTTCTGGACAACGTTTTCAAAAAACGACATGGCTTCATAAATAATAAACGTGCGATTGCTAAAGCTATCGTTGAAAAAAAACCTGAAGAAAAAATTCAAAAAGAACTATCTATTGAAGGCAGCGACGAAATGCTTTTGGCCATTACCGCTTCCACAATAACCAATATTATCGTTTTCCTGCCGATACTTTTCATTAATCCTGAAACAAAAATGCTGTACGGAGGGATAGCATTAACAAATACCTATTCCCTTATCGCATCGCTCTTGGCCGCCCTAACCATTGTCCCGATGCTTTTGGCGCGCCTTAAACTGGGTATTACAAAACAACAAACTGAAGAAGCGATCGTAGATCAAATCATAAACCCCGCCATACAAAAAGCAACGAATGGAACTCCTGAAGAAATACCTTCGGACAAACAGCAATCCCCCGGCGAACCGGTCTCAGTGCCTCCAATACCGGTTAAAAAACCGTTATTCAGGATATCCTTTGAACGGATTTATAAAGGCCTGATTTCTCTCGCGTTATTTCTAAGGTATCTTATCCTGGGCCTTATCATAGCCGCGTTCGCAGTCACAATACAACAGGCGAAAAAATTAGAAAAGGAATTTATCGGAATCGCAGAACAAAATAAATTCACAATTTTTATTGAACTCCCAACCGGAACAAAACTGGAAGTATCCGACCGCATAGTCAAACAGGTTGAAAAACTTGTTGATAAACTGCCGGAAGTAAAAACACAAACCGCAAAAGTAGAACCATGGTCCAGCAAACTATACGTGGAATTAAAACCATTGAACCAGAGAAAACGCAATACTCAGGAAGTCATCAACGCGCTCAGGCCCCAGACCGAAAAACTTGATCCGGCCTTTATCTATTTTGAGGAACCTCAGGAAATCGGAACAAAAGAAATTATACTTGAGCTCTACGGAAATGATTACGAAGAACTCAAGAGTTTGGCGACCCAAAGCGCACAAAGATTACAATCAATTCCTAAGTTTACCGACGTAAAAATCAGGATGCGGGAAGGAAGACCTGAATGGCAGCTTTTAATAGATAAAAAGCAGGCCGCCCTGTTTGGGCTTAGCGTTGAAGATATTTCTCTTGCGCTTCACACGCATATGAGAGGATTAGTGGCAACACGTTTCAGAGGAAACAATACTCCTCTTATACGATTACAGGAACCTCTACCTTACCGGCTCTCTCCGTTTGCCGATACCACGGCAGGATTCACGCCGGGACAAATACAAGATATGGATAAAAAACAAGCTTCCGGAATAAAAGAAGAAGCTAAGGAAACCGAAACTATTGTCAGGCTTGCAGAGCAATACCGCCAATCAATTGACGACCTGCGCAGGATAAGCCTGGTAACCCCGGATAATCTGCACATTTATTTATTTCAGATCGCGCGATTCGATTATAATATCGGGCCGAGTGAAATCTGGCGTAAAAACAAAGCCCGCATGGTACAGGTAAGCGCCAATACCGGAGGAGTAGCCCTAGGAACGGCGGCGGCAAAAGTAAAAGAAGTAATGAAAACCTTGCAGTTGCCTAAAGATTATTTTTGGCAAATCGGTGGTAACTATGATAAAATGGTACAAAACGATAAAGAATTACAGAACGCGATAATTCTAAGTGTTATTTTAGTATATATGGTTTTAGCGTGCCTCTTTGAATCTTTATTCCAGCCATTCATTATCATGCTTACCGTGCCCTTAGGCGCCATCGGCGCTATTATGGCCTTACGGTTAACCAATAAGCCCGTCGGTCTTGGCGTACTCATGGGAGCAATAATGCTTGGGGGAATCGTAGTCAATAACGCCATAGTTCTCGTTGACAGGATTAATTTTTTACGCCATAAACAGGGAACTGGATTAACTTCGAAGAAAGAAACCCGTAATGCTGTAATCCTTGCTTCTTACGACAGATTACGCCCGATTATGATGACATCGCTGACAACAATCCTTGGGCTTATTCCCATGGCTCTTGATAAAAGCGAATCATCCAACCTTTGGTCACCACTGGCAATTACAATAATCGGAGGAATGAGCGTATGTACATTCCTGACGCTTTTTGTAATACCCTGTGTTTATATGATCTTCCAGGACCTCACCTGGTGGAAAAAATAAAAGAATAAGCCCACTCTTTTACGCGAGGGGATTAGAGGGAGGAATACTTTATGAACTCTAAGAAAATATATATATTGATCGGGATTGTCGTCGGTTTCTGGGCAATTATGATTGGATGGGGAATGTTTAAAACCAATCTAAAACTGACCTCAGATATAAAAGCCCCCCAGCCACAGGTAAAAAAATCCACTCAGGAAACAAAAACGCAAAAAGAAACAACCAATGAAGCGGGCGTAAAAACAGAAAAAAAAGTATCTCCTCAACAGACCACACCACTTGAAACCAAAAAAGAAGAAAACCAGCTCAAAAATCTTTCAACCGCCGACCTCCCTCCAATCATGGTCCGTGTGTTTAAAATCAAACCTGTTGATTTCCAGGACAACCTCCCGGTTATGGGAACGGTGAAAGGAAAAACAGAAGTACAATTACGCTTTGAGATTTCCGGAACTATCAATAAAATAAATTTCAGGGAAGGAGAAAAGGTACGCAAAGGCGACGTTATAGCCTGCCTTGACCCCAAAGACGTCCAGCTAAAATATTCATACGCTAAAAATAAATTTAATTCAGCTGGAGCCACGGCCAATTCGGCAAAAAAACGCTTGGAAGTGTTCCAAAAGCTTTTTGATGTTGGTGCCGTATTAAAAACAAAACTAGAAGAAATGGAGCTTGAATACGAAAGTGCTAAATACCAGGTTGAGACCGCCCGAAGTGAAATGGATCTATCGGAAAATGAATTGACTAAAACGTGTATTACCGCCAGTAAAGACGGCCTCATGGGGCCACGGGATGCCGAAGAAGGGGAATTTGTAACACCCCAGGATAAAATAGGAATATTGTACGAAACAAAAGAAGTTTATGTTGAAGTCGGCGTGGTTGAACGGGATATTGATAAAATCAGAATCGGCCAGCAGGCCAAGGTATATGTAGATGCGTATCAAAAAACCCCATTT
>Ga0302251_1002147_pt1 | contig 10145 bp, 11 predicted proteins | sample AAG_RA_Gln_MG_FD_193534 | JGI IMG/M metagenome (GOLD analysis project Ga0302251, IMG submission 193534) | Enriched activated sludge microbial communities from anaerobic digester in WTTP, New Holstein, Wisconsin, United States - AAG_RA_Gln | ecosystem: Engineered > Bioreactor > Anaerobic >...
TCCTGAGCTATTTCTTCAGAATCTACCTTAAAATAGACAAAACGATAGATTTTATCTAGATATTCCTTGTATATTTGAGAAAAAAATTGTTCTTTAAATTCTTTTGGCTGCATTTATTTGTCCCTTATTTGTCCACATTTTGGCCGCATTGGCCACATTCTGTCCACATTGGCCGGATTCGTGTCCGCATTGGCCGCATTCCTGTCCGCATTGGCCGGATTCGTGTCCGCATTGGCCGGATTCAATAATGAGGATTGATTTCATAAAAAATAGCTTTTCCGCTTCCAAAAGCACAGATTATATTCTTTTCCTTTAATTCCCTCAATTCCCTTCTAATTGACCTAGCGCTTACTTTGGGAAAAAACTCTTTAAGCTCATTTGGTTTAAGCTGTCCTTTGTTTTGCAAAATCTCTAAGACTTTAAGCTGAATGTCTGATAATTTTTCATACTCAATCTGCTTGCCTGTTATTTCTTTTTTTTCCTCTTTGGGCTGGTTTAAATCCGGCTTTTTCTTTTCCGGCTTGCTTTTCTTAGATAGTTCTTCAAAGAGCTGCTTTACTTTATCATACTCTGCCTGCAAAATCTCAAAATTGCGTTCATCTACCCAATTCTGCTTGCTAGAAATTTGAAAATATGCTTCTAAAAGTTTTAAGCTAGTGAAAACATTGCCTTTGCTTTTGGGATCAATTCCTTTAGCAACAAGAATTGAAAAGAATAAAACATCAAGCGCCTCTTTCCTGATAGCTATTTTAAGAGGGTCTTTAGCTGGAAAAAGGTTAGTTACTTTGTAGACTGCATTGGTAAGCTTAATAATTTCCTCAATGTTCATATAAAAACATTATAGGTAAAAAAGAATTAAAAGTCAACGAGTTGCGCTGGTTCATATGATATATTAAAGGAAGATATTATGTGCCTGGTACGGCCAGGTTGACGGAAGAACAGACTTGATGGGGCAGACGATTAAATGAAACCAAGAAACATTAATTGATTTGTGGGCGGGACACATTTATCTATGCCTAGACAGATACCATATTAAAAACAAAAAGCGACACTCATGTCGGTTTCTTTCTACTTGCCCAAAAGATATTTTTTAAAATAGAGCACCTCTTGAAGAAGATCTTCTGGTGTTTTGTTAGTAGTATTAATAACATAAGCTCCCTCAGGAATCTTAAGGCGCTTTGCATCTAAATTGTCCCTAAAACACAATTGAGCATTTCTACGTCTACATCGTTCTTGATATGAACAAAAAAGAAAAAACTTAATATCGGCTTCAGGGTAAACTTCTGTTCCTACCGTCCTACCATCACAAACAAAGTCTTTATCTTTTATCTTCGCCCGAACGATTGTGCTTATTGTCGATGAATATTTTTCGGCAAGTTTAGCTGTTTCTATTCCTATTGCTTCCGAACAAAGATAGCTATCGTTATAAGGAACATCTAGCGATACAAGTTTGTAAATTTCACAAAATTTCAGTTTACGATTAAGTATTGCAATCTTACGAAACATTAGACCAATATCATAATGTGGAATACCAAGGGCATTAGCTAACAACCTTGCCAATGTTCCCTTTCCCGTTCCTGCTTCCCCATCAAATGTAATAATCATAGTTTATGCCTCCTTTTAGTGTAATTTCCCTGTATCAATCTGAACGCTAAACGTCCTTCGCGATGAAGCATTGGTAATCCAATCAATTGTCCGCACTTACATTTAAGCGCTTTCATTTTTTTAACATTTTTTACGGTGTCTTGTAGGGATGCCAAATTTTCTGGAAATAAAATACGATTAAGGTAAAGTCGTTTAAGATTGCCCCTTCCGTCTTTTTGATAAAGCAGAACATTCTCTCCGCATTTAACGCATCCTATTGCCAAAATAGTATAAGTAGATTCTCTGTCTCTAAAAAACTTGTCTTTTTTAATTGGTCTCATATTTCTCTTTTCCTCCTCAAAAAACTTATATTTTGCTTTAAGATTTATTTTTAAAAACTTGGCTTCTTTTTTGGTTGAAATTTCGTGATCTTCAACAACATAACCTCCTTCTAAAAGAGCTTGAACCTTTCTTGGGTTTTTAGTGCCTAAATAAAATTTATACCCCCGCGGAAAACCAAGCGCTTGAAGAATAATAACTGCTTCATCAAATGTTCTAATATCTATTTTATCATGGCTTCTATAAAAACGTTCGGCTACAGCAATAGTATCCATTCTACAATCGTTCATAAGTCTTTGATTGGCCATTTTAAATTCACTTCCATGACCCCTACCATCTTGATTGGGAATGTAAATAATAATTCCTTGCTTTTTCAATGCTTCTCTTTGAGACGTTTTAAATTGTTCCATACAATCGCACGTTATGTCTCCTAAAATTCCAGATAAACACCCAGAATCAATTCTGAGAAAACAACTCTTTCTTCTTAAAATTATTGGCAGATCAGGAGCTACCATAATCCAGTGTTTTCCCCAACGACCATTCTCAACTTCAGCAGAAATAGACCAAAATTTTCCTTCTGATAAAATAATAGGTCCTTCTACACCAAAAATTATATTACGATTATTTATTTTTACTACTCGTCTTGTTAAAGATTCGGCTCGAACCTTATCAAAATAATATTTTTGATTAGGTTTATGTTTAGACGGTTGAAACATTTTTTCTTTTTATAGATAATATTATCTATGATTATTTTTAAAATCATTAACATTTTTATTATTAGCCGAAATTAAAAAAACCATATTATCTATTTTTTAATATAATTTAGCAATTTTTTGCGTTTGTCAATACACTGCGCTTGTTCATATGATATGCTCCACCTTATTAAAGGAAGATATTATGTGCCTGGTTCCTATTAAGAACATCCAGACTGACAACGGCCCTGAATTCCTTGGTTATGACATTGAATCAACGGAAAGAAACTAGAACAATGAAAATATGTTTGAACTACGTTGGGCTCCATAAAGTCATTAACTATCTAACACGTATTTAAAAGAAGCAAAACTCTTAAAAAAGAGGCTCTTTAGCCTCTCCTTTTTTCCGGCAACTCCACATAAAAAGCAGAACCCCGGCCTGGACCAGCAGACTCTGCCCAGATACGTCCTTGATGAGCTTTGACAATCTCTGAAGCAAAGTAAAGACCAATGCCCACTCCTGAGGGATAAGCATTAACTGCAGACTGGCTGCGGTTAAAAAGTTTGAAAAGATTGCTGATCTCTTCTGAAGACATACCCATGCCTGTATCTTGAACCTTAAGAATAACTATCTGAGAAAAAGGATTAAAGTCCAAACTCACCCTTACTTCTCCTTCTTTGGTATACTTAATGGCATTATCCAAGAGATTAAAGATTACTTGCCTTAATTTCTGAGAATCAGCCTTTATCTTAGGAAGAGGTTTGCTTGGTTTTTCAAAAACAAGCTTTAGATTTTTAGCTTGAGCTTCTGGTTCAATCTCCTTAATCACTTCAGCTGTTAAATCATCTAGCTGAACATCTTCAAACTTGTAGGCAATCTTGCCAGTTTGAATCCTAGTCAAGTCTAGTAAATCATTAACCAAAGCAATTTCTCTTTCATTGGCTCGGTAAACTTCTTCCAGGAAATCTTTGGCTTGGCCTTCTACCTTGCCGTAATCACCTGACAAAGCTAAGCTTAGATAACCTTTGATAATGGTTAAAGGAGTTCTCATTTGATGAGAAGCAATGGAAAGAAACATTGTCTTCGCTTCATCTAGTTTCTTTAATTCTTCGTATGACTGCTGAAGCTGCTCTTTAATGGTTTGCTCGTCTCGGGAATACTTTAAAAGCAGGTAGCAAAGATAAAGCATAATCAAAAAGCAGGCTAACCTGCCCCAGATGCCAATCTCTACTGTTGGAAAAACCAAGATAGTGGCTAAGAAGATTAAGATGGCAGCTATTAAGATATGAGTAGCCAAGATAGGACCAAAAAGCTGTTTCTCTGTAATGGCATAGGCAATGATAAGGGTGAAAAGAGGAAGAGCTAAGTAGAAAATGGGATAAATGCCGATTCCATAAGCAGGCAATGTTTCAATTCCTGTAAAGGTCCAGATAAAGATAGCTATTAAAATGTATAATGTTTGGCTTTTCTTGTTTTGCTCTTTTTGGTTCTTTAAGAATATTAAAAAGTTTCTAATTGCCAAAAAGAGAAAAACGGCAGTAAAGATTAAATAAAAATGGTGGCCAATTTGAGCTTGAGTGTGACAGCCCCACTGATAATTAAAAATATCTTTAACAAAATAGTCAGTTCGGCTTAAAAAAGCAAAAGCAATGGCTAAAAGGTAAGATAAAAACAAAGAAACTCTTTGGGTTTTAATTTTGCAAAACTCTATAGAGAAATGATAAATTATCGGAGGAACAAAAATGGCAGCCAGATAAAGAAACCTATCCCAAAAGAGGACTTCCATATCATTGCCACAATACTGCCACATCATAAATGTTCCTATTGACCAAAGGCTGTAAAGAATACTTAAAATGAAGAAAACAAAATTTTCTTTGTTCTTTACTTTAAACCAACTATAAAACCCCATCAAGAAAATCAATATTCCGCTCGGGACGAGTAAATAAATAGGAAAAGGTATTTGAATCATTGACTACTTTTGTTCTCTTTCTCTTAGTTTGTAATGTAGGGTTTTACCTAAATTAGACTTAGGCAGTTCTTCAAAGAACTCAACCAGGTGCGGAACCTTGTATGGGGCTAATTTTTCTTTGCAAAACTCAATCAATTCTTCTGTAGTAGCTTTTTCTCCTTCTCTCAAAACCACGCAAGCTTTAATAGCTTGGCCGTAATAATCATCTGCCACACCAATAACAGCCACTTCTCTTATCTTGGGATTTTGTTCTAAAGCTTCTTCTACTTCTCTAGGCCACACCTTCTCTCCTCTTACATTAATCATGTCATCTAGTCTGCCTTCAATGTAAAGCAATCCATCTTTATCAATTCGCCCCATGTCTTTGGTATAAAACCAGCCATCTTTTAAAACTTCTTTTGTTTTTTCCGGCTTTTTCCAATAGCCTTTAAATATCTGAGGACCCCTGACAATAATTTCTCCTGTTTCTTCATAGGGAAGCTCTTCTTTGGTTTGATAATTAATAATTTTAACGTCAGTATCTAAAAACGGAACCCCAACTGTATTATTTTTCTTTTGATAATTTTTTCCCGGCATATCCATTGTAATTCCTGGAGAAGTTTCTGTAGCGCCGTAAACTTCCATTAAAAATGCATTCGGCAAAATCTCTTTAAGTTTTTCTCTAACAGAAGCAGGGAAAGAAGTAGAACCGCTTGAAGCAATATTTACTGAATCCAGAATAGGTTCTTTTTTGTTTTTTTCATAATACTTTAAAAAGGCTGAATACATTGCCGGGATTCCTGGAAAATAATCTACTTTGTATTTTCTAATCAATCCAATTGCCTCTTTAGGGCTAAACTTTGGTAAAAGTATAACAGCAGCCTGTCTTACTATTCCCCATTGCAAAGCAGGACCTATTCCATAAATATGAAAGAAAGGAACAGATGTAAGCCATACCGACGCCTTAATCTTTTCTTCGTTGAGAATACAATCCCCTGCCGCTATGTTTGAAGCAATATTGAAATGCGTCAGCATCACCCCCTTAGGTTCCCCTGTTGTCCCTCCAGTATAGATGATCACTGCAACATCTTCCCGCGGATTAATGCTTACTGGATTGTATTTAGGCTCGCTCTCTTTAATGAAATCAAGGAAAGAAACAGCATTTGGACACTTAGGAGAAGGTATTTTCCCTAATAGCTTGCCTATTGTTCTTTGAAAAGACGGAAAGTAATCAGCAATACTAGTAACAAGGATTCTTTCAATCTGAGGAGTTACTTTGGCTGCTTCCTCAACTTTGTCATAAAAAGTATCTAGAGTTAAAACAATCCTTGGAGCAGCGTCATGAAAGAAGTATTTTAATTCTTCAGCGCTGTACAAAGGATTAAAAGGAATAGGAATGGCTCCAGCCTTCATTGCTCCGTAAAAAGCAATAACAAACTGCGGACAATTGGGCAGTAAAAGAAAGATACGATCCCCTTTTTGAATACCAAACCCTTGTAAAGCATTAGCAAACTTGTCTGAAAGCTCTTTTAATTCTCGGTAAGATATTTCCTTGCCGTAGAAGATTAAAGCTGGCTTATCAGGACACTTCTCAGCTGAGTCATCTAAGAAACGATGCAAAGGCAATTCTGGATAATCAAGACGATGAGGCACGCCCTCAGGATAAAACTTAAACCAAGGACGGTCATCGGGAACACAATATTCTGCTTTAGCCATATGTTTAATTAAAATTATTATTATTTAACAAACAAAAGCTCCCTTTGGAGCTTCTTTTGACTCTTAATAAAAATTGCATGATTGAGCATAGAATACCATAGGACGGGATAAAAGTCAAAGCCCTACCCTGGTTCAATATGATATGCTCCGCTCAGAAAATCGTCTGGCCTTTTATCTTTTTAACAATCCTTTAAGCAATTTTTTATTTTCTAATCAAGAGTTACTTGTTTTGCTTTCTTCTCTGCTTTGTCCTTTCTATTTCGCTCAAGTATTGCTTTCTCAGCCTTATATTATCCGGCGTTATCTCTAGATATTCATCTTCGTTCATAATGCTCAATCCTCTTTCCAGAGTGATTGACAAAGGCGGAGTCAGCTTTATAGCTTCGTCAGAACCCGATGCTCTCATATTGGACAATTCTTTTCCTTTGGTCGGATTGACGCTCAGGTCATTTCCTTTGGACACGTTGCCAATGACCATTCCTTCGTAAACATCATCGGCGTGACCAATATACAAAACTCCTCTTTCCTGCAGTCCCCAAAGAGAAAATCCCGAGGCCTTTCCTGTAACCATGGAAACCATGGAGCCGACAGACCTTTTTTCAATTTCTCCTACATAAGGCCTGAATCCGATTACCCGAGTAGCTAAAAGACCCTCTCCGCGAGTATCAATAACAAATTCAGGCTTGTATCCCAACAATCCTCTGGTTGGAATTTCAAAAATCAGCCTGACGTGCCCTTGTTCCGGCCTCATCTCAGTCATTATGCCTTTTCTCTTGGAAAGCTTCTCAATAACTGTACCAGACATCTCCTCGGGAACATCAATAATCACTTCTTCAAACGGCTCCAGCTTTTTGCCATCTTCCTCCTTGATAATCACCTGGGGCTGGGAAACCTGCAGTTCATAGCCCTCTCTCCTCATGTTCTCTAAAAGCACAGCTATATGCAACTCTCCCCTTCCATAAACCTTGTAATGGTCTGTTGAGGAAAAATCAACCTTCAAACCGACGTTGACCTCTAATTCTTTTTTGAGTCTTTCTTTGAGCTGACTGTTGGTCACGAATTTACCGTCTCTCCCGGAAAAAGGAGAATTATTGACCAAAAAGTTCAAGGAAATAGTTGGCTCGTCTATATCAATAGCAGGAAGAACTTTTTGCTCTGGGTCAAAGCAGATTGTTTCTCCAATAAAGATGTCGGAGATTCCGGCAATCATGACAACGTCTCCAGCACTAGCTTCTTCGACTTCCCTTCTATCCAGCCCGTAAAAAGTGAAAATCTTGACTATTTTTGCTTTTCTGATTTCATCCTTGACTCCTTTGACGTAAACTTCGTCTCCTTTCTTAATTTTTCCTTCATATATCCTGCATACAGCCAACCGGCCCAGGAAATTATCATAAGCGAGATTAAAAGGCTGGGCCCTCAGAAGATTATTCGTTAATTCTTCCGAAGATGCCGAAGGAACCTTTTCCAGAATCAAATCCAGCAAAGGTGTCAGGTCTTTTGATTCGTCCTTTAAGCTTCTTTTGGCCACGCCGTCACGACCGCTAGCGTAAACGACGTTAAAGTTAAGCTGTTCATCATTGGCTCCCAAGTCAAGAAACAACTCTAAAACCATTTCTCTTGTTTCTTCAGGCCTGGCTGCAGGCTTATCTATCTTGTTAATCACCACAATAGGCTTCAATCCCAATTCCAAAGACTTCTTAAGAACGAATTTCGTCTGAGGCATTGGCCCCTCTTGGGCATCAACAACTAGAAGAACGGAGTCGATTGACCGCAGGACACGTTCCACTTCAGAACTAAAATCAGCGTGGCCCGGGGTATCCACAATATTAATTTTCGTATTCTTGTAAAAGATAGATGCATTCTTGGAATAAATGGTAATGCCTCTTTCTTTTTCCAGTTCGTTGGTATCCATGGTAAACCCTTCTTCAACCATTCCCGTCTGCTTCATCAAAGCATCGGTTAAAGCGGTTTTGCCGTGGTCTACGTGAGCGATAATAGCGATGTTTCTTACTTCCATAATTTAAAAAATCCGCCGAGAAGGCAGAAAGCTTCTTTTCTTGTATGTCTGGAATATATAATAAAAAGAGGGATTTGTCAAAGGTTTGCGCTGGTTCATCTTGATCTAAATACAAAATCAGAGTTTTATCTAGACCCAGCAATCAGCTTAATAAAGAAACAGCAACAACTCCTGTTAAAATAAAAAGGAGGGCAAACCATTGCTGAATACTTAATTTTTCTTTGTAAACAAACTTTCCATACAAGATAGCAACCAAGGGGCTGGAAAAAGTTAAAGCAGCTACTACGCTCACGTTAGCTGACTCCTTACTAATACCTAGGTTATAAAAAAGAGTGCCTATTGCTCCAAATAAAGCAACCCAAAACACATAAAGCAAGATTCTTTTGTCTGGAAAACGAAAAGGAATTTTTAAACATTTAATGCTTATTCCGCTGAAAATCATAATGCCAAACTCAGTTATAAATGAAGTCAATAGCGGTCCTAGGGCTGTTACCGGTATCTTATACAAAAAATAGAAACCCCCCACAGAAAACAAGTAGCCAAAGCATAAGGAACTCCGCTCAGCAATTTAACTGAACTGGTTTTCCTTATATCATTAAAATCCAGAGAGGTTAATATTATTCCAATTATTATTAAAATTATTGAGATAAGCTGTATTAACGATAAAGATTCTTGAAAGAAAATAGTTGAAAAGATTATTGTAAATATTACTGAAGAATTTGCAATTGGAGCTATAATGCTTACTTTGCCAATTTTTAAAGCTTCATAAAAAAGAAGTAGCGCTAAATAACCCAGCAAAGAAATGGCAAAAGCAATGAAAATATACTTTGCGTCAAAAGAAACATCGTTTTGAAAAAATAAAAACGGAATAGCTAATAAGATACTCACAAAAACATTCTTAAAGAATATTGTTCTTTGGCTGCCTATCTCTTTAGAAGGAATTTGGGCCATGGCATTGCATAATCCAAAACCAATCATAGCAATAGTACCAAACAATATGCTTACTGATAAAACCATAAATTTATAAAGTATTGTTTATGCTCCGTTTCAACCTGTCACTTTTTTAAAATCATCTTCTAGGGCTAAATAGGCCCTAGTAAATCTCTCCCTGTCCTGAAAACCCAAGTCTTTTACCATTCTTTCTATTTCTTTCTTAGGCCCCTCTATTTCTATAAACCTGCCAAAACTTAATTTATCAACATTAACTTTGACTGGTCTTTTAAGCGTCCATTCTTCCCTAACTTTTGTAAATTCTCTTATTCTATTATATCCCAAAATCTGAAGAATCTTTATGGCATCTTTTAAATTATCAATCTTTATTGAATATTCTTCTCTTTCAAAGTATTTGGTCTTTTTATCTTTCCTTAACTTTACTGTAAGAACCAATGAATTATCTTCTTGTCTTATCCTTGGAAAGATCCCTCTTTCTATTGAATCATTAGAAAAGAAGCCATAAGTAGTTTGGCTATATGATTTTCCTTTTTTGCCTCCTAATTTCTTTAACTTTTTGGCTATATTTTCTTTGTCCTTTAATTGAATTTTAATTTCTATTTCTTTTTGCATAAAATTAAATTAATAATTAGATATGGCGGCATTTCAAAAAATGAATACTAATAACAAAATAATTATAAACCAATTTAAAATAAAAAACTACCCTTGCCGAAGCAGGGGTAGTGTTCATAGTAATTATATATTATCTTTTCCATACTTTTCTGTCAAGGGGAAAACTTTGCTCCGTCAACTGGACGCTGTTAGGGTCTATTTAATAAGCCATATAGTATTTAAATCTTTTAAAAAAAGAGCTAAAATTAAATAAAATATTGCTCAGAAGAAAAACTTAAGATTTGA
>Ga0302251_1002148_pt1 | contig 10143 bp, 8 predicted proteins | sample AAG_RA_Gln_MG_FD_193534 | JGI IMG/M metagenome (GOLD analysis project Ga0302251, IMG submission 193534) | Enriched activated sludge microbial communities from anaerobic digester in WTTP, New Holstein, Wisconsin, United States - AAG_RA_Gln | ecosystem: Engineered > Bioreactor > Anaerobic >...
TGCATACACATTTTCATTGTCATAGCAAACAGCGTTTCTGGCTGTTCCAGGATAGAATTTTTTCCATACGACTTGTCCCGTTTTCGCATTCAAGCTAATAATCGTATCATGAACGCTAACGAATACGCGCATTTTGGATACCGCAAAACCATGTTGCAGTTGGTTTGGAAGCTGATACTCCCAAATTTTATTGTGATGTTGCAAGCCAAATGCATAAATCATATCGTTGCTGGATACAAAAAACTGCCCATCCATAATTGCAATAGAATGTTCAATCGGATTAGGACAACCAATATCCCATAATTTTTTGCCATTTGACGCATCCAGACAAGTGATAAATTGATTGGAACCAAAATACACTTTACCTTCATGAACCGTGGGGGACGAATTAACCGAGTTATCACCGGTTGAATATTTCCAGTAAACAAAACCGGTCTTTGCGTCCACGCAATAGATGGCATTCGTGTAACCGGCATATAAGCGTCCATCTGCATAGAATGGAGAGGAATGCATAAAATCTTTGGAAATTAGCTGCCAGATTTTTGTGCCCCATTTCGCATTGTAACAAACCAAACCCCATGTCGTTCCGATGTAGAGTTTGTCGCCAATCACGACTGGATGCGAGCGGGTTGCGCCTGTTACCTCCACCCAGGTGATTTTTAATGGATACTGTACGGATTCTTTCGTGACTCCGCTAAATCCCAAATCATTTCTGTACCCAACGACATCAGCCAAAGTAGAAGCGGGTAAACACAACAATACCGCTAACAAACCTACACAGACACTCTTTTTTAACACCTTGTTCCTCCTGTGTATCAGTTCGTATTCTTCTTAAATATAGGAGAAATATCCAGGAATGTAAACTCCAGAGAGAACCTTTTTGCTAAATAATGCCCAATCGACAACACGCCGAATTTCTCGGACTCGTAATGCCCTAACAATAGAACATTTTTCTGATAATCTCTGGCTTGTATGTACATAGACTGAGCATAATCACCAGTAATAAACAGATCGATCCCAGCTGCTACCGTTTCAGGAAAAAAATGATGTCCGCTACCAGAAACAACGGCTATCGAATGAATCGTTTCCTTGCCATAAGGTAACAACTGTGCATGAAAAGAAATAGCACGGCATGCCCTATCGAAAAGCGAAGACAGAGACCATCCCTGTTCGGAGGTAATCTGAAAACCGTATGTATTGTTTTTCTCCCGACCAAATGGCTGTAATTGTTGGACTGGTAACGCCATTGCATTGAGAATTCCAACATTGTTTCCATATACAGGATGCACATCAAGAGGAAGATGGGAAGCGTATAAAGCAGCTTGATGCTCTAAACAGAAAGTAGTTTTTTCTAACATCGGACCCGACAAGGAAGGATCCGTTCCATTCCAAAACAAACCATGATGAACCAGAAAAAGAGCTTGATCCGGTTTCGGTGCACTTTTAAAAAAATCCAACGTAGCATCCACACCACTATATATTCTTTCAATAGAAGCTTTAGACTCTATCTGCAACCCATTGAATGAAGCATCCTCAATCATCGGTTTGATCCCTATCGACTCCAGTTCGGTAAGAATGTTGGCTAATTCCATGATCTCATCCTACCGAATCCAGTGAAAACAGATGCATAAAATTGCGGATCAATTGTTCGCATATTGCCTCCAAGGGTATGGATAACCAATCACTCAACCATCGGTACAAAGCCGGAATATTGAGAGGCGTATTCTCTCTTTTGCCCCTGTCTTCCAGCGGAGATAAGTAGGGAGAGTCCGTTTCTAGCAATAGGGAGGAGAGTGGTAATTTTTTGATCAATGTACGTAAATAATCGCTTTTTGGATAGGTGATGTTGAATGAAAACGAGATCAACCAACCCTCTTGTGCTTTGGCTAGAGCGAGCTTTTCCGGGGAAGAGTAACAGTGCAAAATCCCCTTGACAGAGGGAAAATGTCCAAGAATCGCTTCTATTTCAGAATCTTTTTCTCTGTTATGGATCAGTACGGGTAGTTTTGAATCTTCTGCTATCTGTAATTGCTCTTCGAAAAGAGCTATTTGGTGTTGTGGCAGACTATTGCTTCGCACCCCATCCAAACCGATCTCGCCGATCGCTATAATTTCCCGATTGCTTGCTTTTTCGCGTATAAAGCGAAGTGATGAAGACCAGTCAGGAAAAGCATCATGCGGATGAATTCCCGCTGCTGGAACTATCCATGCATGGTCTTTGGCTAATTCAACCGCTTCCCGGGATGATTTAAGGTCAAAACCAGGCACTACAACCCATTTCACCTGTTTCTGTTTCAAAGCGATCCCTAATTGTGCCGGAGAGTCGTGTAATAGATTTATATGAGCATGGCTGTCAAGGTAACTCGATTCATTTAACGACGGATCCACTATCAATTTCCTTTTCAGGCGTGACTAATGTCAATCCAAGCTCATTCGAGGCAGCTAGCAGCATCCCCTGGGATTCCACCCCTCTTAATTTTGCAGGTTTTAAGTTATTCACAACAATGATTTTTTTGTTCACAAGCTCATCCGGTTGATAGTGTTGGGCGATGCCAGCCACAATTTGTTTGGTATCCTGTCCAATCCGAACCTGTAACAGCACTAACTTCTCCGAACCTTCTACTCTTTCCGCTTTTTCGATCACAGCCACCCGAAGGTCTAGTTTTTGGAAAAAATCTATATCGACCAGCTCTTTCTGTTCGATGATTTTTTCTTTTTTCTTAGCTATGGCTGGTTCTGATTGAAATGACTTGATCCTTGGAAAAGTAACTCCCATCTGCGATATGACATGGTTAAAGCCTAATTTGCCGAACGCCAGATTCTCTTCCTTTACACTCCTTGCACCAAGAGAGGAAAGAATCATATTCGCAAAAGTCGGCATAAATGGCGAGACTAAAATAGCGACGATTCGGATCGACTCAAGTAAAGAATAGATAAGGTTTTTATAGGCTTGGAGTTGATTTTGTTTCAATAGCTCCCATGGCTTGCTTGTCTCAATTAGTTTGTTGCACTCATTGACAAAAGCCCATACATTTTCCAATGCTTCCTTGAATCGGAATCGATCCATCTGATCGAAATACTGAGTGATGGTTTCCAGTATGGAGATTCTCAGGTTCTCGGAAAAAATAGAACCCGCAGGAATCTCATCATTGAAAGTTTTATGGGTCATTGCGTACACTCGTGAGATTAGGTTGCCAAGATCATTCGCCAAATCGAAATTATACCGCGAAGTAAACCGAGCATCCGTAAATATCGCATCATCACCGAATGTAGACTCCCTGAACATGAATAAACGCAAAACATCCACTGCAAGATTGGTAGAGATGCCGGTTTCTCGGGACAAGTCTTCTATAACCAAATTAGGATCGATGATGTTGCCTTTGGATTTAGACATTTTTTCACCAGAAGTCAGCCACCATCCATGTACATACACCTTCTCCGGCAAAGGCAGTCCAAGCGCCAACAGCATTGCCGGCCAGATCACACAGTGGAACCGGATGATATCTTTGCTCATTAGGTGCACATTGGCAGGCCAATAGTACATAAAAGTGTCCAGCTGATTCGGATATCCAGTAACTGTCAGGTAATTAATCAATGCATCAAACCACACATAGATCACGTGTTTTTCATCAAACGGAAAAGGAATGCCCCACTGAACAGAGCTTCTGGATATGGAAATATCGTTTAATCCCATTTTAATCATACTGACAACTTCATTAAATCGACTCTCCGGCTCTATCGCTTTTGGATAAGCTTCGTAATGGTCGAGTAATGCTTTCTGGAATGCACTGAGTTTAAAGAAGTAGTTGTCCTCTGAAATCCAGTGCACTTCCCTGCCGCAAGAAGGGCATATTTGATTGGGTATATCCGATTCCAACCAGAAGGTTTCACAATCGACACAATACCAGCCTTCGTACTTTCCCTTATAGATATAGCCAGATTGGTAAAGAGTCTTTATCACATGCTGTACGGCTTTCACGTGGTCTTCGTCGGTCGTTCTCACAAATCTGTCAAATTGCACATTGAATGTTTTAAAAAAGGCTTTCCATTTTTCTGCCTCATGATCAACAAAATCCTTTGGTTCTTTTCCGGCTTTTTGAGCTGCTTTGACAATTTTTAAGGAATTCTCATCGCTACCCGTGGTGAACAGCACATTCGTATTCCGCATTTTTTTATACCTGGCGATAATATCAGCGGCAACGGTCGTATAGAGGTGACCAATATGCGGATTTCCACTAATGTAATAGATCGGGGTCGTGACGTAAAATTTAGCGCCTTTCATGCTGTGTCCATCTCCTTTACTGTATAAAATCGAGCACGATGGTGATTTCACCAATAACTTCTCTGTTTCGATATTGATTATAAACAAAATCCAATGAACCTCTAAGAATTTCCTCGTTCATTTTTGTCATTTCACGACAAATACAGATATTCATCGGCATTTGGAGGGATAAAAGCGTCTCCAAAGTAGTTTTCAACCGATAGGGGGATTCAAAACAGACAACTGGCACTCTTAACATACTGGCTTGCTGAATCGTTTCGATCAATTTTGATGTTTTTCTTGGCAGAAAATTTAAAAAAAGAAAATGTTGGGTGGCAAATCCTGCATACACCAGTGCCGTCACCACTGCGGAAGGACCCGGAATCACCCGAACGGAAATACCATTTTGATAACAAGCTTGCACTAATTCTAATCCGGAATCTGCAATCAATGGCATCCCCGCATCCGATATCAGTGCGATGTTTTTCCTCTCCATCAATTTTTCCAATAGCTTTGGCGTGTTTTTGTCGATGGTGTGCTCGTTATAAATCAGAAGTTCGGTATGAATATCAAAAGTGTTCAATAGTTTTAGTGCTCTTCGCGTGTCTTCACAAGCAATGCAATCAACTGTTTTGAGAATCTCGATCGTACGTATGGTGATATCTTTTAGATTCCCCAACGGCGTGGAAAGGATGTAAAGAGCTCCGGTCTCAACCATGATGGTTATTTTGGTTCATGGCGGAGTACAGTGCAAAGAATGAGTCCGGTTCCAAGGAAGCACCTCCGACCAAAAAACCATTCATTCTTTGGTGACATAGCAAGTCCGAAATATTCTTTCGGTTTACACTTCCGCCATAGAGAATTGGCGTGTCGGGAAACTTGGAATCAATCGCATCCAGAGCTGTTGATAAATCTTCGCGAGTGGGAATCAATCCGGTTCCAATGGACCAGATCGGTTCATAGGCGAGTAAGAAAGGAAGCGTGGAAGAATACGGAGCCAGTTGCTGTTTCAAGTATTCAACCGTGGCACCTGTTTCATATAGCTCTCTCGATTCACCGATACAGAGTATAGGAATCAATCCAGCCTTCACCGCCAGTTCCACTTTTTTTGACAACATCGGTTCGCACTCGCCGAATAGAGTTCTTCGCTCAGAGTGCCCGATAATCACATACTGACAGCCAATCTCTCGAAGCATCGTCACGGACACCTCTCCTGTATAAGCTCCCGACTCTTCCGAAGAGCAGTTTTGTGCAGCCAAAGTAATAGGAGCAGACGCTGTCAAAATGATATCCCGAAGGATAGACAAAGATACATACGAGGGAGCAAGTATGACCTGTATTTCAGAATTATTCAGGCTGTTGACAGGGAATTGTTGCATAAAAAGGATAGCCTGATTCGTCGTTTTTGACATTTTCCAATTTGCGATCAGGTATTGTTTACGGTTCGGCATTTTCTTCTAATTTCCGTACATGAACCTGCAAAATCCTTCTGTTTTTGATCTGTTTCACGGTAAAAATATAGCCGGAATGCTCAACAGTCTCATCCACAACAGGGATATGTCCTAATTCAGCCAGCAGAAAACCGGATATGGTATCAAATTCTTCTTCGGGTAAGTTTAGGTGAAGAAGCTCGTTTAGTTCGTCTATCGCGTAATTACCAGCAATCACGTACGAATGATCAGGATTTTCTTCATAAAAAGCTTCTTCCTTATCAAATTCATCCTGAATCTCACCGACCAATTCCTCCAAAATGTCTTCCATAGTGACCAAGCCGCTGATACCGCCATATTCATCGACTACTAGCATCATATGCTGTTGTTTTTCTCTCATTTCACGAAAAAGGTCATCCACCTTTTTACTTTCCGGTACAAAATAAGCTTTTTTCATGATACGCCTGATATCGATTTTTTTATCTTTTTTATCATCGGAGTCGGAAATTCTAAAATACCTAAACACATCCTTAACAAACAGAATACCGAGAATATTATCAATACTCTCCTCATATACAGGAATGCGCGAATAATCAGTTTCATTGACTAGCGATAAGAATTTTTCGATGCCATCTTCTATGTTCAAGCAGACCATGTCCACTCTTGGAACCATGATTTCGTCGACTTCGGTATCGCTAAACTCAAATACGCTTTTAATTAATGACCTTTCCTCTTTTTCGATGATCCCTTCCTCCTGGGAGATATCGATGACAGCTTCCAGGCCTTGTTGATCGCCAATAATGGAATGCGGAGCAGGAGATATGGAAAACATCTTATGGAAAAGCGAGGAAATCCAGTTTAAAACCCATACCAAAGGATAGAACAATCGAATACAAAATTGAACCGGATAGTATACGAAGCTACTCACTCGCAAAGAGTCGGATGTACCAAGACTTTTAGGGATCATTTCTCCTAAAATGACAATCAAAACGGTGCAGAATATAGTACTGATCAGTACGGCATATTTTTCTGGAAGTGCCTGAAGCATTTGGTTTGTAAACATTGAGGTCAATAATATATTCACCAGGTTGTTTCCAATTAATAAAGCGCTTATAAACTGACTTGATTTCTCTTTCAAACGAAGAATTTTATCGAATAGAGAGGTTTTATTCTGCGATTGGTTTTTTAAGGCAATCCGACTGACAGAGAGCAAGGCAGCTTCTGATGCGGAAAAAAAAGCCGATAAAAGAATTAACAAAGTGATCCAAAAATAAAAACTGCCAGGTATCTTATCCATACTAACAACAATCCTCCGAAGGACAATATAACTGATAAAAACTGTCTTCTGCCTCTTTCATGACCCTTTCCTGCTCATCAGTATCATGATCGAATCCCAGGATATGTGACAAGCCATGCACAATTAGCCGAACTATCTCGTCCAAAAAGTCCATCTTCATTTCGTTGGCATCATGCAGTGCTCTCGGTAAGGAGATAACAATCTCCCCCATCAAGTATCCTTCGGGCGTATTTTCTTGCAAAACGAAGGATAACACATCGGTCGTGCTGTCAATCTTCCTGTATTCCCTATTCATATCACGCATCTCCGGATCATCGACAAACACCAAACTGATCAATGCCGGTTGAGGGATTCCCATTAGCCTGTCATGAGAGAGAATTTGGTGTAAAATGCGTTGAAGGTCCTCTTCAGAGACAGGCAAATCCATATCCGATTGATGGCTGACAGAACATTGAATCATGATGGTTATTCTTTCTTCTGAGGAAAGGTATAGGATATCCTGGAATGGTAGAGAGAGTCCAAGGTAAAAATAAAAGATTCTTTGACTTTTTCAATCTCGGCAAAGGTAAGATTTGATTCGGTCAACTGACCATCCATTAACTTGGCGTTCACAATCTTGTTCACCATCTCTCGTATAGAGGTAGCGTCCTTTATTTCCATGGATCGCACGGCGGCTTCCACAGAATCGGCAAGCATCAGGATCGAGACTTCCTTCCGAACCGGTTTGGGTCCGGGATAACGGAAAAATGAATCATCGGTTAGCGTTGGGTCATCTTTCTTGGCGGTTTCATAGAGGAAACTGATACGAGAAGTGCCATGATGCTGTCGAATAAAATCTTGCACAATGGGGGGTAGCTTGTTTGCCTTTGCAAGCCGAATACCGACTTCCAGATGCTCTTTGATGCGGTTCACTGCATCATAAGGGTTCATTTTGTCTAAGATATTCCCTCCGGCATTATTTTCCGTAAAATCCAGAGGGCTGACTGTCTTTCCGATATCATGATAATAGGCGCCTACACGGGTAAGTAATGGGTCGGCACCTATCTCTTCGGCTGCATGGGAAGAAATATTAGCAATCATCACACTATGCTGGTACGTACCGGGGGTCTCTTCAAATAATTTCCTGAGTAGATAGGAATTCGGGTCCGTTAGTTCAAATAGCCGTAAGGGAGTGACAAAATTCCCGATAGATTCAAGAATTACGGTGATTCCCAGTGCGAGCAAACTGGAAACAACTGCGTTCAAAAGACAGAGGGACAGGACAATCCATTGATTGGCCAATAAGGTATTCTCGTAAGTAAAATAGGAAAAAATCAACACAAAAACAGTAAAAATCGCAGCGGCTAAAAAACCATTCTTGATATAGTCGGAATACTTCCTGAAATTTTCCAGTACGAACAACACGATCGAGATAGTGACCATATAGATGACAGTGAGAGCGATATTCAGTCCAAATGCCGAGGCTAATATCAAAAAAGAGGTCATAGAGATGTAAAAAGAGATTTGCGCGTCGAAAAAGACCACCAAAATCGTAGTAAACAAAAAAGCGGGGAGAAGATAAGGCGAGACAGGGTAAAAGAAACGGAATAGCAGTACATAAACAAATAGGCTACCGTTTAAGAGCAGAAAGTACGAATAACGGGTAATGTATTCTGAAGACGGCGTGATAAAAAGGTAAAAAAGCAATAACAATAAAATCGCCAAGGCGTAAAACAGAGTTCTTCCCAACTGTTTCCAGTTCATTTTTTCGCTATAAAGACCCAATGCTTTCAGCTTTTCAAGGTCTTCCTCTGTAATCGTCTGCCCTTTGGATACGATCTTCTGATTTTGAATAATATCCTCGGAAATCGGTACAATCTTCGCTCGGGCTTCGGTTTTAGCCCTATTGGTTGCTACCTCGTCTATGGTCATATTCGGCTGAATTTTGTTTTGGATGAGTATTAAAGCGGGATTAATCAGCACTTCTTTTGGATGTAAAGATTGAATTGTACTCAGAATTTTCTTTTGAAACAGGTCTGTTTTCTGCAATTCAGCTTCCCATAATCCTAAGCTAAGAATCTCCGTAATCGCTTTCTTGGTGATGTCCTGCAGCTGGTTTAATGTAACGGTATCGGTGTTCAATATGAAGGTTATCACTCCCAGTGCGGATTTTTCGGTAGTGATGTATCCCTGCAAATTTTCGATCTTGTCTGCTTGTGTTTTAAATTTGTTGTTTCTGGTATCGTTGATCCCGAAAAAAACATTATCGATATCACTCAGTACCGCATCCAGAATATTTGGATCGATTCGAGGTGTAATCGGTACTTTCTCTTCTGCTTGTTTTCTGAGTTCCTCGGTTTTGATTCGGTTATAGAATTTGGTATTGATCGGAGAATAGATATCATCCGGCGCTATATTAGCGATCTTAATGTATACGATATGAGAGAAATAAAAAGTCGCCAAGACAGCAGAAATCAACAGATAATGAATAACGAGGACCAGAACATGTTTCCGTTGAAATAACCGAAAGAAAGAAGCGATTCTGCTTTGACTTGGGCCTGACGAACTTTCCACGGCAATCTACATTATTTTCTCCGCTTTTTGGCGGCTGCTATGCGTTTTTTGCGTCGCATGATGCTAGGCGGATAGAAATACTCGTGCTTTTTAATCTCTGAGATCAACCCCTGTCTAGCACAATCTTGTTTAAAACGATTCATCAGAGAATCAAAGCTCTCGTTGTCTTTTCTTAATGCATAAGCCATACTTCAATCATCAACCCTTTCAATTTATATATTACTCAATTAAATACTCGTCATTACAATCGGTGGGAACTACCCTCACTATGTCGCCGGGCAGAAAAAGATGATGAGGGCGAACCAATACCTTGAGGTAATTCCTTGTGAATCCCCCATTGGATCCCTCTATCATCACTTCTAATTCTTTTCCGATGTACGATCGCTTTATAGTATAACTAATCGATTTTGACAATGCAAGGAGTTGATGAGTTCTTTTTCGAATCATCTCTGGTGGTATTTTATTGTTGAATTTTTCTGCTTGAGTGCCCGGACGAACAGAAAATGGGAAAACATGTACCTTTGAAAAACCCACCTTTTGTACGATATCCAGAGTATCATCAAAATCCTGCGGTGTTTCTCCGGGAAAACCGACGATAATAT
>Ga0302251_1002149_pt1 | contig 10138 bp, 8 predicted proteins | sample AAG_RA_Gln_MG_FD_193534 | JGI IMG/M metagenome (GOLD analysis project Ga0302251, IMG submission 193534) | Enriched activated sludge microbial communities from anaerobic digester in WTTP, New Holstein, Wisconsin, United States - AAG_RA_Gln | ecosystem: Engineered > Bioreactor > Anaerobic >...
GTTTCCATTGGCAGAAGGCTTATGGATCCATTGGCAGAATTGGTCAAGATAGATCCGAAATCACTGGGAATAGGGCAATACCAGCACGATGTCAACCAGACTCTTTTGAAAGAGAGCCTGGATCAGACAGTTGAGTTTTGTGTGAACCATGTTGGGGTGAACCTCAATACTGCCAGCCTGAGGTTACTGACCTATGTATCGGGTCTCGGCCCGGGTCTTGCCCGCAATATTGTTGAATACAGGCAGGAAAACGGTCCCTTTTCAAGCCGGCAGACGCTGAAAAAAGTATCAAGACTTGGAGAAAAAGCGTTTGAACAATGTGCCGGTTTTCTAAGAATCCCTGGAGCCACAGACATACTGGACAATACAGGGGTTCATCCGGAAAGTTATCCGCTGGTAAGGCGAATGGCAGCTGACCTGGGAGTAACTGTGGAACAACTGATAGAAAAAGAAGAACTGCGCAGGAAAATTGACCTGTCTGTATATATAACACCTGTCACAGGAATACCAACATTGCGTGACATCATGACAGAACTGGACAAACAGGGAAGGGATCCCAGGGCTGTTATAAAGGTATGGGAGTTTGATGAATCAATATCATCAATAGAAGACCTCCGGGAAGGAATGGTCCTTCCGGGGATTGTGAGCAACGTGACAAATTTTGGTGCATTTGTCAATATAGGCATCAAACAGGATGGGCTGGTCCATGTTTCGCAAATGGGGGAAAAATACGTTCACGATCCGCTCCAGGTTGTCAAATTACACCAGCATGTAATGGTGAAAGTACTAAAGATAGATCTTGAAAGGAGCAGAATTCAGCTACGCCTTGAACGGAGCTGAGACAGCACCAGGCCAAAGACTACCACCAAAATACCTAAAGCCTGGATCCAGTTGATTGTTTCAATACCCAGGGCAAAACCTACCGAAGCTGTTACTATGGGGATTACGGCAGAAAATGTGTTGGTCCGTGTTACCCCCAATTCCTTTATGGCTGCCGTGAACATCATAAAAGCAATACTGGAACAGAAAACCGACAACATGAGGATAGGATACCAGAAATCTGCTTTTGTAATGAAATGCTTCACGTTAATGCGTTGGGCATCAATAAGCAGCACGGGCAGGATAAAATAAAGAGCCCCCAGGGCATGTTGATAGAAAGTGACTGTAAAAGCGTTGTAAGAACGGGTCATCCTTTTCAGGATCACCGTATGTCCCACAGCAGAAAAGACAGCCATAAAAAGAAACATGGCCCCCAATGGCATATTGGTTCCGGGCAGGTCGGTCACATTACCCGTTTCAAGACCTCCTCTTCCTGACACCACGATCAACATACCGGGAACGGTCATAAGGATTCCTGCGATGTTGCCCGCCGTCACCTTTTCTTTATAGAAGCTCAAACCTGCAACAAGACCGAAAACCGGTATGGTGGCGATGATCATTGAGCTTATTGTTGGACTTGCTGTCAGTTTTACCCCATAAGTCTCTCCAATGAAATAAAAAAATGGTTCCATCAGAGCCAGAGCAAGAAACCATAAGGCATCTTTCTTGTTTTTTATTCGCTGGATTTTTCCCGTTATTCTTCCAACAATAAGAAGTATGAGCGCAGCCAGTGACATCCTGGTCAATATCAGGAAAAATACTGGAACGTGGTTTATCAGAAGTTTGTTGGTCCAGAAAAAAGATACTCCCCACAGTAATGTTGTCGTGCATATATACAGATATGCTCTGATTCTTTGTGTGGTCATGTTACAGGATGGGCAGGACAGGGGGTTTCTGGATGATCTGTCCGTTTTCTGCTGCCAGCATCCCATTTATAAAGACGTGGGATACAGATGTGCTGAAAATATATCCTTCCAGCGGGCTCCACCGACAGGTATATTCAAGCTGTGATTTGGTTATTTGCTGTTCTTTTTCCGGATCTATCAGGACCAGGTCTGCATAATAACCTTCCCTGATAAAACCTCGGTTCCTGATTCCAAAAAGGATTGAAGGCTGATGACAACAGGCGTCTACAAAAGAAGTAAGGGATAGCTGCCGGCTTTGAACTAGCTCCATCATCATCTGGCATGTATGCTGGATGAGTGGTATTCCGGATGGGGCATTCGTGTAATTCTGCTGCTTTTCTTCCCATGTGTGGGGAGCGTGATCTGATCCAATGGCCTGGATATCCCTTTTCTCAAGAGCTTTCAGAATCGCATCCCTGTCTTCTGCCGTTTTTATGGCGGGATTACATTTAACTTGTGTTCCGTACCTTCCATAATCTTCTTCCGTGAACCACATATGAGGCAAGGATGCTTCACAACTGATCCCGGAGTGGACACAGCGTGCTTCACGAATCAATTCCACCTCTTCTTTTGTTGAAATATGAAGAATATGAAGTCTGGAGTGGTATTTAAGAGCCAGGTCCAATGCCTTTCGGGTAGATGCAATACATGCTTCCCTGCTGCGTATGCTGCTGTGAAGGTTCAAGGGAATACAGTCACCATAACGGGCTTTCATGCTGGCCAGATTTTCCCTGATCATGGACTCATCTTCGCAATGGGTAGCTATCACTCCCTTGTAGTTGCAGAATAAATCATTCAGTACCGAGTGATTGTCTGTGAGCATATTCCCGGTTGAGGAACCCATAAATATCTTCAATCCGCATGATTGTCTTACAGGTTTCAGCACTTCCCGGGTGTTGGTGTTGGTCGCTCCCATGTAAAACGCGTAATTGACATACATTTTTTCTCTGGCCAGGATATATTTCTGTTCCAACAATTCTGCAGTGATAACAGGAGGCACATTGTTGGGCATGTCCATGACCGACGTTACGCCACCCAGCAAAGCGGAACGGCTTTCCTGCATCATGGTGCCTTTGCCGGGCTGACCTGGTTCCCTGAAATGGACCTGATCATCTATGATTCCCGGTATCATGATTTTACCGCTGGCGTCAATATCAATATCACGGGTTCCACAAAAGGCGACAGCTTCCTCTTCTGCCTTATGACCACGAAAGATCCCCGCAATATGCTGGTCTTTAAGAACCACGCATCCACGAAAAACCGAGCCCTCATTTACTATGCTTGCGTTCCGGATGAGAATGTTCCTGGCCATGCTTTATTTTTTACGAATCCTTTTAAAGCGGAGTTTGAGGACCCCCCAGAAAGCTTCCCCGAATATGCCACTGCTCATTTTAGAAGTGCCTTCTGTTCTGTCCACAAATATGATAGGTATCTCTATTATTTTAAAACCCAGCTTATAGGCATAATATTTCATAGATATCTGGAATCCATATCCTTTCATTGTGACCCATCTGAAATCAATACCCTCCAATACCCTGCGGTGGTAACAAATAAATCCGGCTGTGCAGTCGTATATGGGCATATTAAGGATTGTTCTTACAAAAGCCGAGGCAAACCAGGACATCAGTACCCGCCCCAGTGGCCAGTTGATTACACTGATACCCTTGCAATAACGTGAACCTATAGCCAGGTCTGCACTTTGACGGCATGCATCAACTAGCCTGGGCAGGTCCTCGGGATTGTGTGAAAAATCGGCATCCATTTCTATCATATAGGTATAATCCCTTTCAAGACTCCACCGGAACCCTTCCAGGTAGGCAGTGCCCAGTCCCAATTTACCTTGACGCTCTATAATGAACAGACGGTCAGGGAATTCGGGAATCAGTGAGCGGACAATGCCAGCTGTCCCATCCGGGGATCCGTCATCAATAACAAGAATATGAAAAGGATCCTGAAGAGAAAAAACTTTTCTGATTATGTTTTCTGCGTTTTCCTTTTCGTTATAGGTGGGTATAATAACCAGTGTTTTGTCTTGCATATACTGTATTACATGGGTTTCAAATGAGTCTCAAATATAGACATAATTTTTGTCTTAATTTTTTGTTGTTGATAATCTGAAAAATGCATATTCTTTTGACAGAATTCATGAAATTTTATAAAAAATATTTGGTTTAGAATAAATAAAACACGTATCTTTGCAACCCCTTTTGCGAGGGAGAATAAAAAAGTTCATTGACAGATTGGAAGAACAAGTACAACAAAGAGTACAAGAGCAGAACGTTAATTCCGTAAGGAATAGGAAAGCGTAACAGGACAAGCCAGTAAAACAATTTTACAATGAAGAGTTTGATCCTGGCTCAGGATGAACGCTAGCGGCAGGCTTAACACATGCAAGTCGAGGGGCAGCACGGGTAGCAATACCTGGTGGCGACCGGCGCAAGGGTGCGTAACGCGTGAGCAACATGCCCTATACAGGGGGATAATCCAGGGAAACTTGGTCTAATATCCCATAGTATTTAGAGGAGGCATCTTCTATAAATTAAAGCTTCGGTGGTATAGGATTGGCTCGCGTGACATTAGCTAGATGGTGAGGTAACGGCTCACCATGGCAATGATGTCTAGGGGTTCTGAGAGGAAGGCCCCCCACACTGGGACTGAGACACGGCCCAGACTCCTACGGGAGGCAGCAGTGAGGAATATTGGACAATGGATGGAAATCTGATCCAGCCATGCCGCGTGCAGGAAGACAGCCCTATGGGTTGTAAACTGCTTTTATATGGGAGCAATAAGGTCTACGTGTAGACTGATGAGAGTACCATATGAATAAGCATCGGCTAACTCCGTGCCAGCAGCCGCGGTAATACGGAGGATGCGAGCGTTATCCGGATTTATTGGGTTTAAAGGGTGCGTAGGCGGCCGAGTAAGTCAGCGGTGAAATTTTGCAGCTTAACTGTAACAGTGCCGTTGATACTGCATGGCTAGGATTTGGTTGCTGTGGGTGGAATGTGTGGTGTAGCGGTGAAATGCTTAGATATCACACAGAATATCAATTGCGAAGGCAGCTCACAAAGCCAAGATTGACGCTGAGGCACGAAAGTGTGGGGATCAAACAGGATTAGATACCCTGGTAGTCCACACTGTAAACGATGATAACTCACTGCCGGCGATACACAGTCGGTGGCCAAGCGAAAGCGATAAGTTATCCACCTGGGGAGTACGACCGCAAGGTTGAAACTCAAAGGAATTGACGGGGGCCCGCACAAGCGGAGGAACATGTGGTTTAATTCGATGATACGCGAGGAACCTTACCCGGGCTCGAACGGTGCATGAATAAGCAAGAGATTGTTTAGTCCTTCGGGACATGTATCGAGGTGCTGCATGGTTGTCGTCAGCTCGTGCCGTGAGGTGTCGGCTTAAGTGCCATAACGAGCGCAACCCTTGTTGTTAGTTACCAACAGGTAAAGCTGGGGACTCTAACGAGACTGCCACCGTAAGGTGTGAGGAAGGGGGGGATGACGTCAAATCAGCACGGCCCTTATGTCCGGGGCGACACACGTGTTACAATGGGGGGTACAGAGGGCAGCCATCCGGTGACGGAGCGCCAATCTCCAAAACCCTTCTCAGTTCGGATTGGAGTCTGCAACCCGACTCCATGAAGTTGGATTCGCTAGTAATCGCGCATCAGCCATGGCGCGGTGAATACGTTCCCGGGCCTTGTACACACCGCCCGTCAAGCCATGGAAGCTTGGGGTGCCTGAAGTTCGTGACCGCGAGGAGCGACCTAGGGCAAAACAAGTAACTGGGGCTAAGTCGTAACAAGGTAGCCGTACCGGAAGGTGTGGCTGGAACACCTCCTTTTTGGAGCAAGTCATGTTACGTGTTCTGCTCTTTCTTCCAATTTTTTTATATTCAGTCCCGTAGCTCAGTTGGTTAGAGCACTACACTGATAATGTAGGGGTCAGCGGTTCAACTCCGCTCGGGACTACTGCATAAGGCTACGGGGATATAGCTCAGTTGGCTAGAGCACCTGCTTTGCAAGCAGGGGGTCGTCGGTTCGACTCCGTCTATCTCCACAAGGAGCCGACTAAAAAGTGATTTTTAGCCGGCTTCTTTCATTTAGCAGGTTCCAATCTCGCGGCGTGTGGCAGTTCTCCTTCGGAAGGACTCTGCTTCGCAAGTTTATCAACTTGCTGTGCACCGGCCCCTCCCAACGTCTTCTGTGTGGTCTACGACCACTTGTATCCATTGGGCCCCTCCCCCTGCCCGTGTCCGGGGGTGGACACGCCTTGCGGAGGAGACTGCCACACGCCCTGCTTCGCTTTGAGCCCCATCAATGATGCCATTTTCTTTATGTTGTGCGATATAGCGATAGTGGCGAACTCAGCTTTTGTTAGTCTGTTTCCACGATAATGGAAGCGTTTGAAGCCGCTGTCGTACTTGATTTGTCCGAAGACCGCTTCCGGTTCTATAGGGCGCCTGCTTCTGTGATACAGCCCCCTCTCGCCGGTGAGCAACTCTTTCGCTTTGTCCCTATATTGTCGGCCTTTGACATTCACGCCAATGACACGAGAGCTCTTCCCCTTGAAGCACTGTCCCCGGAGAGGACACCCTTCACATTTTTGCGCCTGATAGAGTCTTGTCGAACTTACGTATCCAAGTGCTGATTTTCTGGAATTATCTCCAATATAAGTCATATGCTGTCCCATCGGACAGATGAAGTAGTCTTTCTCCATGTTACAGTACAGATGCTCTGGGAGGAACGGATTCTCTATATGCTTCTTTTTCAACTCCATGTGGAACATATTGTGTTTGACATAGCCTTCGATTGTGTTCTGGTCAAGGTATTCATAGTTTTCCTCACTGCCATACCCGGAGTCGGCCACCACCTCCTGGCTCTGCCTGTTGTAACGGACTTCAAAGGTATCCAGATGGTGGATGAACGTGCCGCAATCGCTGGGCCTCCAAGGATACAAGCTGGCCGTCGACCAGCAACTGGACCACCTGCGTGAAGAGGTCGTCAATCACATCTGCCAGCCTGTTTTTACGGGAGAGGTTGATGGTATTGAAATCCGGAGCCTGCATCCCGCTCAGCCACATGAAGTTCACATCTCGCTTTAGAAGTGTTTCCATCTTTCGGCCGGAGAAAACGTTCTGCAGATAGGCATAGAACACTGTCTTGACCAGCAGCCCGGGGATGGTAACTGCTGGTACCACCGCCTGCGTACGTCGCTTCAATCTTGCTCAGATCAAGGTGGTCAACGATTGTGTTTAGCACACGAACGGGGTCGTTCTCAGCGATGAAGTCTCCCAAACTCGGAGGAAAAAGCAGATTGTCGTTCTGAGTGTAAGATTTATAGATTACCTTTGCCATTGCTTTGTGTGACAGTTCGTAAGTTATTTTTACTCAATACAAATATACTAAAAACATCTCACAAAAACAATAGCTATTTATCTGTTATACAGAATAATAGCTATTTTTTTTACTGTAACTTCGTTGATACAAAAAAAAGAAGGTGACTATGTGTCAACTTGACTTTTTAGTCACCCTCACCAATTTGAAAGATCTGCCTTGAAAGACCACCGTGCGGTTATTGACCAGTAATGCTGCTCAACGGCAAGGTCGCTGCATTGCAAAGAACTGAGCGCCTCGGCGTACCAAAAAGCGCTCTGTTCTTTGCAGTGCAACGGCTGCCTAAAACAAGCAGATAGAGCCTCGGCGTACCAAAAAAGCGCTCTGTTCTTTGCAGTGCAACTGCTGCCTAAAACAAGCAGATAGAGCCTCGGCGTACCAAAAAGCGCTCTGTTCTTTGCAGTGCAACTGCTGCCTAAAACAAGCAGATAGAGCCTCGGCGTAAAACAAAAGCTCCCGGTTCTTCATGGGGCAGCAACTGCCCATTGCATGCAGGAGGAGCCTCGGCTTACAATAAAAAGCTCCCGGCTCTTGTGTTGGTGGTGACTGTCTTCTGTTTTGTTATCTTTGTGTATGCAATACATGAATACACTGGTCTGGATAGGATTTTGCCAGGCATTGTTTGCTTCCATACTCATGTTCACAAAAAATGAACGGACCGTATCGGATAAAATACTGTCCGCATGGCTTGTATTGCTGGCCGTTGAATTCCTGACCGCCGGCCTGGACTACCACTTTTATGAAACACCCTTGTTATCCGGCTCGCATTTATTATCCAATGCAGCTTTTTACCTATATGTCAGGTCCCTTACAAGATCGGGTTTCCACTTAAAATACAGACACCTGGCGCACTTGTTGCCGTTCTTGATCTTCAAGATCCTGGCCTACATCCTCAACGCTGCCCTGATGATGGGGGATTATCTGGTTTATGAGGAAGACTATATGTTCCGTTTTTCCTACGCTATAACAAGCCTGGTATCATGGCTAATATACAGTCCCTTAAGCTTGACCATGGTCTATCATTATCGGGCCAATCTGCTCAATCAGACTTCCCGTATTGAAACCAACGAGAACATCAGATGGCTGATGACTGTTACTGTTTTCTACGTGATTTATTGTTTTCTCACTTATATCATATCATTTGTCCTGATCATCAAGGGAGATTACTATTCCAGTATCCCGGAAATAATCAATTATTCCCTTCTGTTGTTCCTTCTTTACATGCTGAGTTTTTATGGTCTCAGGCAAAAACACATACCGGAAGCATTTCAAATATCAAATGACAAAAAGAACAAAAAAAAACCCCTTCTGGATGATCAGACCAGGAAGGAAATCGGTAAGCAGGTGCTGGCATATTTCCAGGAAAAGAAAGCTTACCTGAATCCGGACCTGAACATGGACATCCTCTCAGCAGATCTGCAGCTCCCCAAGCACCAGCTCACCGAAGTGCTGAATACAGAACTGGGTAAGAACTTTTTCCGGCTGGTCAATTCATACCGTATTGAAGCAGTTAAGAAAATGCTGGCAGGCAGCAGGAATCATTATTCCATAGAGGCAATCGGTTTCGAGTGCGGATTTTCCAATAAATCTTCATTTTATAAAATATTCAAGGAAACTGTGGGCGAAACGCCCTCGGAATACAAAAAAAGAATTTCAGAAGGATGATTGTTGTCCATCTTTTAAAAAAATGATTGATTTTCGATTCCTTTTGTCTTCATTTGCACAAATTTTCGATACATGAAACGATTTTTCTTTTTCGTCATACTGATTAGTACGGCATTGCAAGCCCGGGCCCAGTGGAATGGGAATACAGACCTGGCTATCCATGGTTATGGGAGAGGGTCTGTTTACGGAGGCAGCAAGGCTTATGATTTGGCTTCCGTGTTTGCCGAATTTTCGCTGCAGGCCTCGGCCAGGAAAGGCCCCGCCGTTCTGGTATCTGATATCAGGTTCAGCACAGGCATGTTCTATAACGAAAAAGATACCCGGTTCCTTATCAGGGAACTATATGCAGGGTATAAAAGCCGGAAGTTTGATGTTTTCCTGGGAAACCAGATAGTCAACTGGGGGCGTACTGACGGATTCAACCCAACAAACAACATAAATCCCAACGATTACTTTTTTCTCTCATCGGATCCGGCCGATCAGCAACTTTCCAATTTCATGTTGAAAATGCAGTACAGGCCTCTTCCGGGGATTGATCTTGAACTTGTCGCCATACCGTTTTACAAAATGTCAGATTACCGGTTTGATCTGTTTGACATGGGAGAACTGGGGAATTACCTGCTATTCGGGGATGATATGCTCCCTGAAAGGATCCTGGCTAACGGGACATATGCTGTACGTGCCAATTTTGATTTTCCGGAATTCGGCGCTTCCGTTTCCTGGTTCCAGGGATATGACCCGTACCATGGATTCAATGTGGTTTCAGTGAACTGGACATCGGCACAGCCTGTGGTACGTATTGCCTCCACACCTTACAGGAAAACCGCGATAGGCGCAGATCTGGCTATACCTGTAGGAAATCTGATGATCGTCCGGGCCGAGGCAGCTTACAACCATACGAAAAATCCGGACAAAAAAATGTTCATTCCCAATCCGGACATAAGCTATGTTGTTGGAATAGAAACCAATGTGTTGGGTTGTATTGTCATAGGCCAATACATTGGAAAATATACGTTTGATTTTTTCCCGTTATCCGTTCCGGTCTCTCCCAATGCTAATGACCCGGCGTCACTTGTCCAATACGCCGAGAAGTATATAGATTACGAGAACAGGTTATTCAACCGCAAAGTGTTCAATCAGCAGGAAAGGACCAACCATGCCGTTTCCCTGACCTTAACCAGGTCTTTTGCCTACGATGTCCTGTCTTTTGAATGCACAGGCTATTACAATATCACATCAAAAGAATGGTTTGTAAGGCCCAAGTTGAGCTGGAGGATAT
>Ga0302251_1002151_pt1 | contig 10134 bp, 9 predicted proteins | sample AAG_RA_Gln_MG_FD_193534 | JGI IMG/M metagenome (GOLD analysis project Ga0302251, IMG submission 193534) | Enriched activated sludge microbial communities from anaerobic digester in WTTP, New Holstein, Wisconsin, United States - AAG_RA_Gln | ecosystem: Engineered > Bioreactor > Anaerobic >...
TCTCTGCCGGCCAGTATGCTTTCGTGATCCAGGACCCGGGCGAAAACGGGCAGTACGAGATCGGTACCCGTATCTCCACATCCGGGAACATCACGGTCACAGACCGCGGCACTGCGGTTGCCGACCTTGGTACCGCAACCGACCTGAAACCGTGGATCGATCCCGAGATTGAAATCCTCATGGCGGCATCGGGGAGGGCGGGGGTTGACGATGTCTTCCGGGTGGAGTACTTCTTTGTCGAACTCCCTTCCCTTCATTTCGATCAGGAAAGAGATCCGGTGACCGGCTGGCTGATCCTGAACGGCAGCGATCCCCGCAGGATGGTATTTTCCGGGACCACCAACATGGCACCGGAGAATGTCCTGACCGCACGAATCCGGGATGCTGCGTCCGGAAAGGAGGTCTTCACCGATACCATCCCGGCCATTACTCCCGCGGACGGGATGGAGCCGGGGAAGCACAGTTCCTGGAACACGTGGCACTACAGCCTCGACCCGGTGCGGCTCCCGCCCGGGGAATATGTTATCACGGTTGGCTGGGATAAGGAGACGTGGTGCGGGAGCAACACAGCGCTGTTCGTTGTCCCGGATGCGGGAGCAGCAACAGGCCAGCAGATTTCTGCACCCACCCTGTTTTCACTCATGAATTCCGGGCTCTTTGCCAGGCTGTAAGCCGTTCACCGGATCCTGCACTGGTGCGGGGAATTCCGCAGCGGCACGGGCTTCCCCGCCATTCCTGATAATTTTCCCGGCATCCCCGGTGAGCGAATACTGCACGGGCCTGCCGGTCTTCTCCCGGTCCTGGTCGGCAAGCACGATCCCGTCTTCCACCAGCATCTGCATGTGGTACCAGAGGGCCGGGCCCGAGATATTCAAACTTTTTTTCAGCTCCGTCCTTGGCATGGCCTCTTCTTTTTCCAGCAGGGAAAGGATGTGACTGCGAAGGGCGTTATTCCGGTGTGTCAGGATCTTCTGTTCGAGTTCCGGGATTCCGGTCTTGTGAATATAATAACGGGTCAGGCCGCCGTCTTTTGTTTCCTGCACGACATGAAAGGAGGTGAGCAGGGCGAGGTGATAGGAAAGCGTGCCGCGGTTAATGTCGAGTTCCCGTGCAAGGGAACTGAAATGGCACCCGGGACGGGACCGGATGAACTCCGCGATCCGTTCCCGCAGGGGGTGGTCGAGCAGTGTCTTCCTGGTTATCCCGCGGAACCTGAACAAGAGAAAGAAACCCAGTCCCCCGAAAAGGATCGCGACAATGACCTTTGCCAGTGCCGGGGAGACCATTCCCGCATAATGGAGCACCATGATCTCCGGGGGGTGGAACATCCGCGGCACCCCATGCACGGAAGGATCTCCCCAAAGGAGGAGCGTGATGGTATTCAGGGAGGCGTAGATGCAGATGACAGCGATGAGAAAGATGAACCCGTACCATGCTGCCTGCCGGAGGATCCGGAGTAGTACTATGAGGCGTACCATCAACCACCATTTTCAAAACAACATATTTATTATATTTGGTAAAATTCTGTCACAGAAATTTTAAGGTGGTGCTTATCGTATCCACGGGTTGGAAACACGGTTCGCATGCAATCATGCAGAATATGAACGTGCTTTCAGGTGAAAGAATGAAAACAGGACTGAATCGTCAATTAGTAGTGCTTATTGCAATAAGCATACTCTGTATCGGTGCCCTGCCGGTCGTCAGTGCGGCAGAGGCAGGCACTTCCGCGCCCCTCATCTCCCATGCAACACCGGAGCAGATTAAGCTCATCAACGAACTCTGGGGATCGGATATTACTATCGGTGAGTACATGGAGAAAGTTCACCCGGAGCATCTCGTTGGTGTATCGGATGATGTGAAGAAGGAGATGAACCAGCGGAAGATGATCTGGCCTGATGAGACAGCTGAGAATAAAATTTCAGAACTGTCAAAACGGGTCTCCCTGACGGTAACCGGACGCATACAAAAATACAGCAGCACCCGAATCATTTATGGAGGGAAAGCACAGTTATCCGCAGGAACTGCCAGTTATATTTACGTTGAGGCGTTTTTAGTGAATGCCGCAGACTCACAGGTAGATTCAACCTCTGCCTCTGCCAACTCAGCAGGTTCGGTTGATACTGGAGACAAGATGTACTTCTGGCCAGATGATGGTAGTTATCATGTTCATGCATGGGGCTATACCATCACGCCCGGTTATGAAGATTCTGATCATACCGGCTCAATCACCATCCCCTAACTTTTTTTCTCTGGACTACATAATGCGGATAATTTATTAATCACGGAAGAATTCCATGAAAATATTGTTGCATACGTGGGTAATTCTGCTCTCCTTTTTCCTGTTGGCCGTCCCCGTGACAGCAAACCTGTCTGGTACTGACATCCCTATCCATTCACTGAATATCACCGAAGATGAATCAGGAAATCCTTATAACACTTATTCGAACGGGTTCGTCCTTGACCATGAGCTGATTGTCTGGGAGACCTACCGGGTGAAGCAAGCACCTCCGAAGAATATTTCCAGCATCATCCGGATGATGAACGTGTCCGATGGGGAAACGCAGGTTATTGCGACATCCCCCTCCTCTGAACACCAGTACATGTTCGATACGCCCTTCAGTGCTGAAGAGGGCCGCGTTGTCTGGAGTGAAAACTCCATGATCTTCCTGTACGACCGGACAACCGGAAAAGAAAAATCTCTCACCACGGATGAAAGCAGGGGCGACCCCCGTCTTTATCGGCAGAACCGGAACCCAATCATCATCAGTGACCGCGTCATCTGGATCGGCGATCAGGTCTATCCGTCAACACGATCTGAAATCGCCCTCCTCAACCTGACAAGCCAGAATCGCCAGCTCGTTTTCTCCGGCCCCGGAAAAATCGGCACGCTTTCTGCGGACGGATCCCATATTGTCTGGTCGGATGAGCGCAACGAACCTGGCGGCGGGGATATTTATCTTTTCGATCTTGACAGGAATGAGGAGATTCCTCTCTGCACGGCCCGCGACCTCCAGCATTATCCCCGGATTTCTGGGGAGTATGTTGTCTGGGAAGATCTCCGTCATGGGAATCCTGCAATCTATCTCTATAACCTGACATCCAAAACAGAACAGCGCATCAGTGGCGATAATCCCCTGACGCTGGCAAGTATGCCTTACATTGCCGGTAATTATGTTGCATGGACACAGTATGATGTCCATGACAGGACACGGGAGAAGTCCCGGACCATCGCGATCTATCGGATCAACACCGGTGAACGTGAATTGTTCCTCCAGGGAACACGGCCCCTGACATTACTGGATCTCAAGGAGAACCGGCTTCTGTATTATCGTTCAGAAGGGAAATCCCTGCAAGAAGGATACGTCCACCTGTTCGTGATCGATACGATGGAGGAATCCCTGGCGACGACACAGCCGGCTCCTGTGACAGGCCAGGAAAACCTCACCCGGGAAGCTACTCATCAGCGGTCGCCTGCTCCCTCGCAGTCAGCACCTGTCTGTGTCGCACTCCCGCTTGCGGCTGCCTGCATCGCTTTTTTTATCTGGGCGCGGACTGCGTACCCGTCTACCGGACCCTGATCCTTTTTCGGAACAACCAGATCCCCTGAGGGAACACTGCCATTGGCACTCCCCGGGAAAAGAGTCTCTCCAAAAACCCCGAAAAACGCCCGGATTGGCAAAAGGACGAAGGGCACTTTTTCGTGGAGTGGAAATGTGGTCCACGCCGATGGAGAAGACTGTAATTCGGGCCCCTTTTCCAAATTGCGACGATTTTACCCCCACTTCAACCTGCACAATAGCGGGCGTCCGGCGGCCCCTTTTTTTGGACATAGTTCAGGATACCCGGAAAAATCCCCTGTCCGGTGACCGCTATGACCGTTTTGGAGGGGGTCGTGTTAACCAGTACTGCTGAACAGCCTCCTGTAAAGGCATCCGGCTGCCCTGCGGTATGGCTTCGGAACCTTTTTTGACGCAGGCATCCGATACTGTCGCAGGAGAGTGCAAATTTACATGTGGCTCGAACTGCTGACGCTGATCATCGGTATCGCATTCGGATTTTTTCACAAGGGAAAGGAAGACTACTGGGGGATCCTCCGGAACGGTGCTGTGCTCGGGATTGTCATCGGCGTCCTCGCCGTCCTCATCTCGCTGTTCCTTGCGCCGGGCAGCACGAGCCTGAGTTTTGACTTCCCGGGGGCCTTCGGGACTATTCTTGTGATCCTTGTCTTTGTCATCCTGATGATCGCGGGCACATTCATCGGCGACCGGATCGAGCGGGTCCTGAGAAAATAACAATACAACCGTATTCCGTTTTTCCTCTCCGTTTTTTTACAGGCGATCCGGCCGTACTGATATAACCCGTGACATCCCATCCCTGATCCGGAGTTTATCATGAAGATCCTTGCCATCCACGGGAGCCCCCGGACGCTCCGGAGCATTACCCGCCAGCTTGCCCAGTTTGTCCTTGAAGGAGCCGCTGAAGCCGGTGCAGAGACAGAGATGATCGATCTCTGCGACCTGAAGATCACGCCCTGCACCGCGTGTGAGGGGTGTTCGTTCAATGGCATCTGCGTGTTCGAAGACGACATGCCGGCGCTCGTAGAGCGGATGAAGGAAGCGGATGGGATCGTCTTTGCCTCACCTGTGTACATCGACAATGTCTCCGGCCAGATGAAGATCTTCTTCGACCGGCTGGCTGATGCAATCCATTACCAGCTCCTTGCAGGGAAGTTTGGCTGTTCAGTGGCGAGCACACATACATCCGGGGGAGATGCTGTTGTCGCGTACCAGAACCACGTGCTCAATTATCTTGCGGTGGTCTCGGTTGGCGGCATCAGCGTGGCAACCGGTGGCGATTCATATGCTGTGGATGCAAGGGAAGCGGATGCCCGTGCGCTCGGAAAAAGACTCTGCGCTGCAATAGCCGATGGCTTTTCCGATCCAAAGCAGGAAGCGGAGATCGCGGACAACCGGGAATTTTTCCGCGATATTGTTGTGGAGAACAAGGATATGCGCACGGAAGAGTACGAGCGGTGGGCACAGCTGGGATGGATACCGTGATGGGGAACGGGCACGGCCTCCAATCGGCAAAACAATTTTATAATTACCCGGTTCAGGGCTCTTGAGGATACCATGCGTTCCCGGGACGATGCTGTCAGCGAAGTTGCCGCCGAGATCCTGATTATCGTCCTTGTGCTCATCCTTGGCGCCGTTGTTGCAGCAATGCTCTTTGGCGTCATGCCCTATATCCCGAAGAACGCGTATCTTGTCACGGAGTGCTCCTACCCGGTCATGCCCGGGTATACCGCAATCGCCGTCCACCACCGCGCCGGAGATTCGCTGAACTTCTCCGATACCAACATTGCATCGTTTCCCGCCGAGATCCGTGTCGATACCTCTGCCGGATCGTCACGTGCAGTTCCCGACTCCTCCGCCGCGCTCTTCCGGGCCGGTGATACGATTTTTCTCTATAACACCGGCACCGGGTTCCGGATGACGAAAGACCTTACCGGCATTTCAGCTGTCCCGCTCCCTGCCGGGGATATGAAGGTCCGCCTCATCGATACGACAGCAACTATTATGATCGGTGAGTGTTCCCGCCTTCAGTCCCAGGCCACGGGCACACCCACTGCCACCGCCACGGCAACGTCAACGATCTCGCCAACCGGCACAACATCCGCGACACCCACTGCAAGTCCCACGATCTCGCCAACCGGGACTGCCACACAGACTCCCACACCAACGGCCACTGCCACCGCCACGGCAACGCCGACCCCCGATCCCACAAAGCGTACCGTGAACGTAAGCTGGTCCCCACCTGGACTGGGTGATGTCACGCTGTTACCATCAACCCCACTTCTAAGCGGCCAGAGTGTCACCGTTACTGTCGGGAGCAGTCCTTCGTTCACCTTCACGCCCCGCAACAAGAAGTACGTTGCATCGATCCAGCTTGACGGGACAACAGTCTATACTGGCACGGCCGTGAATACACCGGTTACGTACACGATCCCCCCGATCGCTGCGAACCATGTCCTGACAGCCTCCTTCCGGTAGGTGATACATATGGCGATAATTTCAGTCTATCTCTCCCCCGAATCCACGGTTGGCACGATGCAACGGAATCCTGACGACCCTGTATGTGCCAGGGCCCCGGCACCGGACGGGCAACAAAAAGAGCGCGAGATATTTAACCATGAAACCGTTACTCAATAGCATGGAAACAGCGGTGCGGGAACCCCCATCGATAGTACCGTTCAGGCCGGCCGTTCTCGCCGTGTTATCGGTCCTCGTGGTCCTCACCACGATCTACTGCCTGACTACCGGCATCCAGATAGTGTTCCCGCACCTGTATTATGTCCCCATCATCCTTGCAGCGTACTGGTACCAGAGGAACGGGGTGCTGTATGCCGCAGTCATGGGTCTCATCTATCTCTCGCTTGTTACCCTCTTTATCGGGTACAATCCCAACAATGTTGTTGCAGCGTTCACCCGCTGCGTTGCTTTCGTGGTAATCGCAGGAGTCGTTGCGGTCCTCTCCCACAAGATCGCTGAAAAACACGCCTCGCTGGAACGTTCAGAAGAGAAATTCCGCACGATCTGGGAGAATATCCCGGCCGGAGTCATGCTTGTTGATGCTGACACCCACGAGATCGCAGCTGTCAACCCGGAATTCGAACAGATGACCGGGTATATGGAGAAGGAGATGATCGGCCGCTCCTGCCACCAGTTTGTCTGCCCTGCGGAGAAAGGGTCGTGCCCGATCAGCGACAAAGGCATGACCATCGACCATTCGGAGCGGCTTGTGCTCACCCGAAACGGGAAGTCTTTTCCGGTGATCAAGACCGTGAGACCGGTCACGATTGGCGGCCGGGCACTCCTTATTGAGATTATGTGCTCGCACGAGGCGAAAGAGAACACGTGATCAGCCGGGACAGGCGGGTTTCTGTTCTGGGATACCTCAGGTTCCGCTGAAGCGCGAGCTCCCGTCAGGAAAAAAGAAAAAAAGTTCAGTAGTTCTCCGCCAGCAGCTCGAAGTGCGCCTGCGGGTGGTCGCAGACTGGGCACTTGGCGGGGGCGTTCTTCCCGCTCATCACGTGGCCGCAGTTCCGGCAGTGCCACTGGACAGATGATCCCGCCTTGAAGACTTTGCCCTTCATAACGTTCTCGTACAGTTTCCGGTACCGCGCCTCGTGATGGGCCTCGACCTTTGCGACATTCGAAAAGAGCCGGGAGATCTCCGGGAAGCCCTCTTTCTTTGCGGTTGCTGCAAAGTCCGGGTAGAGCATGCCCCATTCCATCTTCTCGCCATCGGCCGCAGCTTTCAGGTTCTCCTTTGTTGTCCCGATCACACCGGCGGGATAGCCGGCAGTGATGGTGACCTCGCCGCCCTTGAGCTCCTTGAAGAAGAGTTTTGCGTGCTCGCGTTCGTTGGCCGCCGTGTCCTCGAAGATCGCGGCGATCTGCTCATAGCCCTCTTTCCGTGCAACGCTTGCAAAGAAACTGTACCTGTTCCGTGCCTGCGACTCGCCGGCAAATGCCGCGAGCAGGTTCTTCTCGGTCTTGCTACCCTTGAACTTCATGATACGATCATCTCAATGTATTCAACCATGACGGAAATATCCTCCGGTGTTGGCAGGGACCGGCAGGAACACCGCTGTTTTTTAGGGTCCTTGGGAAACGCGATCTTGATAACAGCGAACGATAAACAGACTGGTGAGGATCCCAAATGATGCGACCCGGCCCAATCCTGTTCATCGGAATGTTTTTTGTTGCCGGTATCATCCTGCTTGCCGCGACTCTGTCGGCAACCGGTATGTATGCCCGTGATAATGGCCGGATAACCTACGGGCTCGACAGCCAGCTTCCCGCTCCGCGGTACTATACCGGCATCGACTTTGATTCCCTCTCGTCCAACAGTCACCTCACCGTCATTCCCCTGAAGAGCTACCGGCAGCAGGTGACGAACTACAGCTGCGGAGCGGCTGCAGCCATGACCGTGATGTCCTATTACGGCAGACCGGTCAACAACACGGATGACGAAGAGATCCTGCTTGCCCATGAGATGAATCCCGACGTCTCGGAAAAGACCGGCATCAATCCCGAACAGATGACCTCGTGGTTCAACCGGCACGGCTGGAACGCCACGTGGCATACTGGGGGAAGCCGGGAGATGATCCTTTCCAACCTGAAGGCCGGGGTACCTACGATTGTCGAGTGGATTGACTGGGGCGGCCACTGGGTAGTCGTGGTCGGGTATGACACGCGGGGAACGGAAACCGTCTGGGATGATGTCATCATCTTTGCCGATTCCGTTGACTGTCACGATGACCGGGTGGACGGGATCACGTACGCCAACTACGGACAGTTCGATGCCATGTGGTTCGATGCCCATTACTTCCCAGCGGAGATGCGGAACCGTGTGTATATTATCGCCCGCCCGGCCTGAATCCCAGACACTCCGTATCCCTTATTTCTGCGCAGACCGGAACGCACCTTTCGGGACCGTGATCTCAAAGCACGCACCTTTCCCGTGCGTCCCGGTCTCGTGGATCTCAATCCCGGTGATTGCCAGGATCTCCCGCGCTAAAAAGAGCCCGAAGCCGGTATGCTTCCCGTACCCTTTCTCGAAGATCTTCTGTTTCTCGTCCAGCGGGATGCCGATCCCGTTGTCTGCGAAGGTAATGAGGAGTTCTCCGTCTTCACTGATCCCGCACCGGACCGTGACAACCGTGAAGGTTTTTCCGTACCGTGCCGCATTGTCGAAGAGATTCAAAAAGACTTTTACTATCATCGGATCGGAGAAGATCTCGAAGGAGTCGCAGCGCATGTCAAGGTCAAGGAGCGGGGGCCTCACACTCTCAATAACATCCCTCACAGCGACCCACACGGGAGCGTGCGCACCCATGTCCTGGTAGGTTTTGGCAAATTCGAACTGGTGCTGGATGGTCTCGATTGACGAGGAGATCTTCGCGAGAAAGTCCATAACCACCGGGTCTGGCTTCCTGAGCGCGGCAAGCTGTGCATAGCCCTGCATAACCGTGAGCTGGTTGGCCACGTCGTGCCGGGTGATGCTGGAGAGGAGGTTGAGCTTCCGGTTGCTCTCCTTTATCGCGTTCTGGACCTGTTTCATCTCCGTGATGTCCCGGGCATTCCCCATATAGGTCATCACCTTCCCGGTTTTGTCGAGGATAGGCGAGACGCTCGAAGTATGGACCCGGACCGATCCATTGGCATGAATCACCCGGTACTCGATACCCGTCATCCGCTGGCCGGTCGAGATGACGTTTTGCAGGGCCTCTTCACACAACGCGATATCGTCTGGATGGATGAATTGTTTGAATGACTGTCCTGTCACGTCCTCCGGCATGTACCCGAGAATATCCGTGAAGCTGGGCGAGACAAACGTGAATACGCCTTCGTGATTGATCAGGTAGATGATATCGTGCGTGTTCTCGACAAGGAGGCGGTACTTCTCCTCCGATTCCCTGAGGGCGTTTTCTGCCTCTTTCCGGTGCGAGATGTCATGGATGAGACCCAGGATTCCAAAGACGGAACCGGAGGGATCGAGCAGGGGGATGAGGCGGATATCAAGCCAGAAGGTACCGGAGGGCAGGTGTTCGAAAACCTCGTTTCTTAAGGGGATCCGGCTTGCGGCAATCCCACGGATCGCCACCATGTACTTCTCGGCAATCTCCGGCCGGAAGAGGGAGAAGAGGTTCTTGCCGATAAGATTCTCCGGGGTGGTGAGCATTGCCCGTGCTCCCAGCGGATTGATGTACCGGACCGTCCCACAGGTATCTAAAAAGAAGATCATGTCGGGGGAATTCTCAGCAATGAGCCGGTATTTTTCCTCGCTCTCCTTTAACGCGATCTCGGCGAGTTTGCGCCTGCTGATGTCCCGCCCTTCGGCAAGGAGGAACGGGATTTTGTCATCCGCACCCTTCACGGGCTTGATCGAGAAGTCAATAAAGGCAGTGTGGCCGTCACTTGCCCTGTGGGTGGTCTCGAACCGCACGGTCTCACCCGATGCAGCTTTTTGTATCGCGTCCTTCAGCTGCTCCTGTATTTCGGCCGAGTGGGACCACCAGGCGGTCTCCCAGAAGGGACAGCCTGCTACTGCGGATTCCTCTACGCT
>Ga0302251_1002152_pt1 | contig 10132 bp, 8 predicted proteins | sample AAG_RA_Gln_MG_FD_193534 | JGI IMG/M metagenome (GOLD analysis project Ga0302251, IMG submission 193534) | Enriched activated sludge microbial communities from anaerobic digester in WTTP, New Holstein, Wisconsin, United States - AAG_RA_Gln | ecosystem: Engineered > Bioreactor > Anaerobic >...
ACTGGGGAGAATCGCTCTCCTCCAAAATTTTTTGGGTGTAGGGATAGTTTTTGCCTATATCGGCGTACGAACCACTAAAACAAAAGCCGGCATATTTAACCATCTGACTGGCAAATAAAAGACCTGCCATTAATGTTATTGCTAATGTTATAACTATGTGTTTAGGCATATTAAAATTACCTCTCTCCTGCTTTGGAGAATACAAACTTTTTTTATTTATTCCTATATGTATCTGCCCCGATTTCTGTCAAGAATTTTGCTGGCAAATTTCTCTTTTCAATCTTAAATTAGAGGTCATCATAGTAAGTTAGGAGTTACCATTATAAATTAGGAGTCATCATTGCCGCAATAACTTTTAAACTATCCTATAATTTGTTTGGCAATGAGGACTCATGTCGGTAGCTACTTTCCTATATTTATTACAATGCAAACCAAAATTACTTACTGTCGTGATGAGTCCTATATTCCTTGAAAGTTATCGTATAGAACAAAGTTATTTTGGCGCTTTCTGACTCCTTACTTACAAATGACTTCGGATACTGAACTCATAGAATACAATCACGAGATCTCTCAAGAACGATACCGAATAGAACTTAGTTTTGGAGGTTTGAAGAAATATTTTGGTTGGGATAGATCTATCTATATGGGACTGAAGAAAACTGCAGATTATTTGGTGATGAGGGCAATTGCCTTTAATTTGAAACGCAGTGTAAAAATTTTACGAGCATAATATAGGAGAGCTGTGCCCAGATTACGGGAAAATGGTAAAAAATGAAAATAAAGAGAGTTTTGAAAAGGCAAGAATCAGGTAAATTACTTCATTTTTTTTAAATATTTCTCCAAATAAGCCATAATTCAGAGTGATAATGACCTTGCTCCTAATTGTTCAATGGTCTTAATGATAAATTAAATATCTATCCCATCATTTTCGCCGGGTTGAAACCCGTCGTTAATAACTGTCGTCCCGATGGGACTATTTTCTCTTCTATCGAATAACTTTTCACAGGATTCAAAATCCGCCACTCAAAGCTATCTTCCTATGTAACTTTTTTTATTATGTATGCTTTTCGCCGGGGCTGTCCCGAAACTAAAAGTTAGTTATTAGACAGTTTGTATAAGCGATTTTAATTAACAATCTCCCCTTGAGGAGTCCTTTATGTATATCTCAAAACACCAAAATATGTACTTTTACGAGGTTGTGAGACAGCACCGTCGTTAATATCTGTCGTCCCTACGGAAATAATAATGTCTTCCTATAAAGCTTATATCGCTCATCCAGATTTTTCATAGAATAAATTCATTATGCTTCATTCCTTTTTATGTTCAACTATCTTTGTGTTAGTATCTTTCATATTCAAAGTTCTCAATTTATAATAAGATCTGGAATACTAATAAAGAATCGCGACCCCTCTCCTTGAATGAGAGGGAATAAAGATATTACCGGTGGAGTAATGACAGTTGGCTTTGTCACGACCCCCTCTCCTTGAATGAGAGGGAATAAAGATGTCGGGAAATTCAACTTGTCAAATTTTGCTAAAAAGTCACGACCCCTCTCCTTGAATGAGAGGGAATAAAGCTTGGGAAATAAAAGAAATTATTAGTATTTGTAATTGTCACGACCCCTCTCATTGAATGAGAGGGAATAAAGTAACCTATGAAGAAGCAGCGAAATATCTACGCATAGTCACGACCCCTCTCATTGAATGAGAGGGAATAAAGCTTTCCCCTGGAGGGTCAGCGGATGGCATTATGTTTGATGGGTCACGACCCCTCTCATTGAATGAGAGGGAATAAAGATACCTATTTTTTAGTTCTCATTATTTCATCATTTCTGGATTAGCTTCCGCCAACCTAAAAAATATTAGCGATCATTTATATAATTTAAAGCAGGTTGGCGCAATGCCTTTTCACCCTATAAAATTTATACAATTATACAATAATCGGATTTGCTATTTATGGCAAGTGATTTTTTTTCACAGTCGCCACATATACTGAAAATATGGACAATGCCTTTATCGGAAACGATTTCCTGCAATTGTTTTATAAATCTTTGTTTTTCTTTCGCTCTTATATTAACGACGAAAACCGATTCCTGCAAACGGATTCCTCTGCGGAGCAGAAATTTTACCATATTTCTTCTTATTTTATTATCCGAGATATCAAAAGCAACTATGTGTCGCATATAACTCCTTTATTTCTTAAGTATGAAAGGTTGAAAAGGTATTCCTATCCTTAAAGCATTAACTAATTGTCTACAAGAAAAATCTATCATTTCTATCCAAGTTCTTTCCTTACCTTCCGTATCTTTAATTTTATCGTGTAGGGTCTGTTCCAGGCGGTTAATATATTTTCTAAAGCCATCACTTTGCAAATAGCAATATTTTCCTTTACTATTTTCTGCAATAATAAAATCATTTTGGGTTAGTTGACGATTGTGAATCATAGCAAGCACAATTCTATCAATCAAAAACCGATAAGGTTCTATCATATCCGAAGCGAGGGCATAATGCATACTACTGGGAGAATGGAAAATACCAATCCAGGGAGATAGACCTGCGGCAATTAGTCCTTCGGTCATTAAATTATAGAGGATCACATAGCCCAATGAAAGAAGGGAATTAATAGGATCTGGAGAAGGATGGTATTGTCTATTGCTAAATTGAAAAGGAGATACGAGTTTGGAAAAGTGTTTCCAATATAGAGCAGCACCGGCTCCTTCCATTCCTCTTAGTTCATTGGGATTTGTTAAATTTGAACTATTGTTTCTATAAGAGAGTATTTCCTGACAGTCAATCCCATTTTTATGAAGAAGATGATATTGATTGGTAAGTTTAGCATAAACAATATTCCTTATAAAGGATAATTGAAAATCTGGGAAAGAAAAATTTTCAGTATTGCATATTTCTTTAGTAGTATAGGTTATTTTGTGAGGATAAAAGGAACCAACGGGTTTGCCTGTAATTGATAAGAAGATTACAGGTTTCCCAAGAGAAAGTGCCCGGTAAATTGTATAAGCTGATATTCTGGGTTTACCGATTATGACAATTCTGCTTATCATATTCCAGGAGATATGCTGGGTCAGTTCATTTGATTCTATCAGTAATTCAGTGGCAGAAGCGCGCACAGAGGTTTCTTTGAAGGTTACATAGACCGGAATACCTTCTTCCATTCCAGGCGGGAAAACAGGACTGTATTGGGACGAATTATCCTTATCAGATATAATAGGTTCAGTATCTATTCCTAATTTGGAAAGATTAAAAAATCCGGTTGTATTTATTTTATGACCTAAGAAAATTATCTCATCTTCTTGGTGGAAGAGGCAAGTTTTATCTTCCGCTAAATGCAGCTTCAACAAAGCCAAGGTTTTAGTAATCAATGTAAATAATTTTTCAGGATCTGCCTGGTTTTTATCCATAAGAACAAGGTCATCAGCATAACGAACATAATGAAAACCTTTACGCATAAACTCCCTATCCAGAGGCAAAAGATGAATATTGGATAGTAAAGGTGAAAGCGGATTGCCTTGTTCAATACCCTTGGATTTAACTTTTATAATTTTATCAAGCACAGGAAAGATGGGGTCTAAACCATACATACCTTGAATTTGTAAACTGAGGATATTGGTATTGATACTATCAAAAAAAGCATCTATATCAGTTTTAATACCAATCTGGAATCCTTTATGGAAACCATTTAGGACAGCTTTCACAGCATCCAGATATCTTTTTCCTTTCCGATACGCATAAACGCTAAAAGGAATCTGTTCGTCTATTCCATCATATATTGCTTTATCTAAAGCAGCTAAGAAATGCCTTTCCTTGATGTTACGGATAGAGATAGTCCTTTCTGTGCCCTGGGAATTTTTTATTGTGATTTTTTTGGTTGGACCCGGTATATAGTTCCCCGCCAAAATATAATTATGCAATGCTTCCAGATAAGATTCCTCATTTTCTTTCAGGTCTTCAGATGTTAAATTATCAGGACCACTGCTATCATTATCCAAGTTAAACAAAATATCATGCAATAATTCTTTATCTGCTGCCCGTTTTCTGAAGGTTACTGCTGTGGCAGGCATTTTTTTTAATGGGTTTAAGCTGCTTTCAGCAATATAATAAAAGCCAAATCCCAAAGAAGTGTTTTTACCTATTCCCGAATACTGACCCTCAACAAGCATTTTGTATAGGGGTCTGGAAACAGGTAAATGTAAATGTATTGCACCACACAAGCCACCTAAACTTAAATTTGCTTCATCAAATCTATCTATCCAGCAAAACCCACAATCTAATGTTTGAACGGATAAGAGGTCAGCTTGGGGAATACCTGCCTCTAATTTATCAGCTAATTTACTTAAAAACAGAACCGTATCCCAATGGAGGATGTCCATCCAAGGCCTGTCTTTGGTTCCTCCTTCCAAAGACATTCGTAGCGGAGTATGAAATACAATTGTTAGTTCCCGAGAATTAAACAGTAAATCAGTTTCTTTTTCTATATTACTATTAGTAAGCACCTGCCATTTATCCAGATTTGTTTCTCCGGAAACCAGACATTTAACATTAGAGAGTTTTATGTTTTTACCAGGAAAAAATATACAGTGAGGGGGAAAGGACATATCGCGGTAACCATTTTTGGCTATACTGTTAAGAGATGCCTGAACTATAGATTTATACTCTGCCGGCAAGAGCAATTGAAAATAAACTTTTTCACCCTCAAAATAATTATGCATTCCTTTAGAAGGAGCAATTGGTTGAATACCCATTTGAAAAAGATAATTCCTCTTCTCATCTCCTAAATCAGAGAGGATAAAAGATTCCACAAATTCTTCTTTAATGTATTTTCTTAAAAATTCTCTAATTACTGCTGACCAATATATACCTTGATAAAAATGCACATTATTAATCGGTCTTGTTACAGTAAATTCATATTCCAATAGATACAACTCTTTCATATTATATTATCCTTATTGAAGAATTTGGTTTTCTTTTTTTAACTTTATTGGATATTCGTCAAGTAAAAAGATTACTTAATTCTACCTGTAAACTTCATAATAAGATATGCTGATCATACAGTTGGAAATACCGTTACCCAGTTAGAGACAAGGAAATTATCTTAAAAATTTTTGGATAAATTGGGAAAATACTCAAATAAATAGGGTAATGGTATTAATATTTAAGCAATGCTTATATTTATCCCGATGATAATATCCATATATTAAAAGAGATATGCATAGCTTATATCTTTTCATAGTAGCTAATTAAAAAAGCAAGCAAGTTGAAACCAAAATAGCGATGGAGGGATTAGCCAGTGTAAAAAAAGGTGAGATAGTAGAGAAGGTTTAAAGAGTTGAGAAAAGAAGTAGAGTAAAAACAGGTGAAGCAGATTTTTCTTTTCTATAGCCGTTATGTTTCAATCCTTGTTTTAATGGATAGTAGAGTAAAAACCAAGCTAAATTCCGCGGGAGGATATACCGATTTTAGTTTCAATCCTTGTTTTAATGGATAGTAGAGTAAAAACCAGACCGAGCAATGCATCTATTTCAGACGCATTTTTGTTTCAATCCTTGTTTTAATGGATAGTAGAGTAAAAACAATTAACAAATCCCTTTTGTGGTCTTATATATGCATGTTTCAATCCTTGTTTTAATGGATAGTAGAGTAAAAACCCATCTTCCATCATCTCTGTTTCAGGTTCCATTTTAATAGTTTCAATCCTTGTTTTAATGGATAGTAGAGTAAAAACATTAGGAAGAGGAGATAAAAAATGATTGACATTTACTGTTTCAATCCTTGTTTTAATGGATAGTAGAGTAAAAACTTATATGAATTTCCACTATAGAATCCAACTATTGAGTTTCAATCCTTGTTTTAATGGATAGTAGAGTAAAAACTGCTTTATCCATAATTAACTCAATATACTGTTTTTGTTTCAATCCTTGTTTTAATGGATAGTAGAGTAAAAACTTTTCCGGAGGCAACTCTGGAAGAACTCTTCTCTTTAGTTTCAATCCTTGTTTTAATGGATAGTAGAGTAAAAACGGTCAATCTGCCAGACGATATCACATAAACTATGCAGTTTCAATCCTTGTTTTAATGGATAGTAGAGTAAAAACTTTACCACTTGTGAAGGATTGGGGAACTCTGACAGGTTTCAATCCTTGTTTTAATGGATAGTAGAGTAAAAACCAATGAGTGCACAAACACAAATCAAAAGAGAAGGCGAGTTTCAATCCTTGTTTTAATGGATAGTAGGATAAAAATCTTATTCAGGGTGTAGCCCCGGTTCGTCCTGCTCCGGTTTCAATCCTTGTTTTAATGGATAGTAGGATAAAAATTTCATTGATACCGAGAATTACTCTGCATCACGGTATGGTTTCAATCCTTGTTTTAATGGATAGTAGGATAAAAATAGTTTTGCGCCCAAAACGGCTATTTTACATCCGGATTGTTTCAATCCTTGTTTTAATGGATAGTAGGATAAAAATAATATATATATCTCATTGCTTTTACGGCTATTAGCTGGTTTCAATCCTTGTTTTAATGGATAGTAGGATAAAAATAAAAAAAGACAGATATCCCATTCTCTCCTGCTCCGCGTTTCAATCCTTGTTTTAATGGATAGTAGGATAAAAATCGAGCCAGGAAGCCCGCAAGCGAGCCAAGCCCCCCAGTTTCAATCCTTGTTTTAATGGATAGTAGGATAAAAATCCTTTCATATTTCACCAGGTCAATACCCTGGTAATGTTTCAATCCTTGTTTTAATGGATAGTAGGATAAAAATTCCAATACAAGAGATTATGGAGAAAGAAAAAAAGCGTTTCAATCCTTGTTTTAATGGATAGTAGGATAAAAATTCGGATCGGGTTTCATATGGATTCCAGTTCCGGGATGTTTCAATCCTTGTTTTAATGGATAGTAGGATAAAAATACCACTGATTTTGCTGGGCTGCGACCTTGAACTTGAGTTTCAATCCTTGTTTTAATGGATAGTAGGATAAAAATTTTAAGGGATTCATTAGATATATGGATTACGCAGGGTTTCAATCCTTGTTTTAATGGATAGTAGGATAAAAATAAGGGCTGATGCGGTTTTTCCAGCACCAGCCGGACCAGTTTCAATCCTTGTTTTAATGGATAGTAGGATAAAAATTGACTCAGGGTGTAGCCCCGGTTCATACTGCTCCGGTTTCAATCCTTGTTTTAATGGATAGTAGGATAAAAATTTGCTATCCCAATTGAATGCTGGGATATGTATCTTCGTTTCAATCCTTGTTTTAATGGATAGTAGGATAAAAATTAAATGGTCAATATCAATGTAATTTTGATATTGAGGTTTCAATCCTTGTTTTAATGGATAGTAGGATAAAAATATTGATATTCATTCCACTTCTCGCTTGCACCATTAGGTTTCAATCCTTGTTTTAATGGATAGTAGGATAAAAATATTGATTTCATTTTGTCTCCTTTACGCATTTGTTTTGTTTCAATCCTTGTTTTAATGGATAGTAGGATAAAAATCATCTGGATTTACTGTCAGTGTTATCGTTCCAGCACCAGTTTCAATCCTTGTTTTAATGGATAGTAGGATAAAAATAATTGGAAAAGATGCTTATTGAACAATGTCCCGAGTGTTTCAATCCTTGTTTTAATGGATAGTAGGATAAAAATATAGTTTGAACATATTGCTGACATCAGCAAAATGAGTTTCAATCCTTGTTTTAATGGATAGTAGGATAAAAATTTTCTGCTTCGGTGTGCCTTCTGACCATGCACGCCAGTTTCAATCCTTGTTTTAATGGATAGTAGGATAAAAATTTAGTTTCCATTTTATACTCCTGAAAAGACACTAATTGTTTCAATCCTTGTTTTAATGGATAGTAGGATAAAAATTCGAAGCCATCAATTTTGCCATCCACTAATAATTTGTTTCAATCCTTGTTTTAATGGATAGTAGGATAAAAATGAATGCTGCGTTTTTGATAATATATTTTTGCATTAGTTTCAATCCTTGTTTTAATGGATAGTAGGATAAAAATTTCTTACAGTTTTGTGAAAATGAGAATTTCTCTTCAGTTTCAATCCTTGTTTTAATGGATAGTAGGATAAAAATATCATCCACTCCATACGGAGCTAATCCTTCCCTGTAAGTTTCAATCCTTGTTTTAATGGATAGTAGGATAAAAATTTTGCTTGCTGTCCTTTTTCTTGTTGTGATGGTCGGGTTTCAATCCTTGTTTTAATGGATAGTAGGATAAAAATCGGAGTAAAATTCGTCTATGGAACGACAGAAATGGAGTTTCAATCCTTGTTTTAATGGATAGTAGGATAAAAATTATCTCAATATTTGTATCATTATAGTAATAATCAGGGTTTCAATCCTTGTTTTAATGGATAGTAGGATAAAAATTCTATGGCATTGTGCAATTGGATGTATTGAACTCCGTTTCAATCCTTGTTTTAATGGATAGTAGGATAAAAATAATATCCTCATACATATATAATCATTGTGTATTTGTAGTTTCAATCCTTGTTTTAATGGATAGTAGGATAAAAATTCTTTATGTTATCAGGAATTTCTGAATATATTTTTTGTTTCAATCCTTGTTTTAATGGATAGTAGGATAAAAATTATGTCTGCTATTTTGGTATTCAGCTTTCCCCACGCAGTTTCAATCCTTGTTTTAATGGATAGTAGGATAAAAATTCCTTAGAATCTTATCATGAATATCTTGAATCCCATGTTTCAATCCTTGTTTTAATGGATAGTAGGATAAAAATTCGTTGAGTGACTCCATGTGCTTGCGGCAGCATCTAGTTTCAATCCTTGTTTTAATGGATAGTAGGATAAAAATTTCATTAGGTTTTTGTTCTTCTTGCTTCCCTTCCAGTTTCAATCCTTGTTTTAATGGATAGTAGGATAAAAATCTGGATTGATGTCTGAGTTCAATATACAGAGATAGCGTTTCAATCCTTGTTTTAATGGATAGTAGGATAAAAATAGGAGCAGCAGAATACGCACAGTTAATTCACGACGCTGGTTTCAATCCTTGTTTTAATGGATAGTAGGATAAAAATGACATCCTGCACATTTCCGATACCAGCGATGGAAAGTTTCAATCCTTGTTTTAATGGATAGTAGGATAAAAATCCAGAAACTATTTCACGTCTCAATCCATCTATGGACAGTTTCAATCCTTGTTTTAATGGATAGTAGGATAAAAATCCAGAAACTAATGTTATACATTCTTGACAATTAGGGTGTTTCAATCCTTGTTTTAATGGATAGTAGGATAAAAATTTACTGAATGGAGAAATAAAAGATATATGCCCTATATGGTTTCAATCCTTGTTTTAATGGATAGTAGGATAAAAATTCAGGCGAGGCGATAAAGAATGCTATTATCGCTTAGTTTCAATCCTTGTTTTAATGGATAGTAGGATAAAAATCAGACCAGGCATATTACCAATTCCGCCGGTGGCTAATCGTTTCAATCCTTGTTTTAATGGATAGTAGGATAAAAATACTCGGATTCCAAGAACTCAAGAATACCTGGCGGACGTTTCAATCCTTGTTTTAATGGATAGTAGGATAAAAATCATTATCGTTTTCTGTGGTCTCGGAATTAAGCAAGAGTTTCAATCCTTGTTTTAATGGATAGTAGGATAAAAATACTCTCCAGTATTACCTATTCTAATGCTTGTGCCGCGTTTCAATCCTTGTTTTAATGGATAGTAGGATAAAAATAGGATAAATCCAGGTCCTTCAATGTATCCAAACAGGAGTTTCAATCCTTGTTTTAATGGATAGTAGGATAAAAATATATTCCCCCAGCACCGATTGCTTCTACAGGAAGAAAGTTTCAATCCTTGTTTTAATGGATAGTAGGATAAAAATGAAGCTGTTCCTCATCTAGATGCTCTTGTATTCCAGGTTTCAATCCTTGTTTTAATGGATAGTAGGATAAAAATTCCTGACATTGATCCCGAAGGGTCTGCAGATCGAAGTTTCAATCCTTGTTTTAATGGATAGTAGGATAAAAATACTTTTTTTGCAATTTCTACATACCTGAAGATCTGGTTTCAATCCTTGTTTTAATGGATAGTAGGATAAAAATCACTTTTTTTGCAATTTCTACATA
>Ga0302251_1002154_pt1 | contig 10129 bp, 8 predicted proteins | sample AAG_RA_Gln_MG_FD_193534 | JGI IMG/M metagenome (GOLD analysis project Ga0302251, IMG submission 193534) | Enriched activated sludge microbial communities from anaerobic digester in WTTP, New Holstein, Wisconsin, United States - AAG_RA_Gln | ecosystem: Engineered > Bioreactor > Anaerobic >...
TCAGGAGATTTTTCAGAATCCTCGCTCGGAGTTTGCTGCCATGTTTGCCGGAGTTCATAACTTTTACCCCGCTAGTATTGTAGAATTTTCGGAGCATGGATTAACAATGGTCAGGTTGAACGACACTATTGCTATATGCTGCTACACCGAAGGTTGCAATGGAGAGGGCTTTGTTTGCTTTTCCGAGGAGTCCGTTATCCTCTCAACCGAGAAACCGCATCAGAGTGCTCTTAATGTTTTTCGGGGTAGGGTAGTGGAAATTTTCCCGCAGCGTTTTGGCCTAATGGCTGTTGTTGATGCTGGGTTTAGGGTGCTTTCGAAAGTAACCTGGGAATCGGCAAGCCGTTTCGGTCTTACCCCCGGTGTTGAGGTGTGGGTATCGTTCAAGGCAAGCTCAGTAAGGTTTATCCCTAGGGCCAGCTAATTTACCTGGGCCTGCTATATGATGAAATTTTCCTGCTATTCTGGTAAACCATTGAAACATACTGAATGCCAAAAAATATCAACAGGAATACGATGGCGTAGTAGTAGAGCGAAAGTGTGAGGAAAAAAGTCGCTGCAAAAATAAAAACGCTCCAGAGCAAATCAACAAAAGTAAGAACCACTCCCCATAGAATCCCGCTTTTAATAACCGTTCCGAGTAAATCAACCAAAATGCTTACCAGCAATGATAGGGCTTGACACCAAACTACCCAATCTATTATGTCGGGATTGTTTGGAATAGCCCTAATGCCATGTTCCATGCTGTTAAGTAGCAAATCCTTCCAGTTGATGTATAGAATTGCCAGGAGCAATGCGTTGATAAAAAAAACCACCGGCATTAGTACAAGCCCTTTTACCTGAAAATCATGTTTTTGGGCCAGTCGGTTCTTATACTGAACGATTAGCTTGCCTGAAAAAATCCAAATCACGATTGCAGGAATAGCTATTAGCCAGAACACCCACGATTCCCAGCTGGCTGTTTTCTCAACCCAGCTTAGGAGATTCGGAGTTGGTGTGGGTTCAATCCGGTTGAGGTAGGAAGCTGCAACATATCCCTTTTTAGTGCCAACCTTAACCGTCACCCATTCGGTATCCGAGACAATAGCATTTATCGTATCGCCCTGTTGAAGGGTGACAACTGGGGCAGAAGCGGTTGAGGGGGAGCTGCGAACAATTAACGTTTTGGCCTTTACCACGTAGCGTTCTCGAATGTTATAGCTCCCGGGTTTCAGGCATGAGGCAACCACCAATGGTAACAGGAGGAAAATAATGCACCTAACCCCACTTTGCCTCATAGTATAGAAAGTTGAATCCAGCACAAAGGTAATGTCTGAAGCAAATGCAGCAAAAAAATTAGTTTAAAAAATAAACCTAATGGTTAAAGGGGAAGCGGTTCTACTGTTTGCTAGTCATTTCATTAAAAGCTAAACACCCTTCAGAAGGTAACAGGATAAGTTCTTCTTTTTTCTTAAAGCTGAAAGCTATGCTTAGTCTATGTTAACACCTAAGTAAAATTAAGAGTCTAAAAATCTTACTCCAGGAATTCTAATGTTTTGGCCAAAGCGGCATCCAGACCTGCCGGGTTTTTCCCTCCGGCTGTTGCAAAAAAGGGTTGGCCACCACCGCCCCCTTGAATTTCCTTAGCCGCCTCACGAATAATGCTTGTTGCGTTTAGCTGCAAAGATTGGACAAGGTTATCGCTTATCATAACTGTTAGAATTGCCTTTTCGCTTGCCGTTGCCCCGATAGCCAGGAAAAGGTTTGGAACTTCATTCCTTAGCTGAAAGGCTAAATCCTTGATGGTAGTTGAATCGTTCAGGCCTACCTTTTGGCAAATAACGTTGATTCCGTTTCGCTGTTCAATACTTTGCTTAAGCTGGTGCTTAACTTCGGCCAACTTTTCAGCCTGCAGGCTTGAAATCTCTTTTCGTAGCATTTCGTTATCGGCTACCATACGGGCAACGGTTTGGGATACATTGGAGGGGTTTCCCAACAAGGACTTAATCTCCTTAATGGTATCCTCCTGAGAGTAAACAAACTCCTCCGCTTTTATCCCGGTAATAGCTTCAATTCGCCTTACTCCTGCAGCAATAGCGGTTTCGGATAAAATCTTGAAAAATCCTATTCTACCTGTTGCTTCAACATGTGTGCCGCCGCACAGCTCAACGGACTCGCCAAAATGGATAACCCTAACCCGGTCGCCATACTTCTCGCCAAAAAGCGCCATGGCACCCATACTTCGGGCTTCGTCTATAGGCATGTTCCTTTTCTCATCAAGATGAACATTTTCACGAATAACGCTGTTCACCAGTCTTTCAACCTGTCGGATTTCGTCCTCGGACATTTTCTGGAAGTGCGAAAAGTCGAAACGTAGGTAGTCGGGATGAACCAGCGAGCCCTTTTGCTCAACATGTAATCCCAGTATTTTTCGTAGGGCGTTGTGAAGCAAGTGTGTAGCTGAGTGGTTGGCTGCTGTGCTTGCCCGTCGGTTGACATCAACCGATGCCACGAATGTGCCGTTAGGGTTGGCCGGCAGCTTGTCAACAATATGTATCGTCAGGTTGTTTTCCTTAATTGTGTTCAACACCCTGATAGCTTCGCCCTCGCCGGTTATGGTTCCCGAGTCGCCTACCTGTCCGCCCGATTCGGCGTAGAATGGGGTCTTATCCAGCACCAGCTGGTACTGTTCGTTTGACTTTACCCTTACGGTGCGCATCCTGGCAATATGTACGTTACAGGTGAGCGTATCGTAGCCTACAAACTCCGCATTTTCGTCATCGTTCACTACAATCCAATCCATTTCCTCTACCGCGGCATCGGCTCTGGAGCGTTCCTTCTGCAGCGCCATTTCGCCATCAAACCCGGAATGATCGACCGACAGGCCATTTTCCCTTAGTATTAGCTCGGTTAAGTCGAGTGGAAATCCATAGGTGTCATAGAGAACGAAGGCGTCTTTTCCTGAAATTTCCATTTTGTGCTCTTTACGGGCGCGCTCAACCAGCTGGTCGAGCATGCGCATTCCGGTTTCAAGTGTTCTGAGGAAAGCTGTTTCCTCGCTGGTAATGACACTTGTAATAAGCGATTGCTGTTTCCTAAGTTCAGGATACTGGTCGCCCATCTGCTCGGTTAGTACCGGAATAATACCTGCCATGAAAGGCTCCCTGAAGTTGAGAAATGTGTAGCCATATCGAACAGCCCGTCTTAGTATGCGGCGAATCACGTAGCCTGCCTTAACATTCGATGGGAGTTGACCATCGGCTATGGCAAAGCAGATAGCTCTTAGGTGGTCGGCAATTACCCGCATGGCCACGTCGCTTTTGGCATCAGCACCATACTTTAGGCCGCTTATGTTCGATATGCGGTCTATGAGCGGTTTGAAAACATCCGTATCGTAGTTGCTCTTTTTCCCTTGAACCACCATTGATAGGCGTTCAAAACCCATACCGGTATCTACGTGCTTTGCGGGTAGGGGTTCAAGCTGGCCATTAGCCTTGCGGTTAAACTGTATAAAAACCAGGTTCCATATCTCAATTACCAGCGGGTGGCCGGTATTCACCATCTTTTCCCCGGGGTTAGCTTTCCGCTCATCTTCACCACGCAGGTCTATATGGATTTCGGTGCAGGGACCACAGGGTCCGGTTTCGCCCATTTCCCAGAAGTTATCCTTCTTGTTGCCCTCAATAATTCGATTAGAGGGTAGGTGTTTTGCCCAGCAGTTTAACGCCTCATAGTCCTTTTCAACACCCTCATCGGGGCTTCCTTCGAAAATTGTAGCATACAACCTGGTGCTGTCAATTTTAAGTACATCTACCAGAAATTCCCATGCCCAGTCAATGGCTTCGTTCTTGAAGTAGTCGCCAAACGACCAGTTTCCCAACATTTCGAACATGGTGTGGTGGTATGTATCATGACCGACCTCTTCCAAGTCGTTATGTTTTCCTGAAACCCTAAGGCATTTCTGCGAGTTGGCCACTCTTTTGAATTTTGCCGGAGTATTGCCCAGAAAAATATCCTTAAACTGGTTCATTCCGGCGTTGGTGAACATAAGGGTTGGATCGTTTTTCACCACCATTGGTGCAGAGGCAACAATGGTGTGCGATTTGCCTTCAAAAAAGTTTAAAAATGCCCGACGAATTTCTGCAGAAGTCATAAAATGCTTGCTTTGAAAAGGTTAACATTTATTAATTAATCATTTTTCAAAAAAAAAATTATTTTTGGCATTGAAAAATTCATTTTTTACCATAGATTTGTTGCATCTTATCAAAAAGGAGGCAAACATAGTTACAAAAGTTAAAAAAGGATGGTAAAAGTAAAATATCATTTCAACCCTCATACCCTTAAATTTGATGCTGTTTCCCTGCCTTTTTATAAGCGGTTGGCAAAGATACTAATTCATTTGGGATTTTACCTTTTAGTTTTTGTTGTTTTGGGGTATGGGTTTTCCATGGTGTTTGATACTCCAATAGCGCAGGGTTTGAAGCGCACCAATTCTGAGTACTCGCTAAAGTATGAAATGGCCTTGCGGCAGATGCAGGAGTTCAATGACATACTTACTGAAATTGAACAGAAGGATAACAACATCTACCGGGCAATTTTTGAATGCGACTCCATTCCGTTCTCCATTAGGAGGGGTGGTTACGGGGGTTCGGAAAGGTATTCCGAGCTGGTAAACAACAGTAACTCGCATTTGCTGGTGAAGACTTTTAAAATTCTTGATGAGCTGTCATGGCGGGCCTACATCCAGTCCCGTTCACTCGACGAGGTTACCGAGTTGGCCATCAATAAAGAGCGAATGATTGAGTGCGTTCCTGCCATTCAGCCCATTTCTGTTAAAAATCTGGTTAGAATATCCGACTTTTTTGGCTATAGGAGAGACCCAATTACCCGTGCTCCAACTATGCACGAGGGTTTGGACTTTGCTGGGCCTATTGGAACTCCCATTTACTCAACCGGCGATGGTATTGTTATTGAGGCCGGCTACTCCTTTAATGGCTACGGTAACCAGGTTATGATCGATCATGGGTTTGGCTATAAAACCCGCTACGCACACCTTAGCAAGGTAAACGTTAAGGTGGGTGAAAGGGTTAAACGGGCAGAGGTGATAGGCAAGCTTGGCAATACCGGGAAGAGCACCGGTCCTCATTTACACTACGAGGTGATTGTTCGGGGTAAACCCGTTAACCCGATAAACTACTTTAACGATATGACCGAGCAGGATTACGAGGCCATGCTCAAGAATTATTCTAGCCAATTCCTTGATTAACTATCTACATTGGAAAAATGGCAAAGTACAAGTATAAATTCCATCCCGAGCAGCTAACATTCGTTAGGGTTAGAGCTACCCTTAAAGAAAAGTTGTTTGTTGCCTTGAAGTACATGGTGGCAACAGCTATTGTTGGTATAATATCCTACCTGGTTTTCCCTTTCTTTATCGATACCCCCGAGGTTCGAAAGTTAAAGCGGGAGAACCAGGAGCTTATGCTTAACTTTGAACTTATCGACAAGCGGTTGGATCAGCTCAGAGCGGTTATTGAAAACCTACAGCAGCGCGACGATAACATTTACCGCATCATTTTCGAGGCCGAACCTATTCATCCTTCTGTAAGAGAAGCGGGGATGGGCGGTGTTGACAGGTACTCCTACCTCGAAGGCCTTTCAAACAACAAGATTATTGTTGAAACTGCCCGGAAAATTGACCTTTTAAGCAAAAAGGCTTACATTCAAAGCCGTTCGTTCGATGAGATTTCCACTCTGGCTAAAAGAAAGGAGGAAATGGTACGCTGCATTCCTGCCATTATGCCTATAAACAATAAAGACCTCACCCGGATGGCCTCATCGTTTGGCATGAGAATTCATCCATTCTACAAGGTGTTGAAAATGCACACGGGCATGGATTTTACATCCCCGTTAGGCACCGAGGTTTACTCAACAGGCGATGGGGTTGTTACCAATGTGGAGTATGCCCAACGGGGCTATGGCTACAACATTATTGTTGACCACGGATTTGGCTACAAAACCCGCTACGCCCATTTGGGGAAAATCATTGTTAAACCCGGCCAAAAAGTTAGGCGGGGCATGGTTATTGGCCTGGTAGGAAACACGGGAACTTCTGTTGCTCCCCATCTTCACTACGAGGTTATCCGTAACAACACGCCGGTTAACCCAATCAACTACTACTTCAACGACCTTACACCCGAGCAGTACGATAAGCTGGTTGAAATAGCATCTCAGCCAACCCAAAGCTTTGACTAAACGATTCTTTTGAACTAATGCCTTACAAGGAAAAAAATATCGAAAAATTCTACTTTTCCATTGGAGAGGTAGCCGAAATGCTCGGCGTTAACGCTTCCCTTATCAGGTTCTGGGAAAAGAACTTCGACATTATTCAGCCCCGTAAGAATCAGAAGGGTACGAGATTCTACACCAAGGAAGATATTGACAACCTTAAGCTAATTTACCATCTGGTAAAGGAGCAAAGGATGACCATTGAGGGGGCGAGGAAAAAAATTGCCGAGGACAAACATTCCGTATCCGATAGCTTTAAGATTATCGAAAGCCTGAACTCCATCAAGCAAATGCTACTGGAAGTTCGCGACCAGCTCGATTAGCCAAATTCTTCAAGTTTTCAAACCCAAATGAAACTCGACGAAATTGTTTCGTATTTTGAAGAGCTTGCCCCAACAGCCTACCAGGAGGAATACGACAACGCTGGTCTTATTGTAGGCGATGCCTCAATGGAAGTAAAGGCAGCTCTTCTCACTCTTGATGTTACCCCCGAGGTTGTTCTTGAGGCCATTGATAAAGGGGCTAACCTGATAATCTCACATCATCCTATTATTTTTAGGGGTATTAAAAAGTTTACCGGCAGCAGCTATGTTGAAAAAACAGTAGCAGCAGCCATCAAGAACGATATTGCCATTTTTGCAGCCCACACCAACTTCGACAGCATGATGGGTGGGGTTAACTTGTCAATTGCCCGTAAGTTGGGTATTACCAATCTGGAGATTTTGCAGCCCATAAACAATGGGCTTTTCAAGCTGGTAACCTTTGTCCCTGTCGATAGCGTGGAAAAGGTTAGAGATGCCATGTTTAAGGCCGGAGCCGGTCAAATTGGAGGTTACGATTGCTGTTCCTTCGGCTCCGAGGGCATTGGGACATTCCGTGCTGGCGACAACACTCACCCCTACGTGGGCCAAAAGGGTGAGATGCACAAGGAGCCCGAGGTTAGGGTGGAAACCATTCTTCCAAAAAATATCCTTGCAAGAGTGGTGGAAAAGATGATTGAAGCCCACCCATACGAGGAGGTGGCATACGATATTTACCCTCTCGAAATTCCATACAGGCAGGTTGGATTGGGAATGGTGGGGAATATTGAGGAGCCTGTTGCTTCAGTTGACTTTTTAAGACAGGTAAAGGAAGTGTTTGGCGCTGGTGTGGTTCGCTACACCGCGCTTTCACGTCAAGTTATCAAAAGGGTTGCATTCTGCGGAGGTTCAGGTGCCAGCCTGATTGGAAAGGCTATTGGGTCGGGCGCCGACATATTTATTACCTCAGATATCAAGTACCACCAATTCTTCGATGCCGATGGCAGAATTATCATTGCCGACATTGGGCACTTCGAGAGCGAACAGTTTACTATTGAATTATTTTATGAGTACCTTTTGAAAAAATTCCCTACCTTTGCGGTCTTAAAATCAAGGGTAAATACCAATCCAATTAACTACTTATAGCTTGTAAAATATGGCAGCAGTGAAGAACAAACCAGCTGAACCTACCGCCGAGCTTTCGGTGGAGGAGAAATTACGTTTTCTGTACATGCTTCAGCAGGTTGATTCTAAGATTGACCGGATTAGAATGCTGAGGGGAGAACTTCCCCTTGAGGTTCAGGACCTGGAGGATGAAATTGAAGGGCTCGAAACCAGAATTGATAACCTGAAACAGGAAATCAAGAGCCTTGAGAGCGAGGTGTCTGCCAAGAAACAGGAAATTAAGGATGCCAATACGCTTATAAAAAAATATCAGGAGCAGCAAAAAACTGTTAGGAACAACCGGGAGTTTGATTCGCTCTCAAAGGAAATTGAATACCAAACATTGGAAATTGAACTTTGCGAAAAGCGAATTAAGGAGTTTACCCAACAGGTAAAGGATAAGACTCTTGTTATTGAGCAGTCGCAAAAGTTGCTTGAGGAGCGAAAACTCGATCTAAAGGGAAAAAGAATGGAGCTCGATAATATTATAAACGAGACCCAGAAGGAGGAAGAGGAGCTTATTAGGAAATCCGAGGAGTATGGAAAGATTATTGAACCCAGGCTTTACACAGCATACCGTCGGATTAGGGGAAATGCACGCAACGGCTTGGCTGTTGTTACCGTGCAGCGTGATGCCTGCGGGGGTTGCTTCAACAAGATTCCTCCCCAGCGCCAGCTCGACATAAAGATTCATAAGAAAATTATTGTGTGTGAGTACTGTGGCCGAATTCTGGTGGACGACTCCTTGGCCAGCATGTAATAGAAACAACCTTCGTATGCCTCCAAGCGGTTTAGTCTTGGGGGCTTTTTTATTGCTTACTCCTCGTCAAGGCTTTTATTCCTTCCTAAACCCTGAACAACCACTACCACTTCACCCTTAACGGTTTTCGAGTTGAAGTGTGCTGCCACTTCGGCTAGTGTTCCCCGCATTGTTTCCTCATGCAGCTTGGTCAGCTCCCTCGAAACGCTAACCCTCCGGTCGGGGCCGAAAACAGCCATGAGCTGCTCCAGCAGCTTTACCAGCCGAAAGGGCGATTCGTAAAACACCATCGTGCGATCCTCGTCTTGAAGTGCCTCAATTCGCTTGCTGCGACCCTTTTTCTGTGGCAGGAACCCTTCAAACACAAATCTATCGCAGGGCATACCGCTCTGAACCAGCGCAGGAACAAAAGCTGTTGCCCCGGGTAGGCATTCCACCTCAACTCCCCGTTCCAGGCAAGTGCGCACGAGGAGGAAACCCGGATCGGAAATGCCAGGTGTTCCGGCATCCGATATCAGGGCAACGTCAAGTCCGGCGGCTATCTGTTCGGCAATTGCTTCAACCGATTGGTGCTCGTTGAACTTATGATGCGATCTTAGTGGGGTTTCGATGCTGTAATGCCTAAGCAGATTCCCGCTGGTGCGGGTATCCTCTGCAAGTACTAGCGAAACCGAACGTAGTACCTCCAGCGCTCTTAACGTTATATCACCTAAATTTCCTATTGGCGTAGGAACAATGAATAGTTTGGACATGGATTGGAGGTTAGCGTGTTTTTTTACTTTGGTGAAGTTTCAATTTCAAACATTTTGGGTGGGTGGGGCTTTACATCTGCCAGCGCTATCAAATGTTAAAAAATGAACATTACTAAAAAAAGTAACAGGGAAGGGCAGGAGGTAGTTACAGTGCAAACTTCCTGCGCAATAAATCGATAAATTTTGATGCAGCTTCGCTGGTTGCACTCCAGCTAAAGTTATCCTGAAGGTAAATAATGGCCTCGTTCAAGTCGTCCATCTCGTTAAGACGGTTTACCGTTTCGGCATAGAGCGCCGAATCGCCATCAAACAGCTCGTTGGTGAACAGGAACTTATCGTTAATGCCTATTGCCTTGGCAAGGTCGGTAATGGGCTTGTTCTGCAGCTTGGTGCCCATATCGGACCTGCGCGCTTGGTTAGCAATAGTTTCGTTAAGTGACTTTTGCTTGTCCTGAAACTTATCGGCCAACGTTGCCGGTCGATCGGTGCTGGCTGCTCCGGGGGTTGGCTCAACCTCAATACTTTTACTTTCATTTGTAGATGGAGCCTTTTCCCTGAACTTTTGTATTTGCTCGGGTGGTTTCTTTGAGTATGAACCAGCTGGAGCAACAGGTTCAACATTATGGCTTGGGGTGGATAAAGGCTGATCTCTTTTGATGCCTTGAGTTGTAGTTTCGGCATTTGCCTTAACGGTATGCTGGCTATGGGCTTGATGGGTAGGTTCAGCCTGCTTTTCAGCGCTAAACAACAGCAGCTCGTAGGCTTTGGCAAGTTTGTCAAGCAGTATGTTACGTTCAATTGACGGCAGATTTTCGGATGCCAGGGCTCTTTCAATTATTTTCATGCTGTCGTCTAAAAGCGTTTTCGAGTCTCGAAGATATTGCATC
>Ga0302251_1002156_pt1 | contig 10107 bp, 10 predicted proteins | sample AAG_RA_Gln_MG_FD_193534 | JGI IMG/M metagenome (GOLD analysis project Ga0302251, IMG submission 193534) | Enriched activated sludge microbial communities from anaerobic digester in WTTP, New Holstein, Wisconsin, United States - AAG_RA_Gln | ecosystem: Engineered > Bioreactor > Anaerobic >...
AAGGATTACAGGCTGAAGCTGAGCAGGGAGTTACAGGGAAAACTGAAAGAGATTATTGCAGAACCGGGAGTGTCGATAAAAATAGCTGTCTCAGGGAAGAATGCATTGGCGTTGAAGGTTGTTGAGATACATAATCGATAGGAGAGCAGAAATTCATCGATGATATCACTCCACAGAAAGTATAAGCTTCCTCACGATATCAGGATCTATTTTTCGCAGCGTGTTTCTTGCTATCTCCCTTTCCTCTTCAGTGAACAGCGGACGCCACCTCTCTTGGAGAATCATTGCCTCGAGAGACAGATCAAGCCGCTTGCACTCCCACAATATTGAAAGCCCCTCTGAGATGGTATCTCTTGAAGAATGTATCAGGTCCTTTGACGCCTGCAGGCCGCCCTTCTTCTGTACGAGTTGCAGAAAACGGGTGGCATTGTAATTGCATTCTCGCTTCAGAATATGATAACCCTCAAGTAACTCCTTATGAAACTTCATTTTCAGCTCTTTCGACATTTTGCCGCCTCTTGTTGAGTTATCTCTGTGGCCTTTGTGACAAGAATTATATCATGTGCCAGTGTCGCATATATGTCACCCCACTCCATCCTGGTCCACTCATTTTGACAGCTGTTAAATCAATGTCTCACTCAACTAACATCAATACGGAGATTTTTGAATCTGTTCTGCGTCAGATCAGACATCCCGTCTCTGGAGTATGTCTATACAATGGGGAGCTCTTTATCAGCGAGACCTGTTATGGCTTTTACCTCTTCTCTGTCCATCCCTCTTTGAAGCAAGGCCCGAGCAACTTCCGCTTTGCCTTCCACTCTGCCCTCTTCACGAGCACAAGTGATCTATGCCGCTGTCATCCCTTCGGCCTTCTCTCGAAGATGGATCATATTCTGAACTCTCCGGTCAGCACGCGACTTCCTGTACGCATTTATTGCCATCTCTATCCTCTCCTCAGCCTTCAACTCTGCCAGGCTCTCTACCTTTATGACGACTTTTTCATCTCTTTGACAGATGCCTTTATTTCCTTCTCGAGGATCTGGGCTACTGAAAAATCAATATCTTCTATACTGTAAAGATGTTCCTTCGTTTTAATGGCCAGGTAACCTTTGACGGCATCTGTATCTGTTCTTTGAGAATATCTTGAAGGCATTTCTATTTCATCTGTCATTACCGCTTCCAATTCCATGATTGAAGAAAAAGGGAAAGTTGAAGGAGGCATACCGGCTCCGCTCACAATGAGCCTGTCAGTCTTCAGTTCAAAAGTAATTATCTTTTTTCTGTATCTATCAGAAAACTTTTTTGTACAATAACTAAAAATCAACGCCAGAACTGATGAGATAAGAAAAACAGGAACAACAAATGATAGAATGGATTTATCCTGATTTTGATATGATTCATAAAGCCCATATAAACCAAATAATGCCAGCAGTCCTGAAAGAACTGTCAAGATGATTAGGCAGCCAAAATTCCCTGCGCTTTGACTTTTCCATACACTTTTTACCAATTTTGTCGGGGTAACCAAAACATATCCGTCACTGGTTTTGACTATTTCAAGATTTACTGCAGCTTCATGGCATAGATGCAGACTGTCTTCAACTTTATTGATCATATAAAAGGGAATCTCTGTTCCCTGTATTTCTGACTCTGTGTGTGCTGCCTGCTGATAATTTGTCTCCTTTTCCGAATCAGGAGATCCACAGGTAGAGGATTTCACCTTTTTATCAAATTGAATATCCAATATTTCCGCTATTTTCTCTCCTGTCATTTCGACCTTATACATATCAGTGTCTTCCAGTAATTTAAGAGAGGAGCCATCTGACATGACAATTGCAAGTAAGAATTTTTTATTACTATTTCCCATAAAGATCATTTGTATACTATCTTTACTGATTCTCTTATGGGGAATAATGGCTGAATAAAAGCATACGAGGCCTGAAGGCCCTACCTTCCAATAATTATGTGAGAAGACGAAAAAAAATGACAGGGCTATCGAAGAGAGCAGGATAATGGTAAAAACTGTTGAAAGGGCCGAATCATCTGCAATCTTATGCTGAAATGTATCTGATATTCTGCTGAAAGCAATGACCACTGCAAAAAAGAAAAAACCAAAAACCATAAGTGGAGCATCTGCCTTCACCCAGAAAGGCTGTTTTTCTACTGATGTATTAATGGTTTCACCACCTGTCTAAATCGTTGCCGTTCTAAATACCACTTCTAATACACATTCTAGCAAAAAAGAATCCTTAAGGCAAGAATCATGTTCCCACGTCCCGTTATCAACCGGTTGCGCGCCAATCTCGAATGCGTCGCTGCAGTGTCCGCAGCTGATTATCCTGCACACTCGCACCCGGTTCGTTCTTCAACTCTTCCAGGATTGTTGTAGCCTGGAGCTCTCCCTCCTGATCGCACTTCAGAAGAGGCACCACTTTGCTGTCCCATACATCAGCCAAGGGGTCATGACGAGTCCGCCAGGTCCGGGGCTTCTTGTTCATTGAAGGCAATAGTCTGTCCTCCCATCGTCTCGCTTTCTTCACTGTAACTCCGGCTTCCAGTGCAGCCTTTTCCCGCGTGAAACCGAGCTTCAGCTTCTCCCTGTACTTCAAAACCTGCCTATCTGTAACCGTGACACCTCCAGATGTTTATGTCTATATATTCAACATCTGGATCGGCTCAAATCAATATCTGGCCAGTTCAGCAGCGAAGATCAGGGCGACGGACAAGGGTCACCAAAATCGGTAATTCTAATTGTCGCACATCAAGGAAACTGAGAAGATTAAAAAAGCGGACAACACCTTCAACAGAAAAAAGCTGGATGATTTTGTCACGCTGTTTGCAGGATAAACTAGTGCAGGCCTGTTCATTGCGGCAGAGAAAGGCGCAGGCAGGGATCAGCCTCCAGAATCTGTCTGCCGGCTTACACTTTTCCTGACGTTCTTCAGCGTTTCCCTTACTATTTCCAATGGGTTCTCGGTGATTGGTTTCCCATGGCCGGGATAGATGGTGGAGATCTTAAGGCTGGCAATCCTGGCGAGAGCTTCCACGTATTCCGGGATATACGTTCCCTCTGTGGTCATTATATGAAGAGGCATGTCGCCTGAGAAGAGAACGCCCTCTTCAGCGCAGTAAAAGCATAGTGAGTCATTGGAATGGCCCGGCGTATGAATGACTTCGAAACATCGGTCGCCCATCCGCAGAAGGTGATTGTTCTTAACAATCCTGCTGACACCCTCGATAGAGGCAAAGGCACAGACAGAAGGTTTGTAGACATCTATCAGCCTCTCCAGGAGGCCTTTATGATCGAAGTGGCTGTGGGTCAGCACGATCTGTTCGACAGCTCTTTTCCCAACGCCTGTGTTGATGCCTGCAAACTGCTCCAGAATGCCAGGGTTATTTCCCGTATCCACAAGCGTATTTATATCATCGAGGCGGTTCCAGCTTCCCAGCACAAGATAGGCATTGCTTGAATAGATCTTCGAGTCCATTGCGAGAGTTATTATCTTCATCGATACCTCCTAAAAAGGCCAGAGCAGCTATAGAGGGCAGTATTACAATGTTTGTATGAGGTCGTGAAGGGTCACCACACAGGGCAGGCTTTTTCTTATCAGGAAGGGAATCGTGAAATAAGTTGAATGATAAAGATCTACTCTCTGGTTTTCGAGAATTCCAGGGAGTATGAGCTGATTTTTAAGGCTGTAAAGCTCATAGGGAGCTATTGCGTCATCAAGCCGAAGGTATTGATTGGGACTATTAATCAGTGACAGCCCACGGAGAAGGCATTCGGTATATCTGCCTATCCCTGAGAGCTTTTTTCCGATCCGACGAGTGTCAATTGCAATCTTCATAATGCTTTGATTATAATATCATCTGCTCTGGAAGACGTCAATCACAGCCTGATTTCCGAAATGTAATTGAAACCTGTTTCTTCCACGCCCTCGCCTGTAGCCTGGGATATGTATGAGTGTAACCAGATCAGGAGCCGCTCAATTGACTCAAGATTTGGCGATTGGTCAGGATTATATGGAGATAGACTCTTTTTTCAATGAGAAGAATCCTGTTTCGGAAAAAAGAGTCAGTCCCCTGGGCTTTCTGTCCGTCTATTTCGAGGTGCCCTGCTCTTTCAGGTATTCTTCAGCCTCTTTCTCTCCCCCTTCCGATCTGTCAGAAAGGCCGTCCCCTCAATATTTCCGGACATGATTCCGCATCCTGAAACGCTCCGCAATAACAGAACCAGGGCTAATACGGGATTCACAGGATGTCGGATTTTTCAGGTGCGAGCCTCCTGAGAATCTCTTCTATCATCTCCATACAGCTGTTATAGACATTCCTCTCCTTTTCCGGGAGAAAGTGAAAGAGGCGTTGAGACAGGGGGCTTATGACAGATTTGTCCGTGTCCAGCGGCACCCTCTTCATCAGTTCGAGACCGAAGAGCATAACCAGTATTTCATGCGATGTGAACTTATTCAGCTGGAAACTTCCGTTTCCATCAAGATAGTATGTGCGGCTTCCAGTATCGTATCCGATTGAAACCGGAACATCACGCAGGAGCTCCAGGTCCCGCTTTATCGTGCGGCGCGATACGTCAAATTCATCTGCCAGCGATGATGATGTGATGGTTTCGCGGCGGATCAGCTTGATGAAGATTAATATCATCCTTATAATCCTGACATTGGACGATGCTCTTGAATATGACACTCTCATCACCCCTGTTCAACTCTTTCTGTCAATATTATAGAAAAACAGAGATGAAGTTATGAGAGGGGGATTGTCATTCTGAGAGTCCTGGTGCTCAAATTCTTATCCGGCTGGGAACTGAACTTATTGAAAGTTGTATACAGGGGGTTATGAAATGCTGCCCTGAAGTGAAGAAAAGATTATGTCAGAGCCAAATCAGTTCATCTGTCCTTTTGCTCTCAGAGTGGCAGGTAAGCTCCAATAAACATTTCGATGCGGATAAATCCCTGATTACTAGGCGATCGGTGAGCGGAAGGAAGTCCATACTCTCCTGGGGCATCAGATGCGAATTTCTGAAATAAAGGAATGAGCATACAAAATGTTAAATGAGAGAATTCAGATATGATCCGGACTGATCGATTTGGCTCAGCGATGAGGCCGGGCCTGCGATGTGATTGGAGATGGGATATATGCAGAGTGATTCAGGCGCTTCGGATGACAGGATGGCCGGGGCAAAGAGTCTTGTTGATGAAGGTATCCGCCGGACGAGGAGACTGGAAGATGTCGGGGAATTCGAAGCGGCTATTCAGGAGGCACAGGCCCTGATCACTTCGATAAGGAGTGACGCTCAGAGTAATGCGCCGGCCCTTACGGCCATCGTCACGAAGGAAATAGCCGGCCTGGAGCGGAGGATACGAGACCGTGATGCCGCTCTGCAAAGCCAGAAAAAGGACTTTGTTGTCAACATTGTTCTGCCTCTCTGTGTCGCGCTGCCTGGAATCCTTATGAATATCGTGGCTCTTATCATCAAGCCGGCAATGTGGCAGTCAACTGTCATGGTGGCGAGGGGAGGCTTCTATAAAGGTGTGCCGGCCCACAATACTATTATTCTTCTCATTCTTTTCATCGTCGTCTATTCACTTTCGTTTCTCGAGATGGCAGGTGATTTTCTGGGCGGATGGGCCTCTATGAGAGGCTCTTCCTCTCCGTCAGAAGGAGAGAAGAAGGTAGCCGTGTGGCTTTTGAGACTGCTGCTGCTCGCCATTCTCTACTTCAGCGCTGTGATGAATTTGAAAGCATGATCTGTCAACATATACTTGATGCTGCTACTCTACGAGTGAATCGTGAGCATTGATGGGTCCTGCTTTACCCTAAAGAGCAGAAAACAAGGATTATCTGGAGAGACGAGCGTGTTTGAAGAGGTTCTGTCGCTACATCTTTTCACCCGGATACGGGAGCGATGATTATTCAATCGGACCAGCCCTTTTCGAAGCGGCCTGTCCTGATGTCATGGCTCACATAAAAGGTCACTTTTCCTACATAGTATTTTACCATATAGATGATGGAAAAGCTTATCTTCTCCTCGCTCTCAAAGACTGCAAGAACTGAAGGTGCCGGGAGCACCTGGCGCTCACCGGCCATGTCAGGCTTCCACTGGTAAACCTTCTTCCAGGAAAGCTTCTCCTTGAGGCTCGACGATTGGTAGATGTCCACAAGTGTGCCCTCTCTGGTGTTATACATGACTGCATAAAGGGCATAACTGCCGTTCTTTGTATTCACAGTAGCACAGGCCCTGTCGATTACAGTGAAGCCTGCAGGATCGGGGGGATAATTCCTGTTGATCTCGGCGGCCGGTGCTGCAAGGGAGGAGAGGAGTATAAAAAACGTGATGAGGATCATTGTTGATCTGCAGTTATCCATGCATAATGCTTCGCTGGAATGGCGAGCACACCCTTTTCGGTGAGCTGTTTCCATGAGACCCATGACCTCCAGGCTAATCCCTGCCGGAATGAGCGGTGGAGAAGGCTTTTCCCGACTGATCTCCAATCATAATAGATTGAATTGCAGTCAGCGCTGAAGGCTCGGAGATGCTTTTTACTCAATAGTACCCGAATACCACTCCCCAGAAGAGGTCCTCAAAGGCATCGGTGCCAAGCTCCACATGAATAATCTTTCCCCAGGTGAATATGTCGAATTTTACTATGCTGCCTGTCGCTTCAACATTGAGAAGGAGCACCCAGTGGGTCGGATGATTCACTTTTGAGGCTTTTGCGTTGGGGAGAAAGCAGTGATCCACCATCACGGCCGCCAGGCAGCCATCATTGATGGCATCACCTGCTTCCTTCAGGGCACTTTTCTCGCCTGATGTATATGTTGATATATAGGCAGGATTGCTGCACCCGAGAATCGACTTCATCCAGTGAGTCATTGCCTGGGGGCCTGTCATGCCAGCGACTTTGTCATCCTCGTCAAAATCCAGTATTTCATTCTCATAGTCTCTCATGCCTGCCGCAAGCATCCAGTCCACGTGGGGCATACCTGCCGGCACTGAGGCAGTATAAAGATGAGAGCCGGGCTTTATTGTCTCTCCATAGGCATGGAAAGTCCCCTTCTCATACATTTCCCTGGCCATCTGCACATAGCGCTCAGGGTCTTTCATCGCAAGGGCCACAAGGATTGCCACAGGGCCGCAGAGCGACTGATCCGCCTGATACATTACCGTGGGTTTCTTGATTCTTGCCTTTATCTCCCCTATGAGATTATTATATTTGTTTATTTTACTGAACTTCTCCTTATTTTTTGAATAGTTGAAGTCCATCAGGGCAGCCAGGGCCCTGAGCTTTTTTACATCATCAGCAAGGTTCGTCAATGAGTACGCCAGGGAATAATCTGCGTCGTCGTGGGTCATCTTTCCCGTCTTGTTCCCAGGAGTGCTGGAGAGGTCAAGAAATACGGTGCCCAGGTGGTCATCAGTATCAGGTGAGGCGTCGCGATCCCACAGCTCTACCTTTACACTTCTATAGAAAGGAATCTTCCTGTTGAGCGTCCAGGTATCTCCCGCCTTGAGATCCTTCTTGAAGTCATGCACCAGGATGCCATCTGCATATACACGGAGAGAGCACTGATCCGAACTCTTATCCTCCGTGATCTTGCACACAAGATTCTTTATCAGCACTTCCCCATTTTTCAAAAACGCCCGGGAAGGATGGAGGGCTGCAAACTGTGTGGGGATCTGACAGTTGACACAGAAACAGTCATGCCATTTCTCTTTTTCAAGAAATTCAACACCTGTTGAGCGGACAACATTGACATTGCCCCTCTTGTCCCCTTCCATTACATCATGGCTGAATATGGCAATATCATCAATGAGATCTCCATCAAAATCTCCAGTTGCCAGTATCTCCCCGAAAGCGCAGAGATAATCGTGCCATTTCTTGGATGCTCCAAAGCTTCTTCCCTGTTTTCCCAGAGAAGGGGCCACCATGACCTTTCCATTACCTCCCGCTCCAGTACTCACTGATGCAATATCATCCTTCCCGTCATTATTGAAGTCTCCCACAAGGGGAACTTCGTATTTTCCATAACAGAAAAGGTCGTGCCATTTCTCCACTTTTTCAGAGAAGCTGCTCCCTGTAGAGAGAGCCACATATACATCTCCGACCGAGGGATCCCCATGCATTTTATCCAGTACAAATGAAGCGATATCATCTCTCCCGTCCCCGTCAAAATCGCCCACAAGGGGAATCTCTTCATTCAGGCACAATGAGTCATGCCATTTTACAGGAGCTGAGAACGCGTTTCCCGTGGAGAGCGCGACATACACATCTCCCTGCCTGTTTCCATACTCTGTATTTTTGACGAAATATGCAATATCATATTTCCCGTCCCCGTTGAAATCACCAACAACCGGTATCCTGAAGCCGGCCCACAGATTGCCTTTCTCGGCGCAGAAACTGTCGATCCATTTTTTGGGTGAGGCAAAAAAGCTGCCTTTTGAGAGCGCAACAAAAACCTCTCCCGCTTCTGGATCATTGTCTTTGTCACCGCGCAGAAATTTTATACAATCGGTCTTCCCGTCTCCGTTGAAATCGCCGACGGCAGGTATTCCGGTGCATCGGCAGAATCCTTCGAGCCATCTGTCGCCTTTCTTGAAGAAGCCTTTTCCAGATGAGAGCGAGACATACACGTCGCCGTTTTCACGGTTGAAGGCGATGATGTCGTCCTTTCTGTCACCGTTGAAATCAGCTTGCCACCTCCTGTGCGCCGGAGGTGGCGTCAGGTCTTTGTCTTGGATATCAAATTTCTGAGTCTCATCGGAAAGTCTCTCGCAGTTTATGGTTACCAGATTTGACGAGCCCTGCTTTTCCTGCTGTCCTTTTGCTGCAAAGACTATTCTGGCGTAGTATCTCGCTGTTTTCATCCCTGGCGATTTCGGCATATACTTTGACATGTCTATTGCGAACTGTGTCATACTGCCGGACTCCGGTGTATTGAGCCATCCTGAGTCAATTGGCGCCTCAGCCTTGTCGAAGGGCGAAAGGGACAACTCCCACCTGACCTTTTCTGTGTGCACATTTTCAGGCACAAAGCGAAATGTGACTGTTTCAGGGGAGGTGATGGTAATCTCCTCCACCCATTTTTTGGTGGAGTCCAGGGAAAGGCCTTTCACCTGAAATTTAATGGAGGGCTCAGTCACAGGCCTCGGCTCGCCTCTTCCGGCAGGAACCCTGGCCGGCCCCTCAACGGATGTCTCCCCTGGAGGCTTTGATGTCCCGGCGGTTCCTGTCTCGGCTTCGAGGCTGCACGATATTCGCAGCGCGTTGTTTCCCGTTATTCTCTCGGTAAATCCTCTTTGTTTCTCAGGGGATATGGCTACCATCAATATGGAGGTTCTGGAAGGGTCGCTGGCTGCAGAAGGCTTTGGAAGTGTAACTGCCATGTCATATGTCTGTCTTTTGCCTGGGGAAAGCCCTGCAATGGACATTGAAGAGCAAAAGAGGGATTCGTCTCCATATCTGAAGGAGATTACCGCCGTGGCGGGAGGTGATGTGGCCGGGCCGGCATTGAAAACGAGATAACGGACTGTGAAAGGCACGCCTGTTTTTACCATGGGCTTTTCGCTGTCGTCAGTCCGTCCTTCTGAGCGCAGCACTGAAATCCGGACCACGGAAAGGTCGAAAGCACCCGGAGATTCTACACCGGCAGGAGTAGCAGGTGTGGGTCTGATTGTCGGCGGCGTCTGTTCCCGTGCAGGAGTAGCAGGTGTGGGTCTGATTGTCGGCGGCGTCTGTTCCCGTGCAGGAGTAGCAGGTGTGGGTCTGATTGTCGGCGGCGTCCGTTCCCGTGCATGGATGGATATCACGTTATTCATTATCAACAGTGATATAACTAATAAGGGTCCAGCAATAAAAGAGATGCTCCCCCTTTTCATACAACACCCCTCTTAAGGATAAAGACTTTAATCCTCTCCCCAGGATATTATACCAAAAAAGGGACTTAGGGATCAATCTCATGCCAGGCAAAGCCACCAGATAGCATTTATTCTTCACAGGTTAAGAAATGGGGGTACGGAGGATCGCAGAGGTCTGGAATCTGAGTGAGCGGACGTTCGATGAACCCACCGGGTGCGCTTCCTTGTTTATATTCACGAGT
>Ga0302251_1002160_pt1 | contig 10100 bp, 14 predicted proteins | sample AAG_RA_Gln_MG_FD_193534 | JGI IMG/M metagenome (GOLD analysis project Ga0302251, IMG submission 193534) | Enriched activated sludge microbial communities from anaerobic digester in WTTP, New Holstein, Wisconsin, United States - AAG_RA_Gln | ecosystem: Engineered > Bioreactor > Anaerobic >...
AACGTCGTTTAGGATGATTTGAAATATGGGACTTACAAAGGTGTCGCCTCTTTTCGCCTTTATATTATAACTATTCGTCAACATTCCTTCAAAATTTCAACAATGTTAGCGATATTATTTTTGAAAGACAAGTTTTGTTGATAACTTTTTTCTCCGGCAAGCTCGTAAGCCCTTCTAACGTTTATTCGGTAATCCATCGTTTTTTTAAGCTTGCTGGGATTATTGCTTCCGCAATTCCAAACGTGGGCTAAACTGTCGAGATTATACGGGTCATTCAACTTGCTGGTTTGAATAAGAATAAACAACTCCCTGGATTTTCGGACGTCAAACCTATCAGAAAGCGTGTATTTTTCCCAACCAATCAGCCTGTTAGCTTCGGCTATCATAACCGGTCTAATCTGCAAAATGCCTGCGGCATTCTCGTTGATGTTGTAAGCAAGCCTATTTTGGCGGCTTTCGCACCATTCGATAGTGGCAATCATCCTAGCCATTTGGTTAAGCCTGTTATCCCTTTTAATTTCATTTATAAGCCCTTTTTGGCGCATTATTTTTATCTCACCACCTCCAGCATTCATTCGGTAGGGAAAAACGAAATTTAAGGCACTTATGAGCAAAATAACGGGTAGTTTTCTCATCGCTTCTCCCTCCAAAAAGTTCTGCCGTTAACCTGCACCTTCTCGTAGCTATCCCAAATTAGTTCGCCGAATTTATTGGTTAAATCCAGCATTTTCTGGTAGTTAATGATGGTTTCAGGCTTTTTTCGTCTTAATAAAATTGACATACTCTCCCGTCTAAAGACAGGGAGATTCTTGTGTACAAACGTGAGGTGCTGCCCAAGCAGTCTTATCCTCACTCCACAATTCGGAGTTACCCGCAATTAACGGTACTCCGAAAATTGTACGGTATTGAAAATTGCTTTGTGGTTTACCCATCGTGAAAATCTTTTCTGTTCATAATTTGGTTCTTTATTAGTTTCAAAATCTCGGTATGGTTGAGCAAATGGACAGCAACCTTTTTCTTTTAAAAACATAACTCTATCAAGTGCATCAGGTATTTCTTTTACCAGTACATAAACAAATACCCTGTAATTTTTAAATCCGTAATCATTAAGATTTGCAAGAGCTTTGTCAATGTATGGTATTTGGCTTTTTGTATCACAAGCCATTCTCAAATATCTACTCCATTTAACCTTACTCAATAACTCTGCAATGCCTTTATCTTTTGCAATAATTCGAGCATCTAAACCCTGATTGAAATCTATCTTAATCCCTAATTTTATTATTTTTTCAATCTGTTGTAATCCGTGTTCGTGAGCCAAAACATTATTATCCATTAAAACGGCTTCTTTTCTACCTTGCAAAAACTCTTCAATATCTGCATAAGGTTGTATATTACCCTCTTTATTTGGCACTACACACCAACTGCATTTATTCGGGCAACCTCTCGTTAAAAAACCATAAGCAGCAGTAAATTTTGGATAAATAGAATAATCGGGGCAAAGTTTATCAATCTCTGATGGTAGTGTATTTGTCATTTTAAAACCTGTTCCGCCTTTTATTATTTCGCCATAGTTGGCAAATCCTTTTGAGTAGTCAGGAGAAAATGTAAATACTTTACTCATATATGTTCGGTCATAGTTTCCAATATCTACCCAGCTTACATTATCTCCAATACTTTTATGATATGCCGAAATTTTCATTAAAGCAAGGTTTGGAAAATTATGTCCGTCAATATCTACTAATCCAATGTTCATTGAAAAAATAATAACTGCGGGTAACACGTGCTATAAAAAATAGCGGGTTTCGTGGTATTCGCAATGTTTGTACTCGTATTATCTGTTGTCATAGCTTGATAGTTTTTCGCTTTGTAATCCGCTACTTTTCATAGCACCATCGTTAGCGGTAATGCTAAAAGCCGCATCGTTGACAAGCAATCTCATAATATTTAGGTTCTTTTTCAATACCGATAAATTTGCGGTTCAATTCTTTTGCTGCTAAACAAGTTGTTCCGCTTCCCATTGTAAAATCTAATATCATATCGTTTTCATTTGAGTATGTTTTTATAAGGTATTTCATTAATTCAAGTGGTTTTTGTGTTGGATGATTAACTTTTTCACCACTCCTATTAAATACACATTTAATGTCGTTAATTACATTCGTTGGGTATTTTAGTAAATGTTCATACCTGTTTAGGCTTTTTCTATTTATATCCCCATAAACCGTATTTTTAGAAGTTCCCTCAAAGCTTTTATGGTTTTTAGTAAACCCATAATCAAAGTTCTCAAAATCCGATAACTGTTTTATTAAAAACGCTAACACTCTTTTGTCTTTGAAGTTTTCAAACTTGAAATACTTATCAAAGCATTCTTTTTTTACTTTGCTAATAACACTATTAACATTAATGTAATTTTCAATGCTTTTAGCTGTTTTAATTATTTCACGTCCACTATTATCTGTAAAATCAGAAATATAGTAAGAACGTTCTCTTATTTTGCTCCTAAAGCAATGTTCGAGTAAAAATTGTATCTTTTTATCCATTTCATTAAGTATTATTTCGTCAATTCTTATCATTCCTTAACTTTTAGCTTTCCTTCAGATATTGATTAATCGCCAGTAACACGGCATCACGCTCGTCCTGGTTGGTTCTTTTCGGAAATCCCTGTAATTTATACGTTTTAAGGACTTCGGCAAGTTCTTCGTGTGTTATTTTTCCCCCATTTCCACTCCACAGCTTTCTTAACGGCTTTTGCTCGACAACATTAATGCCAAAGTGCTTGCATACCTCAACAATTTGCTTCCCTATAGTGTGGTTAGCGCCAACCGACCTTCCGATAAATGCTGCTTTTGCATTGTTAGCTTGGAATAAATGCCAAGTAGCCTTATTTTTCCATCCCGCCTCAACCACTACGGTTAAATGTGAATAACATATCTTTAAGGTTTGCAGGTACTCGACAATGCCAATTAAGCTCATGCGGAAAACGCTAATAACCCCATCTTGTATCTGCGCAACTCCGGACTGTTTAACGTCGGGGTCAATCGCAACGATTACTTTTTTAGAATTAGCCATACGTCAAATTTTTACTGGCAATATTTTTCAACCAATTCAGCAAGTACATCTCCGTGGCAAGCTAACGGTTTACACCAACAACCAAGAACCTTATTTTTCAACTCGCTCAAATCGTTAATTAAATGCTTGCCATCACCATTTGTAATCCACTCTCTGTATGCTTCAACTGCCTCTTCTCTACTCCCAACAACGTATTTTGCAAGCGTTTTGCCATCTCGCTTATGCGTGAATGGATTGCCCCATTTGCTAGGCCTTCCAATGTACACGTCATAATGTTCTTTTTTGCAATGTACAACCCTGCAGCTTTCAACAGGCAAATTTAAAGCTTGTATTTCCGTATTATTAATTACTTTTTCTTTTCTCATAAAAGCATTTTTCGTCTTAATAAAAGTAAAAAAGCCGGTCTATTCCCGGCCGCCAGCATGGTTAGCCGTAATCCCTCCACGCTTGGGCATTTTCACCTGGCTACCGAATGTATGATTTGCCGGCCTTTGCAGCACATACACATGGCCTCGGTAGCGCTCCTTTGGGTTGCTCCCCGGCGGATTCCGATGTTGCCGCTTACTGGTTGCTTTTGATACAACCCGGGAACTTTGAAATTTTCTTTTACCATAAAAATTTTTTTCAAGTCAAATATACAACATTAAATTCTATAAGTCAAATTATTTTAACTTTCGCCTATCAGTGCCCTTAATTTCAAAGTAGTTGCACATCTCAATTAGCCTGCTGGATACCCTTTCTCCGTATGCTTCAGTTAATTTGGGGTGTGTTATGGGTAGGTTAGAGGTAATTAGCGTTATCTTGTTTGGGAAATCTCCCCTATGTTCCAGAATTTTACGCATAACATTTACACGGTTACCCATATAGAGTGCCTCCTGCTGTTCAGAGCCTAAATCCTGAAATCCTACAATGCCCATTTCCTTGTATTTAGTAATCAAACCGCTTTCGGTGTACTCGTCGCAAATGCTATCAGTGCGATAGTTATTCCAGCGAAGTGGTCTTATTGTATCTAAAATTGCTAGCTTAACATTGTCAATTTTCGAGTATTCGCTCATTATTTCCAGCGCCCAAGATTTTCCAGTACCGGTATTTCCGGCAATGTACATGCCGGCATTAAGCCTTCCCTTAGTTATTTCTTTTGTAGTTGGGTTAAGGCATTGCATTTCCTCATCACCATGCACCCATCTTATCATATTTACATATGTAAATACGTTGTCATCATCTATAACAAACTTGGGATTTCTTAACCTGCCGATTTCGATTACCGCTTGCAATGCTGATTTTAGGCTATAAGGTAGGTAGGCAAATCTCCGAATCGGCGGCATCAACCATTCTTTGCTTATTTTTTCGATGGTTTCTGATATTTTTATTGGTTCTCCCATATCTCGTTGATTTTTATGTTGTTAAGTTTGTTGTTTGCCGGTTGCTCTCTTTTCCTCTTTTCCCATGTTACCAACGCCGCACGCCAGTCTCGCATTTTATTTTTTCCAATAAACCAATCTTTAGATGAATAAAAAGCCACAAATGCCTCCGCATCTACCTCGTAATTTTTTTCTAAGATATAATTTTTAACTTCCTCCAAAGAGGGAGGGAAAAACCGTGTCGGTTTTTCTTTCTCTCTTTCTTTTATATTTATTTTTATTTCCTTTCCTTTCCTTTCCTTTCCTTTTATAGCATTGCTTGTGCATTCGCTTTGCACTGCATTTGCATTGCTTGTGCATTGCTTTTGCTCAACCTCTTTATCGCCTGATTTCCAACGTTTTGCAGCCGCATTTTTACGTTTTTCAACGATTGATTTGCGTTTTTCCAGTCGAATTAAAACTGATTCCGACCAAAAAAATTCTCCATCATTTTTGAATAAGTCATAATTAAAAATGATTTTTTCGACTTTGTTGCCACATGATTTTTTTTGCATAACATTTGCACATGCATTTGCATCATCTTGCATTGCATTTGCATTTACATTGCATGCATTTTGCATCACCACATCGCTTTCATTTGTATCTAAATGCAGCGACCAGGCAATATTTTTCGTGTATGCCAAAGGCAGCTTTCCGCCATTCTCGTACAGCATTTCAACTATGCACCAGTAAATGCCTATCCCCTCACAACCCATATCCATCATCATTTCCTGCATTTTTACATCGTTCCGGGCGTTGTAGTCGTGTGTGAAGTAGAAGGCTTCCTTCTCCTTGCCACCTGTATTTTTTTCTCGTGCCATTATGGAAAAATTTAAGCCCCTAAACGGTATGCGCTTGACGTGTGGGAAAATGGACTAACCCTAACGCACTCCGAAAAGGGGCTTTGATTAATATTTTTTACTGTAGTTGTTGCCATTTTTTTGAGGTTCACGTCATAACAAAACTAGTTAGCACACATTAAAACGCCGCTTCGCTTGTGCTAACACGGTGTAGGTATAATGCTTGCTGATTCGTTCCATTGTATTCGTTTTTGGTTAAGGTCATAATTTTTAAAAATTTCCTTCCCTGTTTTGCCTATCGGCAATTTGAATTGCTTTAAATATCTGTAATGCAACTTGTGGAACTATTGCGTTTCCATAAGCTTTTACACTTTCTGCTCTCCATTTAGGAAAGGTAATGCCGTCCAGTCGCTCGGAAAACCCATCATCTCGGCTACAAATTGGGGATTGAGATGGGAACTCTTCCCAGTTTGGCTGAAGTAATCTACCAAGCTGTTCGTTTTGTATCTGCCTGCCTTCTCTAATGTCTCTGATGTTCTTGCTCCCTTGTAATCCCTGACAACTGGAGTTGGCAGTAATCCCCTCTTGTAAACAAACCCAGTCATCACCTCCTGTGCCAGTGTCCCGCTGTTTCCAAACTTCTGTTCCTTCTTGCTCAAGTTTTCGCTGAACGCATCCATTGCGCTTGGTGTTTTTAGCAATAAACCAAACTCTGTCTCGTCTGTGCGGGGCGTTGACGGCGCAAGCTGGAAGTATAAACGGCCATACTTCGTACCCTTCACTCTCCAAGTCAGTTTGCACCTCGTGGAATACCAACCCTCCATCCCAACTAATAAGTCCAACAACATTCTCCCCCACAACGTAGCGCGGCTGAATCTCTCGAATTGTTCTAAGCATTTCTGGCCATAAATGGCGTTCATCCTCTTTCCCTTTTCTTTTCCCTGCAACGGAATAAGGTTGGCACGGAAAACCTCCGGTGAGGATGTCAATTGTTCCTCTGTGAACAGTGAAGTCTGTTTTTGTAATGTCATCATAACTTATAGCATTAGGCCAGTAATAGTTTAGCACTCTTTTACCAAATTCGTTCCATTCGCAATGGAATACGTTTTCCCATCCCATCCATTCGGCTGCAAGGTCAAAGCCTCCAATTCCGCTAAACAAACTGCCGTGTTTAAATTTGCCCTCGCACATTTTTAAAAATTATTTAGTTTACTGTTTCAATCAATCTTTATCGTTGTGGTGCACTATACCCACACCCATACGTTAAATTAAACTCATTTTATTTGTTAAGCATCTTTAGCTTACTAACAGCTCGTGTATTTTTATTAACATACAGAACTAAGTTTTTCTGAACTTCCTAAATGCTTAACCTCCCCATCGTCTATAGTGTATATTTCCCAAAATACCCCAGCCGGCTTGCATTTTTTAATAAAAGCATCCGCAGCTTTCACATCGCTAAAAAATATGGGCTTCCGGCCACTTTTAACAAGTAGCATTCCCTTGTCCCTGCATAGTAATGTGGTTGCGGTTGGTCGAATGGTTTTTCCCAGCAGGTACAATGTTATTGCAATGATGGCAAATAATAAGGTAATTATACCTACTGTCGTTAAAATGTACTCGATCGTTGTCATTTTTTAAAATGTTTGGTCATTATTTAAAAACGAATCCAAATTTATATTTCCAATGTTTTCGGCCAACTCAAAAGTAATGCCCTTCGCAAAATATCCAGGTGATTCCCCATACCAGCGAATTTTTACTTCTGAGTTTTTTGTCCCGATGGCGTACATAACATAAGACCTTGTGCCGGTAAGAACGCCGTAGCCTTGCTCTTCTTTCATTTCCATGTACCCCTTTTTGTCGAATATTTCGTCGGCAAATTCTATCGGTTCGCCTATTAAGCTATCGAAATCCCCTTCTATTTCAGCAATTTCAAAGGTTTCGTCGGCATCCTGCTCGTGGTACATGAAGTAGGTGTTACCGCTTTTACAACGGAAAACGATAAAAACATCACCTCGAACCTCCACGCTTTCTAGCGTTTCACCGCATAGTTCAATTATGTCTGATTTCATGGCTAAAAAATTTAAATGAATAGTTTTTTTTGAACTTGTGATAAAATTTTTGCACGGGCAGCTAAGCAGTAGTTCTTTTTAATTTCAAATCCATACGCTTTTCTGTCCATTTTTGCTGCGGCCAAAAGTGTTGTACCGCTCCCAGCGCACGGATCGATAACCACATCTCCTTTATCCGTAAATAACTTAATAAGCCTTTCAAGCAACGCCACGGGCTTTTGAGTTGGGTGAATTTTGGGCGTATCAGTGTCCCGAGGATAATCGAAGCAGTTGAATACCATTCGCCCGTCATTGTTGAACTTCGGTAACTTATCACGATACAACAATACACCATACTCGCAATTGCCGACAATTCGCATATTTGCCTTCAACACTTGTGCGGAGAAGTTCTTTCGGAAAACGAGGTTGATATACTTGTTCAATCCGTATTCTTTTGCTTTTTGGATTAGTTCAAACTGTTGTTCAAATTCGCAAAAAACGATCATGCAGGGAGACTTGCCAGCCTCCTTTGGTTCTTTAATAAGCATTTTTGAACAAAAGTGCAAGAACTCCGAAATGCGGAAGTCTTCATCCGTATCAAAAAATGCCTTACCGGCCAATTCGCTTTCCCCATTGGCATTATCACCTCCAACATACCACGAAGGATTCGAACCGTAGGCATTTTTGCCAATGTTGTACGGAATATCCGCAATAATAAGCTGCGCCTTTGGTATTCCATACGTTTTGTAGTTTTGAAAATGGTCGTTAAACAATTCTATATCTTTCATATGTTAAAAAAATTTAAAATAACCTGAAAATAAACCAACTACGGAAGTAAAGTAGGAGTAGGACGATGAGCAGTCAATTGTTATAGGTTGTTCTTCGACTTCTCCCTCATTCATAACATCAGTAGCAAGCCGTTCAAATTGCTCGTAATCCACCTTCTCGTCCGGGTAAATCTGCATTAGCTCAACCTGTTTAATTTTTAAGTAGGTTACGGATGAGTGGTCTCGATTGATGAGATTTCCAATTTGAAAGGTTGTAAACCCCAGCTTTGTTAAAAATAGGCATAAGCATCTTCGAGCTTTTACCAGTTCTTTTTTCCTACACTCAGCGGCTATTTCAGCGGGTGTCGTGTCCAGCAGCTCGCATAATTTGCGGAACGTACTACTCGTTACTTTGAGCGGTTTCATGGTTTTCGTCATTTTTATCATTAAATAATTCGTTTAATTTATCAGCAGCAATTGCCAGCTTTTCGTCCTTTGCGGTATCCGGATTGTCAACGTAGCTAATTGTTTCAAGGTCGCTACCTGCCGCCTGGTCGAATCTTATGGCGTTCTGTAAATCTATGCTCAGCGGAGCATTCTTGGAAAGGTTTAGTTTTGTTACGGTTTTCAACGCCATGCCATCGAAATTCTCGACCCATTGCCCGTCATTTTTTTTGTAGGATTCCGAGTATTTTTTAGCGTGCGCCTCAACCTCCTTAACCGTTTTAAAAAGGATACTTTCATAACCGTTGGTTAGCTTGAAATAGGACACGTAACCGATAACCTTTTTCTTTTTACGTTCCTCTTCGTTGGTTATCCAGTTAAACTTAATTTCTCCGGTAAGCCTGTTATGCTCCAACAGCTCACCCTCCACCACATTGGTTGCATTTATACGTACAAAAAGCCCAGTTCTCAAAGCTAGCTGGATAAAGCCTTTGTAGCCTATTTGAAATTGTGCCTTCCCCTTATAAGGAACGATGTAGGCATAGCCAAGCGACGAAATTATAGGCAGGTCAACCATTGCAGCCATCATTGCTGCAGTGTAAATTGAATTTACGTCAACCTTCTGCAAATAAGAGCTAGATGACACGCACTGCAATACCGATGTTAGAAAAGGCCTTGCCTTTTCCCCGAGTAGCTCTTTAAACTTAGCCTGAACGGCGCTGGAGTTTAAAAAATCTCGATAGTCCTTGTAGTTTACAATTTCGTTCATAATTTTTTTTTTAATGTTAGCTACTTAAATTTAAGCAAAATATAATCATCCGCAATAGAACTTGTCATGTATTTTTTTGCAATTTCGGGCATTTCGGCCTTCAACTTTTTGGTGTCAACCCTTGTTGTTACCTTCTGCTCGACGTAAGTAATAGTAAGGCCGTCGCATTTTATGGATTTTACCCCCGCCTCCTTCATGCTTTTCAGCATTTTAGCCTTAAAATCATCCACTTTTCTGTTAAGGTCGTCAATGTATAGTAGGGCTTCCCTAACGGTGTGCACCTGCTCCCGTATAACGTCCGGCACGTTATCGTCAGTAATCACCACGTCATCCACCCATTCGGTTATGCCATCCCATACATCGGGCAATAGCTTCAACCCTTCCCGAATTTCATTTAGTGTAAATGTTAGCGTGTTCGGCTGAATTTTTAAGGGATTAAACTCGCTTTCGCCATCCGGATTAATGCTTGTTAACCACAACTCGTAGTCATCAATTCCAGCATCTTCGGCCTTCTCCTGCAGCAGCATGTAGTGCCATGCCAGTTGGGCATTATAGGCGGTTAACAACTCTTGCTCATTGCGGATGGAAGTTTTATGCTCCACCCAAATGATTTTACCGCCACCGACCCACTCGAAATCAATGTGGTTTCTGATTTTATACCGCTCATTTGAGAGTTTTTTGCTCTCATAGAGTGGGTTGTTCACTGCACCCTTTAGCATTTCAGCCATTTTGCGCTCAACCTCAATGCCCAGCTCAATTTCAGGAGTGCTGATGTTAACTTCCTCGACCAGCCCTTTAAGCTCTGC
>Ga0302251_1002161_pt1 | contig 10096 bp, 10 predicted proteins | sample AAG_RA_Gln_MG_FD_193534 | JGI IMG/M metagenome (GOLD analysis project Ga0302251, IMG submission 193534) | Enriched activated sludge microbial communities from anaerobic digester in WTTP, New Holstein, Wisconsin, United States - AAG_RA_Gln | ecosystem: Engineered > Bioreactor > Anaerobic >...
GTGCCATTATTCTCGTCTATGCACTCAAACAGCTCCAATGCTATTCTGTCGGGCGACCGCCTAGGAGATGCCATCAGAACGCCCCTATGCATTTTTCAATTTGTCTTGGACCCCAAGCAACCTTGCGTATTTCTTTCTGAGCCTGAAATAGTGGTAGATCTGCGCCGCCCCGGCGAAGATCAGCATGCCAGCCACGAACAACGGCAGGTAGTACCTCTCCTGCATAACTTCCGCGTTATATGCAATCTCAGATATGCCAAACAGAATCATAATGAGTCCGAAGAGAAGGTATGTCTTCACGTTCCAGCTAAGATCTTTTACGAGGTCTGTTGCGTCTGAGATCACGTCTTCGAAGATCTCGTTGAGAGCGTTAATCTTCTCAGCCGTCTTTCCCTCTTCGTCCATAGTCCCCACAGATAACAATTTTCCGACTATCGCTTAAAACACTTCTTCTAGAAGAAGTTGCATCATTTTTTCAGTTTGCGCATCCCGGCTGCCCCATCCTCGAACCTCAGGAGACACGTGAAAGCGAGGGGGGGATCGTTTCGGGGACATGCGAGCGAGAGGGCGCTATGCCTTGCGTCTGCTGTAGTGCGCGTCGAGCTTGGCGGCCTCTCCGATGAAAGCCTTCCTTGCGGCTGTGGCGTATTTGTTCTCCCTCTGGATCATCTCGATCGTCGCGACGTTCCGGTCGATCAGACCTATCGTGCGCATGATCTTGATGATGTTGTGCGTCAGGAACGGCTCCAAGTCATCGTCTCCGGGGTAGCCCTCCCTCGCTATCGCCTTCTTGATAGACAGGAGGGCGAAGTGGGGGATGACCTGCACGGTGGCCATCACCCGGTCGTGCTCCTCTGCGCTCGCCTCCTTCACCCTCATCCCCGCGCGGGCGAGCAGCCCGGTGAGGGCAGGCATCCACGGGCCGGGGTGGACTGGCACGACGACAGTGTTCTTGACCCTCACGCGCGGCGACGCGAAGAGAGGGTGGATGCTAATGAAGAAGATACCGTCCGGCAGCGCACTGCGGATCTCCTCGACCACCCCGCACTTCACCGACGAGACGTCGACCAGAAGTGACCCGGCCTTCATGAGGCTGGAGGCATCCCTCGCAGACGACAGCAGGGCGCCAGTCGGAACAGTTAGAACTACAACGTCCATCTTAGGGAGGTCGGCTGGCGCGCCTCCCCTTATGCCCAGCCTTCCGGCTACAGCCTTCGCCTTGCCCGCATCCCTGCCCATAATCGTCAGGTCGCAGGAGCCTCTCAGGAGAGCCGCCATGCAGCGCCCCATCCGGCCCGTCCCGACTACTGCAACTTTGAGTAGCTCCCCAGCACCCTCAGGAATCTTGTTCTCCCCCTCACGTCCTTCAGCGCCTGCGCGACGTTCTCGTCGCTCATGCTCCCCTCGAAGTCTAGGTAGAAGTAGTACTCCCAGCTCCTCGACGGCATGGGGCGCGACAGGACCATCGTGATGTTGACGTTCCTCTTGGCGAACATAGCCAGTATCTCAGCAAGTGACCCGGGGACGTGCTCGAGCGCGAATATCGCAGAGGTCTTCGTGCCGGTCTTTGGGGGGTCGCCCTTGTGGATAGTGGCGAAGCGGGTGTAGTTGTTCGGCGTGTCCTCGATGCCCGCCTCGTAGATCTTCAGCCCGTTCAGCTCCGCCGCGGCCTTGCTTGATATGGCGGCACCCTTTATGTCCCTGAGGACGTGCTCCGCGGCCCTGGCAGTGGACTCGGTCGCGACGATGTCCTTGTCGCTGAGGTATTTTGTTATGTAGCCGTCGCACTGGGCCAGCGCCTGCGGGTGCGAGTAGATGCGATCGATCGACGAGAGCGACTCCACCTGCGGGTTCACAATGAGGTTCTGCGTTATCCGGAGCTGTATCTCCCCGGTTATCGCCAGCGGGTAGTCTATGAAGCAGTCGAGGGTCTCGTTCACCGCGCCCTCGATCGAGTTCTCCAGCGGGACGACGCCCACGTCGCACCTGCCGATCTCGACCTCTATGAAGATCTTCTTTATGCGCCTGCACGGCGAGTAGCGTGAGGCCTCGCCGAAGACCTGGCTGGCTGCCTCGTGCGAGAAGCTGCCCGCCGGCCCCAGGTACGCCACGGAGGTCGGCCGCTGTATGTTCCTGCACATCGATATGACCTCCCGGTAGATCGTCCGGATCCCCTCGGGTGGGGCATCCTCGGAGGCGGAGGTCACCCTCTCCAGCACCTGGCCCTCCCTGTTCATGTCCAGGACCTCCATGTTCAGGGCGGACTTCAGCTTCCCGATCCCCTTGCAGGCGGCAGCCCTCTCGTTGAGCAGCCTCACGATGTCATCGTCAATCTTGTTTATCTTCTTCCTCGCCGCATCAAGATCCAAATCCTTTTCAGCCATTTTCGATCCCACTTCTCTTTTCTTACATTATCTTGCCTCGTCTTGCCTTACATTGCCTCAGCCTCGTTTCCCTTAGCTTCACTCGACCTCTCTTCCAGTCTCCAGTCAACCGCGTTCCAGGTACTTCCCGATCCTGTGGGCCTTCTTCAGCATGTCGGCGAGGCTCGCCGAGACCACCGCCTCGACGACCGGCACCGCCCTCACGGCAACGCAGGGGTCGTGCCTGCCGCCTACCCTGATCGTCGTCTCCGCCATCCTCGACAGGTCGACGCTCCGCTGCTCCTTGGCTATCGACGGCGTCGGCTTGAACGCGACCCTGAGGATCAGGGGCATTCCGTTCGTTATGCCGCCCAGCAGCCCACCTGAGTTGTTCGTCAGCGTGACTATCCGGCCGCCGTCGAGGGCGAACTCGTCATTCGCCTCGGAGCCGCGCCTTGAGGACAGGGCAAACCCCCCGCCGAACTCTATCCCCTTCGCTGCGGGGATGCTGAAGACCGCGTGGGAGAGCACGCTCTCCACGGAGTCGAAGACCGGCTCGCCTATCCCTGCCGGCAGGCCGGAGACCCTGCACTCCACGATCCCCCCGATCGAGTCGCCCACCGCCCTTGCCTCGTCGATCGCCTTGACCATCAGCTCAGACGCGCGCGCATCGGCGCACCAGACAGGGCTCGCCGCCGCGCTGGCCTCCAGGCCTTCATCTGGCGAACTGGCTGCCTTCACGCCCCCGGCCTGGACCAAATGAGCGACCGCCCTGACGCCGCTCCTCAAGAGGAGCTTCTTCGCGACCGCGCCTCCCATGACCATGCCTGCGGTTATCCTGCCCGAGAAGAAGCCGCCGCCCCTCCAGTCGTTGAACCCGCCGTACTTGACGTAAGCGGTATAGTCCGCGTGGCTGGGGCGGGGCACGTTCCTGTTCTTCGCGTACCACGAGGAGTCGGTGTCCTCGTTGCGTATCATCATCATTACCGGGCCGCCGTTCGTCCTGCCGTCCGTAATCCCGCTCTCTACCGTGACGATGTCGCCCTCGGACCTAGGGCTTGCCGTGCCCCTCCCGGGCCTGCGGCGGTCCAGCTCGCGCTGTATGTCGGCCTCGCCTAGCTCAAGCCCGGCGGGGCAGCCCTCGACGACCGCGCCGATGCATCGCCCGTGCGACTCGCCGAATACGGTAATCCTGAACGCACTGCCTATTCCAAAGCTCATGACACCAACTCCACACTGGCACCCATCTCCGCCAAGTCATCGAAGAACGACGGGTAGCTCTTCGAGACGCATTCTGCATTCCTTATGACAGACACGCCGTCAGATGCCAGGGCAAGGACGGAGCATGCCATGGCGATGCGGTGGTCGCCGGCTGGGTCTATCATCGCGCCCCTCGTCGCGCCGGCGCCGCGGATGGACATCCAGTCGTCACCAGTCTTAATCGAGGCGCCCATCCTGATGAGCGTTTCTGCAGTCGTGGCTATCCTGTCGCTCTCCTTGTACCTCAGCCGCCGTATGCCGGTGATCTTCGTCTCCCCCTCCGCCCTCGCGGCCACAGCTGCCAGCACGGGCACGAGGTCGGGGATCTGCGCCGCGTCTATCTCGATCCCCTTAAGAGGGGACTTCGCGGCGGTGACCGAACTGTCGGTGCAGGAGATAGCGGCTCCCATCCGGCGGAGCAGGTCCACGGCGGCGCAGTCTCCCTGCAGCGAGGGAAGGCGGACCCCCCGAACCTCGACCGCGCCGCACAGCGCTCCGGCGGCGAGCATGAACGCGGCAGAGGAGAAGTCGCCCTCCACCTGGAAAGAGGTGGGGCGGAGCGACTGGCGCCCCGGCACCGTGAACGACCCCGACGCGGCATGGAACGCCGCCTCGGCCCCGAATGCCCGCAGGACCTCGATGGTCATGTCGACGTAGTGCCTCGACTCCAGTGGGCCGGCCAGGCGGATGGCAGCGTCCCTCCTCGCGAGGGGGCACATCATGAGCAGGGCAGATACGAACTGCGAGCTGACGTCACCGCGTATGCTCGCGCTCCCGCCCTCTGCTCCCCCTCCAAACACCACGACGGGCGGGAGGCCGTTCCCCCCCTTCGAGAGGCACCTGGCGCCCAGGGAATTCATGGCATCGAGGAGCGCGCCCATCGGCCTCCTCCTCAGCTGCTCGTTGCCGGTGAGCGTGGTGGCGCCGCCGGCGTGGGCAGAGATCGCTGTGAAGAGCCGCAGGGCGGTGGCGGACCCGCCGCAGTCCACGGCTTCGCCAGGCGCCCTGATCGCCCCGCCGGTTATGGCCCACCGGTCGCCGAGGTCTGCAACGCGTGCGCCAAGCATCCGGGCTGCCTGCAGGGCGCGCAGCGCATCGTCCGACCTCGAAGGGCATATCACCTCCGACCTGCCCTCGGCCATGAGCGCGCATGCCACCGCCCTCTGCGTGTAGCTCTTTGACGGCGGCGCGGTCACCCTCCCCACAAACTCGGAGCGCGTTATCCTGACGTCCATCTCAGACGCCCCCGACCGCCCTGGCGTTGTTGACCGCGGTCCGGATTATCCTGCACCCGAGGCCCTCCCAGCACTCGGCTATCTGCCCCTCCTGCTCCCGGCGCGAGACGGCGCAGATCGAGGGGCCCTTCCCGCAGACGCCGGCGGAGACCGCGCCGTTCTTCATGGCCGCCACGACCGGCGCGGGGTCGATCCTGAACGCGTGCGCCATCGCGAAGCCGTTGAGGAGCATCGCGTGCCAGTGCCTGCCGCATAGTGCCTCCTCGATGGCAGCCTCCGAGATGGGGGCGTACTGGCTGATGAATCTCCGGTCCACCTTGCCCGAGTAGCGCCGCTCCTCAGGTATCAGGAATATTGCGCTCATCGGCTCCAGCTCGAGGCTCTTCAGGATGACTCCCCTGCGGTTGTCGGTCACATGGAGGCCGCCGAGGCAGCTCGCGCAGGCGTCGTCCATGGCGCCCGTGAGGCTCACCCCGCTCCTCAGGGAGGCCTCAACGCCTACCCTTATGATCTCGATCTCATCCATGCTCTCGCCTATGGCGTCGAGCGTCGCCAGCACTACCGCGTTCGAGGCGGCGCTGGAGCTCTTCATCCCGCGCGCGATCGGTATCTCGCTGCGGGTGCGGATCGAGGCCCCGAGGCTGAGACCGAAGCGCCCCAGCGTCCCCCTGAAGGACTCGACCGCGAGCCCATTCTCCTCGGCGCCGCCGGTGCCGCCCTCGATCACGACATCCACGGCAGGGTCGTCCTTGAGCGTGACCTCCGCGAGCGTCCTCAGCCCGACGCTGAATGCCGCCCCCCTGCCGGAGGGCATCGCGTTGACGATGGTCGCCGCTCCGAATGCGGTGCCGCGACCCGCTCCTTTGAGCATCATTGGCCCGCCTCCGCCTTCGCCTTCGCCTCAGCCTGCGGCTGCGCCTCCCCGAATACGGCCTGCCGCATCGCCTCTATCGGCGCAGGCCTTCCGAGCCATATCTCCAGCGCCCTTGCGCCCTGCTGGACGAGCACCTCGAGGCCGCCTATCGCCCTGCGGCCCGACGCCCTCGCCAGCCTCAGCAGCTCGGTCTCAGGCGGGGCGTAGACCAGATCCAGCACCGTGCAGTCGCTGCGGAGGTCCCCCTGCCGAAGCAGGCTCGCCCCCGAGCCGTCCATGCCAACCGGCGTGCAGTTGATTACGATGTCCGCCTTGGCCTCGCCGCACCTGCCGAGGGGTAGCGCCGAGGCGAGCGACAGCGAGGACAGGTCGCGGGCCAGCCTCGATGCGTCCGGGAGCGACCTCCCCGAGACGAGGATCTCCGCCACGGAGCGCCTCCTCGCAAGCTCGAATGCCACCCCCCTTGCGGACCCGCCGTAGCCGAGGATGAGGACCCTCGCGCCCTTCAGCCTTGCGCCCCCCGCCTCGAGAGCCCTCAGCGCCCCCATCCCGTCCGTATTGTGGCCGACGAGCTCCCCGCGGCTGTTCGAGATGACGTTGACCGACCCCGAGGGGGCGGCGCTCTCGTCCAGCCTGTCCAGATGCGGCGCGACGCGGGTCTTGTGCGGGATCGTCACGTTGCACCCCAGCACCCCCAGCGCGCGCAGCCCTGCGACGGCTGCGCCGAGGTCGTCTTTTGTGACCCTGAAGGCGAGGTATGCGCAGTCGACGCCAAGCTCCCTGAATGCGGCGTTCATCATCCTCGGGCTCAGCGAATGCGCCACGGGGTCGCCTATCAGGCAGCAGAGCATCGTGTGGCTCCCGATCATCCCGCGAGCGCCTCCTGGGCCTGCCTCATGGACTGCAGGTCGATCTGGCCCGGCGCGGCCTCCCTTCCCCTCTTGAGCGAGGCGTATGTCCACTCCGATCCGAAGAGCGGCGCGAGCACCCGGGAGACCCTGCCCATGTTGCCGTGGCAGAAGACGACCCGCCTGTGCCCGCTGAGCGAACGGCACATCTCCAGCGCCGCCAGGTTGTCCTCGATGCGGGACGCGGGCATCACCGCCTTGAAGACCGGGCCAGCCGAGGCCCTTACCGACGAGACGAAGTCCCTCAGCTCACCAGGCTCGATCATCCTCCCGCTGTGCCACGAGACGACGGGCTTGGCGCCGCCCGCGGCGATGCGGTCCAAGCACTCGCCGAAGACCTCGGGATTCATCTCCCTGTTTATGTCAATGTAATCAGCACGGTCTGCCGCCCCCGCGAGGAGCCCTGCGCGCTCCCTGTCGCTCCCGGAATACCGGCCGAATATGCGGGAGGGCATGACCGTAACGACCTTCGGAACCCCGATCTGTTCCACGCCCCCGAGCAGCAGGTCGACCTTCTCCGCGTCCAGGGCGGCAAGGCAGTCCAGCCTCAGCTCAACGAGGTCGGCCCCCTCCAGCCAGGCAGCGGTGGCAGCCGACGCCATCCCCCGGACGTCCGCCTCCACGATGCTCACGCAGATGTTGGCCTTGATCAATCCTTGACGACCCCCTTCAGCGCCTCGTCGATCGCGTCGCCCGGCGGGTCCGAGACGACGGCCCCCTTGCCGAGCTTCTCCGGGAGGGCGAACCTGAGCCTCCTTGCGGCGACCTTCTTGTCGTGCGCCATGAGCCCGATGAGGGTCTTGCGGCTGATGCCCTCCAGGCGGGTGGGCAGCCCGTAGGCGGAGATGAGCGACTCCAGGCGCTCTACCGTGCTCAGCGTAACCATCCCCAGCTCCTCCGCAAGCCTGATCTCCCCGGCCATCCCTACAGCCACCGATTCCCCGTGGCTGAATCCCCTGTACTCCATCGCGGCCTCCACGGCGTGGCCGAGGGTGTGCCCGAAGTTGAGGAGCACCCGCAGGCCGGAGAGCTCCCGCTCGTCCCTGGCGACGACGCCCGCCTTCAGCTCCGCCGCCCTGAATACCGCCCGCATAGTCGCACCCTCCTCGAGCCTAAGCAGCTGCTCGCGCTCCCTCTCGAGCTGCTCCAGCAGCGGGAGGTCCATTATCGCGCCGTACTTGATGAGCTCTGCCGCGCCGCATCGCACCTCCCGGGGCGGCAGCGTCAGCAGCGACGAGGTGTCGGAGAGGACGAGCGCAGGCTGGTGGAACGCGCCCATGATGTTCTTGGCGTCCGGGAGGTTCAGGGCAGCCTTCCCCCCTATGCTGCTGTCCACCTGCGCCAGCAGCGTGGTCGGGATGTGGATGAGGCGCACGCCCCTCATGTAGGTGGCGGCGACGAATCCGGCGAGGTCGCCCACGCACCCCCCGCCTAGCGCGATTATCGTAGCGCCCCTCCCCGCCTTCATCCTCAGGAGCTCCTCGACGACGCGCGCGTAGGTGGCGATCGTCTTCGCCTCCTCGCGGTCCGGCACCAGCACCGTCTCGGACTGGATGCCGCTGCGGGCGAGGCTCTCCCTCACGGCAGGGCCGTACAGCCTATCCGCAGGCGGGACGGACAGGATGACGACCATGTCGTCCGACCTGAGCGGGGCGACGTACCGCCCGACGTCTGGGATAAGCCTGCTGCCTATGATTATGGGGTAGCTCCTCTCCCCGAGGTCCACGCTTATGGTGTGCAAACTCATGACCTGCCGACCGCTCTCGCCACCCTTGCGATCTCGTTCATTGCCTGCCCGAACTGCTCCGGCGTCAGCGACTGTGGCCCGTCGCTCAACGCCGACTCCGGCCTCGGATGGACCTCTATGAGGAGCCCGTCCGCGCCCGCGGCGATGGCTGCCTTGGATGCCGCGACGACGAGGTCCCTCCTGCCGGTGGCGTGGCTCGGGTCGGCGATCACGGGCAGGTGGCTCATCAGCTTTGCGAGCGCAATGCCCGCGGTGTCCATGACGTTCCGCGTCGCCGTCTCGAAGGTCCTTATGCCCCTCTCGCAGAGTATGACGTTCCAGTTGCCCTCCAACAGGACGTACTCGGCGGCATGCAGCCACTCGTCGATCGTGGCGGATATGCCGCGCTTCAGCACAACAGGGAGCCCCGACCGCCCCGCGGCCCGGAGCAGGTCGAAGTTCTGCATGTTCCTCGCGCCTATCTGGATGGCGGCGGCATACTTGGCGATGATCGGGATCTGCCCCGGGTTCGTCGCCTCCGTGAGGACGGGTATCCCGAACTCCTCCGATGCCTCGCGCAGGATCTTGAGCCCCTCCTCGCCCAGCCCCTGGAAGGAGTACGGCGAGGTCCTCGGCTTGAAGGCGCCGCCCCTGAGCACCCCCGCGCCGGCGGCCTTGACGGCCCTCGCGGCGTCGAAGAGCTGCTCCCTGCTCTCCACCCCGCAGGGGCCCGCGCAGACGACTATCCGCTCGCCGCCGAACTCGGCGTCGCCTATGCGGACCCGCGTGCCGCTTGGGACCAGCTCACGGCTTGTGAGCGGCGTGCTGCCCCTGATGTCCAGGCAGCTGTCCTTCGGGAGGATCGACGCCACCCCCTCGGGGAGCTTGCCCTTCACTATGTAGAGGGTGCCGTCGGCAGTCTGGACCCTCCAGAACTTTCCGTTCAGCGCCCTCTCGAGGTCCCCCGACCTCTCCGGCAGCCGGATTATCATGCGGCCTTCCCCCTCACGATGCGCTTCAGGGTCTCGCCTATCGATTCGGCGACGAGCCCGTGCTTCCTCAGCAGCTCGCGCTGGGGGCCAGACTCGCCGTAGGTGTCGTTCACGCCGATGCGCTTCACCGGGACAGGGTACTCGCCCGAGAGGAGCTCCGCGACCGCGCTGCCCAGCCCGCCTATGACGCTGTGCTCCTCCACGCATGCGACCAGGCCCGTCTCCTTGGCGGCGGAGACTATCGCCCCGGAGTCGAGCGGCTTGACCGTAGGCACGTGGACGACCTTCACGCCGATGTCCAGTGATTCGGCAGCTGCCAGGACCTCGGCCGTCATGGAGCCGTTCGAGAAGACTGTGATGTCGGAGCCGTCGGCGACCGTGACCGCCCTGCCGATCCTGAAGACCTCCCCGCCCTCCAGGAAGCTGAGCGACTCGTCCCGCCCCAGCCGCATGTACACGGGCCCCTTCATCGCGACTATCGCCCTCGTGGCCTCGGCGATCTCCTGCCTGTCGCCGGGGACCACCACGGTCATGTTGGGGAGGACCCGCATCAGCGCCACGTCCTCCAGCGACTGGTGCGACCCGCCCTCGTCGGAGGCCGAGAGGCCGGCATGCGTGCCGACCATCTTGACGTTGAGATTGGCGCGTGCCACGGTGCTCCTCACCTGCTCCCACGCCCTCATGAGGAATGGCGCGAAGACCGCGACGACCGGCACGGACCCGCTGAGGGAGAGCCCG
>Ga0302251_1002162_pt1 | contig 10080 bp, 3 predicted proteins | sample AAG_RA_Gln_MG_FD_193534 | JGI IMG/M metagenome (GOLD analysis project Ga0302251, IMG submission 193534) | Enriched activated sludge microbial communities from anaerobic digester in WTTP, New Holstein, Wisconsin, United States - AAG_RA_Gln | ecosystem: Engineered > Bioreactor > Anaerobic >...
GCAACATCTCTCGTGGCATTCTTTGCCCTCCTCAACGACGGGGGCAGGCCGATCTTCGGGATGCTCACAGACCGGATCACCCCGAGAAACACCGCTATGCTCTCGTTCATCCTCATTGCCGCCGGAGGTCTCGTGATGTGGCTGACACCGACTGTTCCGGGGTATATCATTGCTTTTTCACTCCTCTGGGGCTGCCTTGGTGGATGGCTCGCGATTGCCCCGACCGTGACCGCCCATTATTTCGGGACATGCGACTACCCGAGGTGCTACGGGGTGGTCTTCCTTGCATACGGGGCGGGAGCGATTGCAGGCCCGCAACTTGCAGGGTTTGTGAAGACGACGACAGGGAACTACCTTGGCGTGTTTCCTGCCGTGTGTGCCCTCGCAATACTCAGCTTTTTCGTTGCATTCTTCCTGATGAAGCCTCCCAATAGAGTCCTTTGATGCAAAGGGCATCTGAAGTGAGATAATTCTTGATGCTGACCAGAAAATGGGGTTTTCGCGCCATAATACTATTAAACGCTTCACCCTAATTGACTGTTAAGCAACATACGGATTCCCTGATTATCCGGGGCGAATACCGGGTGACACCATGACCGATCGAACGCTGCCTTTTAAGGTGACGAAAACACAGGTGCTCAACGTTATCCCGATCCTCAAATGGCTTCCTTCTTATGAGAGATCATGGCTGAAATTCGATATCATCGCCGGACTCACGCTCGCCGCAGTCGCTATTCCCGATAATATTGCGTATGCGACCCTCGCAGGACTCCCTCCTGAATACGGCCTCTACGCAGGGATAATGGCTCCCCTTGCATACTTCTTCTTTGCCACCTCCCGTCACGTATCCATCGGACCGAGCTCATCCGAAGCGATCATGGTCGCAACGTTCCTGGCAGCCATGGTCATATCCAGCCCTGCACAATATGCTGGACTTGTTGCACTGACTGCAATTCTTGTTGGTGTGATATCACTTGGTGCATGGCTGCTCAGGCTTGGGTTTCTTGTCAACCTGATCTCAGGGCCGGTCATGAAAGGATTCCTCGTCGGCACAGGGATTGTGATTATCATCGGACAGATCCCAAAAATCTTGGGTCTCTCCGGGGCTCCTCCCTCTTTTTTTGAGAAAATCATCTTTATCCTTCAGAATCTGCCCGGCACCAACATCTATGCACTTATCCTTGGTGCCGGGGCGGTGTTCATGTTTATTGCTCTTGATCGGAAATACCCCCGCATTCCCGGTCATCTCATCGTGATGCTGCTCTCAATCTTCCTGGTTGGCCTGGCCAATCTTGCCCATTACGGAGTGGAGATTGTGGGTTCTATCCCGTCAGGGCTCCCGGAGCCCGGATTACCTCATGTGTCTCCCGGGGATTTACAACTCGTCTTCCCACTCGCGGTGGGTCTCTTTATTCTCTCGTTTGTCGAGCTCAGTTCTGTTGCCAGGACCTATGCAAAGATCCATGAGTATGAAGTCGATAACAACCAGGAGCTGCTGGCGCTTGGTGCAACAAGTATTGCAACAGGAATTGGCCAGGGCTTTCCAATCGGCCCCAGTTTCTCAAAAACCGCGATTAATGAGAGGAACGGCGCAAAGACACAACTGGCGTGTGCCATTTCTGCACTGGTGATAATTCTCGTCCTGCTGTTCCTGACCGGATTCTTCTACTACCTTGCCGAACCTGTCATCGCAGCACTCATACTCGTTGCAGTCATCAAGATGGTCGATATTCCCGGACTGGCCCGGATCGGGAAGATCAATGTACCGGAGATCTATATTGCCCTGGTCACGCTCGGGTGTGTGCTTATCTTTGGGATTCTTGCAGGGGTTCTGATTGGTGCAGGGCTCTCGCTCATCGAAGTTTTATACAGGTTCACCTTCCCCCACATGGTGGTTGTCGGAAGGATTCCCGGGACTGACGTGTATGGGAATGTCGGTCGCCAGCCGGAAAAAGAGGTGATTCCAGGGATCTTTATCTATCGGATTGATGCCCCCCTGATCTTTGCCAATGCGGAAAATTTCAAGGAACGATTTCTTTCCGCACTTTCCCGCGAAGAACGCCCGATTCACCTTGCGATCATCGATCTCGGGTCATCCCCAATAACTGACGTGACCGCGGTTGACATGATCCATGATCTCATTGCGGATCTTGAGAGGAGAAGGATAACCCTGCGCCTGGCAAACGCTTCAGGACCTGTAAGGGACATATTCCAGGCTGCAGGTATCGAGGAAAAAGTGGGAGCACTGGATCGCACCACGACAATCCCCGCTCTTGTAAAGGAATGGCCAGAAGGCCAGAGAGAGCAGCGATAAGATCCCCTCTTACGGGGAACATTGGAGGAGATTTTAGGAGACTCCCTTCTTTGATCATTCACGGGGCAGTGAGAATACACCAGATACCTGATCAGGGATTGCAACAACCACTCTCCCCCATACCGGTATGACTATGGGTGAAGAATCTGGCGACTCCAGGTATCGCATGTGAATCCATGTGTTCTATGCCTTACCTTTCCGGTTCAATGGTGAACGTGTTCTGATATGCTTATTATTTAATTCAGGTTTTTCACCACAGTCCCTTACAGCCGGCATATCCTTCCTGGATTGATCCTTCCGGTTGTAGACGCGATGCCCCATGACTCCAAACATCTCGATTCGGGATTGTCCTCCAGGAGATATTTCTCTTCCTGGCGGAGGGGAATCGGGCATTATACTCCACCAACTCCGGGATCGAATGATCCCGTATAAAGACAGAATTGGGAATAGTCAGGCATTTCCTGACTCGAAATTCGTCTTTTCAGATAAGGACGATGTATCTGGTTTCAGACAGAATGCATCCCGGTTATCCAGGAAACAGGGAGGAACCCATCAGTACCGTCCTTCATTTTGGGGGTGATACCGTTTTACATGATATATCCTGAACACCGCAGTGTGAGCATTTTGAACACAGGGCGCCTTCGTGTGCGCCTGGCAAATCCAGTTAAAAATCCCAGGAAAACAACCCATGAATACAAGGAAAAGATATTTTATCCTGATACTGGTTGTATGTTCCATCTGTTATTCCGGAGTTTCAGCATATTCACCCGGAAACGTGCAGAGTGATATTTCTTCCCCAAAAAATATGGGGGCTGATACTGACATCACAGGTTTCCGGTCACCAGCGACTTCCAGATCTTTTACGAGCGGAGATCCTGCCACCACATTCGAATGGTCAAAACCTACAGGCTCGGGAATCAGTCTCCCCTGGGGAGTCATTACCGACAGTGCCGGAAACACCTACGTGGGAGACGACATGTCGTTCTCCATCTGGAAGATAGCCCCTGACGGGACTGTTCTTGCAAAGTGGGGGTCGTATGGCACAGGAAACAGCCAGTTTAGCGAGATTGCAGGCATTGCACTCGGCAATGGCGGTAACATCTATGTGATCGACCGGGACAACCACCGCGTCCAGGTCTTTGACGAAAACGGCAACTACCTCAACCAGTGGGGGACCTATGGAACAGGAAACTGCCAGTTCGACGCTCCCATCGGGATCGCGGTGAACAGCAGCGGATACGTGTATGTCGCAGACACCTCGAATAACCGGATCCAGGTATTCACGCCCGACGGCGAATACATGGACCAGTGGGGATCGTGGGGATGGCCCGGTGGATCAGGTCTGTTCGCGTATCCCACGGGGATCAGAGCGAACAGCAGCGATTACCTGTATGTCGCAGATTACGGGAACAACATGATCCAGGTATTTACCCCGGACGGGAAGTTTGTCACCCAGTGGGGTTCCGATGGATCAGGTCCCGGAGATTTGTATTACCCCCTGGATCTTGCACTTAGCATTTCAGATCAGGTGTATGTTGCGGACACCTACAATAACCGCATCCAGCAATTCGGTCCCGATGGCACATATATCACCCATTGGGGATCTGAAGGGCCCGGGAACAGCCAGTTCAACCTTCCTTACGGCATCACCGTGCACCCGGATGGAAGAGTACTCGTCGCCGACAGTTATAACTGTAGGATCCAGGAATTTTCCCCCAGTGGCGAATACCTGGCACAGTGGGGATCCGGCAGCAATGAGAACGGGCGGTTCATCCTTCCCCGCGATGTGAGCGTTGCCGCCTCAGGCAACCTCTATGTTGCAGATACCGGCAATCACCGCATCCAGGTACTCTCCCCCGACGGTTCCTACGTCGCTCAGTTTGGATCCTTCGGGAGCGGGAACGGCCAGTTCAACGAACCGAGGGGAGTTGTCGAGAGCGAGAGCGGCACCGTGTATGTCACCGACAGCAAGAACAACCGTGTCCAGGCCTTTGACACAGACGGCAACTACCTTTCCCAGTGGGGATCACAGGGCTCCGCTGACGGCCAGTTTTCGAATCCGTACGGCATTGCCATCGATCAGAATGGCAATGTCTACGTCGCAGATGCGAACAACAACCGCATCCAGGTCTTTGACCCTGACGGAAACTACCTCTCGCAATGGGGGTCACTGGGCTCCGCTGACGGCCAGTTCAACTATGCGATCGACATTGCACTGAATTCGAGCGGGTATGCCTACGTGACGGATAGTGACAATAACCGCATCCAGGTCTTCGACGGAGATGGGAACTACCTCTCCCAGTGGGGTTCGGCGGGATCCGGGAATGGCCAGTTCACCGATCCGACTGGCGTCACTACCGACAATAACGACTACGTCTATGTCACAGACTGGACGAACAGCAGAGTCCAGGCCTTCGATGCGACCGGGACCTATGTCACCCAGTGGGGATCGCCGGGCTCCAATGATGGTCAGTTCATGAATCCCTGCGGAATTGCGGCCGGCAGCGGGAACAGCATCTTCGTTGCTGACCTTGGAAACAGCCGGATAGAGAAGTTCATCACGGCTTTTGCCCCCGTCGTCGTTCCAATCCCAGGATATGTACATGCCCCGACTGATCCTGATCATGACGGGATCTACGAAGATCTGAACGGGAACGGTGAGACCGATTTTGATGATGTTGTGGCACTGTTCAAGCACATGGACTGGATAGAGACCAACGAGCCGGTTTCTGCATTCGATTTCAACGGGAACGGTAGTCTCGATTTCGATGATATCATCCGGTTGTTCAGGGAGGTATAGCGTCCATGAATCTGAACCTGAATAACACCCGTGCATCGCCAGAGAAGAACACCGGGATACACCCCGGAATAATCCCTGGAAATCCAGGAGAAAGATAAAACAGGAGAGAATACACAATGAAAAAATTATTCCTAACCCTCCTGGTGCTGCTGTCGCTCACCATGCTTTTCAGTGCAGCGGGAGCATACACCATTCAGGTGCAGGACGGCCAGGTCGCCAACGTCGGTGAAACTGTGCCTCTTGCCATTACACTCGATTCGGCATCGCCGTCGGGATTCGCAGGATACGATTTCAACGTCTCGGTGAGTGACCCCTCGGTTGCAACCATCACCAATGTTGAATTCCCCTCGTGGGCATCAGTAAAAGAAAACTCCACTATTCCTGCATCAGAAGTCCGATTGCGGGCTACTGACCTGATGGAACAGGTCAATGCAGATGCCACCTCCGTATCTCTTGCAACAATTTCTGTAAAGGGATTGGGAGAAGGCTCGACAAGCATCACCATCACTCCAAAGAAAATTTCCGCTGATGGCGGCATGAATCTGATTCCGGATACCATTCTGCAAGTCGGAACTTTCACTGTAGAAGGGACACCGTCAACAGGGAGTGTCTTGGTCACTTCGACACCCGCAGGTGCAACAATCACTCTGGATGGAACCGAGACTGGTCAGGCCACCCCACACACCTTCGACTCACTGACTCCAGGTGAGCACACGGTCGCTGTCAGCCTTGATGGATACGAATCCCAGAACCGGGAGGTCACAGTCACTGCCGGTTCGACGGTGGAAGCCTCCTTCACGCTTCTCGAGGATCCTGAACCCGGCAGTGCGATCATCGCAGATCACACCACGATAAACCTTGCAAATGTCCCGCAGGATGCCATCGTCCAGGCAAAGGAGAACCTCCACATCGCCTACGGGCACACTTCGCACGGGAGCCAGATTACGACCGGTATGACAGGCCTTGTCTCCTTCGCAGGAGCTCCCTATGGTGGAAACCTTTACCGGTGGAACAATGGCGGCACGAATGATGCGCTAGACCTTCATGACTATTTCGTCGATGGCGACCTTGGAAACCCCGACAGGGTCACGTGGGCTTCACGGACAAGGACATATCTTGACGCCAATCCGGATGTCAATGTCGTCATGTGGTCGTGGTGCGGCCAGGTCGACGGCACCGAGGCAGACATTAACACCTATCTCGACCTGATGAGCGATCTCGAACAAGACTACCCGAATGTAAAATTTGTCTACATGACCGGCCACTTGAACGGTGGCGGCGAGAGCGGCAATGTGAACATCAGGAACGAACAGATCCGGAACTACTGCCGTGAGAACAACAAGATCCTCTTCGATTTCGCAGACATCGAGAGTTACGATCCCGATGCGGCAACCAACTACATGCTCCTCTTCGCTGACGATAACTGCACCTATAAACTGGGTGGTCAGACCCGCAATTGGGCGACAGAGTGGCAGGAAAGCCACCCGGAGAATGTGGCGGGCGAGCCGTCATGGTACCAGTGCAGTGCAGCACACACCCAGCCGCTCAATGCCAACATGAAGGCCTACGCGGCATGGTGGCTCTTTGCCAGGCTCGCCGGCTGGGATGGCTCTTCGGGAACTACCACCGGATCCTTAACAGTCACCTCAACCCCGGCTGGTGCCTCGATTACCCTCGACGGAACTGCAACGGGACAGGTCACACCGTATACCTTCAACAACCTGAATCAGGGTGAATACACTGTTGCCCTGAACCTTGCAGGGTACGAACCTGCGACTCAGACCGCCAACGTGGTTGCCGGATCAACCGTAACTGCTGACTTCACACTTGTTGAGATTTCCGGTCCCACTTCCGGATCGATTGCTGTCTCATCAACTCCTGCTGGAGCTGCAATCACTCTTGATGGAACTGAAACCGGCCAGGTCACACCTTATACCTTCAACGAGCTGGCTCCCGGTGAACACATTGTCGCAGTCAACCTCGCAGGATACGAGCCTGCATCTCAGACGGTTTCGGTCGTTGCAGGATCAACAGTGAATGCAGAGTTCACTCTTGTCCTCATTCCGACTACTGGGTCGATAGCTGTCTCATCAACCCCGGTTGGTGCTGCCATCACCCTTGATGGATCGGAAACCGGCCAGGTCACACCTTATACCTTCAACGAGCTTGCTCCCGGTGAACGCACTGTTGCTCTGAACCTTGCAGGGTACGAACCTGCGACTCAGACGGTTGCAGTTGTTGCCGGATCAACCGTGAATGCAGAGTTCACTCTTGTCCTCATTCCGACTACTGGGTCACTCGCGGTGAATTCAACGCCCGCTGGTGCTGCTATCACCCTGGATGGTACCGAGACAGGCCAGGTTACTCCGTATACCTTCGATGCACTAACCCCAGGCGAGCACACAGTCGCGGTCAACCTCGCAGGATACGAACCCGCATCTCAGACGGTTTCAGTCGTTGCAGGATCAACCGTGAATGCAGAGTTCACTCTTGTCCTCATTCCGACTACTGGGTCACTTGCGGTGAATTCAACTCCTGCCGGTGCTGCTATCACCCTGGATGGAACTGAGACAGGCCAGGTCACACCTTACACCTTCAGTGAGCTTGCTCCCGGTGAGCACACGGTCGCAGTCGACCTCGCGGGATACGAACCTGCGACTCAGACTGTTTCAGTTATCGCTGGTTCCTCAGTAACTGCTGACTTCACTCTCATCCTGATCCCGACCACCGGATCAATCGTCGTGAATTCGACTCCTGTCGGTGCTGCCATCACCCTGGATGGAACTGAGACAGGCCAGGTTACTCCGCATACCTTCGATGCACTGACCCCAGGTGAGCACACGATTGCAGTCAACCTCGCAGGATACGAACCTGCATCTCAGACTGTTTCAGTTATCGCTGGTTCCTCAGTAACTGCTGGCTTCACCCTCATCCTGATCCCGACCACCGGATCGATCGTCATGAATTCAACTCCAATTGGAGCTGCCATCACCCTGGATGGAACTGAGACAGGTCAGGTCACACCTTACACCTTCAGTGAGCTTGCTCCCGGTGAGCACACAGTCGCGGTCAACCTCGCAGGATACGAACCTGCGACTCAGACTGTTAATGTGATTGCCGGGTCTTCAGTACCGGCTGATTTCACTCTCGTCATGATCCCAACTACCGGATCGATTGTCGTGAATTCAACTCCGGTCGGTGCTGCCATCACCCTTGATGGTACCGAAACCAGTCAGGTCACTCCGCATACTTTCGATGCACTGACCCCAGGTGAACACACGGTTGCAGTTAACCTTGCAGGATACGAACCTGCTTCGCAAACGATCAATGTGGTTGCAGGATCTTCAGTGAATGCTGATTTCACTCTGGTCGAAATCTCGAATCCAACTACTGGGTCGATTGTTGTACAATCAACGCCCGCCGGTGCAGCTATCACCCTGGATGGTACCGAAACCAATCAGGTCACTCCGCATACCTTCGATGCACTGACTCCAGGTAAGCACACGGTTGCAGTCAACCTCGCAGGATACGAGCCTGCGACTCAGACGGTCAATGTGGTTGCCGGATCGTCTGTTCCCGCTGAGTTCACTCTGGTTGAAATATCGAATCCAACTACTGGTTCCATCGAAGTGACCTCAACTCCTCAGGGAGCGGCAGTCACCCTGGACGGAACCGAGACTGGTCAGGTTACACCGTACACTTTCGACTCTCTAACCCCCGGTGAACACACGGTCGCAGTCAACCTCGCAGGATACGAGCCTGCGACTCAGACGGTCAATGTGGTTGCCGGGTCTTCAGTACCAGCTGAATTCACTCTTGTCATGATCCCGACCAATACCCCGCGTATCAAGAAGGTTTCTCCGAATACTGGCGAACAGGGACAGGTCATATGGAACTTCATGATCACCGGTGAAAACTTCAAGAACGGAGCAAAGGTCAAGCTCCAGAAAGACGGTCAGACTGACATCATCGCAAGCTGGGTCGGAGTCAGAGGCGGAAAGACAATTACGTGTATGCTTGTGATCCCGCCTTCAGCAGAAGTCGGCCCATGGGATATCACAGTCACCAACCCTGATGGTCAGGCCGGAACGGCAACCAGCGTCTTCACTGTCAAGCAGACACCCACCCCCGTCGTCAAGAAAGTTGCTCCAGCAAGCGGTCAGGCGGGAAGAGCGATATGGAACCTCGTAGTCACCGGTGAACACTTCAGGCAGGGGGCTACGGTTAAGTTACAGAAAGCAGGGCAGGCCGATATCGTTCCCATGTTCAGTATCGTTCTGAACGAGAAGAGAGTGTTCTGTATGCTCGTCATCCCTGATTCGGCAGAGGCTGGATCCTGGGATGTCACGGTTACGAATCCTGGCGGACTTTCAGGGACAAAAACTGGTGCCTTTACGGTGAAATCTGACAAGAAATCTGGAAGGACTTCTTACACGGAATCCACCCCCGCAAAGGGATCACCTGCTGCTGCCAGGACCTGAAAATCTCTCCCTTTTTTTCAACCTGCCAGAAATCCGGGTTTCTTAAGAGAAGCCGGTTGAAACAAGTATTCAGGTTGCCGGAGTTATTACCTGAGTTCCGCAGGTGCCGGTCAAGATTCCTTCCGCTGTTCCTGTCATTGGACCCGCCGGATGCACCGCCAGAATAGAATCCTTTTTCCCAATCCCGCTTTCGCAGGGGTGGAGATCTTGAGAACAGTGCTCATCTGAAACCTCCTATCCAATTGTGGCAACGGTCTTGATCCGCTATTATAACAAAAAAAATAACCGCGGATTCCCGGACTCAAACCCAATCCGGGACAACTTTGAGATGAGATATAATAATGATTTTAATTATAACCGGGCAAGCACATCGATCAACACACTGCATCCACCATTTTTGACAAACTCCATATGCTCATCAATAGTTCCAACGTGCTTATCGCAGATCCTTTGGCATAAGATCTCTCCCCCGGTTGCTGTAGAGA